>ERZ1026874.618-NODE-618-length-21191-cov-45.044900_pt1 | contig 21191 bp, 17 predicted proteins | sample MGYA00380167_ERZ1026874 | MGnify/ENA primary metagenome ERZ1026874 (study PRJEB33269, sample SAMEA4719803) | human gut metagenome | biome: human-associated habitat; feature: organic feature; material: feces | place: Cameroon | collected 2013-10 ...
GTTCAGCTGAGAGCCAGATAGCATTGTTCTCATACCGTATTGCTCATTTGACGGAACATGTTAAGCAGAACCGTAAAGATTATACTACAACACGTGCATTGACACAGCTTGTAGGAAAGCGTCGCGCTTTGCTCGACTACTTGTACGACCGCGATATCAATCGCTACCGTGCCATCATCAAGGCCCTCGGTCTCCGCAAGTAATCTTGAGCAATTTGCAAAAAAGAACAAAACCTCCCATCGTTCGAAAGAACATTGGGAGGTTTCTTTGTTTTTATATGATTCTGTCCTCTAATCTGTCATAAATAGAAGCAAGCTACTTTTACAACTGGCTGGCTGCAGCCGCACGGGCATCCCGCGACTCTTGCAAGCGATCCTGAATAGCCTGATTCATCTTCTTGTTGACGATAATCTTGGCAATAAACCAGCAAACAAGATAACCAACAGCTACTTTAAAGTTGACGAAAAGGAGCAAGAATACGATGAGCCACAACCACTTGACCGTCTTCTTCACCTTCTCCTTAGAATTGACGAAATCGACTTCCTCCTGGTCTACAGGATAACTGTAAGAGGTATGCTGACCAGTACCATCCATCATGAAGTTGTAACGGCTGTTGTTATAGGTATAGTAAACAAACCAGAATGGAGCCAACATATAGTCGCCCTTGGTAGTAAGATTGAAGCTGGAAGATGCGCGGAAGTTACGAATCTCCTGGTTGCCAATCTGGTTGAGGGCAGCACGCTCTGCGGTGTCGTTTACCAAATCCTTACCATGCTTCTGCCATACGATGGTCTCATCGGCATTACGGGCAACAGTAATCAGACGCTCATCGTCCTCGCCAAGCATCTCTGGATCAAACTTCTTCGACATCATCACATCGTAAGGGAACTGATAGGTAAAGTTGCGAAGCTCTTGTGGCAGATCATCCTGACCTTCATTGGCAAGGCAAAGGAAGGCAAAGTTACCAGAGGCATTACCATTCTGTGGGCGCCACTTCTTCACCTCCTTAGTAGAAAGCGTCTTACCGCTATCGAGAAGATTGTTGGAGATCTTCACTTCTTGATCTTGGTAAGAAGACTCGCAACTCCAAGAAGCTTGGTAAGAACCCTCATACAGATACATAGGCAGATAAGCACGGAACACATTGCCTGCATTGATAGCCTGGAAGATATCACGAGGCACGTAATCCTGATTGATCAGGGTATTGGTAAGCGCACTCTCGAAGTCTGACTCCTGGGTAGAGAAAGGAATCATACGCTCTGGCATATCTTCCTTGCGAGTCTCGGCTACAGGATTGGTGATGACATTGTGACAAGCAGGACAAGTCACAGTTTTCTTATACACACTAAAGTTAGTAAACTTTGCATTACAAGCAGGGCATCTGAGCACCTGCAATTCTCTGGTTTCAGCCATATTGATTAAAGTTTTAAAGGTGAATATATAATGTTTATAGTTTATTTGTATCTGCGACGAAGACTAATGGCAGCATTTCGCTTGGAAACAGCCAACAGTACATTCTTGGTATCATTCAGAATCGTCTCGGAACTAACCTCTGACTCTATGTCAAAGCACAAAGCATCGACAGCACTCTGAACAGCCACCTCGGCATCGGCTACTTCCTGGAAGCTCTCCAAAGGACTACACTCCACAGCATCAATACATTTCTTAACCTGCGAACGAACCTTCTCGTCAGTCACAGCCTTGAAAGCCGTACGCAAACGCAACACCATGGTCTGAATCTGAAGAGACTCGTTCTGCTGTTTCTTTATGGAGTCATTGGTGGCATCATTAGCCAAGACACTCGCCAACTGCAACACGATGAAGACAGCAAAGAGTACCGCCTGAACGATCAGAGGCCACGTCATCTCCTCGGGTTTAGCAATGAGGAAAGCAGCACCAACAATGAGTTCTGTAAAGAAATAGAATGTAGCACGAAGATAGAGACTGCCCGACTGAACCGACACGCCCTGAGGATTGCCTAAACAAAATAAAGGAGTAAGCAACACCAAGAGATAGGCTGCATGGATGAATCCATAGCTCACCCACTCTATGTCTGTATGTTTGGTTCCGCCCAGAATGAAGAACAGGGCATTGAATAATGCCAGAAACGCTAAAGATATGATAATCTTGATAATTGAACTTTTCATGTTACCTAATTATATATATGTGAAACATTACATTCTGCTTAACACTTCTGCCACCTTGTCATCGTACTGCTGCTGAGAAATGAGACCAGCCTCCAGCATCTTCTTCATCTTAGCCAAGGTTTCCATAGGATCTGGTTGAGCAGGGGCTTCCTGTTGAGGTGCACCACCAAATCGATTGGCACCACCAAAACCTGCTGCCTGAGGAGGAGCCTGCTGCTGAGGTACCTGATTGAATGCAGTAGAAGCCATAGTAGCAAAAGCACTACCTGCCGCCATACCCATGCCTAATCCTGCACCAGCACTGGCCACGCCACCAGCTCCGGGGTTTACAGCCACATCCTTAAGCAATTCCTGCTGAACAGCCATATTGTACTGAGGATTGCTTACATAAGCAGCCGCTATCAGCCGATCCATGTACTTTTTACGATCATCGGTCTCTTCAATCTCAAGAGGCTCCAACGAGAAATTGACGACACTCAGACCATAATTAGCAAACAGCTCATTGAGACTTGGCATGACCTGAGCCACGATATCGTCAACCAGCATAGCGATTGCAGTTATTGGCTGTTTATAAGACATGTTTGTAATAGTTTTAGCTAAATCCCCACATATCTTCTGTGTAATCTCTGTCGAGAAAAGATTGTCGAGATCCATACTTCCAAAGGAACTCTTGTTGCCCATTAACTTCATGAACGTTTTAACACAAGAACTGTCGTCTTCGTTAATATTAAAGCAGAGCCTGAATTTACCATTAGCTTTTATCGGTGTCTTTACACCTATAACACCATTTCCCAAAAAATAGTCACCGCACAAAATAGGACTGGAAGCTCCCCAAAGCATCACGATTTCTGAGGTAGAGACGTGATAAACCTGACATGTAAAGGTAGTAACACCACCAGAGAGCATGTTACGAATACGGCTCAACACGGCATAGTTCTCAGTTGCCACTGAATGACGACCCGAAGGAAGCACACCATATATCTCACCATCCTTGATAAAGATAGCTTGCTCATTAGGTGCCACGGTTATCACCGAGCCAGTATTAAAATCCTGTCTTGGGTCCAGATAAATCAGAGCATCCACATCGGTATGTCGCTGTATGGACTCTACGATGTTTCTACTGCCGCCGGCAAAGTTTGCATCATTTTCATTTCTGTGAAATAATCCCATAATTGTATTGTTTTTAAAAGGTTATTTTTTATGTTTACGAATATAGTCATCGATTTCGCCACCGAGTTTGTCACGCTGTTCCCAAACCTCATTGCCACGCCGAGTCCAATATTCTTGTTCTTCAGGACTCTTGCTCATCTCAATGTCGTTCTTGATATTGGCATAGTTACGGTCGAGCTCATTGTAACGCTCATTCATCGAATCGAGGTCTTTCTTATAGTTTTCTTCTTCCTCGGTTTCACGCTGGCGAGTTTCTTCCTCAACTTCACGCTGGCGATTCTCTTCTTCCTCGGCTTCACGCTCACGAGCCGCTTCTTCCTCGGCTTCTTCCTCCTCTTGTTGCTGACGTTCAAATTCCTCTAAGTTTCTGCGATCCTGCTCATTAGCATCAGCTCCACCATCATCCGTATTTTCATCCCAATACGAAGAAGAACTGTCGTCGTCATCATTATCTATTTCTCCTCCACCACCACTATATTCACGTTCGTTACTGTATCCTCGAGAATTGTCGGGTTCAAATGGCGGTTCGTCATCTTTAGGAGGGTCATTATCTTCATCAGGATTTACAGAATCGCCAGAGTCATTGTTTTCTTCTGTTTGTTCCGATTCATTATCACTGGTCTCATCGTCTTCAGCAAGTTCCTGTTCTGAATTTTCTTCCTCCATATCATTATCTGATTGTTCTGAAAGTGCTGAATCATTATCTTCAGTCCAGTTTTCATCCTCATTGTTTACGTCAGAACTATCTTCCTGTTCTTCAGACGAATTGTCGCCGTTTTCTTCCGCCTCAGAATCATCTTCGGGAATAGCATCCTCGGAAACTTCCTCGGAAGAAACATCATCAGAATTTGAAAGGTGCTCACCTGTCTCACCTGTATATTCAAAATTATCGGTCTGCCCGAAGAACTGGTCCATACCATCTCCTCGACTGTCTTGACCAAAGAACTGATCCATGCCATCGCCACCCGACTGTCCAAAGAACTGGTCGAACCCATCGCCTTGAGCATCTTGGTCAAAAACCTGGTCAAAGCCATCTCCACCTGGCTGCCCAAAAAACTGATCAAACCCATCTGGGTCTACAGAATTACCTGTATCACTATCTTCAGGAGCGCCATCACCGCCACCACCATCACCACCATCATCACCCCAGTCAGAACCATCATCTGTATCAGTTCCCCAGTCAGAGCCATCATCAGTATCACCACCCCAGTCTGAGCCGCAATCCATATCACCGCCAAAGTCAGAGCCGCAATCTACATCACCGCCATCATATCCATCATCAAATTCACACATAAGCCATTACTTTTTAGATAAAGAATTGTTTATTACATTCTGAGCCACACGAAGGTGCGAATCATATTTGACATGACGCCACAGATATACTTTCACACAGGAGAGGAGTTCGCGGCTAAAAGGCTCATCATTGAGCTCAGCCACAATAAGTTTGCTGATTCTTCCCAATACGACCTTGAGCTTTTCTATATCCTTACATCCTTTTCCGATATATTTCTTGAATATCCGTCGGGCGACTTCCTTTGCCAATATCCTGCGATTATAGTCGCAACTTACATCACAATATGGACACAACTTACACTCGGGATAAGGCCTGAGCTTGTCTTGTTTATCATTCCAATAAGTAGAAAGTTGTCTGATTCCCTCATCGGAAAGAGAGATGCTGATATTGTTGTTAAGTCGATAATCGGGCGTGATTATCTCCTCTGGCTCATCAAGTCGGTTGAAGAAAAGAAAAGCCTCACCTGGTTTCAGTTTTGCCAACCGATTGGTTTGCAACTCACTCATACTTGTAGAGTCGGCAAGAATTTCCTTGTCTTGTCGTTCAACAAGTCGGAATGCCACCTTGATGTCGGTAAGTGCCACAATGTCTATTCCAACCTTACGGGGAGACTGATCGGCAATAGCTATTCCTACACCATAGGAACGTATCTCAGCAAGCATACGCTTTACCAATCCTTGCGCTATAGCTGCAGGATTGGCTGAGCCTTCACCTCCAGCATTGGTTTCGGCATCCAACAACACATGAGCTTCCTCAAGAAGAATGAAATTACGCAATCCTCCCTCTCCTACATAGTTGGCATTAACATAAGCCAGGATGGAAAGCAACAAAAGAGCTATGATGAGTGCCTTTTGGTCAGCATTCTCTATAGCAGCCAGTTCTATAACTGTAGGCTTGGAGAGGAGATCTTCAATCGGTATAGAGAAATAATTATCAAAGAGATTGACAAGACTCTTGAGTCGCACAACACCTGCTCGGCCTATGTTTCTTGCATCACCAGTATATCCTATCTCCTCGAAAGTTTCCTCGAAACATTTGATAAAGTCTGTGATATTGAACACCTGTCCCTTATCGGCAATGGTGTAATTGTCGAGCCAACGGAAATCTGAATAGCAGTTGTTGATTGTGTCCTCAAAGATTTTATCGAGAGGAGTTGACATAGAAACACCTGCTGCAAAAGCCGTCTTGAGTGTAGACTTATAAGTTTCAAGTCTTACATTCTTGGGTGGACAGAACGGATTGAAGACAAAAGGCGAGATAAAGTTCTTGCCGGGTGTGAAGACCTGCAGATCGGGAATGCTCTGCACAAGGGCACGATACTCATTCTTGGCAGGTTCGATGACCAGGAAAGGAATATGATGTTCTTTCCATAAGCGATCGAGTAGTCCCACCGAGAAGGTCGTCTTGCCAGAACCCGGTGTTCCCACGATAAGCATGTGCTTAGCCAGATCTTTAAGAGACAAGCCTATGGCATTGTTGCCCATAGCTGCACGCAACTTACCAAGTTCGATGTCTCCCGCGTTGATAATATTCTCAGAATAAGTCTTATTGCTCTTTCCTGCCTCGTTGACAACAAAACCTGCATTAATTTTGTCACTTCCAACTGGCAGACGGAAGAAAGAAGCTGCTTCATCGGCTGTAACAATATAGGGCAGACGATATAGAGCTGGCGAAACCATACCACTGCTCCACAGGGAGGTGTTTCTACCTTTATTAAGGATTTGGTCGCTCAGCACCCAAGGCATGGAGAAGAGAGACTGTTCACCAAGATAAGCCTCTGAGGGAGTAAGACTTACAAAACTCAAGTTAGGAGCAGTCATCTGCTGAGTGGCAGCCATCTGACCCATGGTTCGTGTGGCAATACTCGTCACATTCTTTTCTTCTCCAAACACAAGTATATTATAGTCGAAAAGCGCCCGACTCTTATTGTCATTATAATAATGATATAAGGAAGCAATTCTGTCGGCTGATGATATGCTCACAGTACCTATCTGCTGATCGCTGACACCCCGACTAAGCATGCTGATATTCTGATTCAACTGATTGATTTCCTGTAGTTCCTCATTCGTGAAATAGGTAGGAATCAGCTGAAAACAAACTGCACTGTAAGGATGAGAGATAAGAATATTGGCTATGCGGTCGAGTTCCGGATAGTCGACGGGTAAGCGGTCGTAGGAATAACATGCTGGCAAATAAGTATTCTGAAGATCCTCCATACGTTCTTCTCTGACGATGGCTTTGGCAGAATGCCCTGTTGCAACACGCCCGAAGACTGAAGTATAATTACCGAGTGACTCTTCCTGATATTCGTACTTACAACTATCAAGTGTAGCCTTGAAAACAGACATATAGGTGGAAATGACCTGAGCACAGAGAGCCTCCTGCTGTTGTATGGTACGAATCACACAATAGAGACTTACGTCAGCCGCATAAGGCTGATTGTCTACAGGACTTGAAATCCATGAAAGTTCGAAGGAAATATCTACGGCTCTTCCTGTCTGCAAAAAAGAATCCTTGTATTGTTGATAAGATTCGGTAAGCATGACCGAAAAATCTTGACCAACTTTGGCTACGGCGCATTGCTGACCCTGCACAGACTGATCATCCGTGAGTATAGATAAATGTGGAATAGTTGTTATTCTCAATATACTGAGTCCAACAAATTCACCGCTGTTGATTCTTAAGGTTTCAACCATCTTTTATGAGGTTTAAGGTATAGGTAATCTGTTTGTTCTTTCACAACAGCAAATAGATTGTCAAGCCTATCAGCCATGTGTAGCAATTGCAAATGTAGACAAAAAAATAAAAAACACCAAACTTTTTCTACTATTTTTATTCATTTTGATGATAAATTTTACGCATTGACGCATCTGTGGCTTGTTTTTTTACGGAAAAGCGTAGGTAAAAACAATGATGAAACAAATAAAAAAATGGAGACTTACACGAAAAAAATAATTCTACTGAACTTTATCATGTACGGAAGTAAAGAAGTTATAGCCAATAGTCTTTATGGAATGTATATTTAGTTGTCAAACATATGGCTTTAACTTCGCTAACTTCTTTAACCTCACCAATTGCGAAAATTAAGGAACTACATTTCATTCATGATTTCCCGTAAAGGAATCATGACGAAATCTCTTTCCTCCATCAGAGGATGAGGAATTTTCAGGTCGGGCTGGTCGATATGAAGATCATCATACAGTAGAATATCTATATCTATAATGCGGTCGTGATATTCACCATTCACCGACTTGAGTGTACGGCCCATCTCTTGCTCCACCTTCTGAGTAGCCTCAAGCAACTGGCGAGGCGCCAAAGGAGTGAGCACACAGACACATGCATTGATAAAGTCGTTGGGCGAAGAATAGCCCCACGGCTTAGTTTCGTATAGAGCTGACTGGCGCTCTACGTCACCAATCAGCTCTCCTATCTTTTCAAGAGCCTCGCGGATGTTACGCTTGCGGTTGCCTAAGTTTGACCCGAGACTCAGATATACTCTATGCATGTACAGATAAATATATTATTTAACGATGCTTCGCCTAAAAGAAACGAAGCCATTTACTGCCTCAACTATCACAGATATTAGTCATTGAGAATGAGCAGAGAGTCGCCGAAGCAACCAAACATATAGCCATTCTTCAAAGCCTTCATATAGGCTTCATATACAAGGTCGTAACCTCCAAATGCAGCAGTACTCATCATCAGTGTAGATTCTGGATGATAGAAATTGGCCACCATACTGTCGGCCAGTCCGAACTCATAAGGAGGGAAGATAAACTTATTGGTCCATCCGTCAAACTCCTTCATCATTCCATCTGTACCCACAGCAGTCTCTGTAGCCTTGACCACACTTGTTCCGATGGCACAAACATGATGACCGGCACGCTTGGTATTGTTGACCAGTTCGCAAGCCTCCTTGCCGATATGCATCTGTTCGGAGTCCATCTTGTGCTTGGTAAGGTCTTCCACCTCGATTTCATGGAAGTTGCCCAATCCACAATGCAAGGTAATAAATGCAGAGTTGATGCCTCTGATCTCCATACGCTTCATGAGCTCGCGCGAGAAATGAAGACCTGTGGCTGGTGCTGTTACGGCACCTTCCTTCTCAGCAAAAACACACTGGAAGTCTTCCATATCTTCCTCTGTGGCATGATGCACCTCGCGATTGTCAATAATATAACGTGGCAATGGAGCCTCGCCCAATGCAAAGAGCGAACGCTTAAAGACATCGTGCTGACCGTCCTCGTCATAGAGGAAGCGAAGAGTACGTCCACGGCTGGTGGTATTGTCGATTACCTCAGCCACCATCTCGTTGACATCATCAAAGAAGAGTTTGTTTCCTATACGAATCTTACGGGCTGGCTCTACGAGCACATCCCAGAGTCGCATCTCCTCATTCAACTCTCTGAGCAGGAACACCTCAATCTTGGCATCGGTCTTCTCCTTGGTGCCATAGAGTCGCGCAGGGAACACCTTGGTGTTGTTGAACACAAACGTATCTCCCTCATCGAAATAGTTGACGATGTCCTTGAACTCAATAAACTCGCCTTCGATAGGATTTCCGTTAGCATCCTTGCGGTACATATCTATGGTTTCCGACTTTTTGTGCAGAACCATCATACGCGCCTCATCACGACGGGTTACCTCAAAGGTACGTTCCTCTCCGGTAGATGTCTTGACGATGCGCTTGGTCTTGTGGGGATAAAGCGCCACTTGTGCCTCAGGCAACTTAAAGCTGAATTGTGACAGTTTCATGTTATATTTGTCTCCTTTCTAATGGTTACTAATTATATTCTATTACTATTCTGGAAATATCAAACTTGATGGATGTCTTCTATTTCCTGTTGTTCGAGCCACTCCCTGAAGTTTTCGAAACTCACGCAGTTGTCGACAGTAAAGTCGCCCACTCGGGTTCGTCTCAACTCAGTAAGAAAGGCTCCGCTACCAAGTGCCCGGCCTAAGTCGCGAGCCAAGGAGCGTATGTAAGTTCCCTTACCACATACTACGCGCAAACCGAGTTGCTTGGTCTCGTCGTCGTAATGGGTAAGTTCTATCTCGTCTATACGAACGCTCTTTGGTTTGAGCGTCACATCCTCTCCCGCCCTGCGCAAGGCATAGGCTCTGTCGCCATTCACCTTGACGGCACTATAAGTAGGCGGCACCTGCTGAATGTCACCGACAAACTGAGGCAAGGTTTCCTCGATGAGCTGTCGGGTGATATGACGGGTGGGATAAGTATGATTGACCGTATGTTCGAGATCATAGCTGGCTGTCGTGGCTCCCAACTGAAGTGTCGCTGTGTACTCCTTGGTATGAGTCTGCAGCTGTTCTATCTCCTTGGTTTTCTTTCCTGTGCAAAGCACGAGCACGCCTGTAGCCAAAGGGTCGAGCGTACCTGCATGTCCTATCTTCACCTTATGGTGCAAGAACTTGGAAAGCACGTATCTGATGTGAGCCAAAGCCCCAAAGCTTGACATATGATAAGGCTTGTCGATGGCAATGATTTCTCCTGTCTGGAAATTCATGTCTGGCAAAAGATTTGTCGTTACTGATTAAAGAAGAGAGAAAAGAATGGTGGCCAAACCTGCTATAGCGCAATAGATGCCAAAGTAGATGAGCTTGCCTTTCTTGACAATATTGATCATCCACTTGCAGGCAAGACAGCCTGAAACAAAGGCAGCCACAAAGCCAATAATCATAGGCAAGGTGTCAACACCTCCAAGTGTTTCCTCTCCTTTCAGTCCTTTGATCAGGTCGAGCAACGCCTCGCCAAGTATGGGAGGAATGACCATGAGGAATGAGAACTGCGCCATCTTCTCCTTCTTATTGCCCAGCAAAAGACCTGTTGCGATGGTGGTACCTGAGCGGGAAAGACCTGGCAAAACAGCCAAAGCCTGCCCCAGACCAATGACAAATGCATGCCAAAGGCTTATGTTCTCACGCTGACGTGGTTTGGCATAATAAGAGAAAGCAAGGAGCAGAGCAGTTACGAGCAACATGCATCCGACTATAAGCAGTCCGGAACCGAAAATTTTTTCTACTTCATCCTTGAAGAATACTCCAACGACACCAACAGGAATCATGGAGACCACGATATTAAGCGCATACTTGGTCTCCTCGTTCATCTGGAACTTAAAGAGTCCTTTCAAAATCCAGTCAATCTCTTTCCAAAGTACTACCAAGGTACTCATGACTGTTGCTACATGCACCAAGATAGTAAAACCCAGATTAGCCTCACCGTCAATACCAAACAAATAGGCACCAATAGCCAAATGACCGCTACTACTAACTGGCAAATATTCTGTAAGTCCCTGAATAAGACCTAACACCAAGGCTTCAAACCAATTCATTGATAAATACTATTTTTTATTATTGAATAATGTGTATGTATCGGGATATAAATATTACTTGTTGTCTTTTGGTTTACGAATGACAGCATAAATAATAGAAAGAAACCCAAACAGAGTAACTACTGGTGCTACTACAATACGGCGTGTGCTGAAGATATCGGTATCGAAAGTATGCTCGTCTGAGCCAGATCCGCTCATCAAGAGAAAACCGATGATGACGATAGCCATCCCCACAGCCAAGAGGATGAAGTTAACTTTGTCAAATGCTAAATTCTTCTTATCCATTTATTATATATATTAATAATGTGTAATATTCGATATTCTAAATCTTATACAAGTCGCCTGCCTTCATCTTGAGGAATTTGTTGACAGAGATGCTGGCGCAGATGGCAGTAATGATGACTCCAAAAAGAAAGACTGCACCACCCGTTATGGCAAGTTCCTGCCATCCCATCACCATGAGCAGTTCTGGCTCATGAACATACCACGCATAAAGACTGCCTCCTAAGAAGCCGTTGGCAATCAATGCCGACAGCAAGCCTATCAATATGGCCCTATTTACAAAAGGACGTCGGATAAATCCCCATGAGGCTCCAACAAGTTTCATCGTGTGTATAGAGAAACGTCGGGCATAAATGCCGAGTCTTACGGTATTGTTGATCAACGAGAAGGATATAAACGTGAGGAGTGCCGCCACAATGAGCAATCCGATACTTATCTTGGTCAGCATCTGGTTCACCTGCTCTATCAGGTCATGCTGGTAAGACACCTCTGTAACACGTGGATAAGCTTTCAGTTCCTTGGCCACCCATTTCAGAGAGTCATTGTTGGCATAGTCAGCCTGTGCAGTCAACTCAATGGAAGGCTGGAAAGGATTGACTCCGGCAAACTCACTGGGGTTAACTCCAAGGTCGTGAGTGGCTTCCTTGAGAGCCTTAGCCTTCGATATGTAGTTGATTGACTTGACGTAAGGCTTGGCTTTCAGTTGTTTACACATCTGCACCACCTCCGAATTGGTCATATCCTGTTCAAGCATCACGGACACGACAAGGTTCTCCTTCACATAGGAGGAGAGATTTCTTCCCATAAGTACGGAGAATATGACCAGTCCGAGTAAAACGAGCACCATGGCGGTGCTTATACATAGAGTTACCACCTGCAATCCTCGGTGACTGCTGGGCTTATATTGTTTCTTTCTCATTTACCAAAAGGGTATAATATTCCAAATTTGGTGCAAAGTAACAAAAAAATGTGCGAATAAACGAAAGTTTAATAGACATTAACACAAGAAAGGAGAGTCAACCCATGAGTCAACCCTCCCTTTGTGTATAAAGAAAAAATCGTTTATTATATCTTTCGCAACTTACATCTTGGTGATGACACCTTTCTCTGTACTTTCGAGGAACTTGATGATATTGCGCACTTCTTCTCCGTCTGGCACCTGATCCTTGATCTGATTGATGGCATCAAAGAGAGATGTCTGACCGTGGAAAACAAGTCGGTATGCATTTGCAACATGCTTGCGAACCTTCTCGTCAATATCGGCAGCCTCCATGATAACGCTGTTAGGACCAGCATACTTCACAGGCTTGCCACCGGCAATAATATAAGGTGGAATATCTTTGGAGAAAGTTGTTCCTGCCTGTATCATCGCCAAGTCGCCTACCCTGGTCTTGGCATTTTCTACTACAGATGTAGAGTAGATAACGCCATTACCTATCACACAGTCGCCAGCTATCTTGGTTCCATAACCAAACACGCAACTGTCACCTATCACGGTATCGTGAGAGATATGGGCACCTTCCATGAGGAAGTTTTTGTTGCCAAGCACAGTTTTACCACCCTTATGAGTACCTCGGTTGATAACCACATTCTCACGGATAGTATTGTTATCGCCAATCACTACTTCACTCTCTTCACCGGTAAAGTTAAAATCCTGTGGGAGAGCTGCGATAACGGCAGCCTGGAACACCTTATTATTATTACCCATGCGAGTACCATTCATAATGCTCACGAATGGATAGATGGTACAGTTGTCACCGATAACCACATCGTCCTCAATATAGGCGAATGGATATATCTTGCAGTTGTCTCCAATCTTAGCCTTTGGAGAAACCTCTGCCTTTGGACTGATTATACTTGCCATAATAATCTAACATTTTACATTTAACACTTAACATTACTTGGCTCCACCACCCAATGCATAGTATAGGTTGACCACAGCCTGCATTTTGTAGAAGTCGTCAGCCACCTTGGAGAGCTGTACATTGAGCAATGATGACTGTGCCTGGATCACCTCAAGATAAGAACCACCAGCCTCGCCCATCAACTTACGGGTGTCTTCTACGTTCTGCTTGAGCACCTCGATCTGCTGTGCCTCGATTCTTCCCTTCTCGTCGGAAGAGTTGTAGAGTACGAGGGCATTGCTTACTTCGCTGCCAGCCTTCAACACTGCATCCTGCCAAGTGTTGTAAGCCTGCTCGTACTGCATCTTAGCCACCTTGAGTCCAGCAATGAGTCGTCCATTCTGGAAGATAGGCTGAACAAGTGAACCCACAGCAGAGAGAAGCCACTTTCCTGGATTTACGATACCAGCTCCAGCAGAGTTGGTAAAGGCACCAGTACCAGAGATAGTGATAGAAGGATAGAAACGGCTACGAGCTGTCTCTACGCCATAGAAACACTGCGCCAAGTTCATCTCGGCAGCATGGACGTCAGCTCGGTTGTTGAGCAACTGCAAACCTACTCCTGTAGAGAAGTTGGCTGGCAGACTCTGATTCTCAAGTTTGCCTCGTGCGATGGCATGAGCCTGCTCGCCAAGAATAAGACTGAGCGAGTTCTCTGTCTCACGGATCTGTCGCTTCAGGTCTGCTTTCTGTGCAAGGACAGAGTAATAGTTTGACTCTGCTGCCTGTACCGATGTTGAGCGATAACCCATCTTGGCATCCTTGAGCAACTGCATTGTTTGCCATGTATCCTTGGTAAGGCCTTCCATATCATTCACTATCTCAAGCTGCTTGTCGAGCATGAGGAGCGAATAGTACATATTGGCAATATTCGCAACAAGGTTCGTCTGTACAGACACCTGATAGTCCTTCATCTGCAACAGCGCCATCTGAGCACCGCGCTTCTGTGATAGAAGATTGCCAAAGAGGTCAACACTCCATGACGCATTCACTGGCAGACTATAAGTCTTTGTCGCTTTGTTACCGTCCCAAGAAGAGATGGTTCCCTGTGGGGTAAATGTAAAAGAAGGTATGAAAGCCAACTTGGCACACTTCAACTGCTCCTCAGCCATCTTTACGTTCAAAGCAGCATTGAGGAGATTGGCGTTGTTGGCAAGTCCCTTCTCGATAAGAGTCTGCAACTGTGGATCAGTAAAGACACTGCGCCAAGGAATATTGGCAAAGGATGTAGTATCCTTCACAGCCAACGTATCGGATACAGAAGCTGAATCGCGTACGATACCCTTGGTATTCACATCAGGACGCTCATACTTTCCGTAGAGAGTCTTGCAGCTGCTCAATGAGAGCGCTGCCAGACCCAATATGATAATATTTAAATTCTTTTTCATTGTTTCGTTTGAAGTTACAACGTTATTACTTCTTCTCGACACCTTTTCTGCGATGAGCTGCACTGGCATACTGCTCCAACTCTGAGGCAGCCTCGGCATTGAACTCGTCCTCAAACTTCAAAGGAGTAAGCTTCTCCTGCAACCACTCGAAGACGGCGAAGAGAGCTGGGACGACGAAGATCTGACAGATTGTACCGATCAACATACCACCTACAGCGGCAGCACCCAAAGTCTGGTTACCATTCTTGCCTACACCTGAAGCGAACATCAGAGGCAGCAGACCAATAACCATCGCCAGAGAGGTCATCAGGATAGGACGAAGACGGGCTCCAGCACCTAAGATGGCAGAATACTTGATAGCCATACCCGTACGACGACGCTCAAGGGCGAACTGTACAATCAGGATGGCGTTCTTAGCCAACAGACCGATCAACATAATCAACGAAATCTGCATGTAGATATCGTTAGAGTGACCGAAGAGGTTGGTGAAGATGAACGAACCTGCCAAACCGAATGGGATAGACAATACTACAGACAGAGGCAAGATGTAACTCTCGTACTGGGCACTCAAGATGAGGTAAACGAATACGATACAGAGTGCGAAGATCAAACCTGTAGAGTTGCTGGACTCAGCCTCAGAACGGGTCAAACCAGAGTACTCATAGCCGTAACCCTCTGGCAATGTCTCCTTGGCAACCTCAGCAATCGCCTTCATACCGTCACCGGTAGAGTAACCGCTGTTAGGAGTTACAGATACATCCATAGAGGTAAACAGGTTGAAACGTGTGATGTTAGATGGACCATAAATCTTCTTCAAGTTCACGAACTCACTTACTGGAGACATGGTGCCATCAGCACAACGAACGTAAATCTTGCTCAGATCGTCTGGACGCATACGACTCTCAGGACCAGCCTGAATCATCACACGGTAGAGCTTACCGTAGGCATTGAAGTTAGATGCGTAGAGACCACCGAGATAACCCTGCATTACAGACAATACTGTTGATGGAGAGATACCAGCCTGCTTGGTCTTGGCAACATCTACATCTACCATATACTGAGGATAGTTAGGGTTGTACTGAGTCTGAGCGGTCTGAATCTCAGGACGCTTGTTCAACTCAGCCAGGAACTTCTTCACATTATCAAAGAACTTATTCAAGTCACCACCGGTCTTATCCTGCATGGTCATGGTAATACCATTCTGCATAGAGAAACCGGAAATCATAGGTGGAGCGAAGGCAAGAACCTGTGCATCCTTGATGGCAGCAGTCTGCTTGTAGATCATACCCAACACAGAAGTATATTCCATTGGGTTGACAAACAGCGCCTCAATACCGCCACCGGTACAAGCCTCCTTGATACGGTGGAAGAATCCACCCGGACGCTCCTCGAATGGCTTCAGCTTCACGATGATGGTACCCTGGTTAGAACCGGCACCACCGATAAAGCTATAACCCATGATGGCGTTACGGGTTGCGATGGCTGGGTTGTTAGCCAGCATCTTATCTACCTGCTTAACTACCTCGGAAGTACGTTCCTGAGAAGTACCAGGAGCTGTAGAGATACAAGCGAAGATAGTACCGGTATCCTCATCAGGCACCAGACCCGTCTTGGTAGTACCCATCAGGGCAACCAGACCTACGATACTGACAGCCACGAGGCTACCAGCGATGATGCCATGGTTGATAACCCACTTGACACCACCCTTATACTTATTGGTAATCTTATCAAACTGATAGTTGAATCCTGCGTGGAAACGGTCGATGAAAGACATCTTCTTCTCGTGACCCTCCTCGTGTGGCTTCAGCAACACGGCACAGAGTGCAGGAGACAAAGTCAACGCATTGATAGCCGAAATAACGATAGATACAGCCATGGTTACACCGAACTCACGGTAGAAGTAACCGGAAGTACCACCGATGAATGATACAGGAACGAACACGGCAGACATCACCAATGTAATAGAGATGATGGCGCTGGAGATTTCGTTCATCGCATCGATAGATGCAGTAAGGGCACTCTTGTAACCCTGGTCGAGCTTGGCGTGAACCGCCTCGACCACCACAATGGCATCATCGACCACAATCGCAATGGCCAGCAGCAGGGCTGACAGCGTAAGCAGGTTGATGGAGAATCCGAAGATCCAGAGGAAGAGGAACGTACCAATCAAAGCCACAGGTACGGCAATCATAGGAATCAGCGTAGAACGGAAGTCCTGCAAGAAGATATACACTACGATGAACACCAGTACCAGGGTGATGATCAAGGTGAAGATAACCTCCTCGATAGATGCGAAGAGGAACTCGGTAACATCCATCAGGATGACATTCTTCAACCCTGGAGGATAACTCTTCTCCAGTTCATCCAACGTTTTCTTTACGTCGCTGGCAATCTGGGTAGCGTTGGAACCGGCAATCTGCTGAACCATACCCATCACGGCAGGCTGACCATCATTGAGCAGGTTTACATTATACTGCAAACCACCCAACTCAACCTTGGCAATTTCGCCCAAACGGAGAGTCTGACCGGAAGTATTGCTCTTGATGAGGATGTTCTCATACTCCAATGGAGTCTTCAAACGACCCTTGTAACGCAAAGTATATTCATACTGCATATCAGAGCTCTCACCAAAGCTACCAGGGGCAGCCTCGATATTCTGCTCTGCCAAAGCCTGAGAAACATCAGAAGGAACCAGTCCGAACTCCTTCATCTTCTCTGGCTTCAACCAGATACGCATAGAGTAGTTACGGGTAGAAGGGCTCTGCACATCACCCACACCACTGATACGCTTCAACTGAGGAATGACGTTGATCAGGGCGTAGTTGGTAACAAACTGGTCGTCGTAACGGCCATCGTCTGTAGTCAGAGCGAACATGATGACGTTGGAACTCTGACGTTTGGTTACAGTGACACCCACCTTGGTAACCTCGGCAGGCAACAGAGACTGCGCCTGAGACACACGGTTCTGTACGTTGACCGCAGCCATATCAGGGTCAGAACCCTGCTTGAAGTAAACGGTGATCTGAGCAAAACCAGAGTTAGACGCAGAAGAGGTCATATAGGTCATGTTCTCCACACCGTTGATACTCTCCTCCAGAGGAGCAACGACAGAGTTCAATACCGTCTGGGCATCAGCACCCTGATAGGTAGCTGGTACCGTGATGGTAGGCGGCGCGATATTCGGATACTGCTCGATAGGCAGCGATACCAAGCCGATGATACCCAGCAAGACGAAGAAGATGGAAACCACCGTCGAAAGTACCGGGCGCTTTATAAAGTTTGTAAATGACATAATTTACTATTTTTCTTTATACCTTATTATATATTACTTCTTTCCGCCCATAGCAGTAGCGAAGGCATGAGCGTTATCCTGAGACTCACTCAACTTGGCAGCCTCAGCAATCTTCTGATTGTAACGCTCCAGAGTGATAGGCTTGATCTGCTGACCATCGGTCAACTTGGTGATACCCTTCAGAACGATGCGGTCGCCTACATGAAGACCAGCAGTTACGATATAGTTCTTGCCATCATCCTGTGGATTTACCTTGATCTCAGAATACTTCACCTTGTTATCCTTGGTTACGACGTAAACGAAGATCTTATCCTGAACCTGAGAGCAAGCCTCCTGAGGGATAACGATAGCGCTGTTATGATCGTTAGGAACAACGATAGAACCTGCACCACCACTCTTCAGCAACTTCTCTGGGTTAGCGAAGTGAGCGATAAGAGAGATAGAACCGGTAGTTGCATCGATGACACCACTCATCTTGACAACCTTACCTGGATGATTATAGATAGAACCGTCAGCCAACTGCAACTTAACTGCAGGGAATGCGGCGATGGCAGCCTGAATACTGCCATTTGTCTTAGACATATTCAAGATCTGAGACTCGGAGAGCGAGAAGAACACCTCCATGGTGCTGATGTTGGAAACTGTAGTAAGAGCCTGACCAGAAGCACTAACCAAAGCACCCACCTTGAAAGGAAGGCTGCCAACAACACCTGCAGAAGGACTGGTAACAGTACACCAAGCCAACTGCTCGCGAGCTGAAGCCAAAGCTGCCTCTGTCTGCGCAACCTGAGCCTTAGCTGTAGCATAGCTGTTGGCTGCAGTAGAAAGCTCATACTGACCGATGATCTTGCTGTCGAAGAGCTTCTTGTTGTTCTCATAAGTCAACTTGGCTGTGTTAGCCTGTGCCTTCGCTGTATTCACAGCTGCTGCGGCAGAACGAACGGCAGCCTGATAAGTTTCGCTGTCGATAGAGAAAAGAGGCTGACCTGCAGAAACAGTCTGACCCTCATGTACAAACACCTTTGTTATGAAACCCGAAACTTTCGGACGAACCTCTACATCCTGAATACCTTTAATTGTAGCAGGATAAGTAGTCTGCAAAGCGGCGCTGGAAGTTCCTATAGTCACTACAGCAAACTCATCATCGCCGAAGTTAGGCAGACCGCCCTTCTTGCTTCCGCCACATGATGTCAAAGTTGCGAGAGCTGCAAGAGCTGCAACAAACAAAACGTTTTTAATCTTCATACCTATTTTATTTTAATACTATTATTATTAATCTGTTATTCAACATGCCACTACAGCACATTGTCTTTGCCTTTTTACAAGTAATCCGACTTTCTTACGTCGAAAACTCAAAATACCAACAGAGTTTTTAAAGGCGGTGCAAAATTACTAATATTATAGCAATATTGTACACTTGCCAAGTGTATTTTAACATTAATTATTTAGTATTTAGAGTTTTCCTCATGCAAGGAGCCTATTAAGACCATGTTTCGTCATCTATTAAGACGAACACCAGTCATCTATTAAGACCAACACCGGTCATCTATTAAGACCAAGACCGGTCGTCTATTAAGACCAACATCGGTCGTCTATTATGACGAAACACGGAGACTGAGGACGAGAGGCGTTTCCTGCTTTTTTTTTTTTCCAACTGTGGAAATTTTCTTTTCCAACTATCTCTTACGAAAAAGCCAGTTACTCTATCAGTCCGTGCTCCTTGGCCTTCTGCATAAGCAACTCCATGAGAGGCTCGCGCTCATTGGCCACCTTGCCGTCCAGCACAGCATCCTTGAGCGTCTGCTTCAGCGCTCCCACCTCAGGACAGGAGCCCAAATGGAACATTTCCATAATCTCCCTGCCATCTATACAAGGTTGGAAGAGTCGCTTGTAATCGCGCACCTTCAAGTCGGCAATCTTTTCGCGCACCAAGCGGAAATTGTCAAGGAAGTGCTGCTTGCGTACTTGGTTCTTGCTGGTAATGTCGGCTTCGCAAAGTGTCATCAAGTCGTCTATATCATCGCCGGCATCATTCAGAAGTCGACGCACAGCGCTGTCGGTCACTTCCTCGTCGGAGATAACAATAGGACGCATGTGCAGCTCTACGAGTTTCTGCACATATTTCATCTTGGCATCCATGGGCAACTTCATGCGACGGAACATCGAAGGAATCATTCTGGCTCCTACCACATTATGATTGCGGAAAGTCCAGCCTGCCTGATTATCCCAACGCTTGCTGCGTGGTTTGCCTATGTCGTGAAGCAAGGCTGCCCAGCGCAACCATAGGTTGGAAGTCTGACGGCAAACATTTTCGAGCACCTCCATCGTATGGTCATAGTTGTTCTTATGCGAGCGACCGCAGCGTGTTTCCACCTTATCAAGCTCACAGAGTTCGGGCATGATGAGCTGCAGAAGCCCTGTATCCTTGAGATAATAGAATCCACAACTGGGATGAGGCGAAAGCATAATCTTGTTCATCTCGTCGGCTATGCGCTCACCGCTGATAATCTTCAGTCGGTCGGCATTGCGCGAGAGAGCCTCGTAGGTTTCGTCCTCTATCTGAAAGTTGAGCTGAGTAGCGAAGCGCACACAACGCATCATGCGCAATGGATCATCGCTGAAGGTAATATCTGGATCAAGTGGCGTTGCCACGATTCCGTCTTCCAGGTCATAGACACCATCAAAGGGATCAACCAGTTCTCCGAAGCGCTCGCTGTTGAGACACACAGCCAGCGCATTGATGGTAAAGTCACGACGGTTCTGATCGTCCTCGAGCGTTCCATCCTCCACAATGGGCTTGCGCGAATCGCGATTATAACTCTCTTTACGTGCTCCGACAAACTCCACCTCTATATCACGATACTTCACCTGTGCAGTGCCAAAGTTGCGGAATACAGACAGATGAGCCTTCCTGCCCAGTTTCTGTTTAAGGGCAGAAGCCACCTGTATGCCGCTTCCCACGACCACGACATCAATGTCATTGGAAGGTCTTTCCAGGAAGAGGTCTCTCACATATCCGCCTACCACATAGCATTCCAGCCCCAAGCTGTCTGCAGCCTGTGATATAAGATGAAAAATGTCTTTATCAAGTATTTTTGCCAGTTCGGCATTGGATAGATTTCTCATTTCTATATAATTTCGGACTGCAAAGTTACTGCAAATCGAAGACAATACAAAATAAAAAAGGAATTTTTTGTTTTTATTGTTGAGATGAAGCGTAACTTATCTAAAGTTACTGCAAATCGAAGACAATACAAAATAAAAAAGGATTTTTTTGTTTTTATTGTTGAGATGCAGCGTAACTTATTTAAAGTTACTGCAAATCGAAGACAATACAAAATAAAAAAGGAATTTTTTGTTTTTA
>ERZ1026874.623-NODE-623-length-21146-cov-5.906121_pt1 | contig 21146 bp, 18 predicted proteins | sample MGYA00380167_ERZ1026874 | MGnify/ENA primary metagenome ERZ1026874 (study PRJEB33269, sample SAMEA4719803) | human gut metagenome | biome: human-associated habitat; feature: organic feature; material: feces | place: Cameroon | collected 2013-10 ...
ATGAACCCTTGGTCCTTCTTTTTTATAGGCTATGTTTTTTCACAGCCCCTTTTTTGCTCATAAAGTGGCGCTCCCTTCGCAGCTTCCCGTGCACAGATTCTCATGCGAGCATGGAATCTGTGCACAGAAAGCTGCGAGTGAACTGTAATATAAAAATAGGTTGCATCTGCCAAAAAAGTTTAGTACACTGTAGATTGATAAGTTGCGACATATTTTGACAGGAGGATAAAAGCACATGGCACAGGTCAGTATTGTAATGGGCAGTGATTCCGATATGCCTGTAATGGCAAAAGCAGCTGAGATTTTGGACAAATTCGGTATTTCCTATGAAATGCGGATTATTTCCGCACATCGGATGCCCGATACTTTTTTTGAATATGCACAGACCGCGGAGGAGCGGGGCGTAAAGGTGATTATCGCCGGCGCCGGTATGGCAGCTCATCTGCCGGGTATGTGCGCTGCATTGTTTCCGATGCCGGTGATCGGTATCCCGATGCACACGACGTCTCTGGGAGGCAGGGATTCCCTGTATTCCATCGTTCAGATGCCCTCCGGTATCCCGGTGGCGACCGTTGCGATCAACGGCGGTGCAAACGCAGGTATTCTGGCGGCGAAGATTTTAGCGGTTTCCGATCCGGAGCTTCTTGCAAAGCTCAAGGCTTACAGCGCAGAGATGAAAGACGGCGTACTGAAAAAGGATGCAAAGCTGCAGGAATGCGGCTATCACAACTACACAAAATAAACAGGTGCACAGGCACGGTATGGAGGATCAGATGGATTACAAGAGTTCTGGAGTGGATATTGAAGCCGGATACAAATCGGTGGAACTGATGAAACAGTATGTAAAGACGACAATGCGCCCGGAAGTGCTTGGCGGACTGGGCGGGTTTTCCGGTGCATTTTCCCTGGAAAAGATCAAGGATATGGAAAAGCCTACCCTGGTATCCGGTACAGATGGTGTCGGAACCAAGATCAAGCTCGCCTTTCTTATGGACAAGCATGATACCATCGGTATCGACTGCGTTGCCATGTGCGTAAACGATATTGCGTGCGCAGGCGGCGAACCGCTCTTTTTCCTGGACTATATCGCATGCGGCAAAAATATTCCCGAGAAGATCGCAGAGATCGTAAAAGGTGTATCCGCAGGCTGTGTACAGTCGGAAGCTGCCCTGATCGGCGGCGAGACAGCAGAGCATCCCGGACTGATGCCGGAGGATGAGTACGATCTGGCTGGTTTTGCAGTCGGCGTAGTGGATGAAAAAGACCTGATTACCGGCGAAAACTTAAAGCCCGGTGACGTGCTGATCGGCATGGCAAGCTCCGGCGTGCATTCTAACGGCTTCTCTCTGGTTCGTAAGGTATTCGACATGACCGCTGAAAGCTTAAACACCTATTATGATGAGCTTGGCGCAACCCTGGGCGAGACCCTGCTGGCTCCGACACGCATCTATGTTAAGGCGTTAAAGGCAGTCAAAGAAGCCGGCGTAACCGTAAAGGCATGCAGCCATATCACCGGCGGCGGCTTTTATGAAAACGTGCCCCGTATGTTAAAAGAAGGCACCCATGCGGTGATCAACAAAAACAGCTATCCCATTCCTCCGATCTTTACCCTGATGGCGAAAAAGGGCAATATCGAAGAGCATATGATGTATAACACCTATAACATGGGATTGGGTATGATCGTCGCAGTAGATCCTGCTGATGTGGATAAGACCATGGAAGCAATGAAATCTGCAGGCGATACCCCTTATGTGGTAGGCACCATCGAAGCAGGCGAAAAGGGAGTGACCTTATGTTAAGGCTTCTGGTCTGTGTCTCAGGCGGAGGCACGAACCTGCAGGCGATTTTCGATGCGATTGATGCGGGAAAAATCCGCAATGCCGAAATCGCAGCGGTGATCAGCAACAACCCGGGCGCATATGCGCTGGAACGCGCGCGGCAGCATAAAGTGGAAGCAATCTGTCTTTCTCCGAAATCTTTCGAGAGCAGAGAGGCGTTCAATCACGCCCTGACCGAAAAGGTGAAGGAAATCGCGCCGGATCTGATCGTGCTGGCAGGATTTTTAGTCGCTGTTCCGGCAGAGATGATTGAAGCGTTCCCAAATCAGATTATCAATATCCATCCGTCGCTGATCCCTGCGTTTTGCGGCGTTGGCTTTTACGGTCTGCATGTCCATGAGGGTGTGCTTGCGCGCGGCGCAAAAGTGACCGGCGCGACGGTGCATTTTGTGGACAGTGGAATGGATACCGGCCCGATTATCTTACAGAAGGCAGTTGAAGTGCAGCAGGGCGATACGCCCAAGAGCCTGCAGCAGCGCGTCATGGAGGAAGCGGAATGGAAAATTTTGCCCCAGGCCATCGACCTGATTGCACAGGGCAAAGTAACCGTTGTGAATGGAAAGGCGATTATCGCACCGTGATGCAAAATCGCATCGCATAACAGCGAAAGCGCCTGGAAATATGGAGGTTCATATGAAGATTCTGATTGTGGGAAGCGGCGGCAGAGAGCATGCGATCGCTGCAAGCGTGGCAAAGAGCCCGAAAGCAGAGAAGATTTACTGTGCACCCGGCAACGCCGGAATTGCGCAGCTGGCAGAGTGCGTTCCGATCGGCGCGATGGAATTTGACCGTCTGACCGAGTTCGCAAAGGAAAAAGAGATCGACCTTGTTATCGTCGGCATGGATGATCCGCTTGTCGGAGGCCTGGTAGACCAGCTGGAAGCAGCCGGGATCCGTGCGTTCGGTCCTCGCAAAAATGCGGCGATTCTGGAAGGCAGCAAGGCATTTTCCAAGGAACTGATGAAAAAATACAACATTCCGACCGCTGCCTATGAGGTGTTCGACAAGGCAGAGGATGCGCTGGAATATCTGCATACCAAAGCAAAATTTCCGATCGTTTTAAAGGCGGACGGCCTTGCGCTTGGAAAAGGCGTTTTAATCTGCAACACGTTGGAAGAAGCGGAAGATGGCGTATGCACGATTATGACAGATAAGAAATTCGGTACAGCCGGCAACAAGATGGTTATTGAAGAGTTCATGACCGGACGCGAAGTTTCCGTGCTGTCCTTTACAGACGGCAAGACCATCCAGATCATGTCCTCCGCCCAGGATCACAAGCGCGCAAAGGACGGCGATCAGGGCTTGAACACCGGCGGCATGGGTAATTTCTCCCCGTCTCCGTTCTATACGGAAGAGGTTGATGCGTTCTGTAAAAAATATATCTATCAGGCGACCGTCGATGCAATGTCTGCGGAAGGACGCACCTTTCAGGGTGTAATTTTCTTCGGACTGATGCTGACACCGGACGGTCCGAGAGTGCTGGAATATAATGTCCGCTTCGGTGATCCGGAAGCACAGGTTGTGCTGCCGCGTATGAAAAACGACATTCTGGACGTTTGTGAAGCTTGTATCGACGGTACGCTCGATCAGCTCAAACTGGAGTTTGAAGACAATGCGACAGTTTGCGTCGTGCTGGCATCGGATGGTTATCCGTTAAAATACGACAAAGGACTCCCGATTTCCGGTCTGGAAGCCTTTGACGGAAAAGATGATGTGTTCTGTTTCCATGCAGGAACCAAGTTTGCAGAAGACGGAAAGACGATCTTAACCAACGGCGGACGTGTGCTGGGTATCACGGCGAAAGCGCCTACCTTAAAGGAAGCGCGCGCAAAAGCCTATGCAGCCACCGAATGGGTCAATTTTGCCAACAAATATATGAGACACGATATCGGTAAAGCGATCGACGAAGCATAATATACCGATAGAGAATTGGCGACAGGCGAAACCGGAAGCCTGGCTGAGGAGTTTGGAAAAGAGAAAAGGTCCGCAGAGACCTTTGCGGATCGGAATCAGAAAGGTACGTAAATTAGAATGATGAAATGGACGACCAAGTTCAGCACTGTGCTGGGATGTGCACTTGCTGCGGTATTTTTATTTACATCCACAATGGAAGTCGGCGCTGTGCCGCTGACCTCTTCCCCGAGCGGAACGACAACGACCACAACAACCGACAGCAACGGCGATGCCGCAGAGGACGGAAACGCTGATGCGGCCGCAGAGGATAACGCAGCAGAGGCAGCCGTTGATACGACAGCTGCTGCAGGAACCGTTACCAGCGCAACCGTAACCTCTTCCAGCGTTAATATCAGAAGCGAAGCTTCCACCAGCGCAAGCATTGCAGGTAAGGCAACCAGCGGACAGGAACTGACCGTTACCGGCGAGACACAGGGCAGCGACGGCAAAACCTGGTATGCAGTAACATTTGATAATGTAAGCGGATATATCCGTTCTGATCTGGTAGAGGCACATGTGTCGGATGTGACAGCAGAGCCGACTGTTGACGAAAGTCAGGAGACGGAAGAACCGGAGGAGGAGCCGATCGTAGACAACTCTGCAGATTATTCCGTTGCTTTTGAGGATGATGGAAACGGCAGCAGTGCATGGTATCTGCATGACAATACCATGGGAACCAGATATCAGGTCAGCGACCTGCTGAATGCAGAGGAGACCAACAAGAACAACCAGGCGACTATCGACCAGACCGCAAAGAGCATGCGTTTTGTCGTTATTCTGATGGCGTTTGTAATCGTAGTTCTGATTATCGTTGTAACGATCCTGGTCATCAAAATCAGAAGTGCATATGAAGACTATGACGATTATGATGATGAGGAGGATGACGACGAAGAGGATGACGATGACGACGAGGACGAGGAAGAGGAAGAAGAACGTCCGCGCCGCTTCGGCCGCAAAAAGCCTGCCCGTTATGTAGAAGAGGAAGACGATGAGGACGAGGAGGAAGACGATGAGGACGAGGACGAAGAAGAAGAGCGTCCGCGCCGCCGTCCGGCAAAGAAGGCTCCGGTAAAGAAACCTGTCCGCCGCCCCAGAATTGACGAATATGAAGACGATGAGGACGACGAGGAAGACGAGGAAGAAGAACGTCCGCGCCGCAAAAAGGGCAAATCCAAAGACTGGCAGTCCAGGAATTTCCTGGATGATGACGATCTTGAGTTTGAATTCCTTGACCTGAAATAAATCTTCCAAAAAACAGGCATTCAGAAAACAATAGAAGCACGTTCTGCGAACCTTCTATTGCTGTGAATCCATAAAAAACATCCGGCTTTTGCTGCAAACTGCCCGCTGTCTGGCGGGAGCACAGGAAACAGCAGTGCCGGGTGTTTTGTTTTATTCATGACAATAGCATGTTCGCAGCGCGTGCATGCTATTATTGACTATTTTCAGGATTCTTGTTATAGTGTTTCTATAACACTTTAAAGAGAAAATGGATGGGAGATCAGCATGATTCTGGAAGTAGATTTTAACAGCGAAGAAGCGTTATATATACAGCTGCGCAATCAGATCATTGTCGGGATTGCGACAAACAGGCTCAAGGAGGGAGAGTCCCTCCCGAGCGTGCGGCAGCTTGCAGAATCCATTGGGATTAACATGCATACAGTGAATAAGGCATATACCGTGCTCAAGCAGGAGGGCTTCGTCAAGGTGGACAGACGCCGCGGCGCAGTGATTGCGATTGATGCGGATCGGATCAGTGATCTGGAGCAGATGCGGGAGTCGCTGCGGGTCATTCTGGCACGGGCAAGCTGTCGGAATATTTCCCGCGAGGAAGTACATGCTTTGATAGATGAGATTTATGAAGAGTATGGAGGACTATAACAGATGCAGTCACAGTTTACGGATAAGGCAAAAACTGCCCTGCTTTTGGCAGGGCGGGCGGCAAAAAGCCTGCATCAGAATTATGTTGGGACAGAGCATATCCTGCTGGGCCTGATCAAAGAAGGAACCGGTGTGGCATCAAGGGTTCTGACGGAAAACGGGGCAAAAGAAGAGGCGATCCGGGAAATGATTCAGGATCTGCTGGCTCCGGAGACGCCCAATCCGGTCATAGAGCGGGACGGTTATTCCCCCCGGGCAGAGGAAGTTCTGGAGGAAAGCCACAGACAGGCGGAAAAGGCAGGCAGTGTGCTGACCGGAACGGAGCACATTTTGTTAGCGCTTTTAGGAGATGGGGATAACGTTGCGGTGCGGGTGCTGCAGACGCTGTCGCTGCCGCTGCAGAAAATCATGCGGGATACGCTCCTGGCAGCAGGACTGGATCCTGCTGCGTACCGCGAAGAACTGGGACGCAGGCAAAAAAAGAGCCAGACCGGGACGCTGGAGCTTTATAGCCGGGATCTGACGAAGCTGGCTGCACAGGGAAAGCTCGATCCGGTTGTCGGACGCGATCAGGAGATTGGACGCGTGATTCAGATTTTAAGCCGCAGGACGAAGAACAATCCGTGCCTGGTAGGAGAACCCGGTGTCGGCAAAACGGCGATCGTCGAGGGACTTGCACTTCGGATTACGGAGGGCAGCGTGCCGGATACGGTAAAGGATAAACGGGTTCTGATGCTGGATCTGTCCGGGATGATCGCGGGAAGCAAATACCGCGGCGAATTTGAGGAGCGAATTCGTAAGGTCATCCGTGAGGTGGCAGACGACGGAAATATTTTACTTTTTTTGGATGAGCTGCACACACTGATCGGCGCGGGCGGCGCAGAGGGAGCGATCGACGCTTCCAACATTTTAAAACCGTCCCTTGCGCGCGGCGAGATTCAGCTGATCGGTGCGACAACGCTGGAAGAATACCGCAAATATATCGAAAAAGATGCTGCCCTGGAACGTCGTTTTCAGCCGGTTACGGTCGAAGAGCCGACGGAAAATGAGGCGATCGGCATTTTGCAGGGAATCGTTTCCAGATATGAAGAGCATCATAAAGTAAAGATTTTGCCGGAAGCCCTCGAGGCTGCCGTACATCTTTCCAATCGCTATATTAACGACCGGAAGCTCCCGGACAAGGCGATCGACGTGACGGACGAGGCGGCTGCTGCGGTGCGCCTGCAGCGGATGCAGACGACTGACGAGGCAACAGACCAGGCAAAGGAAATCAAAACGCTGGACGAAAAGCTGGAGCAGGCAATCCGCGATCAGGATTTGGAGGAGGCCTCCAGACTAAAGCAGAAGCTAAAAGAGGCACTCGCTCGTTACGAAAAGCACCAGAAACGGCAGGAAAAGAGCCGCAAAAAGGGACAGCCGGAGGTGACAGCAGAGGATATCGCAAAGGTCATTTCCACCTGGACAAAGGTTCCGGTGAGCCGCCTGACCGAAAAAGAGAGCGAACGGCTGTTAAAGCTGGAATCTATTCTGCATAAGCGCGTGATCGGACAGGAAGAAGCCGTATCGAGCGTTGCGCGGGCGATGCGCCGCGGCAGAGTCGGACTGCAGGATCCGAGACGACCGATCGGTTCGTTTTTGTTCCTCGGACCCACCGGTGTCGGAAAGACGGAGCTTTCCAAGGCACTGGCAGAAGCGATGTTTGGTTCGGAAAACGCACTGATCCGCGTGGATATGTCGGAATATATGGAAGGGCACTCTGTTTCGAAAATGATCGGCTCGCCTCCGGGCTATGTCGGCTTTGACGAGGGCGGACAGCTTTCTGAAAAGGTTCGCAGAAATCCGTATTCGGTGGTTTTATTCGACGAAATCGAGAAAGCGCACCCGGATGTTTTCAATATTTTGCTGCAGGTGCTGGACGATGGGCATATCACGGATTCCAGAGGCAGGAAGGTCAGCTTCAAAAATACCGTCATCATCATGACGTCCAACGCCGGTGCACAGCGGATTGTGGAGCCAAAAAATCTCGGCTTTGCGGCAAAAGAAGATGCGCAAAAGACTTACGAAAAGATGAAAGCCGGCGTGATGGAAGAGGTAAAACGCCTGTTCAAACCGGAATTTTTAAACCGGATTGATGAAACGATCGTATTCCATCAGCTGACAAAAGACGATATGAAGCGAATTATCAATCTGCTGGCGCAGAGCCTGATTACGCGCTGCCGGACACAGCTGGATATCAGCCTGACACTGACACCATCTCTGAAAGAGCATATCGTAGAAAAATACAGCAACCTGAAAATGGGTGCAAGACCGTTAAAGAGAGCAATTCAGACGCTGATCGAGGACGCACTTGCGGAAGAAATTCTGTCGGGACGGGTAAAATCCGGCGATCATGTGAGTGCAGGCTTCCGCGAGAATAAAGTTGTTTTCAGCGTCAAAAACAAATAAACAGCAAACCGCCGCAAAGGCGGACAGGAGGACAAAAGAATGGCAGCAGTAGCAGAACTCATCAGAACAGAAGCAGACGGAAAGATCAGCTTCGGCAATCATCTTCTGCAGGAAAAGCGCAAGAAGGAGGGCTTTGAGGCCGGCGGCGATGAGTACAAGGTAAAGACTTTTAAAGAGATTACCAAGCTGGAAAGAAACGGCATGTTTGTCTATGAATCCGTGCCCGGCACGAGCGTAGAGCATTTTGCGGAGAGCGAAAATGGCGTCAGCTTCACGGTAGAGGGCACAGAGGACGCGCAGATCACACTCGGTCTGGAGGAAGATACGGAATATGATGTGAAAATCAACGGTGAGGATGCGGGCAGAATGCGCACGAACCTTGGCGGAAAGCTGAATGTGAGCGTGGAGCTTGCTGGAATCGGAGAAGTAAAGGTAGAAATTTCAAAATAAATGGCAACCAAAATAAAAACCAGATTTTTCTGTCAGGAATGCGGCTATGAAACGGCAAAATGGCTGGGGCAGTGTCCGGGCTGTAAGGCGTGGAACTCCCTCGTAGAGGAACCGGTTTCCGTGACCGCAGGCGGAAAAGAGAAAAAGCAGGTGCTGTCCGGGGTGCAGAGCGCTCCGGCGGTGCTGAATGAAATTTCGATAGAAGAGGAAAGACGCACGGAAACCGGGATGGGAGAGCTCGACCGGGTACTGGGCGGCGGAATCGTTACCGGCTCGCTGACGCTGGTCGGAGGCGACCCGGGTATCGGCAAATCGACGCTTCTTTTGCAGATGTGCAGGAACCTTTCGTTAAAAAAGCAGCACATTTTGTATGTATCAGGCGAGGAATCCTTACGCCAGATCAAAATGCGTGCGATGCGGATCGGCGATTTTTCGGACACGTTGGAGCTGTTCTGTGAGACGAACCTGAATCGGATTGAAGAGGTAATCCAGCAGAAAAAGCCTCAGATCGTCATCATTGACTCCATCCAGACGATGTACAATGAAGCGGTCAGCGCGGCGCCCGGCAGCGTGTCGCAGGTGCGCGAATCGACTGGTGTTTTGCTGCGGCTGGCAAAAGGCCTCGGTATTTCGATTTTTATCGTCGGCCATGTGACCAAAGAGGGAACGGTAGCAGGTCCCAGAGTGCTCGAGCATATGGTGGATACGGTGTTGTATTTTGAGGGCGACCGACATGCATCTTACCGAATCCTCCGGGGCGTCAAGAATCGTTTTGGCTCAACCGATGAGATCGGCGTGTTTGAGATGCGCCAAGAGGGGCTGACAGAGGTGTTAAATCCGTCGGAATTCATGTTAAATGGCAGACCTGCCGGCGCGAGCGGATCGGTCGTCTCCTGCTCAATGGAGGGGACTCGTCCGATGCTCACGGAGATTCAGGCGCTCGTCTGCCACAGCAATTTTGGCATTCCACGCCGTCAGACGACCGGAACGGATTTTAACCGCGTCAATTTGCTGATGGCGGTATTGGAAAAACGGCTTGGCATGCAGATCGGGGGGTGTGATGCTTACGTCAATCTGGCAGGCGGCATTCGGATTACAGAGCCTGCCATCGATCTTGGAATCGTGATGGCAATTATGTCGAGCTTCAAAAACAGCCCCGTCCCGGAGGGCGTTGTCGCCTTCGGGGAAGTGGGCCTGAGCGGGGAAGTACGTGCCGTTTCGATGGCGGAGCAGAGAGTGAGGGAGGCGCAGAAGCTCGGTTTCACAACCTGTATCCTCCCCCAGGTCTGTCTCGAAAAAATGCCGAAAATTTCCGGCATCCGATTAGTCGGTGTCCGCAGTGTTGCCGATGCCGCGCGGGAGCTGTAAGAACGCCCTACAGCGGCTGGTTGGGATAACCCGGAAAATAAAACGGAAGGGTCGCACCCGGAACAGGATATACCGCGATCTTGTCGTCGAACAGGTTTTTTTCAGACGGCACTTCGTCGTTTTTGGAAACCGGATTGACACCGTCGGGAGAGAGGATGCAGTCATCCGCAAGGTCAGAAGGACGGTCTGATTCTGGAATTACAGGATACATGACAAAAACCTCCTTTTCATTGTTGGATTCAAAAAGCGATAGGAAAGCTTTTGGGATCAGTATGTATCTTTTTTGGGGAAAATATTCTATTGTTACAGTTCACTCGTACCGTTTGGGGGCAGATTTCATGCTCGCATGAAAATCTGCTTACAAAAAGGTACGAGTGAACTGCAAGGTATATTTTGAAAAAGTAGTTGACAAAAGATACAGTGGTGCGATACAATATGATCAAGTTGAGAAGTTATCAACCCACAAAATCAGGCAGGATGTTTTCCGCAAGGAGGATGTCCTGCCATCCCCCCACAAAGATTCGATACCTGCTGATTTCGTGTCAGCAGGTTTTTTATTTGTTCATGACAATAGAATGCTCGCAGAGCGTGCATTCTATTGTTGTATAAGAAAGTTCGTTTCTATACAATGTTATACAATAAAAAACGCTCCGCGAGGATGCACACTCGACGCAAGGGTAGATGGTTGCCGAAGCAGCCGCGCCTCGGCGCAAAAATATACTAAGGCACATTCTTTTTATATTTCATATGGAGAATACGAATGAAAAAAACGGTTTTAAAGGATAATGATGCCTGCAGAATGCAGTGTATCCCAGAAGAAAATCTGGAACAGGAAATGGACAGCCAGGTAGAGCCATTTCTGGAACAGGTTCGGATTTGCGGGCGGATGGAGGTCGCGCCCGAAGGCGGTGAACCGCAGGAGCGTGATGCGGCATCGGCAGACAGCACATCGCAAAAGCCTGAGAACGCACAAGAAGACGGCGTGGCTCAGAGAAAAACGGCTAAGACGGGCGGTCTGTATTATGAACTGTATCCGCAGGAGACACAAAAAGGGACGATCGTGATCAGCTATGGCTTTACAGAGTCCTGCCTGAAATATCATGAATTGATTTACTATTTTTATCTGCAGGGATATCAGGTGGCGATTATGGATCACAGAGGGCATGGAAAATCCATGCGTGAAGTGGAAGATCACACAATTGTACACATTGGATTGTTTTCCCGATATGTAAAAGATCTGCACCGGTTCGTCAAAACAGTGGTGAAGCCGATGGCAAAAGATCTGCCGCTGTATCTGTACGCACATTCCATGGGCGGCTGTATCGGCGCATTTTATCTGGAGCAGTACCCTGAGGATTTTGCCAAAGCGGTTCTGAATGCACCGATGTTGGGAGTGAATCTGGGCGGCGTGCCGTCCTGGGCGGCGCGGGTGCTGTGTGATTTTAAAGTGTTCGGAGGCAATGGAAAGGATCGTCTGCTCACACAGGGCACTTTTGATCCGGAAGAGTCTTTTGCGGATGCGTCCTGCAGCTCCGAAGCGCGCCATGATTATTATATGAAAAAACGGCGGGGGGATGAAAGCTGCCAGACCTCTTCAGGAAGCTATGAATGGGGCAGGGAAGCGATTAATGCCGGAAAATTTGTCATCAGCAAAAAGCAGGCGAAAAAGGTGAAGACGCCGGTGCTTTTGTTTCAGGCGGGAAAAGATACGCTCGTAACGCCCGGAGCGCAAAAAGAGTTTATCAAGAGGATCCCAGATGGACAGCTGGTGGTTGTGCCCGATATCCGGCATGAAATTTACCGTGCGCCAAACAGCGTCCTGCAGCCGTATCTGGAAATGATTTTTGAATTTTATGACAGTGGAGAAAAAGTCCTGTAAAAAAGGAGGACCGGCAGAAGTTTTGCTTTCCTGCCGACGATATGAAAGCAAGACTTGTTGCGTATTGCCCGCCGGGGTGGTATGATAGAGGAAATGCAGACGGGCATAGTTTGCACAGTTTTGAGCGAAATGGAGATTAGAATGGAACAGTTAGCAATTTTTGGCGGGGAGCCGGTTCGGAAGACACCGATTTCCTATGGGCACCAGTATATTGATGATGCGGACATAGAAGCGGTTGCAAATGTGCTGCGCAGCGATGCGCTCACCTGTGGACCGAAGGTGACAGAGCTGGAGAAGCGTTTGTGCGAAGTAACCGGGGCAAACTATGTCGTTATGGTCAGCAACGGAACGGCGGCGCTGCATCTGGCTGCGATGGCGGCGGGCATTACGAAAGGGGATGAGGTAATCGTAACCCCCCTGACGTTTGCTGCTTCCGCCAACTGCATTTTGTATTGCGGCGGGACGCCGGTATTTGCTGATGTAAAGCGTGACACCTACAACATCGACCCGGAGAGCATCCGCAGCCATATCACAGAAAAGACCAAAGCTGTCGTTGCGGTGGATTTTACCGGTCAGGCAGTGGAGCTGGATGAGATCCGTCAGATCTGCAAGGAGCATAATCTGATGCTGATCGAGGATGCGGCGCATGCGATCGGCACACAGTATAAAAATAAAAAAGTAGGCAGCATCGCAGATTTTACAACCTTCAGTTTTCATCCGGTCAAAACCGTAACAGCCGGAGAGGGCGGCGCGATTGCAACCAACGATGAGAAGCTGTATCACAGGCTGCTTCGGCTGCGCTCTCACGGAATTACGAGAAATCCGGATGAGATGGTACATCCGACCGATGCGAAGTGGTACAATGAACAGGTTGAGCTCGGCTATAACTATCGGATGACAGATTTTCAGGCGGCGCTTTTGCTCAGCCAGTTAGACAAGCTGGACCGTTTTATCGAAAGAAGAACACAGATCGTAAAACGCTATAATGAGGCGTTTGCAGAGTGCCCGGAGCTTGTGCTGCAGCAGGAGATCCCGGAGTCGAAGACGGCGCGCCATTTGTACATGATCCAGTTGAATCCAGAGCTTCTGACCTGTACCAGAAGAGAATTTTTTGATGCGCTGTATGCGGAAAATGTGCATGCACAGGTACATTATCTGCCGGTTTATTGGCATTCCTATTACGAAAAGCTGGGCTATCCGAAGGGACTATGCCCGAATGCAGAGTATCTGTATGAGCATGTGATGAGCATTCCGCTCTTTTACAGCATGACAGACGAGGACGTGGAAAGCGTCATCACTGCGATTAAAAAAGTGCTCGCTTATTACAGGAGATAGATTGGAGAACGAACATGAAGAAATTTTTGGAGCTCATTTCCGAAGAGATGGGAAAAGGCTTTGAAGCTGCAGGTTATGAGGCACAGCTGGGACGCGTAAGTGTGTCCAACCGTCCCGATCTGTGCGAATATCAGTGTAACGGCGCGATGGCGGGCGCAAAAAAATACCATAAAGCCCCGATCATGATCGCCAACGATGTAGCGGAAAAGCTGACGGACAGCGCAGTATTTTCTGAAGTATCTGCGGTTGCGCCCGGATTTTTGAACCTGAAAGTAAAGGACAGTTTTGTCTGCGAATATTTAAAAGAGATGGCTGCAGCGGAGAAGTTTGGCGTAGAGCCTCCCGAAAAGAAAAAAACCATCGTTGTCGATTACGGCGGCCCCAATGTTGCAAAGCCGCTCCACGTCGGTCATCTGCGCTCCGCAGTCATCGGCGAAAGCATCAAGCGGATCAACCGTTACAAAGGACATAGGGTTATCGGCGATGTCCATCTGGGCGACTGGGGACTGCAGATGGGTCTGATCATTACCGAGTTAAAAGCGCGCAAGCCCGAGCTGCCTTATTTTGATGAAAGCTTTACCGGGGAATATCCGCAGGAGGCTCCCTTTACCGTATCCGAGCTGGAAGAAATCTATCCGACAGCGAGCGGCAAGTCCAAAGAAGATCCTGCGTATAAGGAGGCAGCGCTGGAAGCAACGCTGCGCCTGCAAAGCGGTGACCGTGGCTACCGCGCGCTGTGGAAGCATATTATTGCGGTATCTGTAGCCGATCTGAAAAAAAACTATAGCAACCTGGATGTGGAATTTGATCTCTGGAAGGGCGAATCCGATGCAGACCCGCTCATTCCGGGACTGGTAAATCGTTTAAAAGAATCCGGCCTTGCGTATGAAAGCCAGGGCGCGCTGGTTGTAGATGTTAAAGAGGATACTGATACGAAGGAAATGCCGCCCTGCATCATCTTAAAATCCGATGGCGCGGCGCTGTATGCAACGACAGACCTTGCAACAATCGTGGACCGTATGGAGAATCTGCATGCGGATTCCCTGATCTATCTTGCGGACAAGCGTCAGGAGATGCACTTTGTACAGGTGTTCCGTGTAGCGAAAAAGGCGGGGCTGGTAACACCTGAAACAGAGTTAAAATATGTTGGTTTCGGCACGATGAACGGCAAGGACGGAAAGCCCTTCAAGACGAGAGAGGGCGGCGTTATGCGTCTGGAATACCTGATCCGCGATATCGACGAGGAAATGTACCGTAAGGTATCCGAAAGCCGTCATGATCTGTCTGAGGAGGAGGCAAGAAAGATCGCCAAAATCATCGGTCTTTCCGCAATCAAATACGGAGATCTGTCCAATCAGGCCTCCAAGGACTATATTTTCGATATCGATCGCTTCACCTCCTTCGAGGGAGACACGGGTCCGTATATTCTGTATACAATCGTGCGTATTAAATCGATCCTTGCCAAGTATCAGGAGCAGGGAAAGAGCTTGGAAAACCTGTGCCTGGAGGAGGCGCAGGGCGCTTCCGAAAAAGATCTGATGCGTCAGCTGTGCAGCTTCAATGCAATGATGGACAGTGCCTGTGAGGAAACTGCGCCCCATAAGATCTGCGCGTACATTTATGATCTGGCGAACGCGTTCAACAAGTTTTACCATGAGACAAAGATTCTGGCAGAAGAGGATCAGAAGAAGCAGGCAGGCTGGATTGCACTGCTGAAGCTGACCAAAGAAGTGCTGGAAACCTGCATCGATGTACTGGGCTTCTCCGCACCCGACAGAATGTAACGATTGCGATCCGCGCGGAAACAGTCCTTGCGGACATTTTACCGCAGAATAAAGAGAAAGAGGGGTAGCAGAGCCCCTCTTTTATTCATGACAATAGAATGCTCGCAGAGCGTGCATTCTATACAGCATGGAACAAAGCGGTCATGATACTTGTCTGCCGACGTGAGTAGGAATATAATGGGAATACAGAAAAATCCGGGAGGAAGTGTGGTTATGAATCAACCCAACATTCTGATCCTGCACTGCGATCAGCTTCGGCAGGACTGTCTTGGCTTTAACGGGAATACGGACGTGCGCACGCCGAATCTGGACCGGCTGGCGGCAGACAGTGTAAATTATGAAAATCATTATACGGTGTATCCGATCTGTACACCGTCGCGCTATTCGTTCTGGAGCAGCCTGTATGTGCACCAGCACGGCGCGTGGGACTACCATACGGCGGCAGTCGGGAAAATGCACATGAATCCGACCTATCAGGACATCGGCTTTTCGGAGATGGAGCTGGCAGAGCAGAACGGGATCGGGCGCTTTGAGGACGATTATCACCGGTGGCTGATGGACAACGGCAAAATCGACCGTTTTGACCTGCACCATCAGTCCGGTATTTTTTATGAAGAGGGGAAATCCCATTTATATGATATGTGCCAGTGCGCGGAGTCGGATCTGGAGGAGCGGTTTTATTCGACGGAGTGGATCACACGGCGCGCCGAGGAGCAGATCGGACGCTGGGAGGAGGACGCGCCGTCGGTTCTGATGATCGGCTATGTCAGCCCGCACCACCCGTTTGACCCGCCCGCGCCGTACAGCACGATGTATGATCCGGAAAAGTTGCGGCTTTTGGACGGCTATACGCAGGAGGCGTTAAAGCGGGACGTGGAGGCAAACGGCACGGCGATGGATTACACTTCTCTGAGCGAAGGGGACGTACGAGCGATGATGGCGGCGTATTATGGGATGATCTCCGAGATCGACGACGGGATCGGAAGGCTGATCGGTCTTTTGAAGCGGAAGGGGCTTTATGAAAATACGATGATCATTTTCACGAGCGACCACGGAGAGTACATGGGCTTCCACCACATGATGCTGAAATGCAACTATCTGTACGATCCGCTGGCAAAAATCCCGCTTTTGGTCAAGTATCCCGGACAGAAAGATGCGGGACGGACAGAAAGCGTCCTGTCTGAAAACATTGACGTTGCACCGACGGTATTGGAGGCGTGCGGTGTCAAAGCGCCGGCGTCGATGCAGGGAAAAAGCCTTTTAACAGGAGGCGGCAGGGAATTCGTATTTTCGGAAGGGCAGTACGGTACGGAAGAGGAACCGCGCATCGGCTATATGCTGCGCACAAAGCGTTACAAGCTGCTCGTGCAGGGCAGCATGGAAAACACGATGCTGTTCGATCTGGAAAAGGATCCGGAGGAGCTGGAAAATGTAGCAGAGGATCCGGCGTATGGGGAGATTTTGGCAGGGCTGCAGCGCAGGCTTGCGGATTTTGTCCTGTTCCATTCCACCGGGAAGGTATATCGGAACCGGCAGGAGCCGCAGCTGCGAAAGCAGGAGGAATTGGATGCGCAGGCGGAACGGATGAAAGAGTTTATCCGGGAGCGGTGGTAAAAAGGTGCGCGCCTTAATGTACAGCTGCGCATAAAAAGGGCTATTGGGAAATAGATAGTTCTAAATAAGGGAAAAACCGAAGAAAAAACTGCTTAGAAAAAGAGTGCTTTCAAAAATGCAGTTAAGGGGTCTTTAAGTCCTAAAATACATACAGAAAAGAACAAATAAGAATCTCCCATAGAAGATCAGATATAAGAAACACTGATTTCTACGGGAGATTCTTATTTTAAGATTGGGAAGCTAAAAACGGTATTTACCGATAGCTCCCTTTTTTGTGTTGTTCGTTTAACCACGCGACAGCCTCCAGACAGCCCTCCTGGGTCAGGGGAAACTGTTTTGTTGTTTTTTGCTCATCAGGGGTTTTGACAAAGCAGAAGGGCTCCGGCCAGATCGTGACGTCCATACAGTCTCCTTCTTCATTTTTCCCTTTGGAAAGCCGATATCGCATGCCGCAGTAGCTTCCGGTCTGCGCTTCTTTTTTGATATAGTTCACATGAATGATTTCCGGTGAGATCATAGTCTTTCCTCCAATGACAGTGCTGCAGTTTTCTGCAGAGCTTAGAAAAACAGCGGGATGCCGACCAGTCCGAAGTAGCCGACGGATAAAATTCCGGCGATACTAAGCAGCGTGCGGTAGATTTTTTTCTGGAACAGCTCCGGGACGGTGCTTGCAAGGTATCCGGCGATCAGAATACATGGCAGCAGATAGCGTCCCTGGGCCATGGATTCGATCAGCCAGGAGTTTACAATGGATGCAGCAAGCTCACCCACCATCAGCAGCGTGCAGATAACAAAACGGATTTTGCCCTGCAGATTGTCAGGTTGTCGGAACGTGGCGATTCCGATTCCTGCAAACAGTGTAAGATAGAGCAGCCCCATGCACCAGTAGTACCACGCGCCGGTATCGTGATCCTGTAAAAGTCCGCAAAAGCTCTTGTAGCTCATGGCAAACCAGTCCGGGTTTTCGGCAAAGACGTCAGAAAGGGTATAGCCGCGGCTGTACATATGCCAGGACGGGTTCAGCTCTTCGGTCGGGGTAGACGGATTTTTGTCGTAGTCGGCGTACTGGATGGCGACCGCTTCCTTGACCTGAGATTTTTCCGTACCGTAGTGAGCGATGTCAAAGCCAGCCCGGAATGCAAAGACGGCGAGAAAAACGCCCACAATAATCAGATAATTACGCCAGAGCACTTTTTTCTGTAAGGGGTCTTTCTGCCAGATCAGCCGCAGCAAAAGGACGAAGAAGGACAGTGCCAGAATCGCGAGATAGCACTGCTTTCCGAGGGCGATGTTGCCAAACAAAAGCCCTAAAAGAAGAAAAGCAGGAATATCTCTCCGGCATAATTTTTTCTTTTCCACGGTGCGATAAAGCAGACTCTGCGGGTTGCACAGCAGGCAGGTGATCGTAAAAGCGATGGTAAAATCCAGTGCGTCTGCCGTTGTATAGGAAAAAATGTACCAGGACTGGACGCAGATTCCGAGTGCGACCATGAGCCAGTTTTTCTGACGGATATTCCGGACAAAATAAAAGGCGAGGGCAGCAAACAGCAAAAGGTTCGGAACGCGGTAGTAGGCAAGGCTGCAAAACATCGTTTTAAAAAGCAGGGCGATCTTTCCGGCAAGATAAAAGTACCAGGTGTAATTTTCCAGCTTGGTGTAACCGTAGCCGCTATAGGTCTGAGCAACAGCGGGATCCCGCATATCGGGCGGCAGAAAGTGCGTCATGCCGTAATCCAGACAGGCTTTGACGTCCCATTCGTCGGGATGCAGACCGAGGGCAGAAAACAAACCGATGATACAGACGACGAGCAGTGCACCTGCAATCACCGCCGTGCTGATGAAGGCAAACCAGTCAAAGTGCCCGGAGCTGTCCGGCAGGAACAACGTTTTCAGATAAGAAGCGATACCCTTGCGGAAAAATAAAAGCACACAGAGCAGCAGTGCGATGGACAGGGCAAGGAAAAAGCGCTGGCGCACATATAAAACGTGGAGCCTTGCAGCCGCATGTTCGGCAGCCTCCCGGATACTGTCAGCAGAAAGCAAAAAGCTGCTGTCGGGATTTTGCGGTGTGAAAACGAGCTCTTCCCCGTTTAACTGCCAGGAGGCGTTGACGGGGAAAGCCTGGACTTCCAGATCGGCGGCATCCATGGTAAAAAAAGCTTCTCCGTTTAGAAAAAAGCCGACGTGTGTGACGCGATAGGATTCCTGGGTATTCGTCGGGTCAAACCGAAATAAGGTAAGACTACGCAGATCGGGCAGACCGGAAAAGGTGACGATGTTGCCGTCCCGGGTTCCGTCCATACAGTTGTCCTGCGAAAGTTCGCCATTGTCGCTGTAAAAAAGCTGGGACAGGACGGATGTGTCGTCGTTTCTCAGATAAAGATCCGCCGACCATGAAAAATGATCCGGCGCTTTGAAAACCCAGAGAAACGATGCCAGGAATAAAATCAGGACCGGAAGATAAAGGAATAGATTTTTTTTGGATGTATGCATGAAATGTCCTCTTTCGTTATAAAATAAGCAGTTTTCTAACAGTAAGTATAACGGAATTAAAAAATTTTTCAACTTGAATAGCAATTTGTTGGTGGACTTCGACGAACAAAAATAAGCGGTGGTTTAGGAAAGAACGCAGTGCCCGGAACAAATTCGCCGGGATGGGAACACAACAGAGCAAATTTTTCTTGACAGGCAGGGCAGCAGAGAGGACAATTGGAAAAAAGAAGTAGCTTGGTCAGATTTTGCAGGAGGGCAGAACCGGATGCCTGGTATACGATTGCCTTGGGCACGACTTCTGCAGAATGGGGAGGGTTTCTTTTCATGATTCAGAAAACGAACGTCTGGAAAACAGCGGCGGGTTTGCTGCTTATAATTTCGATGATGATAAGCTCTGTACCGATGACGGCAGCAGCGGCAGAGCCTGCGGCGCAGGCGGAAAGTACAAAAACCTCTGACTACGGTGCGCCGGCATATGGGACGAAAGCGGCGAACCTGCATCGGCTCACCTCACAGGAGCAGGTGCAGACGGTTTCCAAAGCGCTGCAGCCAGTCGCAGATGTGGTCGGCGTCATGACGAAATCTCATAACGTATCCGTGATCAATTACAGTGATGTAGATGAACTCGGACTGATCCGCCGGTCGGACGGAAGCGGCGTGGTGCTGGTGATGGACGGCAGCAGAATTTATATTGCGACAGCAGCGCATTGCTTAAAGCAGAACCATACAGAAGTGATTCTGCCGGACGGAACAAGATGCAGCGCTGCTGTGCTGTATCGCAGCACCGAGACAGACACAGGATTTCTGACGGTGGAATACAGCCAGCTGCCGGAGGAGGTGCTGGGCGGGATTACACCGGCAGCCGGAGCGGATGCGTCCGCGCTTGGAATGAAAACAGGCGACGCACTTGTTGCCGTGAGCTCTCTGGACAGCCCGAGTTCTGCCAGCTGTATCGGCGTTCTGGATCAGCTGTCCGTCATCTATCCGAACAATCCGGGTCAGAATGTACTGCAGTTTTATTCGGAAACGAGTTACGGTTCAAGCGGCGGCGCTGTTTATACGCAGAATGGAATTTGGGTTGGAAGTATTTCCGGCGGTGACACCTACGGCACCTGCTGGGCAGTTCCCTATGGGACGATTTTGACAGAATTTCAGAAGTGCCTGATTGAGCTGACAGCGCAGGGCTCATGAGATAATGAGCACGAAAGAAAAACAAGCGACGCCGAAGGCGGCATTTGTTTTTCTTGTGCCATTAGAGAACGAGCAGCCTGCGTAGCAGGCGATAAAGCGCGTCAGCGCGGGCTCGTGAGATAATGAGTAGAAATACAGACAGGAGGAAAGCATGACAGCAGATCTGTATTATGAGACAGCAAGGAAGCTGGTGTTAAAGGACAAAAGAGCGGTTTTTGTGCGGCAACTGAATGCTGAAGACGCAGAAGCTATGCTGATTTACTTGCAGAAAACAGCACAGGAGACCCATTTTCTGATGCGCCTTCCGGAGGAAGCGGTTTATACGCTGGAGAACGAGCGGAAAATTCTGCAGAATACGAGAGAATCAAAGCAGACATTTATGCTGGGGGCACTGACTCAGGATGGAAGTGTTGTTGGAAATGTGGGTATATTTCCCATCGGGGAACGGTTTAAGGTGCGCCATCGGGCGAGCCTTGGAATTGCAGTAGTTCAGGAATACTGGAATACCGGTCTGGGAACGGTGCTCATAAACGGCGCGATTGATCTGGCGCGCAAGGCTGGCTATGAACAGCTGGAGCTCGGCGTATTTTCGGACAACAGCAGTGCACTCCATTTATATCAGAAGCTGGGATTTCAGGAGGTCGGTAGAATGCCCAATGCCTTCAAGCTCCCGGACGGAAGCTACGCGGACGAAATCATGATGGTGCTGCCCTTCGTAGCTTCCCATGCACAGATTCTCATGCGAGCATGAAATCTGTACCCGGGAAGCTACGAGTGAACTGTAAAAAAAATAAAATTCCCCATTGACTTTTTCAGAAACCTTTGATATTATAATCAAGCAGTCGCGAAGAGCGGCAAACAATTATGGGGTCTTAGCTCAGCTGGGAGAGCATCTGCCTTACAAGCAGAGGGTCA
>ERZ1026874.625-NODE-625-length-21137-cov-33.506261_pt1 | contig 21137 bp, 16 predicted proteins | sample MGYA00380167_ERZ1026874 | MGnify/ENA primary metagenome ERZ1026874 (study PRJEB33269, sample SAMEA4719803) | human gut metagenome | biome: human-associated habitat; feature: organic feature; material: feces | place: Cameroon | collected 2013-10 ...
GATTCTTCAACCTTACCTCGCAGGAGGTGAAGGTGGACTCCATATTGCCTCAATTCGTATATTCTTTGCCTTTGCAGGGAGATTATCAGGATTCTATCTATACGGTAACAGTGAAATATCCGGAGTATGTGGATATGCCTGCTACCGATATTTCTCATTACAACCGGCTCTCGGGCGCCGCTCTCCCTGAGCAGGTGGCCATCTGCCAGCAGGTGACGGAATGCCGGAAACAGGGCTTGCTGGTGATTTCCTTTTCTCCTCTTGTTTTCAGAGAGCACAGATATCAGGCGCTGGTGAGTTTTATGCTGGATATCCAGGCGAAGCCGCTGAAACGTTCGAAGGCACAGTCGCATCTGTTGACGCATTCGAAGAGCCAGTCGCATCTGCAGACACGTTCGCAGCAGGAAGCCCGACTGCAGACCCGTGGCGGGGAGGATACTTCTCCCGCCTATGCCGACCATTCTGTGCTGGCACGCGGAAAATGGGCAAAGATCAGGGTGAGCGAAACGGGTATTCATCAGTTGACTGCCGACGTGGTGCGCCGTGCCGGTTTCTCGGATATCAGCAAGGTGAAGATCTATGGTTATGGAGGAAATCTCCAGAACGAGGCACTCTATGCCCAGAATATTCGGGAAACTGACGACCTGAAGGAGGTGCCGCAATATGTAGTGGATGGCAGACATTATTTCTATGCCCGCGGTGCGGTGAGCTGGAGCAGCCCGACGGCTACGGTGCGCACCCGCAATCCCTATTCAGACTATGGCTATTATTTCATCACCCAGAGCGATGAGGCGCCGAGTCTCTGGGCTGATTCAGCCTCTTTTGTATCTTCCTGCCATCCGCTGCCGGAAGATTATCATTCTCTTTATGAAGTAGATGGGTTCAGCTGGATGCAGGGTGGAAGGAATCTCTTTCATCCTACAGCCGTCAAGGTGGGCGATACCCAGAAGGTGGTCATCACCAATCCTACCGGAAGCAGCCGGGGAAAGCTGGTGGTGGCTGTTACTGCCGGTACCAACACCCAGGTGAAGATCAGGAAGAACCAGCAGGAACTGGGAACCATGAGTCTCTATCTGCCTACCAATACCAGCAGCAGTGCCTATACGGTAGGCGTGGAAAGGAGCGCCACCTATCCGCTTCAGGATTTCAAGGAGAAGGATACCATCGAGATACAGCCGATGAGCGGTGGACCTATCCATCTGGATTATGTAGCCGTAACCTGGGAGAAGCCTGCGCCCTTTGCCGGTTTCGGAACTCAGATTCCTGCGGCCGAGTATGTGTATGGCATCACTCCGCAGGATCACCATGCCGACGGGGCTGCCGATATGGTGATCATCATCCCAACTTCGCAGAAACTGCTCAAGCAGGCACAGCGGCTCAAGGAATTCCACGAAACCTACGACGGGCTGCGGGTGAACATCGTGCCCGCCGATGAACTCTATAATGAATTCTCCAGCGGTACCCCCGATGCCAATGCCTACCGCCGCTATCTGCGTATGCTGAGCGATAGGGCGGCAACGGCTGCTGACATGCCCAAGTATCTCCTGCTCTTCGGCGACTGCGTATGGGACAACCGGATGCTCACGGCAGACTGCAGGCTGCTGAATCCGGATGATTACCTGCTCTGTCATGAGAGCGATGACTCGTTCAGCAAGACTACCTGCTATGTGAGCGACAGCTGGCTGGGAATCATCGGCGAAGGAAAGGGAGCCGATCCGAGAACCGAACTCCAGGATGTGGCGGTAGGACGATTCCCGGTAACTACGGCGCAGGAAGCCAAGATACTGGTGGACAAGACCATCAACTACAAGAAGAACGCCAATGCCGGAGCCTGGCAGAACACCCTGATGTTCATGGGTGATGACGGCAACGAGAATCTCCACATGGCGGATGCCAACGAGGTGGCAGACGATATCGCCTCGCTCTATCCGGGCTATCTCATCAGAAAGGTGATGTGGGATGCCTATACCCGCCAGACCTCCTCAACGGGCAATACCTATCCCGAAGTTTCCAGTATCATCAGGCAGCAGCAGGCTCATGGTGCCCTGGTGATGGATTATGCCGGACATGGAAGCGAGACCCAGATATCGCATGAAAACGTGCTCAAGATTACGGACTTCGAATCGTTCAGAAACGAGAACCTGCCGCTGTGGGTGACGGCATCCTGCGACATCATGCCTTATGACGGTACGAAATCTACCATCGGCGAGGCAGCCCTGCTGAATGAAAAAGGTGGAGCTGTGGCATTCTACGGTACCACGCGTACCGTGTTTGCCCAGCAGAACAAGTATATGAACCGTGCCTTCCTGCGCAGGGTGCTGAGCCGGGAAGACGGCAAGCCGCTTGCAATAGGCGAAACACACCGGCTGGCGCAGAACGACGTGATGCTGGGCAATGTGATGGCGGGCGAGATAGACCGCTCGGAAAACCATCTGCAGTATGCCCTGCTCGGAGATCCAGCCCTCTCGCTCAACCTGCCGATGATGAAGGTGGTGGTGGATTCCATCAACGGCATCTCCTGCCAGCGCGCCGATACGGTTCCGCTGCTGAGAGCCGGAGATATTGCCAGGATTGCGGGACATGTGGAGACGGATGTGGATTTCCAGGGTGTAGTGACGGCTATGGTGAGGGATTCCAGGGAACTGGTTACCTGCAAGCTGAATGATGCCACAGCCGACGGAGCCTCCACAGCCTTCCAGTATTACGACCGGCAGAAGACGCTCTATCAGGGTGCTGACAGCGTATCCGGCGGAAAGTTTGCCTTCAGCTTTGCCGTACCCAAGGATATCAATTATTCGGGTGATACCGGACTGATGAATCTCTATGCCGTCAGCAACGACAAGGCGCTGCGGGCGAATGGAGAAAGCGCACAGTTCAAGGTGGGCGGCAGCGTGGTGGCTGGAAACGACTCCATCGGTCCGTCGGTATTCTGCTATCTGAACTCGCCTACCTTCGTGGATGGCGGCAATGTGAATACCACCCCTTATTTCGTGGCAAGGATATCAGACAAGGACGGAATCAATGCCGCAGGAAGCGGACTGGGCCATGACCTGAAGCTGGTGATAGACGGAGATCAGTCGAAGACCTACAATCTCAACGATTACTTCTCGTATGATTTCGGAACCTATACCAGCGGTTCCACCTGCTACAGTATTCCGGAACTCCCACCAGGCAGGCATCAGCTTACCTTCACGGCATGGGATATCCAGAACAACAGTTCTACCACCACCCTCCACTTCAATGTGGTAAGCGGTCTGGCTCCATCGCTCTTCGATGTGGGCGTGACGGAGAATCCAGCCCGCAGCAGCACCACCTTCATCGTTTCTCACGACAGGACGGAGAGCCGGATGGATGTGGTGATCGAACTCTATGATACTTCGGGCAGACAGCTCTGGCGCCATGCCGAGAGCGGAGTGCCGGCTTCGGAGGTCTATACCGTGAAGTGGGATCTATCGGTAGATGGCGGTCGCCCTCTGGGTACGGGCATCTATCTGTATCGGGTCAAGGTTTCATCGGATGGCAGCAGTTATGCCTCCAAGACCCGGAAACTGATCATCATAAAATAGAAAATATCATCATATAAAATAATGTAGTATGAATAGAATCGTCAAGATATTCGCAACCGGTTTCCTCTCTGTATGGGCGCTGACGGCATCGGCGCAGAACGGAGAGGGAGACACCAAGGAGAGTCTTTTCAATCCGGTAAACTATGCCGTCATCTCTCAGACCATAGCGCCCGATGCCCGCGGCGGAGGTCTGGGTGATGTGGGTGCGGCAACCGATCCGGATGTCAACTCGCAGTATTGGAATCCGGCAAAGTATCCCTTCAACATCTCCAGGGCGGGCGTGGCGCTGAACTTCACTCCATGGCTCCGCTCGCTGGTCAACGACATGAATCTCGCCTATCTCTCGGGCTATTACCGCATAGGCGATTACAGTGCCGTATCCGCTTCGCTCCGTTACTTCAACATGGGTGAGGTGTTACTTTCTGATCCGGAAGAAAACGACAATGCGATGACCATCAATCCCTATGAGATGTCGATTGATGTGGCTTACTCTCTGATGCTCAGCGAGAAATTTTCCCTGGCGGCAGCCATCCGCTGGATCTATTCCGACCTGCGCTTCGACTATCAGGAGGAAAATTCGCCAGCCTCGGCTTTTGCGGCGGATATCGCAGCCTATTATCAGAACTATGTCAACATCGGACCGCGAGAGTGCCAGTTGGGCGTAGGTCTGAACATTTCGAATATCGGCAGCAAGATTACCTTCAGCGGTAAGGAGTATGGCGAGTTCCTGCCTACCAATCTGCGTCTGGGAGCCTCACTGATGATTCCTATCGACGAGTACAACCGCTTTACCATTGCCGCAGATGCCAACAAGTATCTCGTGCCTACGGTTCCTGCGCAGAAGGAGGGAGAGGACAACTCGGAGTATGAAGACCGTGTGCATCGCGAATACAACGATATTTCGGGCATCAGCGGCATCTTCAAGAGCTTCAGCGATGCCCCAGGCGGATTCAAGGAAGAGCTGGAGGAAATCAACTATGGCGTAGGTGCCGAGTATGTATATAATGACAAGTTTGCCCTGCGTGCCGGCTATCATCACGAGAGCCAGAGCAAGGGCAACCGCAAGTACTTCACGGTGGGAGCCGGCTTCAAGATGAATGTCTTCTCGCTCGATGCTTCCTATGTGGTAGCCACCGCCAAGAGCAATCCGCTCGACCAGACCCTGCGCTTTACGCTGGCGTTCGATATGGACGGATTGAAAGACCTGTTCAAGCGATAGATAAACATATTAATAACTTTAATCATAAATATAAGATTATGAATATTCGTGTAGGATTTGGATACGATGTTCACAAGCTGGTAGAGAACCGTGACTTGTGGCTGGGTGGTATCAAGATAGATTATGAGTTGGGTTTGCTCGGCCATAGTGATGCCGACGTGTTGATTCACGCCATTTGCGATGCCCTGCTGGGTGCAGCCAATATGCGTGATATCGGTTATCATTTCCCTGATACGGCAGCAGAGACCCTCAATGTGGATTCCAAGATTCTGCTCAAGAAGACGATGGACCTGATTGCCACCAAGGGATATACCCTGGGCAACATCGATGCAACGGTCTGTGCAGAGCGTCCGAAGCTCAATCCGCACATTCCTGCCATGAAGGAATGCCTGGCAAAAGTGATGGGTGTAGAGGAAGACCAGATCTCCATCAAGGCTACAACCACAGAGAAGTTGGGCTTTACCGGAAGAATGGAAGGAATCTCAGCTTACGCTACAGTATTGATAGAAAAGGCTTAATGAGGGTTAAAAACTCGTTAGTTTTTGATGAATTTTCTAATAATTCGTTGATTTATATCAAAAAATCTCAAAAATAATACTTTTTTTGCCGAATTATTTGGAGATTTGTAGAAAAAGTACTATCTTTGCAGCGTCAAAAGGTTAATAGATTGTTTAGGTTAGTAGTAATAGATTTAGGTTTTTAGTTATTAGGTTTTAAGGTAGATTGTTTAACAGATAATTGAGAAGGTCGTGAGACTATTTTGATTAGAATTTTTAAGTTAAACATAGTGCATGCCACAGCTCGTTGAGAGTTGTGGCATGTTTTATTTTATTAAAAGTCTTCCTTTTTCTTCGCTAACTCAAATTTTTACATTATCTTTGCAAGCAGAATTAAAAGGATAATCATGAGAGTACTCATAGTAAATACAAGTGAGAAGGCGGGTGGAGCTGCTGTAGCTGCCAACCGCCTGATGGATGCCCTTAACAACAATGGTGTTAAGGCTAAGATGCTGGTGCGCGATAAAGTGACCGATGATATTACCGTGGTAGGGTTGCCACGCTCGCTCAGGATGCAGTGGAATTTCCTGTGGGAGCGCTGGTGCATCTTCTGCCGCCTTCATTTTTCCAAGAAGAATCTCTTTGCACTCGATATCGCCAATGCGGGATACGACATCACTTCCCTGCCGGAGTTCAAGGAGGCTGACATCATCCATCTGCACTGGGTCAACCAGGGCATGCTTTCGCTGAAGACCATCCGGAAGATCATCAGCAGCGGAAAACCGGTGGTGTGGACCATGCACGACATCTGGCCGGCGTCATCCATCTGTCATCTTACCCTGGGTTGCCATCATTACAACAATGGCTGCGGCAACTGCAAGTATCTGCCGGGAAACGGGGGAAAGAACGATCTGTCGGCTAAGATATGGAAGAAGAAGCAGAAGGTGTATAACAGCGGGGCTCTTTCCTTTGTTACCTGCAGCAGATGGCTGGCAGCGGAAGCCCGGTTGAGCGGACTCCTGGCGGGGCATCGCATCGAGACGATTCCTAATCCGATAGATACCCATGTATATTGTCCGCAGGATAAGCTGGAATCCCGTCTGCGCACGCAGCTGCCGAAGGACAAGCGCATCATCCTCTTCATCGCCCAGAGAGCCACCAATCCTTATAAGGGCATGGATTATCTGATAGAGGCGTGCCGGCTGATGGCTGAGCAGCATCCCGAGATGAGGGAGAACACCTGCGTGGCAATACTGGGTGGACACAGCGAGGAGTTCGAAGGCAAGCTTTCGTTCCCAATCGTTTCGCTCGGTTATGTGAGTGATGACAAGCGCATCGCGGATATTTACAATGCAGCCGATGTCTTCGTGCTTCCTTCCCTGTCGGAGAATCTGCCGAATACCATCATGGAGGCGATGGCTTGCGGCGTGCCGAGCGTAGGATTCAAGGTGGGCGGCATACCGGAGATGATCGATCACCAGAAGAACGGATATGTGGCAAACTACCGCGATGCCAAGGATCTGGCGGATGGCATCCACTGGGTGCTGGAAGAAGCCGACCGGGAGAATCTGAAGAAGGCGTGCCTGCAGAAGGTGATGCATAACTATTCGCAGCATGCGGTGGCGCTGAAATATGTTGAGGTGTATAATCAGGCGATGGCCTTTAAAAACTACCGGATATGATTAAGTTTACTGTCGTAACCTGTACCTACAATGCTGAGCGTGTGTTGCAGCGTACGTTGGATAGTGTCAATAAGCAGACTTACTGCAACATCGAGCACCTGATCATAGATGGTGTTTCGAAGGACAAGACCCTGGCTATGGTTCGGGCATACCAGAACAGGGCAAAGGCTGGAGAGAATGCCCACGAAATCGTGGTCTATTCGGAACCAGACAAGGGACTCTATGACGCCATGAACAAGGGCATAGACCGTGCCACAGGCGACTATCTCGTGTTTCTGAATGCGGGAGACGTGTTTCCTTCTGACGATACCCTGGAATATGTGGAGGGATGCGTAGGCGAGGGCGAGAACCTGCCGGGCGTGCTTTATGGAGATACCGATATCGTGAATGACGAAGGAAGATTCCTGCGCCATCGCCGTCTTTCACCTCCCGAGAAGCTGAACTGGCGCTCGTTCAAGTGGGGTATGCTCGTCTGTCATCAGTCGTTTTATGCCCGCACGGATATCGCCCGCCAAATCCATTATAATCTTCACTATCGCCTTTCGGCAGATGTGGATTGGTGCATCCGCATCATGAAGGCGGCTCAGCAGCGCCATCTTCCGTTGCGCAATGTGCATGCAGTCATCACCAACTATCTGGATGGCGGTATGTCGGTGCAGAACCACAAGGCTTCGCTCAAGGAGCGTTTCGAGGTGATGCGCAGCAACTATGGCATTGTCACCACGGTTCTGGTGCATACCTGGTTTGTGGTGAGAAGTCTCTTCAAGCGCTAGTTCGCATGGTTTTAGCAAGAAAAAATAAATTTAAATGGCAGAAACATTAAAGGAAAAAACAGCAAAGGGCCTCTTCTGGGGAGCCATGAACAATGGGGCGATGCAGGTTATCGGATTGGTATTCGGCATCGTCCTGGGCAGACTGTTGTCGCCAAGCGATTATGGTATGATCGCCATGATTACTGTTTTTTCTCTGATAGCCAATGCCTTGCAGAATTCGGGCTTCATCACGGCTATCACGAATATCAAGGAACCTACAGATAATGACTATAACTCCGTATTCTGGTTTAATATCTCTGTAGGTGGTTTTCTATACCTGGTACTTTTTCTCTGTGCCCCTCTGATAGCAGGCTATTATCATACTCCGGAACTGGTTCCTCTTTGCCGGTATGCATTCCTGTCGCTGCTATTCTCCAGCCTCTGTACGGCTCAGTCGGCTTATCTCTTCAAGCACATGATGGTGAAGCAGAGGGCGCAGTCGGGCATCATCGCCACGCTCTTTTCGAGTGTGGTAGGAGTGATTATGGCGTTTTGCGACATGTCTTATTGGGCTTTGGCCACCCAGACCATCGTTTACAGCATCGTGAATACGGCGCTGTTCTGGCATTATTCTCCGTGGCGCCCGAGTCTGCGGTTCGATTTCGAACCTATCCGCAGGATGTTCAAGTTCAGCTGCAAACTGCTGGCTTCCACCATCACCACCCATATCAACAACAATGTGCTGAATATCCTGCTGGGTCATTACTTCACGGCGCATGATACGGGTAATTACAACCAGGCTTCGCAGTGGAACTTCAAGGCTTACAGCGTGATACAGGGAATGGTGGATTCGGTGGCTCAGCCTGTGCTGGTAGATCTTCGTGAGCAGCCTGGACGCCAGTTGGAAGCCTTGCGCAAGCTGATCCGCTTCACGGCATTCATCTCCTTCCCGCTGATGCTGGGATTTGGAATGGTGGCTAGGGAGTTCATCGTACTGGCTATCACCGAAAAATGGCTGGCGAGTGCCTTCCTGCTGCAGATTCTCTGCGTGAGTGGTGCCATCATTCCGATGAGCCAGCTGATGTCGAGTCTGGTGGTGAGCAACGGCAAGTCGGGTACCTATTTTGGAGTGACCTTTGCCCTGGGTGTGGTTCAGATTCTGACGATGATTCTGATATGGCATTGGGGCATCCGCACGATGGTCATCGCCTACGTGCTGCTGAACATCATCTGGCTGTTCGTATGGCAGTATTTCTCCCGTCGCCTGATAGGCTATCGGGTATGGATGTTCCTGAAGGATATCCTGCCGTTTGCGCTGGCAGCCCTGGCGGTGATGACGGCTACCTATTTTGCCACGCAGTCTATCCACAATCTGTGGCTGCTCCTGCTCTGCCGCATTCTGATGGCTGTTGTGCTGTACTATCTGGTGATGCGTATTGCCGGTGCCGCCATCCTGAAGGAGTGTATGGCTTTCGTGAAGAAGAAAATGGGAAAGAAGTAACCTTGATGGGTTCATATGAATAAAGCTGAAAAAATCAGAGATAAGCAGAATAAATCAGAATGAAGGATGAATACAGATAAGACAGTTTCAATCATCATGGGCACCTACAATGGTGCCGAATATATCAGGGAACAGTTGGATTCCATACTCTCGCAGACCTATCCCCTGAAGGAGATCATCATCCAGGATGATGGTTCTACGGATGATACGGTGGCGATATGCACAGCCTATGCCGAGAAGTATCCTATCATACATTTCTCGCGCAATGCCAGCAATCTGGGATTCAATCAGAACTTCAAGTCGGCTGCGATGAAGGCAACGGGCGATTTTGTGGCTTTCAGCGATCAGGATGATGTCTGGTTTTCTACCAAGATAGAGAAGCAGGTGGCTGCCATCGGCAATCATGACATCTGTTTTTCTACCCATCTGCGTGGTGCCGACAGGGAGCATACGCATCTTGTGAATCCTCAGTACAGCCTGGAGGCGCTGCTCTTCTGCGGATTTGCCGGACATACCATGCTGCTCCGCCGGGAGTTTATCCAGACAAGTGAATACTGGCTGCCGAACATCATGTACGATTGGAGTCTTGCCATCTGCGCCCAGTTGCACGGCGGTATCGTGATGGTAGATGAACCGCTGAACTGGCATCGCACGAATCTGGCTTCTGCCTGTCATGAGGAACTGAAGCAGGCAGGCAAGAAGGTGGATGCCCGCCCTACCTATCAGCCTTACCTCTATGGTATCGCCAATTATCGCAGATTGCAGCAGCAGTCCAACTGGCAGATGCTCTATACCTATATATATGAGCATACCCGGGAGCCGAAGTTTGCGCTGGCACACCGTATGAGCTATTATATGCTGCATCACAATCTGCTGGCACTCTTCTGCCTCTGCTTCCTCTGTCTGAAGCATGGTGACAAGATATACTACAGCAAGCATCAGAGGGGCTTGATGGCAAAGATACGTGCCTTCTGCTATCCGTTGATCTTCTCATATAATAACATTCAATATAATAGACAATCTTAAAATACGAACTTTATGAATATTGCATTATTGACTGCAGGCGGTGTTGGTAACCGTATGGGACAGGATATCCCAAAGCAATTTATGACGATTGATAACATACCTGTTATCATCTATACCATGCAGGCTTTCCAGAGCCATCCTCAGATAGACGCCATCTGCGTGGTGTGCCTCAAGGGATGGGAAGTGGTACTGCAGGCGTATGCCAACCAGTTTAACATCACCAAGCTGAAGTGGATCTTCGAGGGTGGTGACAGCAATCAGCACTCCATCCGCAATGGTTTGTGGGGCTTGCGCGATGCCGGATGTGCAGAGGATGATATCATATTGGTACACGATGGTGTGCGCCCGCTGGTGGCAGAGCGAATCATTACCGAGAATATCGAGAAGTGCAGAAAGTATGGTTATGCCATTACGGGTATGATCTGCAAGGAGGCTATCATGCAGAAGGTGGATGACTGTGTGAAGAATATCGATATCCCACGCGAGCGGCTGGTTCGCACCCAGACTCCCCATACCTATCCTCTCGGCACTTTGCTGAAGGCGCACGCCGAGGCTGATGCCAAGGGTATTGACGGCACGGTGGCATCCTGTACCTTGATGGCTGAGCTGGGAGTGGATAACCAGCACCTGGTGATGGGATCTGAGAAAAACGGATTGAAGCTTACCCAGACGGAGGATGTGGAGCTGTTTAAGGCATTGAAGCATACCACCAAGGATGAGTGGCTGAAATAGATAATAGGCTCTGCCGATATAAGTTGAAATAGATAATAGAAGGAAATAGATAGTAGGATGAAACAGACAAATCTATATAATGAAGATGTAAAGGTGGCTTTGGCTGCGTTTGAGCTGCCATGGCAGCAGCTTTCGGGCAAGAATATCCTGGTGCTGGGCGCTACTGGATTGATTGGTGGCTGTCTGGTTGATATGCTGATGCAGCATGAGGGACTGGATTATCAGGTTTATGCTGCGGGTCGTAACGAAGAGCGGGCTAACAGGCGCTTTTCGGCGTATCTTGATTCCGGACATTATCATTTTCTTCCTTTTGATGTTACGGCTCCCTTGTCGGTGGATATCTCTTTCGATTATATCGTGGATGCTGCTGGCGGTGCCTGTCCACAGCTTTATAGCGAGGATCCTGTGGGAGTGATGAAGTCTAATATCTTCGGCGTGGATAATCTGCTGCGCTTTGGACTGCAGCACGGCTTGAAGAAATTGGTCTATGTATCTTCCGGAGAAGTCTATGGCGAGGGCGACGGTCGTGTCTTTGAAGAAAGCTATAGCGGGTATATCGATCCTACTACGGTGAGGGCGTGCTATCCTTCGGCAAAACGTGCTTCCGAGACGCTTTGTATCTGCTATGCTCATCAGTATGGCATTGAGGTGTCCATCGCCCGTCCGAGTCATATCTACGGTCCGTTCTTTACAGAGAACGATAATCGTGTTTATGCCCAGTTTATCCGCAATGTATTGCGTGGCGAGGATATCGTACTGAAGAGTAAGGGGGAGGCGTTTCGTTCGTGGACTTATGTGGTGGATTGTGCGATGGCGCTGCTTTGTATCCTGCTGAAGGGCGGGAACGGCGAGGCATATAATATAGCCAATGAGGAGTCGAATGTAAGCATCAGAACCTTGGCAGAAACTGTTGCTGATCTGGCTGGCAGAAAGGTGGTCTTTGATATTCCCGATGATGCCAGTCATGGCAATACCACTCCTATTACCAAGGCTGTTTTTGCTACGGATAAGTTGGAAGCTCTGGGCTGGAAGCCGATTACATTATTAAAGGATGGTCTGGCTCATACCATCCAGGTTTTGCAGTAAATGATAGATTGAGTTTTTGCATGTGGGTTAAGAACGGGCTGAGGTCCACAAAAACAGAAGCAGCACGCCCTGAAAGGCTACAAAGAACCAGAAGCAGCACGCCCTGAAAGGCTACAAAGAACCAGAAGCAACACGCCCTGAAAGGGCAGAAGCTCCTAGCCCAGGGCATCGCCCTGGGGATAATAGTAGTCAACAAGACGCCCTGTAAGGGCAAAAGCTTTGTATATTACTTGGTACTTGAAAGCTTTTGCCCTTACAGGGCGGCAGGCTCGCGTCAATAAATCCCCAGGGCGATGCCCTGGGCTAGGAGCTTCTGCCCTTTCAGGGCGTGCTGCTTTTTGTGTATTTTTTTAACAACAAGACATACGTCTTAACTCCTTAACTTCTTAACTCCTTTTCCTTAGTTCCGGCAGGATGAATATCGAATGAAACTCGCGCTTTTCTACTGGTGGAATCTTCATATAATCGCCATAGAGGTCGGTGAGGTAGGAATCGGGATTGCATGGTGCAGGGAATTCCTTGCCCTCAAACTTGATGGTACCCAATGGCTTGACTGCCTTCTTGTCGAATGAGATGCCTCGGCCATTCAGGAAAGGAACATCAGAATAACGGGTCTTCTTTCCGAACAAGCCTACTACCTTCCATAATGCACTGCACAGACAATACTTGCCTCCGAAATAGAAAAACTCAGCAAAGGAACGCAGAGAGTAAGTGTGTCGGTGGTTCAGGATAGAATAACTCTTGGAGATACCTTTTGTCAAGGTCTTGATCCACGAACGGGGAATGTCTGGATAATCCACAAAAGGGAAGATATCCACAAAGATTCCCTTTACATAAGGCTGGCAGAAATCGTCGCCCTGTTCGATATAGAGAGAGTTGCAGTCGCGGATCTTCGTGATAGGCTCCTTGCTTCCCGGATCCGATTTGGGGGTCTGCAGATAGAGCCAGTCGGGCAGTTCCTTGGGGGCAATCTCCTCGAATCGTTTTTCGTCTTCCAGCGACATACCGATATCGATATCGTCATCCCAAGGTATGAAACCGCCATGGCGTACGGCTCCGAGCAGGGTACCGCCATCCAGCCAGTATTCTATCTTGTGGCGCTTGCAGATTTTGTCTATTTCTTCCAGAATAGCCAGCTGCTTGAGTTGGCATGCCCGCAGATTCAGCTGGCTATATTCTTTGATTTCTTTGTAAAAGTCCATATTCTTTATATTTTTATCGGGAGACCCGTATGGAATCTCTCCCCGGATTATAAGAAATGCGTAATGATTAATGTGGCATTGTATGCCCAGAAGTAGATGGCAAGGAAGAGAGTGACTCCTCTCATCGCATTAGCCAGTTTGGGTTGAGCCTCTCTGAATGCATAACCCATGGTGAATGGGATGACGAACATCCAGTGGGCTGCCATGATATATACCTCGTTGAGACCGAAACCGAGCACCAGGTGCAGGAAGGCATCGAATGCCGCACAGCTCAGGCACATCCACATCAGACGGGAGTGTCTGCTGTAGAAAACACCGGCAGCAAAGAGCAGGAAAACGAATGCTTCGAAGATGTAGCTGATGGCCCAATCGTATCGGATAAAGGTTGGGCGCGATACGCTCAGGTCTTTGAGCAGTTCCTTCTGATGCAGCTGGATGCCTTCTCCAAAGAGGTTTTCCACGATGGATTCCATTCGTGGGGTAGAAACATCGGTCCATTTCAGGAATGGCATATCGGATACCGATTTGCCTCGATGAGCATCCATCCACGCATCGTGAACGGCATTCTTCTGGGCAATATCGGGCCTTTTCGGCATCAGCTTTCTTTCTATCTCCTTGCCTTTTTCCTGCTGAGGCTTGACGATGTATTCGTTCTGATAGTAAAAGCTGCCGCCCATGATGAGGAGCGGGAGGATGAAGGCGATGGCAAAGAATCGGGGGGAGAATACCTTTCTGCCATTACAGAAAAGCGACATGATGCCGGTCTTTACGCCATTGCTCAGCGATACTCCTGCCGTGGTAAGGAACAGCAGACTAGCCTGCCATGCCTTGAGCTGTTTGCCCTGCGCCATACAGGTTCCCACCATATAGATGCTGACCAGCAGACAGAGCATGGAAAAGCAGAAATGATCGGGTACCATCGTGGTGAGCATGATGGAGGCAAAGGAGAAAAAGAATGCCGTGAGAATGTAGGCATCCAACCGGCATAGCTGGATGAGCTCCCGGCAGATGCGGAAGAAGAATACGGCAGAGAAAGTGGCGCTGATGACGAGCATCACTGCCATGATGAAGGTGGCACAGTTGTGATGAGTCCAGCCCATCAGCCAGTCGTTGAGACAGGCTCCGGGATAGAGTAGGGCGCCAAAGAGCGGATGGCGTGACAACTCAAAGTATATCTTTTCGTTGGAAAGAAAGATATACGAGTAGGCATCGAAACCGGATACCGTGAAATGCTTGTAGAAAATACTCCAAAATCCCAGTTTACCAGCCTTGAAAAAGCTTGTAGGATAGGAATGGATCAGCACGGTATTCAAGCTGGCGAATACCAGCATCGAAACAAGTGCAAGAATCCTTTCTTCTTTCTTGATTTTAAAAATATTCTTCATCGTTTTATTCTTATTTGGCTGCAAAGTTAGTGTAAAAAATTGATTGTGGGAAGAAAAATGAGGAAATATTTCATTCCGGCTGTTTTTTTGTGGCGGTTTATTTGGCATTGTCTGCTTTTTAGGTTATCTTTGTCTCCCAAAAAACGGATGATGACAGATTCCGACAATTGTGTATAGTTAACGAATATCATAGATATGAAACAGCCAGCTAAGATTGATGTCGCCGTATTGATGCTTTTCTTCAATCGTCCCGACAATTTTCAGAAAGTGTTTGACGAGGTGAAGAAGGCTCGTCCTGCCCAGTTGTTCCTCTATCAGGATGGAGCAAGAGGTGAGCGGGATGTGCCGGGTATCGAGGCATGCCGGCAGATAGCATCAGATGAGAATATTGATTGGGAGTGTAAGGTGCACAGATCTTATCAGACTAAGAACCAGGGATGCGATCCATCTGAGTATCTCTCACAGAAATGGGCTTTCTCGATTGTGGATAAGTGTATCGTGCTGGAAGATGACGATGTGCCTTCACAATCTTTCTTCCCTTTCTGCAAGGAGATGCTCGACCGCTACGAGCACGATGAGCGTATTGCCATGATTGCCGGATTCAATGAAGATGAGGTGACACCCGACTGCGAGGACAGCTATTTCTTTACTTCTGTCTTCTCTATCTGGGGATGGGCTTCGTGGCGCCGTGTGGTGGACAAATGGGAGGGTGACTATGCCTTTCTGCGCGATAAGCAGGCGATGCGACAGTTGGAATCGGTGGTTCGCCAGCGTGGGCTCCGTAAGGACTTCATCCCGATGTGCAGGGATCATGCCCATAGTGGAAAGGAGTTTTATGAAAGCATCTTCTGGGCTTCGATGCTGCTGAATTCCAGTCTTGCCATCATGCCATGCAGGAATCTGATCAATAATCTGGGTCTCTCTGATGACTCTACCCATTTCTCGGGCAGCATGAAGACGACTCCCAAGGCTTATCGCAGAATCTTCACCATGAAGCGTCATGAACTGGAGTTTCCGCTGAAACATCCTAAATATGTAGTGGAAAACGTAGATTTCAAGGAGCGGGTGTACAAGATCAATGCCTGGGGCCACCCATTCATCAAGATGTCACGCTCCCTGGAAGAACTCTTTCTGAATCTGAGATATGGTAATTTCTCCAGTATCTTCAAGGCGATGGCTCGCAGATGGCGCAAGACGATAGGAAGAGATAAGCACGCTTAATCTCAGACTTAGCAGAGAATAAGCGTGCTTGTTTTTCTACTTAGCAGAAATATCCGATAATCAGAATACCATTGTATATCAGCAGTGCCAGACCCAGGACGAGCAATACGCCTTTCAGGCAGCGGCTGTAGAGCTGCTGTCGGAGTTGCAGCTCTTGGTTTGGCAGCTGTCGTTTTTGCTTCAGAAGGAAACCGATGGCTATCGGAATGGCGTATATCCAGTGCCCCGACATGATATATACCTCGTTGAGACCGAAGCCGAGTCCGATATGCAGCATCATATCTAGACCGAAATACGACATCACCAGCCAGAGATACTTGCTCTTTCTGCCCGCCCAGATGCCGGCAACAAACAGCAGCATGATGACTGCCTCTACCACATAATTGATGGCGTATCGGTATTTCACGAACATCGGGCGATGACGCAATTCGTCCTCCAGCACATAATCCTGATGCAGCTGGATAGATTCGCCCATCAGATTTTCGATGATCGACTGTGTGCGGGAGCTTGTGGCATCCGTCCAGTTCATGAATTCACCTTTCATGATAGGGGCACCTTGCTTAGGTCCCCTTTTCTTTTTAGCTTCTTTCTTAGCCAGTTCCTTTTCCTTCCGGATGCTGTCGTTCTTGGCTCTCTGGGCTATCTCCTGAGCAGAGATAATCTTCAAGCCTCTTTTGATGGAGTCGTTTGTCAGCGAATCACGGGTATGCTTGATCTGTGCCATACGCTCCTGTCTGGCTTTCTTCTCAGCCGCTTTCTTGGCTTTCAGTTCCTTGCGTGCCATCTCGTTAGGCCATACGAAGACGCGGTATTCCCATCTGCAGAATCCCCACAGCAGGGCTGCTGGCAGAATGACTGCCAGGAGAAGATGCTTAGGGCGGAAGAATCCCTTTCCGTTTACGAAGAATGCAGAAAAGAAAATCTTCAATCCGTTATTGAGCGATGTGCCGGCTGTAAGGATGAAATATACCACGCTCTGCCATATCTTGAGCGGATGGTGATGTTTCATTCTGAGACCGGATACGTAGAGTGCCAGGATGAGCAGCATCATGGAGATGACGAAATGGTCGGGCACGATGCAGGTAACCATCACATATCCGAAGGAGAAGAACAGCAGAGTAAGGATATGAGATGCCGTCTTGTCGAGATCCATTACCTCCCGGAAGATTCTCTTCAGGAAGAGGGTGGCATAGAATCCGCAGAATATCTGGATGACTACCGCGATGAAAAGGGCACAGTTGTAGCCTGTGAGTTTCATCAGACCCACATTGATGAGGTAAGGAATATACATATAGAAGGCGAGCAGCGGATGGCGATATACATTGTATGCTGCATTCCAGTCGCTCAATACCCAGTAGGTAAGCGGATCGAAGCCCGATACGCAGAAGTGGCGGATGAAATTCTTGTAATAATCATCCGTGATGAGGGTGAAATGACTGGCATAGCGGGCTATCACTACACCATTCAGAACGGCAAGCGCCAGAAAAATGCCCAGGGCGAGCCATCTTTCTTCTTTCTTGATCGCGAAAATATCGAATATCTTTTTCATATCTTTCTATTTCTTTCTCTTTCAAGTTTTGAGAGGAATCTTCTCTTAGTCTTTGTCTTTCTCTGTCTTTCTCTTTCGGGTTTTCGGAGATTCTTTTATTTCTTCAGGAAGAATCTTACTAATAGGAAATTAACGGGGATACAGATACAGAGGGTAGGAATCATCGCCCACTGTTTGGCGAGCCCCAGACCAACGAAGAGGTTGAGGCAGACGGTTTGCATCGTATAGTTTACCACATGTGAGAGGGTGAAGCCGGCACCTCGCTTGGCGTTTGCCTTCACCTTGAAGGTGTATCGGGTGCTGGCGATGAAATTGAAGATGAAGCTCACGATGTAGGCGATGGTGTTGGCTGTGGTAGCCAGACTGTGATCACCCATTTGTGGAATGAAATGGTTCAGCACCGGCATCATAGCCAGATAGATGACATATTGCAGCACCGTAGCCAGTCCGCCTACGATTCCGAATCTGATGACTTCGCCCAGCTTTTCCCGTCTGGCATCATCCATATTATTAATCTTGTTTTTGATATTCATTGTTTTATCTTTTACGGCGTGCAAAAATACGCCTTTTTCCTGTTTCTAGCAAATATTCTTTCTACAAAATATTAATCTGCCTGGATTTATCTTAATAGTTTCCCTTTTCCGAAGAGATATGCCAGTTTGGTCTTCTCCATCATCTTGGCAATGAACAGACTGCCTGTAATGGCAAGGATGATGGTGACGGCTGCAAACGAGATCTCGCTCGGATCCCAGCTGAAGAGGGGATGATAGAACTTCGCAGCCATCGTAAAGATGGGATGGAAGAGATAGATAGGCAGCGTGTTGCGCCCTATATATAATAAGGTGTTATCTATCTTTTGAATGTAGATTTTGCCTTGAATGCGAGTGATGAGGCTATGTATCCACATCAATGACGAAATGCAGCACCAGCAGGAGAAGATTACAGCCAGGCATCCCCAGTCGTACCATTCCTCTAAGCCCAGCAAGCTGAGCCAGAGCAGTAAGGCTGCAGGGGAAGGATGGAATATCTTGCCAAACTCTATATGGCATTGGCGAATTGCTGTACCGATGAAATAATAGGCTGCGGCACTGGGCGAAAGAGCGGGTGTCTTGGATGCCAGCAAGAGTAGGGTGGCGAAGATGAAGAGGCTTGTAGTGGTACTCATCGTCGTTTTTCCTTGTTTGAGGCTTTCCCAAGTAGCCCCCTTGAAACTGATATAATAAAGAATGCCACAGATAATCATCGTCTGGATAAACCAATAAGGACCTATAGATGTGACAAATATCTTCTCGCAAATCTGTGAGAAGGATAATTCCGTGATGCCATCTCTTACGGGCATGAAATAGGAAAGTACAGAGAAACCGGATACCATGATAACGTAGGGTAGGGCGAGACACATCAGGTATATTCCCATTTGCTTGGGACTTTTCTCGATATTGACAAGATAACCCGTGATGATGAGAAAGGTAGGCATCATAAACGAGAGAATGCCTGCCTTCAGATGTGGATAAGCATTGCCGAAGTTCACAATATGAATCAATATCATGAGAATGATGAGGATGGCTCGTATCAAGTCGAGGTCTGTATTTCTTTTCATGTTATTTTCTGTAAAATGGAAATTTATGATTCTCGGAATGGTTTGAAGTGTCCCTTGTCGGCGAAGGCAAGCATCTCTTTGTCTCCACGGCTATCTCCAAAGGCTTCTATCTCGTATTCTGAACGTTCTAAAGATTTTAGTACCTCTGTGATGCGGTGTACCTTCTCCTTACCGTAGCAATTGTTTGACTTGAATCGGCCCGTCAGCTTGCCGTCTTCTACTTCTATCTGGGTGCCGAGTACCTGAACACCTTTCAGGTTGCGGATATCAAAGAAAGGGCGAACCCAGTTGTCAATGCTGGCGCTTACGATGAAAACCTGGGCTCCTGCCACCAGTGCTTCGTGCATCAGGGTGATGCCTTTCGGGCGGAGCAGATGCTGGTTTTCTTCTGCAAACCCACGGCAGAGTGCTTCAAATTTTTCGATGCGCATGCCGGCGAAGAGGTGGGCGAAGATTCGCTGCTTCGCCTTCCAGTTGGGATATAGGTGCAGTTTCATCAATACCAGCAGTGGGCTGTACATCAGGAAAACCATCAGAAAGCGGCCTCTGCCTTTGGCATACTTGATGAATTCGAGCAGGGTATCACTCGTTGTCAGTGTTCCGTCGAAATCGAAACAGTATAATTTCTTCTTCATTTCTTGTTCTTCTTTTGGATTAACTCTTTCTTATACGATATAGATAAGGATGAGGAAGGAGAGCAGCCAGGCAAGAACGATAAACTGCGTGATTCTGTCGCGCAGGATAATTTTCGTAGGGTCGCCGCTCTGCTGGTCAACCACTGCAATCTGGATGTATCTCAGCAAACCTACCAATACAAATACGCTGGTAAGATAGAGGTATTCGGTATGGAAATTCTCTATTACTTCAGGGCTCACCGTGTACATGATGTAGCAAACCAGGGTAACTGATGCCGTAATGGTGATAGCCTGATTGATGAAGGTGAGGTTGTATCGGCTCGTATTCTTGCGTGGCGCCTCGCCCGTCTTTTCCATTCGCAGCACGTCATCGCGGCGCTTGGCAAAACTCATGAAGAGGGTGATGAGGAAGGTCATCAGCACTATCCATTTACTGAGTATGATGTGCGTAGCGACACCACCTGCCAGCAAGCGGAGCACAAAGCCGAAAGCCACGATGCACACATCGATAATGGCATACTGCTTGAGCTTGGCGCAATAGCAGAGGTTCATGACCCAATAGAAGGCGATGATTCCCATCGTCTCCCACGAATCGAGCAGACTGCATACCCCCATTGAGAGGATGAGCATCAGAAACATCAAAGCGTAAGCCTGCCTGATGCTTACGGCTCCTGATGCGATAGGGCGGTGACATTTCACCGAATGGCGGCGGTCTGCCTCCACATCATGGATGTCGTTGAAGCAATAGATGCTCGATGCGGCAAAGCTGTAGGCAAAGAAAGCAATCAGACCCGCCAGCAGGGCATCTGTATGAAACAGGGCACCACCAAAGAAGAGGGGCACGAAGATAAACATATTCTTGATCCACTGTTTCGGGCGGATCAGGCGCATCAAGGCAGCGAAGCCTTTGCTGTCTTTTATTTCATTCTCGTTCATAAAAACTTCTTTTTATTTAATCTTAGATGATTCTTTTTATTTAATAATCTGAGATAATTCCTTGGAAATCCATTCTGCAATCTTGCTCAATATCCAGGAGAGTGGCAGGGTGATGGCGATGCAGAGGATGAAGGTAGGCCAGTATCCCAAGTGGTGAGGCTCGATATAATGGAGCACGAAGTGGATGTGGATGAGATAGCATTCCAGACTCAATGCTCCTACCAGCATAAAGCTGCGGTTAAACCATCCTGGGGTACGGCGGAAGATGCGGTTCAGGAGCAGGATGCTCGTGATGGTGAGCGGGATGTAGAGCATACGCTCCAGAAAGAGCGGAAACATGCCGTGCTTCTCCTGTTCCAGGAAGATGCTTGCGAGCAGCGTCATCAGGAACATCAGCCATATCATCCAGATGCTGGCACCATCAAGTGTCTGCTTCTGGCGCACCATCTCGCCCATATTGATGCCGATGAAGAAGATAGGTACTCGGCTCCAGAAGATTTCCAGATGACCTACTGCCTGATGAATCGGGGTGACGTATTGCACCAGGATGC
>ERZ1026874.626-NODE-626-length-21125-cov-122.000000_pt1 | contig 21125 bp, 20 predicted proteins | sample MGYA00380167_ERZ1026874 | MGnify/ENA primary metagenome ERZ1026874 (study PRJEB33269, sample SAMEA4719803) | human gut metagenome | biome: human-associated habitat; feature: organic feature; material: feces | place: Cameroon | collected 2013-10 ...
AGAGTAATTTCGAAGGTAACCTTACCCTCGTCGTATTCCCATTCCTCAAGATGTCGAAGAAAAAGCCTGAGGATACTGCTCAGGAAATCGGTGAGTACTTGAAGAAAAACTGCGCCAACGTCATCGCAGACTTCAATGTGGTGAAGGGTTTCCTCAACCTTTCTATCGCTCCTGCCGCTTGGGTAGGACTCCTGAACACCATCAACGCTGACCCTAAGTTCGGTGAGAAGCCTGTTACTGAGAATAGTCCACTCGTCATGATCGAGTACTCTTCTCCTAACACCAACAAACCTCTCCACCTCGGTCACGTGCGCAACAACCTGCTCGGTTGGTCTTTGGCCCAGATTATGGAGGCCAACGGCAACAAGGTAATTAAGACAAACATCGTTAACGACCGTGGTATTCACATCTGCAAGTCAATGCTCGCTTGGCTCAAGTGGGGCAATGGCGAAACTCCTGAAACTTCCGGCAAGAAGGGCGACCACCTCATCGGCGACTACTATGTAGCCTTCGACAAGCACTATCGTGAGGAAATCGCAGAGCTCAAGGCTCAGTACATGAAGGAGGGCATGGAAGAAGAAGCTGCCACAGAGAAAGCCAAGGCAGAGGCTCCATTGATCAAGGAGGCTCACGAAATGCTCGTAAAATGGGAGAACAACGACCCTGAAGTTCGCGCCCTCTGGCAGAAGATGAACAGCTGGGTTTACGCAGGCTTTGACGAGACCTATAAGATGATGGGTGTAGGTTTCGACAAGATATATTATGAGTCAAACACTTACCTCGAGGGTAAGAAGAAGGTAGAGGAAGGATTGGAAAAAGGTCTCTTCTTCCGCAAGGACGATAACTCTGTATGGGCAGACCTCACCAACGAGGGTCTCGACCAGAAGCTCCTGCTCCGTTCTGACGGCACTTCTGTTTATATGACTCAGGACATCGGTACTGCCGACCTCCGTTTCAAGGACTTCCCTATCGACAAGATGATCTACGTAGTAGGTAACGAGCAGAACTACCACTTCCAGGTGCTCTCTATCCTGCTCGACCGTCTCGGTTTCAAGTGGGGCAAGGACTTGGTTCACTTCTCTTACGGAATGGTAGAGTTGCCTAACGGTAAGATGAAGAGCCGCGAGGGAACCGTAGTAGATGCTGATGACCTGATGGCAGAGATGATCAAGGATGCTCGCCAGACAAGCGATGAGCTTGGCAAGTTCAAGGACATGAGCGAGGAAGAGCGCCAGGAGATTTCACGCATCGTGGGTCTCGGAGCGTTGAAGTACTTCATCCTCAAGGTAGATGCCCGCAAGAACATGCTCTTCAACCCAGAGGAGAGTATCGACTTCAACGGCAACACAGGTCCTTTCATCCAGTATACCTACGCTCGTATCCGCAGCATCATGCGCAAGGCAGCAGCCGAGGGCATCGAGATTCCTGCAGAGTTGGGCGCAGATGCCCCAATCAACGAGAAGGAGATTGACCTCATCCAGAAGATGAACGACTTCGCAGTAGCCGTAGCCGATGCCGGCAACAACTACAACCCTGGCGGCATTGCCAACTACTGCTACGAGTTGACCAAGGAGTTCAACCAGTTCTACCACGACTACAGCATCCTGAATGCTGAGAGCGAGGCAGAGAAGACCACCCGTCTGGTTCTTGCAGCCAATGTTGCCAAGATTCTGAAGAATGGTATGGCTCTGCTCGGCATCGAGGTTCCAGAAAGAATGTAATATTTACATAAGATATAATAACCTACAATTGAATATTGACTATTGACAAATAATGAGCACCCCCAGAGCCAGACTCTGGGGATTGCTCATTTCGTTTTTATAGAGGATAGGATTCTAAAACAATAATCAACAGGAAATAAAAGAATAGAAAAAAAATGAATAAGATGCCCGTAAATCCTCCTTCATGGAGAAACGATACCGTGTTGCCTTTGCCCAACGAGGTAAAGGCGAATGCCTGGGCTGTGGATGCTGCCTGTTCCGGCAATCCGGGTCCGATGGAATACCAATGCATTGATCTCCAGACTGGTGAGCAGGTTTTCCACTATGGTCCCATTCACGGCACCAACAACATCGGCGAGTTCCTTGCCATCGTCCACGCCCTAGCCCTGATGGCCCAACGAGGCATCACCGACAAGGTAATCTATAGCGACAGCGTGAATGCCCAGCTCTGGGTAAACAAGAAGCAATGCAAGACCAAGCTGGAGCGCACTCCTCAAACCGAGCAGCTCTATCAGGTCATCGCCCGTGCCGAGAATTGGCTCCGCACTCACCCCATCACCGTGCCTATCTTTAAATGGGATACGAAGAAATGGGGCGAGATTCCAGCCGACTTCGGAAGAAAAGGATAGGCGAGGAAAACGCAAGAGACTGGATCCAACAGGTTTCTTGCGTTTCATCTTTATATTTTCATAGCCGTTACAATTCTATGGTTCTGCAGTAACCATCATTACCTTTTACTTCAACCGCATGTTCGTTCCATCTGTATATGTATTTATATTCTGGAGGCAGGATAATATTGCCCCTCCTGTCCAATAGTCCATACAAACATTTCTGTATGCCTATTCTGCATTGGGCATAATCACCCCGGAAGTCAGAGATATGCGCATAAATGGGTTTCACGATGATGTCGTCCATCACCGAACTGCCGACCCTCTCCTTCTTACCATTCTCATTATAGAATGTACTGGTAGCATCGGAAGTCAGCACGTTGATAATGTCTACCAGCATCTTCTGCTGGTAGTCATAAAGCTTGATTTTCTTCATCAAAAGAAATTATATGAGAAGACAATAGCCAACAAGATGAGCCGAGCTTTTATTCAAAGCTCAGCCCATCTTATCGTATATAATAAAAATCTAAATCCTAATCCTTTTGTGTTTCTCTGATATTATTTATATAACTTTCCCAAAGTACGACTTTTTCATAACCACCAAGAAAATCACAAGAAATCTGCAAGTTATCAGCAGATAACTACAAAATCAACTGTAAACTATTAACTGTAAACTATAAACTGCTATTCCCCCGGCGGTCCCATCCCGCAAAACATGGCGAGGGCTTTGATGCCCCGCCAACCTTATAGCGAAGCGGTTCCGAGCACCGGAGGGCGGTTACATCCCTTGCCCTTTTGGAAAGGGCGAGGGCTTGGGAGTGGGTTAAGGACCCTCCCCCAGGGGAGGGACAGGTGGGGCATCCACAGCACTAAGGGCGGTTTTCCTCTTCTTCCCTGAGGGGAGGAGACCGAGAAGAGAGGTGGAGCCTTCTTTAATGGTAAAGAAGGACGGGATGATTTTAGAAAAACAGCACTGAGGGCGGTTACATCCTAAAGTTTAATCTTTATTAAATTACGAGCCATTCTGCACCATTTTACGCCATTATGATGTATATTTGCAGTCAGAATATGTATAACTTTATAATTATCGGCTTATGGCACAGACAGCAATGACAGTCCGTATGGACAACCAGCAGAAAGCACAGTTTGATAAACTCTGCGAACAATTCGGTATGAGTGCGAATACCGCCATCAACATCTTTGTTAAGGCAGTAATTCGCAGTAAGAGCATTCCATTCTCCATTCAGGCAAAGAATGAAGAAGAAGATGAAGTGACTGCAAAAGCAAAGGCTGCGTTCCAATACATGTGTGACACAGCAAGAGAGAATAACATTGATATGTCACTTGATGAAATCAATGAAGAAATCAGAGAAGTCAGACGATTAAGAAAAGAACGCAATGGTATATGCAGTCATTGATACGAACATTATCGTGTCCTCGTTTATAACCAAGAACCCTTCTTCAGCAACAAGAAGGGTCATTAACAGTATGCTCAGTGGTAAAATTAAACCATTGTATAATGACGAAATCTTGGCTGAATACTTTGATGTTCTAAGCAGATCCAAGTTTCATTTAAGTGAGGTAAGAATCAATGAACTATTCTTCTCCCTTCGGGCAAGAGAAAGGATTGATGAGAGATGTGGCATACCTATTCCATATCCTACCACACTACCTAGCGTATTATGAAACAAATGCCATCAACAATCATCTAAGCCATAGGACATTCCAATATCTGAGTATGCAATAAATCCAAGAACATGAGCCTGGTATAAACCGGAGAAGTTTCCGGAAAATGCTGTTCTGCTCTTTCTAATTCTTCTGTGGCATATAGATACTTGAACTTGTTGCGCTCATAAAAGCTAAGAACTTTTGGCTGATTATACGCATCAACAACCAAGAATCTACATCCTGTTTTGTTATCCTCCTGTACAAACCACGTCTTGATAAAGTTCATCACTTGTTGACCAACTAAGAAATTTCGTCCTTGATATTTCTTATTAACCCCTAGTCTTCCCAATAATACGGCAGGATAAGTACGAAGATGTTTTTGACCTGGTATAGTTCGTTGAACCTTATTAGCAGAAGGTTTTGGAATAAAAGTTGTCTTTACACTATCATTTGATACAGTAAAGAATGCAACGATTTCTGAAAACTCACCTTCATTGTTGACAAAGCAATAAGTCTTACCAAGTCGCTCTTGAGCATACAACAAGGCATTGTGATGAAAGAAGTCTTCCAAGTCTTTATCTCCTTCTGTTTCACCACAACAAAAAGGCAAAGATGCAAGTTCTGCGGTCAAAGGCATGAAGTCGCATCTTTCCATAATATCAAATTGATAATTATTCACCAGCCAATTTAATTAAAGAGGAAGTTTAATCTTTACATTTTTTGAGCGTTCCATCATACGACGGATTGCATCTTGTGCACCTTCAGGAATCACAGTTGTGGCAGTATTTCTACTACTCTCTGCAATCTCTATAAAGCGCTCTGCAACATCACCAGTCAATACTGGAATTGTTTTAATAGCTATTGCCATAATCTTATCTCCTATTATTTAGTTTATATAACTTGCCGCCAAAGTTACGCTTTTTTCTCGAAACCACCAAGAAATTAACAAGAAATCTGCAAGTTATCAGCAAATAACCACGAAATCAACCGTAAACTATAAACTATTAACTGTAAACTATAACCTGCTATTCCCCTGTCGGTCCCATCCCGCACAATCTGGCGAGACCTTTGATGCCCCACTCATCCCCAGGCGGTCCCAGCCCGCACAACATGGCGAGGGCTTTGATGCCCCGCCAACCTTATAGCGCAGCGGTTCCGAGCACCGGAGGGCGGTTACATCCTCTCGTCCCTGAGGGAAGAGAGGCTTGGTGAGAAAGGTGGAGCCTTCTTTAATGGTAAAGAAGGACGGGATGATTTTAGAACTCCCTTCTTTAAGGGTAAGGAAGGTTTCTGTCCCCTACAAGGGGAACCGAAGGGGTCGAAAAGACTATTGAAGGTAGGTTTTCGAAAAAAACTCCTTTTGGCTAAAGGGAGGCAGAGGGTTTCGAAAGTGCATACGTTCCAATCACCCCATAACATACCAACGGTATGAGAAAGGCAATCGCCATACTCCCCGTAGTATCCGCAATATACCCCATGATTACTGGGGCAACCGCACCCCCCACTATCGTCATGATAAGCAACGAAGAAGCAAGTTTGGTCTTTGTACCCGCATCCCTCAATGCCAATGAGAAGATAGTTGGAAACACGATGCTCTCTCCCAGATACAGGGCGAAGAACGCAATGAGCGACAAGGTACCGCTACATACAACCACAATCAGTGTGGCAACAAAGGTGAGGCTGGCACAGGCCAGCAGCACCAGCCTTGGCTGGATATAATTCATGATGACACCCCCAGCCAACCTGCCGATAAAGAACAGACCCATTCCGCCAAAGGCGAGATACAGACTGGCAGTCTGCTTCTCTATATGAATGCTCTCCTCAGCATAGTTGATGAAGAAACTGTTCACACCCGTCTGGGCAGCCACATAGAGAAATAAGGTCAGCATACCGAAACCGAATGCCATCACTCGCATCGGCTTCTCCTCCACCATCTCGTTCGTATCCGCCTCATGCGCTCTCCTTGGGTCCGGCAACTTGATCCTTGACAGGACCAGTGCCACAGCAAGCACGAAGATACCCACCAGGGCATAAGGAATGGCAATGTTGACACCCGAGAACAGAAGCTGACCGCCAACCAGCGGTCCTACAATCCATCCGATACCATTGAGCGACTGCGACAGGTTGATTCTGCTCTCCGCCTTGTCAGGATGTCCCAGTACCGTAGTATAAGGATTCGCACTCGTTTCCAGACAGGTCAGTCCGCATCCTATCACAAACAGCGACATAACGAAGAAGTAGAAACTGTTGATCCTGCTTCCCGGTATGAACATCAGGGCACCGATACCGAAGAGAACCAGTCCTGTTATCACTCCCCTCCTGTAGCCCCACTTCCGAATAATCCATCCGGCAGGCAGCGCCATCAGGAAGTAGGCACCATAGACTGCAGCCTGCGTCAGGGCCGACATCGCCTTGCTGATATGGAACGACTCCTGGAAATGCGGATTCAGCACCTCCAGGATGCCATGGGCAAATCCCCACATGAAGAAGAGGCTGCTGATGATGAGGAAGGGCACCAGATAGTTATGCCCTTCGTATCTGAAGATGGATGGCTTCGTCATGATTCTCTGCAAATTTAAGACTGTCCTTTGTGAATGAGGAGTTTCCTCTAAGTTGTTTATTCTTTCTTTCCTTTTTTCCATTAGTAATAGTTTGTGTTATAAATATGTGATTTCAAATACTACACTCCACTACACTGCTTTTTTGATTTATACGAGGTATAAAAACGAATCCGTTTCCGCTTCATTAGAAGAACAGAAAGAAATCGAACTGAGCCTCATTTGAATCCGAAGTGAATCTCACGTAAACCTTAATAGAGCCCCACGTAAACTTTATCTGAGCCTCAAACCAATTCGAAATGAAACTTACTCCAAATACAAGTGAAGTCTGTTTCAATCGCAAAAAAGCCTTTATGCTTTACAGCATAAGCAAAATCGTGAGGGATAAAGCCCAAATCGTGAGGGATGCGTGAGGGATAAATTCCCTTTTATAGCCATCAGTCACGCATGCGATTCCTATAGCTATCAATAGCTTACCCGATTTCTTCCAGTAAATCGTGATGGGTGATAGATGAGCTGCAAGAAAATCTGCGTCATCTGCGAATCTGCGTGACCAAGCTCCAGCCCAAATAGGGCTTCAAGAAAAGAAGATTCCGAAAGATTACCTCCTGTGTTTAAGTCTCCAGAAGAAGTGCCATACTCTGAATATCGGTTCACTCAAAGCCTCAGCAGGAAAATACCTCATGAGCCTTATATCCCTATACACCCTTTGGAGATTATGCCCCAGCTTTGATTTCCCAAACCGATTCCTTTCATCATGCTTTCCGAAGTTCCCGGCTTCCAGCACCTCATTCAGCACAAACTTACCATACTTCTCATTCGGAGGAACGATAAGCCGAGAGGCAGGCATGCCGAACACCTCCTGCATGATATACATAATGGCACCGGCAAACTTCCACAACCCCAACTCCTTCAATTCCTTCTGCACCACACCCAGGCGGTCCCAGCCCGCACAATCTGGCGAGACCTTTGATGGTCCGCCAACCTTATAGCGAAGCGGTTCTGAGCACCGGAGGGCGGTTACATCCCCGCTTCCTGAGGAAGAGGGGCTTGGGGAGAAAGTGGAGCTCCCTTTGGAAAGGGAGACGGAGGGATTCGAAGAATTTTGATAGACTTTATAAAAGTCGCAAACCACAAAATAATAATCAAGAAGTTGCCTTAACCCAATCCCCTCATTCATTAGATGAGCATAGATATGCGTCAACTGGAAGATGAGATTGAATTCCGCTGTCGGAATCGCAATCTCCCCTTGCTCCCCCAGCATCACTCGATGCGAGAACTGCTCCTCCTTCACCCTCTCATAATATTTCTGAAGCTCTCTGTTATGCCAGAAGCACAGCAGGAAGCTAGGCCGATAATGCACTTCAACCTCCACACCCTTATACGATGGGAACTCGATGTGGTGATAGCACGCCTTTTCATGAGGCGAAATAGAGCGGACAAAGGAGATGACCCGCTTGTCGCCCCCTTCCACCCAGATATCAATGTCACCAGGCGTACGGGAATAAGGATTCGGATACATCAATGCATTTCCCTGCCCTTTTAGGATACAGGTACTGAATCCCTTCTTTCGGAACCATTCAGTGACCTGAATGGCAGCATCGTTCAACCGAACATTTGCTTTCTCCAACATCTTGCTTTCCGCCATCCAACGGAGCAATAACTCCTTCTCCATTTCCACATGTTCAGCTGGCAGTTTCTTGATACCATCAAAGAGAATACCCACCAAACATTGCTTCTGGGCGATAGCATATAGCTCCTTCCAATCCGCTTCCTTCGAGGAATCAGGTATTTCCTTGGCAGAACCAATACAGAATCGCAAGAAATCAAAGAAAATCTTTTGTTGTTTCAACATAAAGTTGTACTTTTTATTATTTCCACAAGAAATTCCAGGAGAAAACTATCTAAAAGAATACTTACAGTCCTGAAACGTTAGAAACAGCAGTATTCCATTCCCTGCATATATTAAAAAGTTATTGTTTCTTTTCAGAATTTCAAAATATTTCTTCTGCTCCATAAATATTCAAGTCTATATTAGCAAGAAGGAGTATCGAGCTTTATTTCCTCATAATTCTCTACACTCCATTTATTTCCACCATAGCTCAATGTCATTCTATACACACCATCCAAAGAGAAATCGTTATTCACTTCTTCTTCGTCATCATAATAAACAACAACCGAGATAGTAAAAGTACCACTTACCACCAATAAGCCTTCTTCTTCCTCCACTTCATTAACAACACAATCATCTACTCCACAAAATTCATAATGATGTCCTAATTCATCAAACTCATCAGGAATATGAATATTATAATACTCATCTATAAAAGAATCTACATATCCCAATTCTTCAACGATTAAGATATCATTCTTTTCAATATTCTCATTAACTTTTATACCCAGGTTTCTAAAAGGGATACGCAAATTATCCCTAATTTGCATTCGAAGGTTCTGATAAGTATAAGCAGTTTGCTCCAAAGTTTCATATAAGTTATCACCTTTATAATCCACACTCTTTATAACCCATACCTTTTTATTTTTATTTTCAAAAATCTCAGATTGTTCTAAAACTAATCTTACAGTATGAATATCATTACCCGGGACAAAACTTACTTGATCTTTGAAAGATTCAAGTTCTTTCTGAATAAAAGCTAGTGATGAAGCAAAATCTGGGCTATCACAAATCCTTGCAATAGCATCCAATATCCATATACCAGCAATATTCTTACCACGGCACTTATCTTCCTCATCAAAGAACATTTCATATAATAAACCATCAAAGAATGGGTTACGTTTATATATATTCAACAATGAGAGTTTCGTAATATTGATAAATTTTGCTACAAAAACATTATTGCTAGCATGGAGCATACATCGCCCTAACTTAAACATATCTTCAGGCTTCAAGACATTTTTTCGAGAAACCAAGTTTCTCATTGCCCTATCAATTTTATTCTCATTTTCACTCTGTATTCCGATAACGAAGTCTTTGCATATTACATCCTTCAAGGTATACTTTGCTCGACTAAATGTCAAAAATGAATAAGTACTACCATAATGGCGACTCAACTGACCGTGGTTAAAACAGAAATCATTCACTAAGCAAGAATAATCCCATGAATATTGCTTATGCCCAGAAGCCAACATATCCTTTCTTGTCAGTTTAAACAATTCTTCTATTTTCAGATTTTCTGTCATAATGTGATTTAACAGAGCACCAGTAAAAGGGCTATGCCCCCCAGTCAATCCGTCAGAAGCCGTACAACCAGCAGTAGTAGAATAAGCAATAAATGTTTGAAAAGGAACCTTGAAACTCGTTTCTTGCTTTAGAACAGTTCCTCTAGTTTCATTGCGACAAGCATCAAGTATTAGAATATTCATTTGATTTCCTGCCCCATTCATCTGTTGCATTACATTATTGACAGCAAGGCAATGTCCTAACAAAACTGTTTCACCGTTAGGATTTCTTAAGGCGTCCTTCAAAACCAAACAATCCTGCAAATTTGGGCGTTCGCCATGACCTGCAAAATAAAAAACAGCTACATCAGGAATATCGTCCTGAATTTTATTGATAAATTCATCCAGCCTTGTCCTTACTTCGTCATCACATTCATCATAGCTCTCTATAACCTCAATCTTTAATCGGGAAAACACCTCAGCTACAGCTTTTGCATCTGAAACCGCACATTTCAAAGCCTTAAAGAACTCCGGATGACTATAATTATCAATGCCGACGACTAAAGCCATCACCTTCATCATTACACTACTATTACTTCTATTTGTTTAATATTCAATGGTATAAGAATGCAATCATTGCCATTCTACTTTACACATCATCAAACTTATAAATCAACTGTTATAGCTTGTTGTCAATTACACCACTATTGTCACCTAACTTAACCGACTCCATTGTTTTCCAAACAATTCATGCCCATTTGGAGAGAGTTCCAACACCTTGTTTTTTATAACGATTTCCTGTGTTTTTTCTGTATATGCAGTTTTCTTATCAAAAGCAATAAATATTTGCTTATTTGAAAACGAATCATATAATTGCATGATTTTTTCAATCGCCTTATCTTCAATATTTTTCAGAATTAAAGAATCATGAAACAAAACAGGCAACTTAGTACATGCCAAAACTGCTAAATCGAACAAGATCAATCCACTGTATCTAGAGCCAGTACCCTCGTCATCTGGACAATAATAAATGTACTTTTTAGGCTGTAATGTCAATTGAGGCGCTTTCTTTGTATTATTGTATACTATGTCGTTGTATTCAGAAATTTTAGTATTTATAATTTGCTGCACATTTGTCAATGTCTTCTGCAAAGTTTCATCATACAGCTTTTCAGCATCAGTCTTTTCTTTAGTATATGAAGTTTTCTTTTCATAAGCCGAATTTTCCTTTATAAGCTCCAACATGTTCTTCTGCATTTGCGCCAATTGCTGAATACCTATTTTGTTTGGATTAGTTTCAGACACAACATCCTTGACCGATTGAAGTAGTTTTTGTTCCTCTGATTCCAATTGTTCCCTATACTTTACTAACGATTTTATTTGGTTACTCATTTCTTCAGCTAGCGCTGTACATAAAGTTGAATGGAAATTATTAATCTTCGCAACCTCTAAGAGATCTACTTCTGGAAAGAATTTCTTCAATTTTGACAAATCAACACAATGGGCAGTCTTTGTTGATTCTAAGTTATGTCGAATACGCCTTATATTTGAGTCAACTTTATTTTTAAGTATCTGAAATTTTACTAATTCCTCCTTAATATCTAGCACCTTTTTTAATTGCAATGCATCTAGAGGAACTTCTCTAGTAGTCAATTCCAAAGTTAAAACATCAATATCTTGTCGCAAAGACTTAATTTGTTCATCAATTTTCTTAAATTCAGCTTTATTTTTGGCTCCCTTAATTAAGTCGATAGCTAGTGCTTTCTTGAACACCTTATTTCGCTCAGCCAAAGATTTCACATTCTTGTCCAGCGCCTCAACTTCTTCATACGCTCCAAATATCTTAACAATCCTTTTAATACAATTCTCACTGCTTTCCTTAGGATACTCTAACAAAGGAGATGTTTCCGTATAATTACCACGGTCGTATATACGTGCAAAAAGCCCGATTATAGTTCTTAAAGTACATCCAAAAATATTCAACGCATAATTATCTTGCAAGAACTTTTTGTATTGGTTAAGAGTCATCTCTTCACCCTCTAAAAGTTTGTAATCAGGACTACTTTTGAAAACAGTATCGCTATTTTCTGTTTTCCGTGCAAAATAATATTTATCTCCGTCAAACTCAAAGCACGCAAAAACAGTATGATGCCCAACATGTTTTATGATATCAGATTTAGTTTGATAATGATCTCCCCCCAACATATAGTCTATAGCCAACAACATTGTACTTTTACCTATAGAATTAGCTCCGGAATCATCTCCTAGCACCACATTTAATCCATCTTTAAAAGAAACGTGCTGTTTCTTGAACTTATCACAAAATATTTCTTTTATCATAATACTATTAATTGATGATCTTTAAAATCAATCTTTCCTATCGCATAAAGACATATCAATGCATCTATCATATCAACGATATTAAGTTTATGCTTTAATTTATACGATAAGAGATTTAATGTCAAATTAGTACCATTTAATTCTTCTAAAATAATAAGCATATTGCCTATTACACTCTTTGGAAGAGGTACTATTTTGTCAGGAAAGTTTGTCATACACTTCACAATCTTGAACAAAAAAAGAAACCATAATCTCAGCAGCAGTTTGAGAACAATGAGTCTGAGAAACAAGCCAGTTACTAATCGTTTCAAAAATCTCCTCTTGATTCATTTCTTTTCTTTTACATTTAAAATATACAATTCTAACATTACTTGCCACTAATTCAAAATCAGTGTTTGAGGATTCACATAAATCCTTCAAGTACTCTTGAATGAACTTAAAATACAAAATGACATTACCTATAACTTTATTCTGAAGAATAATAGATGTATCATCTATTTTTCGATTTACAGTTACTGCATCATAACTCAATGATAGTCCGTTAAAATCATCTGATTTCAAGTCTTTTAATCTGACCAGCATTTTTCTCAAATCATCCTCTAAATTACAATCAGCCAATTCATTATTTACGGAATATACTCTTTCAAGATTCTTTTTTATTTTAAGCAAATTATTATACTTTTCCTTAGTTTTATTTTTATCATAGTCATAATGACAATTTTTGCATAAAGCAATTTTATTATGCATGGTTTCCGAATTTTCTCCATACAACTCAACCCCATACAATTGCTGAAGATCATCAACTGTAGGATTACAAGGAAATATGTGAGCTATCTCAAAGAATTTATTCACTTCCCTTGCACCATTACGCACAAGTGATTTTCCACACAAAGGGCATAAACCGTTTACTTCACCTAAATAAATTAATTTTTGTCCCTCTGTTGGGTCTATACGCTTTCGTTTATATGCAGAAACTTTTTTTTCAAACTCAGTCTGATTCATAATAATCTATTTCAAACAATCCAACTACTAGGCGGTCCCATCCCGCACAACATGGCGAGGGCTTTGATGCCCCGCCAACCTTAGAGCGTAACGATTCTGAGCGACGAGAAGGAGCGGTTACATCCTCTCGTCCCTGAGGGAAGAGAGGCTTGGTGAGAAAGGTGGAGCCTTCCTTAAGGGTAAGGAAGGACGGGTAGGTTTTCGACCCCCGACTACTCTTTCACCATGTTCCAAAGGAACAAGCTATTACCGATGATATATCTGCGCCACATACGCTTAGGCTCCTTGATCAAGCGATAGAGCCATTCCAAGCCATGGTCCTGCCACCAGATAGGTGCACGCTCTACGGTACCAGCGAAGAAGTCGAAGACGGCACCGATGGTACCCACATGACAATGAATGTTCAACTCATTCCAATGAGAGTACGTCCACTTTTCCTGCTTAGGAGCTGTCATGCCAATCCAAAGCAAGTCCGGGTTGGCTGCATTGATGGCATCAATGATAGCCTTGTTGTCTTCATCCGAGAACTCAGGCTTATAAGGAGGTGAATAAGTCACCACCTTCAGGTGAGGATAATCCACGGCAGCACGCTTCACAATCAGGTCGAGCACCTTCTGTGAACTACCCATGAACATCACCGTACCGCCCTTTTTCTCCAGCTTGTTCATTTCGAAGAAAAACAGGTCCCAGCCAGCTATTCTTTCCTTAGGCTGACTCTTAGCCTTAATCCACTTGCACGCCTTCACGATACTCACTCCATCCGGAATCAGCACATCACCATTAGTCAGAGCCTCAGCAAAGAGCTGATCCTTCTTTGCGGTGTTAAAAGAGTGCGCATTTATTGTGTTAATGAGCAATTTGCCCTCTGGTAATGAGGCTAATTCCGCCTTACTACCCAAAATTGTTAATGTTTTTAGTCGAAACATAACTGTATTTCAAATTATTTTGTTATCTTCGCAGCCATAAACAGCGGGTTCCATCAGAATCCCATCATTTCATGAACAAGAAACAATGATTATGACATACGATATTAATACTATATATACGAAGTATAAGCAGCTTACGAAAAAGCAACGTCAGCAACTCCTTGCGGCTCTTCAGTCGCAAGGCATCAACATTGTGAAAATCGAAGCCTACGAATATACTGATGCCCCAGGCATCAAACATCTGTTTTTCTATTTTGCAGAGAATAGCAAAAAAGCTATTCCCTATTTCATGCTAGATAGTGAGATATGGGAGAAGATTTGTCATTACCTCATGGATAAGAACTAATTATATCCATGACTATACTCTAGCATGCCCCCAATATAACTATAGCTTTTTCCACCAAAGTCATTAAACCTTTTACAACAAAGCCATTAGCAACACCTTTGATAGCATTAAGCCCAATTGTCATTAACTTCTTGTTCCATTTAGGCTTTTGAGTTTCAGCCTTAACTATATCTACTGAATCTTTTAAATCCTGATTTCCAGATTCTTTTACAAGTTTTTCAATATCTTTCAATACAGACAAAAACTCTTTTTGCTCATTAGAATAAGCCACATTACCGATATGACTATTTTCTACACTTACAGAGCCAGTAGAGATGGTAGAGCCTTCTGTTGCGACAACTGCTGCATTAATATTATTTGTGACCATAATTTGTTTAATAATTTGTTTTGTAGCCATTACATCAAAATTCAGCTCCCAATTCATTTTATCGTTAAGTTCCAAAAAGAATGTCAACAACAACGATTTGAACTTAGAAATGACAGCTTGAATATTATTCATGTTAATATGCTTATTAGCTACTAATGTATAGCCTTCAACACATTTTGACATATAGTTTTGAACGATATACTGCGGTACAGCCATTGTCAAGTCATTACCATGTTTATCATCTTTCATCATTAATTCTATTTCACTTAATGACTCAAATACAGCCATATGAGTCATACGTTCTCGTATTTTTTCATCGTCAATGTATTCACATGGAAATTGGTAATTCTTAACCATTCGTCCAAAAGGTTGGGAAATATCTACCTTTACAATACAATTTATCTTTCGGTAACTTGGCAAAGAATACTCATCATCTCCATAGCCATTCATCTCATGCTTTATCCAAGTTGAAAATTCCTCATCCTTTAAATAATGACATATTGTCTGAGTCTTCAGCAAAATGGACTCAATAGACTTGTTTTCTGTCAAATCAGAAATAACACTATCAACTAATGATTTCAAAGTATTCATCCCTATAAGTTTTATGAAGTATATAAATAGAGCAGAAATCGCAAAGTCACGATATGCCCTATCTATCAAATTGATTTATAAACTTTGCCCGCATTAGACAAGAAACTACTTAATCTATACTACGTTAAATTTATATTTGATTAAATGGCATAAGCTCACTATAAAAAATAGCAAACATCATTACCCCTCCTGATAAATATGATTCAACTGGCTGATATATTGCAGAGTTGAGAACTTACTAAAGATCGTATTCCGTGCATTGACACTTAGCCTATTTAATAAGTTTCTATCTGAATTTATTTTTCTGATAGCCTCTACAATACAATCAGTGTCCTTAACTTTGATAAATAATCCATTATTACCATCAACAACAACTTCCGGAATAGAACCTACAGGTGTTATCACAGGCACAATGCCATAACTCATACATTCAAGTAGAGACATCGGCAAACCTTCAAAATAAGTAGGCATTACCAAAACATCAAGGCTTCGTAAAAAATCGCACTTACTTTTTCCGGAAACTAAACCTACATAAGAAAAATTATCACCTAAAGATTGTATAAATCTAGGCAAAAATTCTCCTTCTGTTTGTTCTTTTCCTGCAAGAATTAACTTAAATGGGATTCCTACTTCTTTTAATTTCATGCAACCAACCAACAGTTCCGTCATCCCCTTATTAGGCTCTATGCGACCAAGATAACCTAAGTTCAATACCTTTTCTGATTTTAAGTTTTGCTCTTTGGCATAAAGCTCAGCGTCTTTTAAATCTACACAGTTAGGAAGACTATAAACATTTTTAGCATGAAAACGTTCTTTCAAAATTTTCACCTCACTATCACTCAACACAATAAAAGGAATATTCCATGAAAATACCTTTGATAAAATGCCCTTTAAAAGAACAGGTATCTTAGGAGATGTCAAGAATAATCCACCATGAATATGAACTACCATCTTATGTTTTTTATGCAAAGCATAATACATAAATGGTACATCACGTATGATTGATTTTGCATCAAGTGGAAAATTATAGTGTATAAGCGCATCAGAATGTGCATTAATAAATTTTGTCCATTTAAAAAATGAACCAATTAATTTTGTTATTCGATGCCAACCACCTTTTTCAGCGTCCTTCTTTCCTAATTCAAAATGAAGATACTTATAATTGGGATTATTATCTATTATAAATCTAGCTACACTTGATACACCGCTAACATTCTGCGTTGGGTCTAATGATGGTGACGTAATAATTATTTTTTTCATAAACATACAGACAACTTATAACATGAACGATTTATCTTTTCAAAGCATTCTTCAAAAAGTCCCAAGACTTAATTCGCTCTTCTTTTAAAATCGCATGAACTTTTTCATAATCTATAGTCCGATTAAGTATTGCTTTCAACTCTTCTGGATCATAATTTACAACATATCTATCCGAAAGTCCTACCAATTCCAACAGATTTTCCAATCTACTATTTTTACCATTTGGAGTAGCAAAAACGACGAATGGAGTCTTATATAGAAGACTAAAGACTAAACCATGAAAAGAATCCGTTATCACAAATCTAGCTCCAGCCAACTTTTTTATCCAATTTTCAACATCAGGGGGATAAGAATATCGAAATCCAGGAATTGGATACACATTAGTTATGGTCCTCAATGGAGCATTTATTTGCTTTGATATAAATTTTGCTGTCTGTTTAAATTCTGCTCTTCGATTAAACTGATAGCATATTATATCATTTCTCTCTGGTATCATATCAACAATTTCTGGATATGATTCGTGAAGCATAGTAGGATCTAAAACCAATTGCGATTGTATATTAAATTCGTTAGCGAGCAATTTTTGACCTGCTCTTTCTCTAACAGAAATAAAATCAAATTGCAAAAGAGCCTGTTTTACCTTATCTTTGATTTGAGCATACTCTTTTGGCCATTTTTCCAGACCTAAACTTGATGCATAAGAAACTCGGAGACATTCTTTCGAACCAAAATCCAAAAAATATGCCAAACACTTATCTTTGCTTATAAATGGGTTCCATACTTGATCACTTCCTACCAATAAACAATCACATTCTAAGTCTGCCTTCTTCAGCTCATCGTAAGAATGATACAAGATAGTCTGTTCTGGATAATACTCATTCATAAATCTAACTAAAGTTCTATCCTTATACAAAGAAAAGACATGTTTTATACCATGTTTTTCTTCCTGTCTAAGATTGATTATCTTAACTTCATGACCAAGTTCTTTTAAAGCACGGCAGGTTGCATAGCACTGCATTATCGCACCATAATTCACTGAAAAATGATATGTTATAAGTCCAATTTTCATAACTCATTACAATAATTTAATACGAATTTTAGTCAATAATTTATATATCATCCAAAAACTAAAGACCTTTACGTCATTGGCATAAATATGTTTCAACGTTTTAGAAGATAATACACTAAACAATTTCGACATTTTTTTTCTTTCAAATAATTGTCCTTTTTTACATATACCATTAACTATTCTATGATTATATTTAATCGCATTTTCTTTGTCAGTAATTTCAACATGCAGGAATTTAGACATTTGATCTAATAAATCTACAGATTGTTGATTATGAGCTATTACCAAGGAGATTCCATTGTAATGCTCTGATTCATACAAGTTATCCCCCCATAAATCTCCAATCGTAAAATCTGCCTTACGTGATATACCATTATATTGGCAATTATAACATGAATATCTATTCGTTAATTCTGAGCAAAAACCATCAGTTATAAAGTTTTTTACGTTTGAATAATCATGAACATATCCATTGTCGTCTATTGTCTTCATATTATATTTAAAGCCAGCACTCTTCCATCCACTCTCCTTAGTTCTAAAAGAAAGAATTTTTTGAATTTTATAAGGCTCACTTTCAAAAAACTTATTTATCAATAATTTCGATGGAACCCCACCACAAATTAAATCAACAGTTATAAGACGACCAGAATATACCTTATGCTTTAAAAATGAAAGAAGACCTGCAATCTGACACCCCGTTCCAGAAAACAAGACAAACTTTTCTTCTTTTAGTAATTTATATGCATGCAAATATGATATCTCTGCATTTGACTGAGTATATTTTGACCCCTGCAACAATGCAAGATCTTTCTTATTATTAATGCATATATGCTTAATATCACACACACCAACATTAGCAGCACCAAAAACATAGCCACCTTGCTCCAAAACATATAATGCCATAGCAGCAAAAGCTCCACCAGAGGCACTTCGTTTTCGAATATTATTATCTAAATTCCAGGCAGCATAGAACTTCGATTCAAAGTTTCCTTTATAATCATAATGTGAAACTACCGGACAAACTTTTTCACAGTTATGACAAAGAACACAATTTTCGGTATTGCAACGTACAGCCAGATGTCCTTCTTCATCAATATATGAACTTAAAGCATTCTTGTTACATGAAGAAACACAAGCAAGGCAGCCCGTACACTCTTTTTTATTTGCTAAATTAGGTTTACTCATAGCGCATCGAAAAAAGCTTTATATTTATTGACTATAGATGCCAAAGACAGGTTTTCATCAACAAACTTCTGTTCGTTAGCTTTAACAGAATTGTAGATTTGCTGATGATTGTTCAGTATCCACTCCATCTTATCAGCAAGTGCCTGTTCATCTTGGCTTTTAAAGGTAAATCCCGTAACCCCGTCTGTGACAAATTCAGAGAATTGTTCTATGTCAGAACACAATACAGGAAGATTATATCTAAACGCAACTGTTATAGCTCCACTTTGCGCAATGTCTTGATAAGGCATCACAAAATAATCACTCTCAGCAAACAAATCAGCAACAGCTTCATTAGGAATACGTTTAATGTTTAAATCATAAACTTCAGGATGCTCAATCAATGGAGCATAATTACTTTCCCAATTCTTACAATTACCAGCAATTTTTATTCTAAAATTGAAAATGCCCTTTCGATTTAATATGTTAGCAGCCTTTAATAACAAATCAATACGCTTATACTTTATAATATTGCCAAATACTAAAAAAGTTATATCATTCTTCGCGACTTTTTTAGTTGGATTACCATAATCTTTCAATGCCAAATAGGCCATCAGAACATTTTTATTATCATACTTATTAAGAAGCACTTTTTTTTGGCTATTTGAAAATGTCTGAATATTGCGAAATGTACTTAACCATTTTGCCGTGTAAAAACGTACAAAGTTTTCATTACTTGCTCCATTGGGAGTTGTTACATTATGGCAAGCAGCAATTGTTTTTCCAATAGGCAACAACCATTTATAAAACCATATACCACAAGGCATAGCATATTCCGACGTATAATAAACATCAGAATAATCGTTCTTTAACTTTCGAATTAGATTAAAGATAAAAAAAATATTTTTTAACGAACGCATTCTATGTTTTTGCCACTCATAAGATATATATACCATTTTATCATTTCCTAGAGTGTCATCAATATATACTTTTGTATTTTCCCCATCTTTTGGATGTAATATTACAATCCAATGAATATTATATACTGATTGTAACTCTTTTATAATTGGGAGATCCACATCAACAAAACATGTCGGTGTAATCCATGTTATTTTCTTCTTAGTCATATTCCACTTCTTACTCAATTTTTATATGAAAAATAGAAACTATTTTAAAACTATAAGTACAAGTACTAACACATTATAAAAACACTAATTAATTATTTTCCAAACTCTTTGATTTTTTGCTCCTCTTTCAAAGAGCAAACAAGCAGTTGCCCATTCTTCTCGGCTACGATATAGCCATCCAAGCCTTGAACAACCACCTTGATTTCATCGGCTGCATGAACCACGCAGTTCTTGCATTCATACAAACGGATGTCCTTGCCTACCTTGGCATTGCCAGCCTCATCTTGTGTAAGTAAGGTACGGAGGCTGCCCCAGCTACCTAAGTCGCTCCAACCAAACTCTGCAGGAAGCGTGAAGATCTCCTTAGATTTCTCCATCACAGCATAGTCGATACTGATTTTCTCGCAGGTTGGGAAGAGTTTGCCGACTACCTCTTTCTCCTGTTCGGCATAGAAAAAAGGAGCCATCTCATCCATGATGCTGGCAAGGTTTGGCTGGAAGGTTCGGATTGCCTTGCTGATGGTATCTATGTTCCATACGAAGATTCCGGCATTCCAATAGTAATTGCCAGCGGCAAGGTATTGCTCGGCTGTCTCCAGGTTTGGCTTTTCCTTGAAAGCCTCAACCTTGTAGATTTCATCTACGGATGTTGGCTCTGCTGCAGCGATATAGCCATAGCCTGTTTCCGGGCGGCTTGGCTTAATACCGATGGTCACGATGGCGTTCTTATCAGAAGTATAGCTCAATGCTTTGCTGAGCACTCGCTGATACTCCGAGGTATTGATGACCAGGGCATCGGATGGTGTCACCACGATGTTGGCATCAGGATGCTTCTTCTGGATCTTCCAGCAGGCATAAGCAATACATGGAGCGGTATTGCGAGCCTCCGGCTCTGCTAATATGTTATCTACTGGCATGTCAGGGATTTGCTCCTTGACAATGCGAATGTATTTCTCGTTTGTCACTACCCACATATTCTCGACAGGACAGATTGGCTTCAATCTATCTACTGTCAATTGAATGAGAGAACGACCCACACCCATCACATCAATGAACTGCTTTGGGTAATCGGGGGTTGACATAGGCCAGAAGCGGCTGCCTACGCCGCCAGCCATAATTATTACCTGAATATCGTTGCTCATATTATTAACCCAAGTTTTACATAGCCAAGTCGTTTTTCTTGCTGCATCAGCGAGTTACA
>ERZ1026874.629-NODE-629-length-21039-cov-109.372045_pt1 | contig 21039 bp, 21 predicted proteins | sample MGYA00380167_ERZ1026874 | MGnify/ENA primary metagenome ERZ1026874 (study PRJEB33269, sample SAMEA4719803) | human gut metagenome | biome: human-associated habitat; feature: organic feature; material: feces | place: Cameroon | collected 2013-10 ...
TTACTTGCAACAAAAAAATAATGAAAAATTCTTCAAACTGTCAAACTTGGGTTAATATAACTCACTATACTATAATTGACCCAACTGCATTTTATAATATTCGTGAACATAAGGATGTTAAAATGGAATGGAATACAGATATTGTAGCCAATATGCATGAGGCAGAATTGTATTTCATTCCTTCCGTACACATGTTGGCAGTGAAACGCAATTCAAAGATTTCTCTGAATAATGTTCTCAAATATTTGCAAGGAGCATTGGAAGATATTGAACCAGAAGGTTTTGATGTTTCTGTAGTTTTAGATCATGACTTAATAACACGTATATTAAGTGCACATGCTATTTATAGTTATGAGGCACAAATTTCATATTCGAATCCTGGTCATTCAAAAGGTTTTGCTAAAATGTTTGAAGACAATATGCATACGTTGAATCCAAACAAATTCTCTTTGGCAGCAGTAGGTACAGAGGAGAATCCTTTGGTGATAAATGATGATGGTATTATAGAAGCTGCAACTCGATTGGCCGAAGAAAATGGATCGGTTAAAGCTACAATAGTCGAAAGTGAAGGCGGCAGAAGAGAACGGGTTGATAGTAAAGATCATCCTAGAATTTTGGTAATCCCGCAAATAGTCAATGGTATTTGCTCTACTGTATACCACGCTATTATTGATGCTTTTAAACATCATGAGAACTAAACGCAAATCCTTATTTGGATGGTCTAATGTCTTTTACAATTATCGCTTACAGGATTTTGTGGAAGACGCATGGATGCCTTTCTTGATAGCGCTCGTACTGCTTGCTGTAGCTATGCTAAATCATACAGACATGTATGTACAGGTAGAAAAAATATTAGATTTAGGTATCTCGATTATTCCAAGTATGGTTGCATTAATAGTAGCTGCATATACCATCATGCTTTCTTTTATTTTAAGTGACAAAGTTGTTTCGATAAAGAACAAAGAAGGTGGGGCTGATTTTATTCAAAGTATAAATTCTGGTTTTGCATTTTGTTTATTGATATCGATACTAACAATAATCATGATGGTATTAGCCAAAGGAATTTGTAACATGCATGTTGAGGTAGAGCCAACTCTTGCTGTTATAATAAATAATGTAGTCTACTTTTTGTTTAGTTTCTTATTACTCTATTCTGTGTTCATATTGATTGGTATCGTAATCGATATTTACAATAGTGGACAGACTGCTTTATTATGAGGTGTTTGAATATCATATTGAACAGTTATAGATATTCACAAGGAGTCACTATGAACGTAGATTTATTAAACTCGAAGATAAAAAATAAGTTATGATAGTTTTACCAGATACAAAAACTTTTGATTCCAGCATACGCTTGGTGCAACTCGTAGGAGGTGTCACCAAAGTAAATATGCTAAATGTGTGCGACAAACTCGACTTGTATGTTAGTCCGAACTTGAAGAAGGATGAGACTGCACGCCGAGTAGCGCAGGAACTGCTCGATAGTCCTATTGAGATATTGAGCAACCTCAATAAGCAAGAGTTGCAAATTATCGATGAATTTGTCAAAGGTGGTGCCAATACCTATGTCGTTCGCAAGATGCGCAAGACCCAGTACAAGCTTCAGAAACTATACTTGGTTGCAACCTATTGCGATGAGGAAAACCAGGAATGGCATATGCTCATGCCCGATGAACTTCGTGCAGTCTTAGCTAAGGATTACAAGTTCTATCTCGACTTGGCAGAGAAAGGTCAGAAAGGGCCGACTGCAAAACAGCTCCGCATGATGGCAGCGATGAAGCGAATTATGGGAGAGTAAAAATCGTTGACTATATACATCATATAATATGGATATAACAATGAGTCATAAAAATGCTTTTTTGATATACACCTGTCCTGTTTTAATTATAATGTTTGCTATTTGTTTAGTTCTTTATGAAAATCTTAAGATGGATCGAAATGAGCTATACACAGAAATTAAAGTCTTAAGGATGGAAAATGATAGCCTTCATAAAGTAAATGAAGAGCTGAAACTAACAAACCTGAAATATCAGGCAGACAAGGAACGTTATATAAAATTGGACGTAACAGGCGTATCTCATCGTGGCGGTGGTGTGGTAGTGAACAACAATACTTTAGCAAAATGATATAATGCAACCTTTTGAATTTTCCAATAATGCCATTAGTCTTCTATTATCAGTTTTTTCGGTAATAGTTGGTATGACTTATCCTCTGTTATTGCAAGCTATTCAGAGAATAGATGAACAATATAGAAGCTCAAGAATAACTAAGATGCTTAAAGAGGAAAAAGTATTCCGTCTTTTTCAGTGGTTGGTAACTATATCTATAGCATTTGCATTTATTTCTATATTTATATTGCAATTACTTGACGATTGTCCTACGTTGACTATTGCATGGGTAACAATACATACTTTACTGACATGGCTTTTGCTGGTGACAACAATTTTGTTGGTATATAGAATTATGACATATTATAACCCTGATGAGTTGTTGGATCGTATCAATAACTTAAGAAGTCATAGGAGAAGCTGAGATGGAAAAAGATAATTCATATTTGTTGGAGATATTTGATATAGCCAAATATGCCGTAAGCATCGAAGATGAAAAGGTATATCGACGTGCCAAAGAAATGTTGATGGAGGAATTGTATGCTTATATTCAAGAGCAATTGAATTCGAAAGAAACAAAGAAAAGAGGCATTTGCTTTACGGAAGTTCAAATAGATTTGATGAAGCAAGTTCTCAATATGACTTGCAAGTCAGATAATAACTTCTTTTCTCATGACAGTTTCTTAATCAATATTTGGTTCTTTCCTACCCAATATGTTCCAATTTCAGAAGATACATGGCAAATTATTTGGTACTTTGTGACCCAAGTTGTGGATGCAGGCAATGAAGAGTGGTTTTTATCTTACTGGACATTTGCTGAACAATTTTACAGATTCTATTTAGAAGATAGATATGATATTGATGCTTCTGTATCTAAGCAAAAATCAATATTTAAACAATTACATTTAGCATTAGGAGCATATTTGTGGCATAAAGGAAAATATAATTTGTTAAAACAGATTTTGTATTTTACACAAACTTTACCGCCAAGCTATCCTCTTATGGATAATACTTTGATAGAAATATTTAATGATATAAAACGAATTTACGATTTGAAAGAGCATCCTTTGGAACTCACCAAGCGGTATATGATGTCAGACATGGTTAATGATGTTCATTCAGATGTTTACATTGCAAGGATGTTTAATTCATATTTTGCCCTCTTGATACTAAGGTTGAAAGATATGGACTACAATGTGTCATATTGTGATTCTCAATCATTTCCACTAATAGATCCAGACAGTTCAATCCAAGGACTGAATGAACAAATTAAACATGCGGACATTTTATTGTATTTCTTGAATGATAAAGACTTTACTAACAAATCACAGAAGATTGGTTATAATTCTGATGATTCTCAAAAATCAAAGGATTTATTAGAAGGGTATAAGTCTGAAGTGGAAAAGGCTATTAAAGAAAAAGTAGAGAATCCTAAGCCTGACCCACAAAAAATAAATTATATAAAGCAGCAATTGTTGGAAGAAATCAACAATCAAAAACTTTATCTTCCTATTGAGCAAGACTCAAAACTTGGTAATATTAATGTTTCAAGAGAATCGTTCTATACCATTCAATCTTTAGAAGTCCCAAAAGAAGAAATTGCAAAATACATGGATAGAATCAGTGCTAATATGGAAGAAGCTCTTGTTTCGTCATTATTAATACAAGAACAGCAACAATACAACCGCTTTTTCTTGTTAAACAAGCCTGTTATTACATATACCGTGAGATTCAAGGATTTGATGGTCGCATTAGAACGATTGAAAGTAAATGACAAACATATCATATTGTCTATGGGAGTATATTTGGGTACATTTATTGATTTATATGGAGAACATCCCCTTTTTAGTTTTTCTGCTGGAACGGGAAGTTTTAATAAGGCTGATATTAGAAGTATTCCATCCTCAATGCGTGTATTTGTCATAATGTTAGAAGAAGTCCTTCCGTATGTAGAACATACCGAGATGGATTCTAAAGAGTCTAATGGGCTGAAATGTATAGATACTGATAATTGGTTGTACTCTAATGTCGATACTCTTACTGCAAAAAACAACGTGTTGACAGTAAAAAGAAAAGTAAATTTAGTCCATAATGCAAGTTTTACTAAATATGTGATGTTAAAAGTAGAATACAGCAATGATAGTTCTGTGTTTGATATAGATAAAATAGAATCAATAGATCATTTTATTTATTGTAAAAGCCCCTAATATCAGATAAAACAAGCGAATAGCAGAGAATACGCTGCTTCTTTACTTCCGAATGCTCTTTATGATGGTTGTGTCGCTATACACGAGCCGAGACTTATAGAATGTGTTGGGAGTGGAAGACTTCGGAATATTATAACTAAGAAAAAAATAATTTCATTATGAATGATTTTAAAGATATAAAAGTAGCAGTAGCCGGAACAGGCTACGTAGGTTTGAGTATAGCAACGCTATTATCTCAGCACCATCATGTAACAGCAGTAGATGTAATCCCAGAGAAGGTGGAGAAACTCAATAACAAGATTTCTCCAATCCAGGACGATTACATCGAAAAGTATTTGGCTGAAAAGCCATTGAACCTCGTGGCAACCCTTGATGGCAAGTCAGCCTATAAGGATGCAGACTTCGTAGTGATTGCAGCACCAACCAACTATGACCCAGTGAAGAACTACTTCGATACAACCCATGTAGAAGAAGTCATCGACCTGGTTCTGGAGGTAAACCCAGATGCAGTGATGGTCATCAAGAGCACCATCCCGGTAGGTTACACCCGCAACCTCTACTTGAAGTATGCCAAGAAGGGCGTAAAGAAGTTCAACCTCCTCTTCTCTCCAGAGTTCCTTCGTGAGAGCAAGGCACTCTATGATAACCTTTACCCAAGCCGCATTATCGTAGGCTATCCAAAGATTATCGAGCACCCTGAGTTCGCTGAGGAGAACGAGGCAATCAAATCAGTAACCAATGTCGAGATGTTGAAGGAAGCAGCCAAGACCTTCGCCGCTCTGCTTCAGGAAGGTGCCATCAAAGAGAACATCGATACTCTCTTTATGGGCATGAAGGAAGCTGAGGCTGTCAAGCTCTTCGCCAATACCTATTTGGCACTCCGAGTAAGCTACTTCAATGAGTTGGATACATACGCAGAGGTAAAGGGACTCGATACCAAGGCAATCATTGATGGCGTAGGTCTTGACCCACGAATCGGCACCCATTATAACAACCCTAGCTTCGGCTATGGTGGTTATTGCTTGCCAAAGGATACCAAGCAGCTCTTGGCAAACTATGCCGATGTTCCAGAGAACCTGATTGAGGCTATCGTAGAGAGCAACCGTACCCGTAAGGACTATATTGCAGATGCCGTTCTCCAGAAAGCAGGCTATTACAGCTATGCCGATGCCAACAGCTATGATGCCAGCAAGGAGCACAACTGTGTGATTGGTGTCTATCGCCTGACCATGAAGTCAAATAGCGATAACTTCCGCCAGTCAGCCATCCAGGGCATTATGAAGCGTATCAAGGCAAAGGGCGCAGAGGTAGTCATCTATGAGCCAACTTTGGAAGAGGGCAGCACTTTCTTTGGTAGTAGAGTGGAGAACAACCTCGAAGCCTTCAAGGCACAGAGCCATGCGATTATAGCCAACCGCTATGATGCTTGCCTTGATGATGTAAAGGATAAGGTTTATACTCGAGACATTTTCAGAAGAGATTAATATATAATATTTATGAGAGATAAAAATATTCACGATGGCTCAAAACAGAAGCCATCCTCAGGGATACTTTACAAACTGAAAGTATCCCTCTGTGCCAATAAATTGGTAAATTGGTATTTTTCAAAGGCAACCCTGCCATATTGGTGCATCCTGACACTCGATAGCATCGCTATCATAGTTGCCGGAATGATTGCAACCTATATCGCAGAAGGAGGCGAGGTGCTGGCATCCCATTTCTGGAGCTACCTCCTTACCTTTGTTTGCTCCCTGCCACTCTTCGTAGTCGGCATGCGGGTCTTCCATACCTATTCCGGCATCATGCGCTTCTCGTCCTTCGTTGACCTGCTCCGCATATCCGGTGCTCTGGTTGTCGGTTTCATCCTGAATTGCATTCTTCTTCATGTGCTCCCGGAAAGCATTCTTTGCGAGATTACCACAGAATCTATTGTCGTCATGCTCTTCATCTCCATGATAGAGATGTGGACGATGCGAATCCTGGTGAAGTATATGTACGATTCCAGTTTCTATACTGATACCAAAATCCCAGTCTTCATCCTCGGTGTACGTGAAGGCGGTATCTCCCTGGCAAAGTCCATGCGCAACGATCATCCTTCACAGTATGTCGTGAAAGGATTTACTACCGAAGAAACTGCTATGATTGGACGCTTCCTGCTGGGTTGCGAAGTCTATTCATACGATGAAACCGTTTTGGCTGTCATGCACAAGATGAATGTCAAGACTCTCTTCGTAAGCCCTCTGGTCACAGAGAAGTTCCTGGAGAAACAGGATATGATTGACAAACTCACCGCTGAAGGTATCAAGATTATGATGATGCCAAAGGCACAGAGCTGGGACGGCAAGTCAAACCTCCGCCATCAGATGATGCGCGAGGTAGATATCGAAGACCTTCTTCCACGTGAGAAGATAGAAGTAGATATGGATGCCATTGGTAAACTCCTCAGCGGTCGCACCATTCTGATTACAGGTGCAGCCGGAAGTATCGGTTCCGAGATGGTGAAGCAGATTGCCATCTATAAGCCTGCACATCTGGTATTGGTAGATGAGGCAGAGACCCCAATGCACGATGTCCGTCTCTTCATGAACAAGAACTATGCGGATATCCCATGCGAAACCATCGTAACCAGCATCACCAATGCCACCCGTATGGAGCGCATCTTCTCTAAGTATCATCCAGACTATGTCTTTCATGCCGCAGCCTACAAGCATGTACCGATGATGGAGGATAACCCATCAGAGGCAGTGCAGAATAATATATATGGTACGCGCGTGATAGCCGATATGGCTGTGAAGTACGGCACCAAGAAGTTTGTGATGATTTCTACCGATAAGGCAGTGAACCCAACCAACGTGATGGGGTGTAGCAAGCGAATCTGTGAAATCTATTGCCAGGCGTTGAACAAGGCGATTGTGGATGGCGAGGTAAAGGGCGTTACCCAGTTCGTTACCACAAGATTCGGCAATGTCTTAGGAAGTAATGGTTCCGTTATCCCAATCTTTAAGAAGCAGATAGCGATGGGCGGTCCTATCACTGTCACCCATCCTGACATCATCCGTTTCTTCATGCTCATTCCTGAAGCCTGTAAGTTGGTATTGGAGGCAGGAACCATGGGTAAAGGTGGCGAAATCTTCGTCTTCGATATGGGTAAGCCAGTCCGCATCGCCGATTTGGCAAAGCGCATGATAGCCCTTTCAGGAGTAGAAGGCATCGACATCAAGTATGTAGGACTCCGAGATGGTGAGAAGCTTTACGAGGAAGTGTTGAACGATAAGGAGGCGACCGTTCCAACTCACCATCCAAAGATTATGGTAGCCAAGGTTCGTGAGTATCCTTATGAGTTGGCACGCAAGAACGAGGAAGACCTCTATCAGCTCTCCTTCACCTACGATGACATGGCAGTAGTGAAGAAGATGAAGGAGATTGTACCTGAGTACAAGAGCCAGCACTCAAAGTACAGCGAGCTTGATGCCAAGTAACAAACAATCATTAATCAATAATAAATAATCAATAGATAAAATGTTATTACTCATATTAATCCTTTTCGGAGTTCTCTCTGTCATTGCCCTCCTCATCATCCTCTGGGATTATTTCAAGCATGGAGGTGTAGCCGTATGGGACACAGAGCATCCAGGTAGAATCATCACCTTAAAAGACGCAAAGAAAAATCGAAAAAAATAATTACTGAGTCCACTTGAAAAAGTCATTTTTACGAAAACGTACCATTGATTGTCAATAAGTTACAAAGACATAAAATATGATTCTGGATTTTTTTCAAGTGGATTCATACCTTGTGTTTATCTCAAGTTCCTTTAGTTTTGAAAATGATGAATGTTGTTTTTCTGATTAATAGAATTGGTAATATTTTGGAAAAAATTCTAGTAAAGAAAGTGATGTGGTAAAAAACATTTTGGATAAGATTTTGAAAGATACCAATTAAATATCTGTCAAGGTTGATAGATATAATAGTTGTATGCGGATTTTGCTTATTTATGCGGAATTTTGCTACTTACGATTTAAAATATCGATAGTATTTCTGATGATTTAATATGATTATTTTTGAATTTATGGGAATAAATAAAACTTTGCTTTATAGTATTAAAAATAATAAATTTTTCAAAGATTCGTTTTGGGCAGTTTTTGGTAATGGGTTAGGTAATGGATTTTTACTTTTAGCAGGTATTCTTATTGCTCGCTTTCTTGGGAAAGAGCTATATGGTGAATATGGAGTAGTTAAAACGACAATGTTTTATATAGCTTCGTTTGCAACCTTAGGACTAGGTGTTACATCAACAAAATATATTGCAACCCTATTAAACTCTAAGCCAATTCATGTTAAGAATGTTATTCATGATGCAATGACTATAACAGTCATTTTTAGCTCTATTATAGCTATTATCATTTTTATAATAGCTCCGTTTATAGCAAACTTATTAAATGAGGAGCAACTTGTTTTGGCTTTGCGAGCATTATCTGTGGTTATAATATTTAAGGCAATTACTACAACACAAATAGGTGTGTTAGCTGGATTTAAGGAATTTAAAACTATAGCTCTCAATAGTTTAAGTTCTGGCTTGTTAATGTTGGTAATTTGTGTGCCTTTAACTTATTTTTGGGGATTAAAAGGTGCGCTATTGTCTTTGTTGTTTTCTCAGATATTTAATTCTATTGTAAATTATATGGGTATTAAAAGGAAAAGTAGGAGTTTTTCTTATGTAGAAAAAGTAAGTTATAAAAAAGAATTAGCATATTTTTCGTTCCCTGTTGCTTTACAAGAGAGCTCCTTCGCTATTTGCAATTGGGCTGCAATTATGTTGTTGACAAAGTTGTCGTCAATGGGAGAAGTTGGACTTTATACTGCATCAGCTCAATGGAATTCAATCATAACGATGATACCAGGGCTTTTGATTAATGTAATATTATCCTATTTGTCAAGTTCTATAAATAATAGTATAAAGCATAAAAAGACTCTAAAGTTAATGTTGAGAATTAACTTCTTTACAACAATAATTCCATTTGTGATAGTTTATTTTCTTGCTGATTTTATAGCTTCTTTTTATGGAAAATCATTTGAAGGGATGCCTTCTGTTTTGAGGATATTGACATTTAGTACTATTCTGGAAGCTTGCGCATCGGTTTATAAATCAGAGTTGTTAGCGCTAGGTAAAACATGGCTTTTATTTTCTGTTAGACTATTTAGGGATATGATATTGGTGATAGGTGTGTATATCTTGCTCACATTTTCTAATGGTGTAGATGGAGCAATCATGTATTCATGGGCTGTTGTTGTAATGTCTGCTTTATTTTTCCTTGTTTTATTAGTCTCTTATAATATAATCTGTAAAAGAAATGAAAATAATAATAGAGAAGAACAAAATACCAAGTTTTAAAATAGATAAAGAGGTTTCTTCATTGCTTAAATTCTTGTGTTGTATAATTATAGCTTTGCACCATTATGCACAGTATGCAATTATCAGTGGAAATAGTAGTGATATATTTATTTTTTTCCTTAGTTCACAATGTGGTTATTTAGCAGTTTCTACTTTCTTTTTTTTATCAGGGTATGGATTAAATATTAGTTTTAGCAGAAATAGATTATCTTTTCGTACATATATTAGTAAAAGATTAGCCAAGGTTTATTTACCAGCTGTCATTGTAACGATTCTTTGGTTAATAATCTTAGACTTATTAGAAGTAAAATCAATATCCTTGCCACAAGGTAATGTTTGTTATCCTGTATTATTTGTTGGTCTAATTAAGGCATTCTGCTTTTGTTTTTATGACTCTATTCTCTGGTTTGTTAAAGTAATTGTTGCTCTTTATGTTGTTTTCTTTTTTTATAAACAATTTAATTTAAAACAAATAAAGTACAAAATAATAGCACTCCTGTTGTTGACTGTGTTAACGATGTTGATTGTTTGTGTAACTATTGGTGCTTTTGCTGCAGTTTCTATTCCTGCATTTTTCCTTGGTATACTGATAGGTGATAATTCTAATATAATAGATAAAAAACTGCCATGGTTTGGGGGAGTCATTTTGTTTATTCTGTCTCTAGCAGTTGTTGGTGAGCTAAATACTTTTATGCATGGATTAATGAGTATTTTTACATTGTTATTCCTAATTTATATATTTTCCTATTTCAAGATTGAAAATGTGCGAACTCCTAAGATTTTTGGCAATTTATCATATGACATCTATTTGATTCATAATAAGGTGAAAAACCTTATTATATACTATACTGGTGGTTTGAGTTTCTTGTCTTTTGTTTTTTGCACGGCAATTGTTGTTTTAGGTTATTTTTTTATTAAAAAAACATTTCATTTAAACAAATTTATTTAATATGAAAAAAAATAATAAGCTTAGTTTAAGCTACTCTAAGTATATAAATAATAATGTAGTATTAAATATTGTCATGGTAATATTATATATTTTATTTTATGATTTTATTTATCGCTACTTTGTCTGTTCAATATTTAATGAACCTTATAATTCTATAGATGGTTACGGATATTTAAATCTACTTTTTTTTGGTGGATTTCCAATCTTACTTTATAAGGGGCTCATTAGCATAGCTTCTGTATTTTCTATATTTACTTATATATTAGCTTATATTCCGTTTAATGAAACTTTAGCTGTTGGCGGATGGGAAAATCAATATTTTAATTATAGGATAGTTTTTTTTGTTGCTATGTGTTTGTTCTTCGCATCAGATTCATTAGAATTATATAGTGCTGTGTTTAAGAGAAAAACGATTATTAAATATTCTTCATTTCGAAAATTATCTTATATCTTGTTGATATTAGTGGTTTTGCTAAATTTGTCAAATTTACATCTTACTAATTTCCTAGAAGATAGAGGTGATCTTTATGATTTAAGAGCAAATTTAAAAGTTGTAGGAGGAACTCCTGTTGTTTATTTGGTTTATTGGTTTAAGAATATTATCTTGCCAATATTATTAGTCAGTTCTTTAATACGAAATGAAAAACTACATGTTTTTATAGCTTTTTCTGGATGTATTTTAATGTTTATGATTGATCAGCAAAAAATAACTTTTATAGTTCCTTTTGTTATTCTTGCATTATATTTGATATATGATAAAAAACGTCATTTTTTTAGGAATTCATTTCATAATTTAATATTATTAGTTTTGATTATACTACCATTTCTTTGTTTCCAATTTAAAGATATATCTGACATTGCTTTTGAACTTGCTGCGATTTTAATTTATCGAACTCAGTGTATTGAAGGTCAAGAATTAAATACCTATTTTAGATTTTTCGGATATGATGGATTACATCCCTATACCTATTACTCACATATAGGCATAGTAAATATGTTTACAAATTCTTACCCCTATGGGGATGTTCCAATAGGTCAGGTTGTTACGCAAGGTGGATCCAATGCAAATGGTATGTTTTGGTTGATGGATGGTATTGCTGCTGGTGGAATTTATGGCTGTATTGTTATATCAATAATCTTTATGGTGATAAAATCTTTCTTTAATGGTATAAAATATAAGTGCAGCCCAGAACTATTTGCTGTTTTTTCATTATTTGCAATGTCCATGACAATGAATGTTTCTTTATTTACTGCATTATTTTCTTGCGGTTTATTACTATTATATTTTCTCTTTGTATTTGTAGATTTTAAATTTTTAGAAAACTAAATTTATGAAACTTTGTATACTATATAATTTTGCACAGCATTATCGTACAAATATCTTTGCATTAATAGATAAAACGTTTGATTGCGACTGGGTGTTTGGAGATGAAATGAGTGATGTAAAGAAGATGGACTATTCTCTTCTTCATGGAAAAGTAACGGAAACTCATACTAAATGCTTCTTTGGTGGATGGTATTGGCAACCAGGAGTGGTGGAACAATTGTTTAAAGATTATGACCATTACATTCTACTTGGTGAAACTCGTGCTTTAAGTACTTGGTTGTTTTGTTTATTAGCTAGATTACTTAAACCGAAGAAAAAGGTCTATTTTTGGACTCATGGTTGGTACGGAAAGGAAACAAGATTAGAAACATTTGTAAAAAAAATAGAATTTAAGTTGCCTTCTGGTGGTATTTTTACTTATGGTAATTATGCTCGTAACTTGATGATAAAAAATGGATTTGATAAGGGTAAGTTGTTTACTATTCATAATTCGTTGGCTTATGATACACAAGTTGAAATGAGAAATCAATTATCAGAGACAACAGTATATAAAGATCACTTTGGCAACTATAATAAAAATCTTTTCTTTGTTGGTAGATTGACTGCCGTAAAAAAACTTGAACAGATACTGGAAGCTATGGTAGTTTGTCGCAATCAGGGAATAGATTATAATTTGACGTTTATCGGAGGTGGTGAGAAAACTGAAGAGCTTAAAACTTTGACCAAAACTCTTGGATTTGAGAATCAAGTATGGTTCTATGGTCCTTGTTATGACGAGAAAGAGTTGAGTTCTCTAATTTATAATGCAGATCTTTGTGTTGCTCCTGGTAATATAGGTCTTACCGCCATGCACTCAATGGTTTTCGGTACTCCATGTATTACTCACAATGATTTTCCTTACCAAATGCCAGAGTTTGAAGCCATTCACGAAGGTATTACTGGTACTTTCTTTGAAAAAGATAATGTCGATGATTTAGCTTATCATATTATTAAATGGTTTGAGGAAAAGGGATCTTTGCGTGAAGAAGTTCGAAAAGCTTGCATGAATGAAATTGATACAAGCTGGAATCCTCATTTTCAGATAGAAGTATTAAAAGCAAATATTAAATAGTATGTTTTCTGTTGTTCATTATATGAAAGGGATGCTAAGGAATCTTTTTAATCCCAAAATTTCACTTTTATCATTTGTTTCTTCTAATAATATATTAGATTCAAGTGTTGTTATCTATCGTATGGTAAAAATTAAACGCTCTTCTGTTGGACGTTATTCCTATATAGGTAATGACACAGATGTAGAGTGTGCTGATATAGGGCAATTTTGTAGTATTTCTGATCATTGTCGAATAGGAATGGGAGGGCATACTTTGAGCCATTTATCAACTAGTCCTATTTTTACACAGAAAATAAATGGGTGTCAAACAGAATGGATTAATCAAGATATTCATCCTGTAGAAGATAAGCGCGCAATATTAGGAAATGATGTTTGGGTTGGTTCTCACGTTCTGATAAATGGAGGTGTTAATATTGGACATGGAGCTGTGATAGGTGCAGGTGCAGTTGTTGTTAAAGATGTACCACCGTATGCTATTGTCGGAGGTGTACCTGCTAAGATTATTCGTTATCGTTTTACACCTGAAGTTATTGATAAACTGCTGGAATTAAAATGGTGGAATTATGATGATGCCGTTTTAAAGAAGTACATCAGTTTTTTTCAAGAAGAGAACCTTACATTAAACAAGATTGAAAGTTTAATTGATTTATTAAAAAATGATGTTAGTTAGAAGTTTTGTTTAATATTTGCTTTATTTAAAGTATCGTATAAAATACCGTAAGCAAATTTGGTTTAGAGGATTTAGTGTTATATGTGCTTTGAAAGGTTCTAAGATACAATTTAATAAAAGCTGTGGGGGGCAAAATTTTTATATTTTCTCATCCTTTTAGTAACATGATAGGATTGTTTCAGCGAGCTATTATTATAGCAAAGAATGGTGGAAAAATAATCATAAATGAAGGAGTTTGTATGAGAGGATGTACAATCTATTCCATGGAGAAAATTGAGATTGGGCGAAATACTGATATAGGCTCTGGCTGTAAGATTATCGATAATGACTTTCATCCATTACCATATAGTGAGCGCTATCCTGTAGAACGCCTAAATATGATTCGTAAGCGACCTATCTTAATTGGAGAGGGTTGTTTTATTGGTGCTAATTCAATCATTTTAAAAGGTACATCTCTCGGTAAGAATGTAGTTGTTGGCGCTGGTAGTGTAGTGTGTGGAACTTTTCCTGACAATGTTATTATTGCAGGAAATCCTGCACGAATTATAAAAGAAAATTTAAAGTAGTACAAACGTTTTAAGTTATATTATAGTATAAATTTTATGAAAAAACTTCTTATGCTTGGAGGTGGATTCCTCCAAAAATATGTAATACGCAAAGCAAAGACAATGGGCTATTATGTCTTATGTCTTGATGCTGACCCAAATGCCGTGGGGTTTGCTATTGCTGATGAACATGCTGTTATTAACATTGTTGATGAAGAAGCTTGTTTGGCTTATGCCCGTGACAAACAAGTAGATGGTGTCTTGACAGCTGCTACTGATTTTAGTGTTTTGACAATGAGCCGTATAGCAGAAGAATTGCATCTGCCAGGAATCAATTACCAATCTGCTAAGGTCATTAAAAATAAGGCTTTGGTTCGTAAGAGACTATTTGAGGCGAATGCTGACGATACCGGTATTTCTTATGAAATAGATTCTGTTGAAGATATTGCTGATATATTGCCTAAGATAAAGTTTCCTGTTATGATGAAGCCTGTTGATGGTAGTGGTAGTCGAGGGGCATCTAAAGTCGAAAAAGCAGAAGATTTTGTTAAAGCAGCAGAATTTGCAATGAATGGCAGTATAACGCATCGTGCAGTTGCTGAGCCTTTTATTGAAGGAAAGGAGTACGGTGTCGAATCGTTTGTAGATAATGGGGTTATTCATGTGCTTGGAGTGATGCAGAAAGATATGACAGAACCTCCTTATTATGCTGAATTAGGTCATGCAATTCCTTCTGGTCTTAGCCTTGAAATGGAAAGCAAGGTCAAGTCTTGCGTATATCGTGCCATATTTGCTTTGGGTGTTAATCATGGCTCAGTGAATATGGATTTGCTTATTACAAATGAGGGAAATGTTCATATTGTAGATGTTGGTGCTCGTATGGGAGGCAATCTAATTGGTTCTCATATTATTCCTATGGGTACAGGCATTGATTATATGGGAAATATGATCAGAGCAGCCGTAGGGGATGCAACCAATTGGAAGCCTGAATGGCAACCAAAACCTGTCGCAACTAAGTTATTGGCTCTAACACCCGGTATAATTAAGAAATTGCCTAATTTTGATCAAATAGCGGCAGAATATAACGTACAGATTGAACATCATTTACATGAGGGTAATACAATTACTCCATATCGTACTAATTTGGATGGATGCGGGTATGTGGTTGCACATAATATAGATGTGGAACTTAGTATTGCGCTGGCATCTGAGGTTAGAAATATTATAGATAAATTAATTGTTAGAGAATAATATTATGTATATACATTTTTTTAAAAGAATGATAGATTTAGTTTTGTCTATCTGTGCTTTTCCTTTTTGGCTTTTAATATTTATTCCCGTGGCTATTGCGATAAAGATTGATGATGGAGGGCCTATTTTTTATTCTTCTTCTCGTGTTGGTAAGGGATTTAAGAAATTTGGTATGTATAAGTTTCGCTCTATGAAAGTGAATGCTCCTGATTTGAGAAATGCAGATGGGGGAACTTGGAATTCTGCTAATGATCCGCGAGTAACCAAGGTGGGTAAGTTCCTTCGTGAAACTAGTTTGGACGAAACACCTCAACTTCTTAATATTATTAAAGGTGATATGAGTATAATTGGCCCTCGTGCAGGAGATTGGGAGAGTGTTGATACTTACAAAGAAGACGAAAAAGATAAATGTAAGGTAGTTCCAGGGCTAACGGGATATTGTCAGGCGTATTTTAGAAATAGTATTCCTGTAAGAGAAAAAAGATTGAAAGATGCATGGTATGCAAATCATGTATCGTTTATTTTAGATTTAAAAATATTTTTCAAAACTATCAAGACTGTTTTGAAACATGAAAATGTGTATGCTAATTAAAAATAACGATGAGGATATTATTATTGCCAGATTATTTTTCGCCTGAAATTTTTGCAAGCTCTTATTTATTTGAAAATAGAAACGAAGCGTTTGCAAATGAAGGGTTCGATATGATTGTATATACACCTTCACCTACTCGAGGCGTTAACAGAAATGTTAGCTATCAGAAGATTGAATTCCTTTACAAAAATCATTTGGAATTACATCGCTTTGATATGGTAGGTGAGTCTAAAAATACCATGCTGAGATTGGTGCGTTATTTTCTGTGCTCTGTTTTTCAATTTTTTAAAGCATTATTCACTCGAAAATTTGATATAGTTTTATTAGGTAGTACCCCTCCTTTCCAAGGTGCTATTGGGGCTGCTCTAAAAATAATCAGGAATAAAAGATTTGTATATGGACTTCAAGATATTTTTCCAGATTCGCTTGTAAGTACTGGTATTACTAAAAAAGGTAGTCTTATTTGGAAAATCGGTCGTGTTATAGAGAATTTCACCTATAAACATGCTGATAAAATCATTGTTATCTCTGAGGATTTCAAGAAGAATATCATGGCTAAGGGTGTGCCTGAGGATAAGATTGTAGTTGTCTATAATTGGGTGGATCAGAATGCCGTAATTGATATTCCTCGTGACAAGAACAAACTTTTTGATAAGTATCAGCTTGATCGCTCTAAGTTCTACATCGAATATAGCGGTAATATTGGTCTTACACAGAACATGGACATGCTGCTTGAAGTGATGAAGGAATTGAAGACAACGCATCCTGATATAGGATTGGTGCTTGTGGGTGAGGGTGCATATAAAGCACAGGTAGAAGAAATCGTAAAGCGTGATAATCTCACCAATGTAACGATGATTCCATTCCAGCCATACGAGGATATAAGTTATGTGTTCTCCTTGGGTGATGCCGGTCTTGTTATTTCTAAACCTGGTGTCGGGGCAAATTCTGTTCCTTCAAAGACATGGAGTATCATGTCGGCTTCCCGACCTGTGCTTGCCAACTTTGATGAGAATGAGTTGAAGGATATTCTGGCTGGCAACGAGTGTGGTATCTTTACAAAGGCTGGTGATAAGGAGGCATTCAAGCAATCTATCATCAAGCTTTATGAGAATCGTGAACTCTGCAAGAAATACGGAACAAACGGACGCCAGTTTGTGATGGATAACTTGACTCGTGAAGTTGGAACTCAGAAATATGTGGATGTTATAAAAGAGGTTTGTAGTGGAAAATAATGATTTTGCACTCTTGAATTTGATACAGCTGCTAGTATCGGGAAAAACAATAAAGTTTCCAGATGCGATAGACTGGAAAGAAGTGATGGATAAGTCCTTCAAACAAGGAGTTGGGGGACTTGTCTTTGATGCATTGGAGAATGTTCCAGAGAATCTTCGACCATCCAAGGCTATCTTGATGTCATGGTTGGGAAGAGTGGTTGTTATGGAAAGGCTTTATGAGAACAATAAATCTTCAATAGTTCATCTGGCATCTTTTTATCAGAAATATGATATCAAGATGCTTTTGCTGAAAGGATACGGATTGTCGCTCTATTGGCCGCAATCTCATCACCGACCAGTTGGCGATATCGATATCTATCTTTTTGAAAAACAGGCGTATGCTGACGATATAATCCGGAAATATTTTGAAATCAGAATAGATAATTCTCATCATAAGCATTCTGTGTTTACTTTCGAGAATTCTATGGTTGAGAACCATTATAGCTTCTTGAATGTGCATGCTCATCGTTCTACGGCTGCGATTGAACATATATTACTTCAAGAGCTGACTGATACCATGGATTCGGATATCGCCAATGTTGTCTTTCCTTCTGTCCGATTCAATTCTCTTTATCTGCTTAGACATAGTGCGGAGCATTTCGCATCCGTTGATATCAATCTGCGCATCGTTCTGGATTGGGCTTTCTTCGTGAAAGCTAATCCTGTAGATTGGGATTGGTTGCTTAAAAAGTTGGAGCAGGTAGGAATGATGAAGTATCTGGCTGTGTTAAATGCTATCTGTGTAAAATATCTTGGATTTGACAAATCTCTCTTTCCTGACATCCCAGTAGAACTGGCTGTTGTTGAAAGAAGTATGAATGATATTCTTTCTCCTGAAGTTGAAAAAGAATCTCATGATAATTTGATGGCAGAGGTTGCTTTCCGCTTTAAGCGCTGGTGGAAGAACCGATGGAAGCATAATATGGTTTTTAAGGAAAGCCTATGGCAATCTTTATTGACTCAGGTATGGAGTCATTTATTGAAACCGGGCCTTTGATGAATTAGTTAATGAATTTATATTTGAAATAATATGAGTACAGATTTGAAAAGAAGAAATGTGCCTTTTTCTCCACCTGATATGACGGAGGCTGAGGCTAGTGAGGTGCGTGATGCTATTTTGTCTGGTTGGATTACAACTGGACCACGTACTAAGAAATTGGAAAAGGAAGTGGCAGAGTTTGTTGGCGTGGAGAAGGCTGTATGCCTGAACTCGCAGACTGCTTGCGCAGAGATGGCGCTGAGATTGCTTGGCGTAGGTGAAGGGGATGAGGTTATCGTTCCTGCTTATACTTATACGGCAAGTGCATCTGTTGTTAACCATGTAGGTGCAACCATCGTCTTCGTAGATGTACAGAAGGATTGTCTCGAAATGGATTACAAGGCTTTGGAGAAGGCTATCACTCCTAAAACCAAGGCGGTGATTCCTGTAGATCTCGGTGGTATCCCTTGCGATTATGACCGCATCTTCGCTATCGTGGAAAGCAAGAAGGAGATGTTTACTCCTAAGACTGATCTTCAGAAGATGATTGGCCGTATCGCTGTTTGTTGTGATGCTGCCCATGCCTTCGGTGCTTCACGTAATGGAATGATGGTGGGTAGCATCGCTGATTTCTCTTCATTCAGTTTCCATGCTGTCAAGAACTTCACTACTGCTGAGGGCGGTGCCTTGTCTTGGAATCTTCCTTTCGGTAATGAGAAGGTGGTGAAGGATTTGGATAAGAATCCTGAGAATACCTTCAGCGGTGTACCTGAAATTGATGGGGAGACCTGGAACGAGAACTTGTATCGCAAGGCTCAGCTGCTGAGCTTGCATGGTCAGAACAAGGATGCCTTGGCTAAGACGAAGCTGGGGGCCTGGGAGTATGATATCATCGGTACCTGGTATAAGTGCAATATGACAGACGTGGTGGCTGCCATCGGTCTGGTTCAGATGAACCGTTACAAGGGTATGTTGGAGCATCGTCGTCAGATGATTGAACGTTACAATGAGGCATTCAAGGATATGAATGTAGCTGTATTGCCTCACTATAACGAGGAGCATACTTCTTCTGGTCATCTCTATATCGTTCGCCTCCTGGGTAAGACCCGTGAAGAGACAAACAAGGTGATTGAGATGATGGCAGAGCGTGGTGTGGCTACCAATGTACATTACAAGCCACTGCCTATGATGACTGCCTACAAGAAGTTGGGATTCGACATCAAGGATTTCCCAAATGCTTTCCACATGTTTGAGAATGAGATTACTCTGCCTCTGAACACCAAGATGACGGATGAGGACTTGGAGTATGTAATCGAATGTTTCAAGGAATGCGTGAAGTAAGTTTCTTTGAAGAGATTATTTGATATCATTGCATCTGGATGCGGACTCATCATTTTGAGTCCGCTCCTTTTGGTTTTGGCTATCTGGATTAAGTTGGATAGTAAGGGACCGGTGTTCTACCGTCAGGTGAGAGTGGGAAGACATAACAGGGATTTCCGCATCTTCAAGTTCCGCTCGATGAGAGTAGGGGCTGATAAGGGTTCCTTGGTTACCATCGGTGGTAGGGATCCAAGAGTAACCCGTTCGGGCTATTACATCAGAAAGTACAAGTTTGATGAGCTTCCTCAGCTGATCAATGTCTTTATTGGTGATATGAGTCTGGTGGGGCCTAGACCTGAGGTTCGTCACTATGTAAACTATTGGACTCCTGAGCAAATGCATGTGTTGGATGTAAGGCCAGGAATCACTGACCCTGCCAGCATCAAGTTTAGAAATGAGAATGAGTTAATGGAGAAGGCTGCTGATCCTGAGGATTATTACATCCATGTAATCATGCAGGAGAAGCTCAAGCTCTATCTGAAGTATGTAAAGAATGCCAGCTTCTGGTATGACATCAAGTTGATATTTAAGACATTTGAAGTGATTGTGAAAGAATAGCCCCACTTGTCTTCAATAGTCTTTACGACCCTTTCGGTTCCCCTTGTAGGGGACAGAAACCCCAGCGGGAGGGTTCTTAATCCCTAACCAAGCCCTTAACCATTAAGGGAAAGGATGTAACCGCCCTCCGGTGCTCGGAACCGCTGTGCTCTTAGGTTGGCGGGGCATTAAAGCCCTGCGCCATGATTGTGCGGGCTGGGACCGCATGTCAATAAAAGCTTTGTATAAGCAAATTCATATAAAATTATAACTGAGTAATCATGTATGCATTTTTAGATAATATGTTTAAGGTACTCAAAGTGGCAGCCAATAATGAACAACAGGAAGATTTGGTGGCATTGGCGATTTGTGGGAACAATTTGGAAGCTATTGATGTCTTGCAAAGACTCCATCAGTATTGCTTGAATATAGGCGACTTGCAACATGCTGAAGAAATTCAGCAAGAGATTATCAGATGCCAAAATGAAATATCACAAGAGCTTTTGGAGAAGGTATTGAGAAGCAGGAATAATACATAGGCATAAGTGGTAATAATGCTGTATCTATGCAGTAGCCTTCATCTTGTTTTATAGATAGTTGAAACGGCTGTATATAAGTTAATACTTCCATGTTACCGATGTGGAAATGATAGAAAAAGTAAGGGGGAGGCTGTCCGAAAATTTAATTAGGGAAGCAAACAACTGAATTGAGCATTT
>ERZ1026874.632-NODE-632-length-21009-cov-12.513601_pt1 | contig 21009 bp, 15 predicted proteins | sample MGYA00380167_ERZ1026874 | MGnify/ENA primary metagenome ERZ1026874 (study PRJEB33269, sample SAMEA4719803) | human gut metagenome | biome: human-associated habitat; feature: organic feature; material: feces | place: Cameroon | collected 2013-10 ...
ACGAGATCAGCCTCGGTCTCGTGGGCTCGGAGATGTGTATAAGAGACAGGCATCTTTATAAAGAATATTACTTAATCTATCATGGTAAAATTCCTTTGTTAAAATAGCTAAATCCTTTTCTTCTATATTTTCAATAAACTTCAAAAATGACTCTTTAACTCTTTTTTCATCATATATTCCAATCCCATACATAGCACCAGAATATAAGGCTCTAGGTAAAAATTTAATATTTTTTATATCCCTACTTACTACATATTTATAAAATTCCATTAATGTTTCTTTTCTTGTTATAGTGTAATCTATATCAAATAAAGCTAATTTTTCCATGTCCTTCTGCCTTTCTCTAAATATACATTAGAAAAAACTACGGCTAAAAATCCGCAGTTTTTTATTCTAATCAAGTTATTTATTTTTAACTTTATAAAATTATTATCATATAAATTTTATTTAAGCTTACCTATAAAAAATTTAATTCTTTCCAAACCTTCCCCTATAACTTCCATAGAGGTAGCATAAGATAATCTTATATAATTTTCTAAACCAAAAGCCGCTCCTGGAATTACAGCTACCTTTTGTTCTTCTAATAATATTTTTGCAAAGTCAATAGAATTATTTATGGTAATTCCATTTATGCTCTTACCAATAAAGCACTCTATATTAACCATAATATAAAAGGCACCTTGAGGTTTAATGAATCTTACTCCATTAATCTCTTCTAACTTTTTCATCATAAAATTTCTTCTCTCTTCAAAAGCACTCTTCATCATCTTAATACTATCTTGTGGTCCAGTCAATGCCTCTAGAGCTGCATATTGAGATATTGAACATACATTGGACGTCATATGACTTTGAATATTGCTCATTACCTTAGCTAGTTCAGTAGATGATGCAGTATATCCAACTCTCCACCCTGTCATGGCATAAGTTTTTGATAAACCATTAATGACGATAGTTCTTTTATATGAATCTTCTGATAAACTTGCTATACTCACATGTTCTTTTCCATCATATATAAGCTTCTCATAAATTTCATCTGATATTATTATGAGATTATGCTTTTTAGCTATTTCTGCTATTTCTTCAAGTTCCTTTTTATCATAAACAATTCCTGTTGGATTATGTGGTGAATTTAATAATATTGCTTTTGTCTTACTTGTCAACGCTTTTTCAATATTCTTTGCTGAAAGCTTATATCCACTATTTTCGTCACAATCAACTATTACTGGTGCTCCATCTGCTAATTTGATTAATTCAGTATAGCTTACCCAGCAAGGATTTTGTAAAATAACTTCATCTCCTGCATTTAAAATAGCTAAAAAAATATTAGCTAAACTTTGCTTTGCACCTGTAGAAACAACAATTTGCTCTTCACCATAATTAAGATTATTTTCCTGATTCAATTTTTTACATATAGCTTTTCTAAGTTCAACTATTCCTGCTGTTTTTGTATACTTTGTGTGTCCAGCTTCCATTGCTTTAACTGCTGCTTCTATTATATTTTTAGGAGTATTAAAGTCTGGTTCTCCTGCAGCAAAACTCATTACATTAACGCCTTGAGCTTTAAGTTCATTTGCTTTCCCTGTAATCTCTAAAGTTATTGATGGTGAAATACTTTTTGCTTTTTTCGATAAATTCATTCTCAATCCTCCATATCATACTACTTAAAACTTTTCATAAACTTATCTAGCATTATTTCATCTAGACCGTAACTACCTATGTTATTTTCTTTATATGTGCTTCCACCATGAAAATCACTTCCTCCAGTAATGGTAAGTTTATATTTCTTTGCTAAATTGTAAAACTCATTACTATCCCGCTTATCATGACTAGGATGGTAAACCTCAACTCCGCTAAGCCCAAAGCACTTTAATTCTTTTAGAATCTTTTCCACTTCCATACGTTTATAAATCTGTCCTGGATGAGCAAGTACAGCCACTCCACCAGCACTTTTTATTATATCAATTGCTTCTTTATATGACAATCTAAACCCTCTTTCATAACCTGGCTTTCCCTTGATTAAAAAGCTTTGAAACGCTTGTTTATAATTAGCAAAATACCCCTTTTCCACCATAGCATTGGCTATATGACTTCGGCCCAAAGTTTCGTTGTTATTTTTATACAACTCATCAATTTTTAACTGTATATCATATTCTTTTAAGTTAGTTATTATTTTCTGCACTCTCTCTAACCTTTTATCATTGAGCATCTTAACACTTTCTCTTAACCGTTCATTATTTACATCAATACAATACCCCAAAATATGTAGTTCCATCTCATTATACTCCGCACTGAGCTCAATTCCAGAAATAATTTTAATATCTTCTATCCCTTTGCTATTAATATACTGGCCACCAATAGAATCATGATCAGTTATAGATATACATTTAACTTCATTTTTCCTGGCAATATCTATTATTTCTTCAGGAGTATATGCACCATCAGAATAACTTGAATGAATATGTAAATCTGCATACTTCATTTTATACACCTTTTTTCTTTCGTTAAAGTTAACTTTAATACCTTATAAGTCAACCTATATTTTTAATTAATTATAGTTAAAATATATCATTTTGGTATAAAAAAGTAAATGTATTAATACTAAAAAAAGTGCCCACTAAGGGGCACTGTAAATTATTGATCTGCTAATACTTCTTCGTAGTACTTAGAAACTTTATCAAATTCAGCTTCTTCTGGTACTGTTAATTCACCATTTTCCAATGATTTAAATAAGTATACTGAGTCATCTTCTGGATTTTGAGCTAAAACATATTCAGCTTCTTCATATTCAAAAGCATCTACGATTGGACATGAAATTATATTTCCGTTATCGTCTTCTAAATCTATTACAAAGTGTTCATGTTCGTGTTCTCCACAACCACATCCACATCCATCATGTCCGTGGTTATCTCCACATCCACAGCTATCTCCACATCCACATTTATCTAATTCTTTTTCGCTCATTGTTTTTCCTCCTAATATTATTAATCTTTATCATTGTACCCCCATTCATTAAAAAATAAAAGTAAAATCTGATTATATTTAAGAAAAATTTTCTATTAAGAAAAAAACTCAGTATATTAGGTTAAGTAAGATTTCATCTTTAATTAAGTCAGTTGTTATAGCTATCGCAAACAACTTAGTTAAGTCATTTTTAAAATCCTATAAACATTTTTACTATTCATTTTCCTTTGAAGTTTTAATTATTTTTACTAGCATTACTATTATTTCTGTAATATATTTATTAAGTTTGATATATATCTCCTTATCTATGTATTCACCTTTCCAAAGTAACTTAATCCAATATTCACTTTCATTAGCTTCCTTTAAAGCAATATGCATTTTTGAAATAAAGTCTTTCTTACTTTGTGCAAATCTACTTTCAGCAACATTAGCACCTATAGATGTAGAACTTTTTAGTAATTGTTTTGACATAACGAATTCTTTCTTTTCTATTAACAATTTATAAATTTCTATAATTAACACTGAAAAATTTTCACATTTTACATATATAATGCTTTTATTCACTTTATCACCTCATTAAAAGCATTGACATATATTCTCTTTTATAAACTCTTAACAAATAAAATTTTCACTATTGCTTGCAATAACTTAATCGAATTATAACTTTAGTTCATAATTCCCTTAACAAAAAAGAGACTTAAAAAAGCCTCTTTTTTCTACTCTTGATTTGCAAGCCTCTTGTAGTTGTTTAGTCTTTCAATTGCATCAGCATGTGTCTTTTCAAATAATTGATTAGCCACTTCTGGGAAAGATTTAGCAAGAGATGCATATCTTACTTCTCCCATTAAGAATTCTTTAAAATCGCCCTTAGGATCTTTAGAGTCTAAACTAAATGGATTTTTTCCTTCAGCTTTTAAGCTAGGATTATATCTATATAATGACCAATATCCGCAATCAACAGCCTTCTTAGCTTCTGCTTGTGAATTTGTCATACCAGCTTTAATACCATGGTTAATGCATGGAGCATAAGCTATTATTAATGATGGTCCATCATAGCTTTCAGCTTCTGCAATAGCTTTAAGTGTTTGATTCTTATCAGCACCCATACAGATTTGAGCTACATATACATAACCATAGCTCATTGCCATCATACCTAAGTCTTTCTTCTTAGTTCTCTTTCCTGATGCAGCAAACTTAGCTATTGCAGCAGTTGGAGTAGCTTTCGAAGATTGTCCACCAGTATTTGAATAAACTTCTGTATCGAATACAAATATATTTACATTTTCTCCTGAAGCTAGTACATGGTCAACTCCGCCGTATCCTATATCATAAGCCCAACCGTCTCCTCCAAATATCCATTGAGATCTCTTAACCAAGTATTCCTTGTCTTTTAATATTTCTTGTGCTATTGGAACATCGCATCCTTCTAAAGCAGCAACCATATCCTTTGCTCTTTCTCTAGTTCCCTCAGAATTATTCATGTCTTCAAGCCATGCTCTTAATACTTCCTTTACATCTTCAGATATTTCTTCTTCTAAAGCATTTTTAACATTTTCAGCAATTCTATTTCTTATTGCTTCAACACCTAAAAACATACCTAAACCATATTCAGCATTATCTTCAAATAAAGAGTTAGCCCATGCTGGTCCATGTCCTTCTTGATTTACAGTGTATGGTGTTGCTGGAGCAGAACCACCCCAAATTGATGAACATCCTGTAGCATTAGCTACCATCATTCTATCACCAAATAATTGAGTAATTAGCTTAGCATATGGAGTTTCTCCACATCCTGCACATGAACCTGAAAACTCAAGTAAAGGCCTCTCAAATTGGCTTCCTTTAACTGTATTTTTGTTCATTGGGTTCTTCTTATTTTTAACCTTTGCTACTGCATAATCCCAAGCTTCTATTTGATCATGTTCAGTATCTTGTGGCTTCATTACCAATGCTTTTCCTGGAGCTGGACATACTTCAGCACAATTTCCACATCCTGTACAATCAAGTGGAGATACCCCTAATGAATAAGAATATGGTGTTTCATTCTTTAACCCTTTAGCTGCAACTATCTTCATACTTGCTGGTGCATTGTCCTTTTCTTCCTCAGTTAATAAGAAAGGTCTAATGGCAGCATGAGGACAAACAAATGCACATTGATTACATTGAATACATTTATCTTCCTGCCATTTTGGCACATTAATAGCTATTCCTCTCTTTTCATATGCAGCAGTACCTGCCATGAAAGTACCATCTTCCATTCCATTTTTAATGAATATTGAAACTGGAATAGTATCACCTTGTTGTCTATTCATTGGTTCAACTATTTCTTTAACGAATTCTGGAATGTTAATTGTAGCTACTGCTTCCTCATTAGAAGTAGCTGTAGCCCATGAAGCTGGTACATCTATCTTAACTATAGCTTTTACCCCTGCATCTATAGCAGCATTATTCATGTTTACAACTTTTTCACCTTTCTTACCATAAGAAGTTACAACTGCTTGTTTTAAGTATTTAATTGCATCTTCTACAGGAATTATATCTGCTATCTTAAAGAAAGCAGCTTGCATTATCATGTTAATTCTTCCACCAAGACCAATTTCTTGTGCAATCTTAACTGCATTTAAAGTGTAGAAGGAAATATTATTTTCAGCAATGAATTTCTTCATAAAAGCTGGCAATTTTTCTTCCACTTCTTCTGGAGTCCAAATAGTATTTAATAAAAAACTTCCATTTTTCTTTAATCCCTCTAATACATCATATTTATATACATAAGATTGGTTATGACATGCTACAAAATCAGCTTTATTGATTAAATATGGAGATTTAATTGGTTTCTTACCGAATCTTAAGTGAGATACTGTAATACCACCTGATTTTTTAGAGTCATATGAAAAATAACCTTGAGCATACATGTCTGTATGGTCACCTATTATCTTAATAGCACTCTTATTAGCACCTACAGTACCATCAGATCCTAATCCCCAGAACTTACATGCTTTTGTTCCTTCTGGTGTAGCATCAATATCCTCTGTAATTACTAAAGATGTATTGGTAACATCATCTACTATTCCTATAGTAAATCCATTTTTAGGCTCATCAGCATTTAAGTTTGCATAAACTGCTGCTATATGAGATGGATTTGGATCTTTTGAACCTAAGCCAAATCTTCCTCCTACTATAATTGGAGCATTTTCTTTTCCATAGAATGCTCTTATAACATCCAAATATAAAGGTTCTCCAATTGATCCTGGTTCCTTAGTCTTATCTAATACAGCAATTTTCTTAACTGTATCTGGAATAGCCCTTAATAATCTTTCAATTGAGAATGGTCTGTAAAGTCTTACTTTTACTAAACCAACTTTTTCTCCTTTAGCATTTAAGTAGTCAACAGTTTCTTCAATGGCATCTATTACTGAACCCATTGCAATAATTACTCTATCAGCATCTTCTGCTCCATAGTAATCGAAACAATGATATTCTCTTCCTGTTAATTTAGTGATTTCAGCCATATAGTCTTCTACCACTGTTGGAATATCCTCATAATATTTATTTACTGCTTCTCTAGTTTGGAAGTAAATATCAGGGTTTTGTGCTGTACCTCTTGTAACTGGATGATCTGGATTCATTGCTGTCTTTCTAAAATTTTCTACAGCTTTCATATCAACTAATGGTGCTAATTCTTCTTGATCTAAAACTTCAATTTTTTGAATTTCATGTGATGTTCTAAATCCATCAAAGAAGTTTAAAAAAGGCATTCTTGTTTTTATGGCAGTTAAATGCGCAACAGCTGCTAAATCCATAACTTCTTGTACTGATCCTTCAGCAAGCATAGCAAAACCTGTTTGTCTTGTAGCCATAACATCTTGATGATCTCCAAATATATTTAATGATGATGTAGCTAATGCTCTAGCAGATACATGGAAAACTCCTGGTAATCTTTCACCTGCTATTTTATACATATTTGGTATCATTAATAATAAACCTTGAGATGCAGTATAAGTTGTAGTATAGGCACCTGCTTGTAATGAACCATGAACTGCTCCAGCTGCACCTGCTTCTGATTGCATTTCCATTACTTTAACTGGTCTTCCAAAAATATTTTTTCTCCCTTGTGCAACCCATTCATCAACATGTTCTGCCATTGGTGATGATGGTGTTATTGGATAGATTGCAGTTACTTCTGTAAACATATATGAAATATGTGCAGCAGCAGTATTACCATCCATAGTCTTCATCTTTCTCATAATATTCTCTTCTCCCCCTTTAAATTTATTAACTTTTCTATAAAACAGACAGAAGATATTCTTTAACGAATATCTTCCTCCTTAAGTATATATTAATACCCTTGCTTTTTAGCAAGGCTGATTAACCTTATTAGCCAAAGTGCTACCTAGGTCTTCAGCAAACTTAATTTCCTCTTTTGTAAGCGATTCTTTTATAGCCAATTTAGCAATTACATCAAATCCTGATTCCTTCATAATTGAGGACCATTTGTGTATAAATTTATCATCTCTCCACCCACAAGAGCCGAATAATAGCACCTCATCAAAGATTGTTTATTATTTATCGCTCTATATTTATTATATATCACTGCAAATTTTTTTCAAGATATCTTTTCCTTATTTACCATTTATTACTAAATACTTTTCATTATTATATCTATTATTGCATCCACTCCATTTTTTGCAGTACTTTTTTCCATATTCATTATTAATTCATTTTTCTTACTTTTTAATTCTTCTAATTTACTCATTAATAAATCTTTTTCCATCATTTCATCTTCATCTAACACTAAAGAATAACCTTCTTTTTCAAAGGAAGCAGCATTTAAAATTTGATCTCCTCTACTTACCTTTTTTGATAGAGGAATTAATAATGTAGGCTTTTTAAGTGCTAAAAGTTCAAATATTCCATTAGCTCCTGCCCTAGAAATAACATAATCACAAGCTTTAAGCATATGTGGCAATTCTTCCTTAACATATTCATATTGCTTATAGCCTACAATTCCTTCTGAACTAGCATCTAAGTTTCCTTTTCCACATATATGAATAACATTAAACTCTTTTAATATATTTGTTAAATTTTTTCTTACTTCATCATTTATGCTTTTGGCACCTAAGCTTCCACCTATCACTAATAATATTTCCTTTTCATCTTTAAATCCACAGATTTCCTTACCTTTAATTCTGCTTCCTTTTAATATCTCTTCTCTAATAGGTGTTCCTGTAAGTACTCCCTTACCTTCATTTATATATTTTAAGCTTTCTCTAAATGTTACACATAATTTATTACAAAATGGTGCTGCTAACTTATTAGCAAGACCTGGTGTTAAATCTGATTCATGAGCTATTACTGGTATTTTCTTAATTGAAGCTGCTATAACTACTGGTACAGCTACAAAACCACCTTTTGAAAATACTACATCTGGTTTTTCCTTAGATAATATACTTAATGCCTGGCAAATACCTTTCATAACTTTAAAAGGATCTGTAAAATTTTTAACATCAAAATATCTTCTTAATTTCCCTGAAGAAATAGGATAATATTCTATAGCTGCATCAGTAATTATTTCTTTTTCTATACCATTGTAGCTACCTATGTATTTTATCTCAAAGTCCTTTTCTTTAAGCTTTGGAGCTAAAGCTAAGTTTGGAGTGACATGTCCTGCTGTACCTCCACCAGTCATTATTATCTTATATTTACTCATTGTGTTACACCCCTATAATTATTTATTTCATTATCATTTTACCACTTCAATATTTTTTTTCCACCATTTCCTTGAATTAAATAAAATAGAGTTTTAATATTGGGGCAAGATATTACTGTCAAAGGAAAAGGAGATGAATAATTAATGTCAAACTCAAATTCAAAGTCACAAACATTAGTACCTGAAGCAAGAGGCGGATTAGAAAAATTTAAAAACCAAGTATCTAGTGAAATGGGAGTACCATTTAGTGATTACAATGGCGATTTAACTTCTAAGCAATGTGGTAGCGTTGGCGGAGAAATGGTTAAACGTATGGTAGAACAATACGAACAAGGCTTAAAATAAAATTTCACAAATCCTTTGATTTATAAAAGTAGAGGAGCTATTACTTAAAATAGCTCCTCTACTTTTATAATACTCTTCTAGCTGCATAGAAATTAGTAACAGGTGTAACTCTTACAGTTGAACCTGGATATGTAGCATTAATGTACATTCCACCTCCCACATAAATTCCAACATGTTCATTGTCATAAGTAAATACCAAATCACCTGGTTGCATATTATTATATGAAACAGGAACTCCTACATTAATTTGAGTGTATGTAGTTCTTGTTATTTCTATACCTGCACAATGTCTATACACATAGCTTGTAAATCCTGAACAATCAAATGTATCTGGTCCTACTGCTCCCCAAACATATGGACGACCTAAAAAATTATAAGCATAATTAACAATATCTTGTCCCGTTGCAACTTCACCTTCTATTTCAAACCAATAATCTGGGGTTTGATTTTTAGATGACTCTTCCTGAGCAATACGCTCTGCTTCTAATCTTGCTTGCTCTTCTAAATAACTAATTCTTTCATTTGCAGCATTTATTAGTGAATCTACTTTATTTTTAGGTCCTTCCATAGTTAATTGATTTTCCTTTAGAGCTTTCAATTGACTAATTGCACCTTTTAAGCTACTAATAGAACTTCCTGAATCATTTATTACATCCTCCTGAACTTTTAATAATGCCATTTCTGCCACTTCTAAAACTTCTACACCGAATTTTTTCTGTTCCTCTTTCAATTCTGTTAATAACTCTTCTTGCTCTTTTTTCTTTTCTTCTAATAGTATTTTATCTTCTTCAAGGGTTACTAATAACTCTTGAATTGTCTGCTTATTTAATTCTTGTTGCTCAAGTATATTGCTTAATTCTTTCTTATCTTCATTAATACTATCAGCTATTTCTCTATCCATTCTAATAAGCTTTGTAGTTACATACATCTTATCTAGTAAATCCATAATATTTTCAGCTTGAAAAATTAGCGTAGCATAATTAATATTTCCACCATTTTTTTGATATTCTCTTAGACGCTTGTCTTTAATTTTTTCTCTTTCTTTTATTTGCTCTTCTAAACCTTTAATTTTTAATTCATTATTTTGAATTTGTAAATTTAACGTAGATAATTCACTTTCTGCTTCTTCAATATTTCTTAAACATTGTTCTATTTCACTGTTAAATTTTACTATTTCTTCAGTCATTTTATCTACATTTTTTTGATATTCTTCATATTTAGCTTGTGCATTAATAACATCTTCTTCAACATCGGCAAAAGTAACACTTGAAATAGAAGATACCACTACTCCTACAGCTAATAAAAACGAAATTATCCTCTTATTATTCATAATTCATCCCCTAAATTTTCTTTTGTAATATAATTACAAAAGGGATATGCCCACTATACTGAACATATCCCTTTTTTAATCAAATACTATTTTACTTATTTTTTATTATTATGTCTATACTTTTATATTAATCTAATTTATATTTTTTTATTTTTTACAATTATTGTGCTATTCTAAAATTATTTATTACTATTTGTACCTTTTTATTCCCCATATATTCGTTAATTTCTGGATAATAAACAAAATCCATTTTAATACCTCTTGCATTGCCATCTAAAAGTTTCATATATTCCATTTCACCATAGCTATTTTTAACTTCTTCCTCAAAAGCATCAACATCACCAAAAAATATACCATCAATAAACAAATTTCCATCTGTTAAGTTTAATTTTAAAACGTTTTTATCTTTACCTAACACTCTAGCTCCTCTTACAGTTAAATTTTTCACTGCAAAACTTGGCTTAGAATTACCTTTTCCATAAGGTTCTAACTTAGCTATTTCATCAATAAGTCCATAATTTATCTCACTTAATTGAAGTGGCATATCAATGGATACCTTAGGAATTACATCTTCATCAGTTAAAACTGTAAGTTCATTAAGTCTTTTTCTGAACTCTTCAATATTTTCTTCTGGAATTGACATTCCAGCAGCCATTGGATGTCCACCAAACTTTCCTAAAATATCTTTACATTTTATTAATTCTTCATACATATTATATTCTTCTATAGAACGTCCTGACCCCTTAGCTCCATCATGGGTCTTTGTAAGCACAATAGCTGGTAGATTATACTTTTCTCTAATTCTTCCTGCAATTATCCCTGCTATACTTTCATGAACATCTTCTAGATATACCACCAAAACTTTATCTTTATTCATATTATTTTTTTCAATTACTTCAATGGCTTTTTCTAAGCCCTTCCTTGTTAACTCTTGCCTATCCTTATTTAATTCATGAAGCTTATCAGCTAACTCTTCTGCCAACTCTTTATTTTCTTCCATTAATAATTTCAATGCCCATATGGCTTGCTCTAATCTTCCAGAAGCGTTAATGCTAGGCCCTATAACAAAACCTAAAGAGTAAACATTAATAATTTTTCCTTCTAAACCAGTTGCCTTAAACAACGCCCTTAAACCAATATTATTTGTATTATTAATAAGTTCCAATCCTTTTTTAAGCATTATTCTATTTTCATCTACCAAATCCACTACATCACAAACAATAGCTATAGCAATATATTGTAGCAGTTCAATAGCTTCACTTTTAGGGATATTAAATTGCCTATAAAGTTCTTCAATAAACTTAAAAGCAACTCCAGCTCCACATAAACTTTTAAATGGATAGTTGCAATCTTTTCTCTTAGGATTTACAACACAATTTCCCTCTGGAATTATATATTCCCTACTTCCATCCTCTTTTTCTATAAATGGAATATCATGATGATCTGTTACTATAACATTTAACCCTAATTCTTTAGCTAATTTAATTTGATCTATGGCAGATATTCCATTGTCACAAGTAATAATGACATCAATATTATCTTCTGCTGCTTTTCTTATTATACTTTCATTTATTCCATAACCTTCTTTTATTCTATCTGGTATATGAAAACTTACATTGGCATTGCATCTACTCAATGCCTTATTTAAAATATACGTACTTATAACACCATATACGGATAGGTAAGCCTTTGATGTTATCTCCAACTTTTCCCCCCGTTCACACCGTGCATGCGACTTTCACCGCACACGGCGTTCCATCAAGATTATTTAGAATATTTATTTAGAAAACATAGCTTTCCCAAGTTATTTCAGTATTTTCACACTGTTTTCTTAGTTTATTGATTTTTTCTTTCATCTTTTTATCAAGATAAATACCTTTTAAAAGTTCAAGAATCATTTCATTTCCTTTTGCATGTATCAATTTATGAATTTGCTCAGTTATTAGTGTAAGATTTTTATATTCATCAGTACCACTCATAGATAATGGTAACTTATGATGACAATGCATATTATCTATTGTTAATTCTTCTCCAGTTACTGAACATTTTCCGTTTTGGCCTACATAAAGAGAAATTCTATTATCATTATATTCAATGCTTCTAGCTACTACTGGGTGATTCAGCATATACTGAATCATTTCTATATCTATTGATAGTTTTTTATGAATTAGTTCTCTTCCTTCTGGAGTGTATTTGTTTACCTTCTTACGTTTATACATAGGATTTTTATGCTTACAGTATCCTATTGGTACTAAAGCTATTCCATTGATAAACCGAAGTTGACCACTTGCTCCATATTCTTGCTTAATGTATGCTGATATATATTTACCTGTTCTCTTTATTCTTCTTTCCAATTTATGAGATTTACATTTATGCTGGATTTCATATGCAATCTTTCCTAAGTCTTCGGATATCATTGTTGCCATATTGAAATATTGATGAATTCCAATAACTTTTGCATTATATACATTAATAGCCCTTTGTGTGTTAGCAGAGCCTTCTGTATGTTTTATTACATCAAGTGCTTCCTTAAGTTCTTTTCTTGTTCTATCATAGGCTTTGTCACACATATGTGAGATAACTACCCATTTATTACCTTTTTGGTATAACTTAAACTTTATACCTAGAAATTCAGAGTATTCTTTTCTTAAATTAGTAATCTTTGATTTTTCTTTATTAATTTCCAAATTAAGTCGATTACTAAGAAAATCTTTTACACCATAAAATACTCTTTTAGCACCGTCATAATCATCACAAAATATCCTAAAGTCATCTGCATATCTTATAATAAAACACTTCTTGAGATTGCTTTTTTCCAACTTTCTGTATTTAACTACTCTATTGGTTCCTTTCCCATCTGCTCTTTCTTTTTCTATAAAATCATGAGCCGGGAATAATTCCCACTGATTTGCCACCCACCAGTCTAATTCATTAAGAACTATATTAGACAGAAGTGGTGATAAAATCCCTCCTTGTGGAGTCCCTTTATTACTTTCTTTGATTGAACCATCAGGCATTTGCACTTCTGCTTTAAGCATCTTTGAGATAATAGACAAAACTCTTTTATCTCTAATTCCCATAGTCCACATTTGCTTTAAAAGTTTTCCATGGTCTACATTATCAAAAAAACCTTTAATATCTATATCCACTACATAGTGTAGCTTATACATTTGCATCATTTTATAACATTGAGCCATTGCATTTTCTACTGACCTATTAGGTCTAAACCCATTACTTCTTTCAAAGAATTTCGCTTCACAAATCGGTTCCAGCACTTGCAAGAAACATTGTTGTACTATTCTATCCCAAATAGTTGGAATACCAAGCAATCTCATCTCACCATTCACCTTTGGAATCTCAACTCTTTTAATGCGCTTAGGATGATAATTTCTAAGCTTATTTTGAACAACTTTTATAAACTGTTCTTCATCAATTTTATTGATATCTTTTATTGTTAGACCATCTACACCTGGAGTTTTTCCCCCATCACTTCTTCTCATGTTTCTATAGGCAAGTTTAATATTATCTTCCGATTTAATAATTTCCATTAATGCATAAAACTTTTGGTTATTAATACTATTTGCATAAAGTTTGTCAAATATCTCAAACATATCGTAGTATTCTGTACTTCTGATTTTTCCTACTTTTAAACTTTTCTTGGTGATAGTCATCACTCCCATATCTTTATTCTTGGGAATGATTCTATTATTCTCATTAGAACCTATTACTTTAGCTATATTACTTATTAAATTTCTAAAATATTGACTAATGCCTATCCCTCCACAGTTTATTATCACTGTTTCTTAGGTACTATGGCATCACTTTTATTTGATTAAACAGATTTAGTAAAGACAATTGTCTTATTTATATTCTGACCGCTTCACAAACTAGCTACAATCTCCACGTATCAAACTTCCCACGTTCCATTCTGATTATCCATTCTATATATCTTTAGGTGCTCTCTATGGTCCTGAACACTGGACGGTGCCTATAACACCGTAAGGTATTTCATAACGCGTGATTTTTACTTTACCTCATGCTCACTCCTTTTGGAGCCCCTTATGTTTCCATAAGGTCTACGTCTAGTCCCGTACATTCGAGAGTTCGTCAGTAGGTAGTTAGCCTTCATTCTCACCATGGATATTTTATAGGACATCCGACATATCTTAAACCATGCCTTTTAAATTTCTCTTCATGCAGGTGGACTTTAGCCTCTTTTATACCAACATTACTAAGAAAATCTACTCTAGTTTAGGCTTAATTCTGCCGACTTCACCGAGCTTCTTACAAATATTATTTAGCTTTATATTTGCAAGTCGGAGTATTAATGAGAGTGTTTCAAGTCGTTACTCTATCATTCCACTCTTCATCAGAACAGTTCTCCTCAATAAGAACATTTGCGTTCTACATTTAGTGCCTAACCTTTTTAGTTAGAAACGTGTCGCACCCGCATCATAATCTCCCACTATAAGTACTTTCTTATTGTTTTCTATACTCTCTTTTATTAAAGCTACTGCTTTAGATAAATCTTTCATACTCTTTCCATCATGAAAATTATCTATAGTTGAATTTAAAAAAGATTTTGCTTCATTTAATTCATATATACTTCTATTAACCATAAGTTTTGCAACAACAGGGCTAACACCTAATGCTTTTGCAAAACCTATAGTATTAAACTTTACATTTCTAACAGTCCATCTTTCCATCATAATTATCCTTTTAAAAAAGCATTGCCTTTTTTATCTCATCTACTTTTTCTGGTGCTATTTGTTTTAATATTTCAAAAGCAAATGGAATTGCTGCTGCTGGCCCTCTTCCTGTAATTATATTTCTATCAATAACTACTAATTCTTTTTGATAATTGCAGTTTCCTAATTGCTCTTCAAATCCTGGATAACATGTTACATTCTTACCTTCACTTATGCCAGCTTTACCTAATGATATTGGTCCTGCACAAATAGCAGCAATTATTTTGTTCTTGCTATTAAACTCTTTTAATAAATTAATAACTCTTTCATCATCTCTCAAATTTACTGCTCCTGGCATTCCACCTGGTAATACCACCACATCATAATCCTTAATTTCTTCATTAAAAACTTTATCTGCCTTTAATGTTATATGATGTGATGTTGTTACTTCTTGATTTTTTGTAGCAAAGGTATGACATTCCACACCTGCTCTTCTTAATATATCCACTGTTGTTAATGCTTCTATAGTTTCAAATCCTTCTGCTAATAATACAGCTACTTTCATATATATTTCTCCTTATTAAATTATATTTCTATGTTATATTTTATCACTAAATCCTTATTTTTATATAAAAAATGAGGTATAAATTTCTATACCTCACCTTTTAGGCTAAAGCCTCAATTTAATTAGTATTAGTATTTAATTGTTAAAAGTTTACTTCTATAACTTCATCATCAAGACCAGTTACCATAACTATACTTCCTCTTCCAGCCCTATTTTGTAACTTAATGTCTGTCATCTTAATTTCTTTCTTTTCCTTATTTTTAGATATTAATGTTATTATATAATTATTTATTACTCCTAAATCTTCATGATTTTCCTTAACATTTGCAGCAATTGCTTCATCACCATCTCTTAAACTAATTCCTGTAACACCTGATGCTATTCTTCCCATTGAATTTACATTTTCACTGGAGAATTTAATAGCCATTCCACCTTTAGTTACTAAAATAACATCACTTAAAACATCATCAGCCATTCTCACAGCAATTATCTCATCCTTTTCATACTTAAATTTATAAGCTTGCTGAACCAAATATTCTCCACCATACTCACTTAAGACAGTCTTTTTAACCATCCCCTTCTTAGTGAAGAAGTACAGCATCTTTTCCATAGCAAAATCTTTTATAGAGTAAATATCTATAATTCTTTCACCTTTACTGAAGCCATCTACTAAACTTGTTAATGGTATTTCTTTTTCATTTATCTTTGTAAGTAAGAACCCTTTAACCTTATATATATTGCCTTTATTACTAAATAATATTAAATCACTTAAATTATCAGTATTCACCTTTAATCTATCATTTTTCTTAGCTTTAGCAAAAGCTTTAAAATTATTCTTGGCAGTAAGTCCTACAGAAAATTCATAGTATTCAAACTCATTAGTATAATCCACTTCACTCACTTCATCATCTACTGTTAAATTGAATAGCTGCTGTCCTAAAACATTTCTTTGCATATCTTCAAGCACTGGTACCTGTAACTTGAATTCTAAACCTAGTTTAGATTTTACTTCTAAAAATTGTCCATCAAATTCATTATCTACAAGAACACAACTTACAACAAATTCATTTTCTCTAAGCTTTAAAGCTTGTAGCTTACTATAATTTGTTACAAACTTGTCTAATGTACTTTTCTTTATAGTACCCTTATTAGTAATGAATAGAAAACTTCTTTCTGCATCAAATATATTTATAGACATTGCAGATATAATAGTTTCTTCGTCTAAATCTAAAGCCTTAATAATAGAATCAATTCTTTCACCTTTTTCTTTCCATTTACATTCTGGAAGATTTATACCCTTAATTTGATACATATTTCCTTTGTCAGTAAATACTACTATATTTTCTGCTGTATTGGATTTAAATAGGTATTTAAGTTCATCACCATCTCTATAGTCTATATCATCAGCATTAGAATTAGATCTTGTGTAACTCCTTACTGGTAGTCTCTTAATAAATCCATCTTTTGATAAAGTAACCATTACATCTTCAACCACAATAAGCTCTTCTACATCTATCTTAGCTTCACTATCATTTTCCACAACCATAGTTCTTCTTGGATTTCTATATTTATCTGTTATTTCTTTTAATTCAGTTTTAACAACTTTTAAAAGCTCTTTTTCGCTAGCTAAAATCTTCTTTAACTTACTTATTTTCTTTTCTAATTCAGCATATTCTTTTTGAAATACTGTTATTTCAAGGCCAGTTAATCTATAAAGCATAAGCTCTAAAATTGCTTCAGCTTGCTCTTCTGTAAAGCCAAATTTAGTAACAAGATTTATTCCAGCATCCTTTTTAGACTTAGAAGATCTTATGGTAGCAATAACTTCATCTAATATATTTATTGCCTTAATAAAACCTTCAACTATATGGAATCTCTTTTCTGCTATTGATAACTCCTTTATAGTTCTTCTAGTAATAATTTCTTTTTGATGTTCAATATAATGCATTAATATAGTCTTAAGCCCCATTGTTTGTGGCTTTCCATTGGCTAAAGCAACCATATTAAAACTTAAATTACATTGTAAATCAGTTTTCTTAAATAAATATTTAAGAACCTTATCTACTGATTCTCTTGTGGCAGCTTTCTTAAATTCTATTACAGCTCTTACTCCACTTCTATCTGATTCATCTCTAATATCAACTATACTTTCAAGAACTTTTTGATGTTTCTTATCACCAGTCATTTCAGATATTGTCTGTAATAATTTCGCTTTACATCTTCTATATGGGAATTCTGTAATAACAATTCCCAATCTACCATTTTCCAATGTCTCTATAGATGTTTTAGCTCTTAAAGTAACCTTTCCTTCTCCTGTTTCATAAGCAGAAAGTAATGATTTCTTACCTATTAATATTCCTCCTGTTGGTAAGTCAGGAGCTTTTATATATTTCATTAATTGCTCTGTAGTTATTTCTTGATTATCTATAGTTGCTAGCACTGCATCTGTTACTTCTCCTAAATTATGAGGAGGTATATTTGTTGCCAATCCTACTGCAATACCAAATGTACCATTTACTAAAAGATTAGGATATCTTGAAGGAAGTACCTTAGGTTCAAAATCACTATCTGAATAGTTAGGAACCATATCCACTGTATCCTTATCAATATCTTTAAGCATTTCCATAGCTATATTGGAAAGTCTTGCTTCAGTATAACGCATTGCTGCTGCACTATCTCCATCCATTGATCCAAAATTCCCATGTCCATCAAATAATGGTTCTCTTGTTGAGAAATTCTGTGCCATAATAACCATTGCTTCATAAACTGATGAATCTCCATGAGGATGGAACTTACCTAATACATCTCCAACTATTCTTGCTGATTTATAATATGGTCTATCTGGAAAAGCTTTTAACAGATATGATCCATAAAGAATCCTTCTATGAACTGGCTTTAACCCATCTCTAACATCTGGAAGTGCTCTTTCTTTTGCAACTTCAACTGCATATGGAAGATAATTATCTGGCATAGCTTCTTCTATTGGAACAGTCATTATGTTCCTATCTCTAGGAATATTTATCTCTTTCTTTGCCATATTTAATTCTACCTCTTCTCTATTTTAAAACTCTGCATATTTATACATATAATTCTTTCTTGGTTCTACTACATCACCCATAAGAAGCGATACCATTTTTTCTGCTTTGGCAGCATCTTCTATGGTAACTTTATAAAGGGTTCTTGTTTCTGGATTTAATGTTGTATCCCAAAGCTGCTCTGGATTCATTTCTCCAAGTCCTTTATATCTCTGTATTAAGAAGCCCTTTCCAATTTCTTTTTTAACTTCTTCTAGTTCATCATCACTAAAAGCATATTTAAACACTTCTTTACCTTTTACAGTTTTATAAACTTTATATAAAGGTGGCTGTGCTAAATATAAGTGTCCATTAGTTATTAATGGTTTCATATATCTATAAATGTAAGTCATCCATAATGTTCTGATATGATATCCATCAACATCTGCATCACTCATGATTATTATTTTGTCATATTTTAAATCTTCTTCTCTATAATTATCTAAGGTTCCTGTACCTATAGCAGTATTAAATATCTTAAGTTCTTCTGATGCTAAAACATTTTCAAGTTTTTGCTTTTCAGTATTCATAATTTTACCCTTTGATGGCATTATGCTTTGGAATCTTCTATCTCTAGCTTGTTTTGCAGAACCACCGGCAGAATCTCCCTCCACCACAATAAATTCATTTACACTTTTATCTTTTAAAGTACATACAGCTATCTTTCCTGCAAGAGGTGCTGTTCCTTTTCCTACCTTTTTCTTTTCTGCTTCATTGATTTTTTTAATCTTTTCTCTTCTTTGTGCTGCTGCTAAAGCATTGTTTATAAGGCTTGTAGCTACTTCTTTATTATCTTCTATCCATTCACAAAACTTAGTATAGGATAAATCATTCATCATTGTATAAGCTTCTGAGCTTCCTAGCTTAGTTTTAGTCTGTCCTTCAAAAACAGGATTGGTTATCTTGATTCTTACAATGGCCGTCATACCTTCTCTTAAATCATCACCCTCAAATTCTTTATCTTTTTCCTTAACTAATCCTAACTTCTTAGCCCACTCTTTAAATGCTCTAGTCATTCCTGTTTTAAATCCACTTTCATGACTTCCAGCTTCTGTTGTTGGAATATTATTTACATAACTTGCTATATACTCTGTAGTTGAATCTGTAAATTGAATGCATACTTCACCAAACATCTGAGTGTTTTCAAGATTTCTTTCACCTTCAAAAATTATAGGGTTTTGATGAATTGGTGTTTTACTTTCATTTAAGTATTTTATAAAGTCTAAAAGACCATTTTCTGAATAATATTCCTTTTTTACTTCTTCATCTTTTCTTCTATCTATAAGTTCTAAGTATATTCCTTTATTTTGAAATGATAATTCTTTTAATCTCTCATCTATAACATCGAATTTAAAATCTGTGATACTAAATACTTCCTTTGATGGTTTAAAAGTTACTCTTGTACCAGTATCCTTTGATTTTCCTACTATTTCCAAAGGAGTAACTGCTGTACCTGGCATATCTTTGCCTAATTCTTTATCAAAAGCATATTCAAATCTCTGTCTATATATATTGCCATTTTGATGAACTTCTACCTCTAACCATTCTGATAGTGCATTTACTACAGCTGCACCAACACCATGAAGTCCACCTGATGTTTTATAATTCTTATTATCAAACTTACCACCAGTGTGAAGTTCCGTATAAACCATTTCCACACCTGTCTTTTTCTTAATTGGATGTACTCCCGTAGGAACTCCTCTACCATTATCTATAATTGTTACACTTTTATCTTTATTTAAGATAATACTTGCCTTATTTCCATAACCATTTGAAATTTCGTCAATGGAGTTATCTAGTATTTCCCATATGCAGTGATGTAATCCTTTTGTTCCAGTAGACCCAATATACATCCCTGGTCTAACTCTTACTGGTTCAAGTTTTTCAAGTGACGTTAAGTCAGTTACATCATACTTAACTCTATTTTCCATGTCTCTTCAATCCTCCAAAAACCATTCTTTAATTTTTAACTATAATATTCTATCACATTTTTATATTTTAACAAAACATACTTTCGATTACATATATTTATTTTTTCCTTTCATATTTTATTATCTCTTTCATTAAAAACTTTTAATTATAATATTTTAGTTGCTCTTTATATATTATCTGCAAAGAAAGCAGTTCCCAAAATCTAAAATGAAACCTATAAGATAGACACTTATAAAAGAGAGTCTATCTATATGAGGGCACTGAAAAACTTAATGTTTTTCAAGTGCGGTTATCCACAAAGTAAAAAATAGTTAATGAAGCTGAAGCTTTTAGTTTCATTAACTATTTTTATTTAGTGGTCTTATGTCAATATTTTGGACACAAAAAGTCAAACTTTTTTATGCTGCACT
>ERZ1026874.645-NODE-645-length-20770-cov-28.116872_pt1 | contig 20770 bp, 10 predicted proteins | sample MGYA00380167_ERZ1026874 | MGnify/ENA primary metagenome ERZ1026874 (study PRJEB33269, sample SAMEA4719803) | human gut metagenome | biome: human-associated habitat; feature: organic feature; material: feces | place: Cameroon | collected 2013-10 ...
TTCGCCTAGGCCCAATCTCACCCATAACAGGGTGACCCATTTGGTGTGGTGGCATACGTTAACCAGGCATGTGAAGTGGAATAAATTCCCTTCACATACCTGGCTACCTTATCTCACCCCTAACGGGGTAACCCATTAAAATAATACACGAATTGAGGCATTATCTGCGTTTATTATTGTTGAATATCAACTATTTAAGAATGGTAAACTAGCGCAAAAAGAAATACCTACAATTGTCAAAATTCTTAGAACATCTTGCAATAACTAACCCTCAAGACCATTTTGATTCACTTAAAAGTGCGCATTCCACTTTAAAGTCGTATCTTTGCATTATCTTGTATAAAACTTTATAAGTAAACAACATCAAACAATATATCATTCGATGAATTTTGTAGAAGAACTCAAATGGCGTGGCATGCTCCACCAGATGATGCCAGGCACAGAAGAACTCCTTGAAAAAGGTATGGCTACGGCATACGTGGGCATTGACCCTACTGCCGATTCACTTCACATTGGTCACCTTTGCTCTGTGATGATGCTTCGTCACTTTCAGCGTGCAGGACATAAGCCCCTGGCGCTTGTAGGCGGTGCTACAGGTATGATTGGTGACCCCTCGGGCAAAAGCGCTGAACGTAACTTGCTCACCGAGGACATTTTGCGTCATAACGTTGCTTGCATTAAAAAGCAACTTTCGCACTTCCTTGACTTCGATTCTGACGCTCCTAATGCTGCTGAGTTGGTCAATAACTACGACTGGATGAAGGATTTCAGTTTCCTCGACTTTGCTCGCGAAGTGGGTAAGCACATCACCGTAAACTACATGATGGCTAAAGACAGCGTGAAGAAACGTTTGAACGGTGAAGCTCGCGATGGTCTTTCATTCACTGAGTTTACTTATCAGTTGCTCCAGGGCTACGACTTCCTCCACCTTTACGAAACTAAGAACTGTAAACTCCAAATGGGTGGTTCTGACCAATGGGGTAACATCACCACAGGTACTGAGTTGATTCGTCGCACACTTGGTGCTGAAGCTGATGCTTACGCACTTACTTGTCCGCTTATTACAAAGGCTGATGGTAAGAAGTTTGGTAAGACAGAACAGGGCAACGTATGGCTCGACCGTCGTTACACGACTCCTTATAAGTTCTATCAGTTCTGGTTGAACGTAGGCGATGACGAAGCAGAACGCTACATCAAGATCTTTACTTCGCTTACACGCGAGGAGATTGATGCACTGATTGCTGAACATCGTGCCGACCCAGGACGTCGTACATTGCAAAAGAAGTTGGGCGAAGAAGTTACTTGCATGGTACACAGCCGCGAAGACTACGAAATGGCGCTTGAGGCTTCGAACATCCTCTTTGGCAAGGCTACAAAAGACAGCCTTTTGAAGCTCGACGAAGACACTTTCTTGAGTGTATTTGACGGCGTACCCCAATTTGAGGTATCGAAAGACCAAGCGCTTGGTGCCAAGGCTGTAGACCTCTTTGCTGAAACTACCAAGTGCTTTGCCTCAAAGGGCGAAATGCGTAAGCTTGCACAAGGTGGTGGCGTAAGCCTCAACAAAGAAAAGCTTACTGCCTTTGACCAAGAAATTACAGCCGACGACCTTATCGACGGCAAATACTTGCTCGTGCAACGCGGCAAAAAGAACTACTTCCTTATCACTGTGAAGTAATTTTCTAAATAATAAACAAACTAATAGGTAATAAGCATGGGGTTCACACAAAAGCCCTATTGCTTATTACCTATTTTTTTTCGTTAGGTAGAGAGTTCAAAATCCGAAACATATTCTGCATGAATTTATCGGATTTCGTCGTCGTCGATAGAGACATTTTGACACCCAAATAGTTTGTTTGAGTCTTGTCATTGTCATAAGAATTTACGATAATAGTAAGATGAACCTCCCTTGTTCCACCGTTCCTCATTCGTTTGTCATTCGTTCGATTCCGTATTGTTTCCGTATTGTTTTCCGCTTCGCAATAGGAGGATGATAGGAGGATGATACGGAAACGATACGGAAACGATACGGAAACGATACGGAAACGATACGGGATTGATACGGAAACGATACGGAAAATAAACAGTAATTAATGTTCAAAACAAAAACGCGAAGCGAGTATTAATGAAAAAATTAATGGAACAATTAATGGGCATTAATGGTAATTAATGTTCCCTTAAACAGCAGCGTAGCTGCAAATCTAATTTTCGCTTCGCGTTTTGTTTTGAACATTAATTATCATCAATGCCCATTAATTTTTTCATTAATACTCGCTTCGCGTAAGGTGTTCAAAATCCGTTAGCCCACAAAAAAGGCATAGCTTATTGCCAAAGATTGGCGAAGCTATGCCTTTTATATTTGTAAGTTGTAAAAGGATTTTACAGATTATTCTTCAGTGTCTACATCTGTCCAATCTGAGCAATCCCAACCACTTTTTTCGTTTGAAAGAGCGCTATTACCATTAGCCTTTTCAGAAGTAAGACTGAGAGCGAGCATAACATCCTCACCAGCATAAAGGCTAACAGCAGTTGCACAAGGCTTAATATATGATTTCTTCATTGTTTCAAAATTTATCAAGTTGTTAAAAGCTTTATTTTGCGCAATTTATATTCGTTATTTCACGAACTTTTTGCCATTCTGGATGTAGATACCACCCTTTACAGCCTTCACTACGCGACGACCGCTAAGGTCGAACAAAGGAGCATTTGCATTTACACCTTCTACAGCAGCATTCTGAATGCCAGTAGTATTGCCGAAGTTAAAGTTAAGAGCCTGAGCACCACCTGCAGGAACTACGAGGTATGCCTTGTTAGCGTTAATGGTGTTGTTAGTTTCGTCGAGAGCAAAGAAATTAACTTTACCATCCTTCTGAGAAAGGATGTAAGTGTTGGTTGCATCAACAGCTGTAGCAGCGAGTGTGCCCTGGAAACCTGTTCTATTATCGGCAGCTTCGTAAGCAGCAGGAGCGAAAGTCTTTGAACCAGCAGTTGTTGCAGTCAAAAGAACAGGAGTGTTAGCAGGAAGAACTTGATTTTCTGTCTTGTATTCAGTAAGGTTTACTGTAGTACCCTCAACAGTTGCTTTATAAGCAGTTACACCTTCAGGAAGTGTAGAAGCATAGGGCAAGTTAAGAGTAGCGTAGTTATTGTTATCTGTGCTTGCAGCGAAGCTTACTGCTTGACCAGCAAATTCTGAAATCGGAACTTCTTCAAATACCCATTCTGTAGACCAATTGACATCTACATATGTTTTAGAAGAACCAAATTGACCCATTTTTTGACCATTTTTATTCAGAGCAATATTATTAGTATTGCTTGATTCAGTCGTAATATTTACTTTACCAAAACTATTCGCTCTACGAGATGCAACAACCCAAAGAGAATTTGTCGGTGTATAGTTCGCAGTACCTTGGTCCACATAAGTAAATAACTTATCACCTTTGCCGTTTGCAAATTCGTAATGACCATCGACTACTTGTGCGACCCAAAGGTCTGTTTTATCGGCTTGGGTAGATGCATTACCTGAAGTTGAATACTTATTATTAACTAATAAACCCTCCTTATTCACTGCATAAATCTTAGAGTTGTCATCCCACAAACCATAGATGCGATAAACCTTACCATCTTCAGGCATTTGAATACCGACTTTATTCGATTTATAAGTAGCAATTTGAGTCTGCAAGGCAGCGTAAGCAGTAGGAGCATCATCCTCAGTTGTTACAGCCTCTGCCGTAGTAATAACATGCTCAAGCGTTCCATAGTTAGTACTTGTTGTTGTAGGATAGCCAACACCTCTTATTGCTTGAATATTCTTAGCTGTTTTGATAAGATTTTTAAGACCAGCTAAACTTGGGGTATAAACCACAGATATGGTCTTATCCACAGAGTTAATTGTGATAATACTTTTATGGTCCTCTAACGCTGATGCAGTGAAAACACTAGCATCTGAAATTGCATCTGTTGTTGTAGATACGAAGAAACCACCATTAAAAGCAACTTCACTACCATCTGTAAGTGTTCTTGTTACATAACAAGAGCTATTACCACCTGAAATAGACACGGTATAAACTTTCTCAGCAGAGATGTTCAAATTTTCGAGTTTCCATTTAGTTGTAGACCCTTTTTCACCACTCCAATAAGCAACCGCCTTGTACTCACCACTACCATAGCCATGGTTAGGGTCACCCGTTCCAGGAGTATTCAGATATTCTGAGAAAAGGTAGGTGTTAGTAGTCACATCACTATTGCTAAGTAAAGGAGTCAACGTAGAGTGCTCTTTGTATGTATAAGAACCGCTTGCGCCATCCTCTCTTTTGATAGGAGTACCCTGACCATTAACAATAGCAATTGTGGTACTTCCATCATTTGTTATTTTCCAAATGTAGTTATTGGCATTATCCTTGTAAGTTTTTGCCAACAAAGTTGCATGATTGGTATTACTCTCAAGAAAATAGTCGTTAAGCATATAGCCCCAAGGAAATTTAGAGTCCTCAGCACTGCTATACGCCGCACTGGTAATTTTGTAGTAACCTGAAGGCAAAGTTTCAGTAGGCACTACTTCTGCCTGCGCAGGAGTTACAAGGCTACCCAAAGTCATGAGAGCCACTGCAAGAGTAGAAATCTTCTTCATAGATTCTTGTTTATTTTTTTGTGAATTAATTGTCTTGAAAAAAGTCAAGTTGAGCTTTGAGCGAGTATAAAAAAGTACGTCACTTATGCTATATTTCAGTAAATTTTATCATCAATACTACATTTTTTTGCCTTTGGGCTAAAAAATAATCATAAGTTTTGCACCTTTATCGGTCGCAAATGTACAAAAATAAAAATTCCCCCCCCCCTAATCTTTGAGGCATTTTTTTAACAAAATATGTTGTAAAACATATTTTTAATGCCCATTTATGTCGTAGAACATTAATTTCGAGACATTAATTTTTTCTTTGCTAATGGACATGAAAAGTATTAATGGAATAATTAATGGGCATTGATGGACATTAATGTTCAAAATAAAACGCGAAGCGAGAATTATGTGTAAAAAGATTTTATTACACCCAACAAAAAGTGGACACAATCTGCAAAAAACAGACTGTGTCCACGTAAAAAATGTGATTCGTTCGTTACGAAAACGAAAGAGAATTATTCAGCAATAAGTGAGAACTCAGCACCTGAGGCAAAGTCCTGACCATTCTGCTCGTTGAGAGCACGGAAACGGATGTAACGTGCCTTTACAGGCTTGTTGAACATCACACGCTTGAGCTCAGCATTTGCAGCGAATGTACCCTTGCAGATGGGTTCACCCCAGTTCTTACCATCCTGGCTTACGTAGATTTCGTAATCCTTAACCCAGCCGTTGTTACCACTCTGACGGGGTAAGATAGTGAAGCCCTTCATCAACTTAGGTTCAGCAGCGTCGAAGTCTACCCAGTGAGGATATTTAGCAAGTGTGATAGAGTACATGGTGTGCCACATAGTAGCAGGGTCACCATCTACCATATTGGCAGCACTACCGCTTCCAGGCTCCTCAGACGAAGCAAAGAGCACCTGAAGGGGTACACTCTCAATCTTGTCATACTTCATGGTAGTGGTCATCAAAGGATTGTCCTTATACCATGTAGTGATGGTACCACCTGCACGAAGATCGATAGGAGCTGTGTAAGCAACACCCTTCTTCTTGCCATTGAGGGCATACATAATGGTGCGGTTCTTAGCAGGTGAGCTAAGTGTTACCTTACCTGTGCGGCTGTGTTCGATGCTAATAGGTTGTTCGCCCGAAGGAGTGACCTTAGCAACCTGAGCAGCAGTTTTGCCTGCAGCTACAGGACGAATTACAAAGCCAAAGTTGTAGTTGGTGCTACGTGCTTGGTCCTCAACAAACGGACCACCCTGACCACAGCTTGCACCACCCAAACCTGTTACCTTGGCATCGAGGTGGAGGTAAGTGCCATCGCTCTTAGGCAACTGATAGATGTGGGCAGCCTCAGTAATCTGTTGCTGACTCCAGGGGAGTGCAGAAGCAGACATTACGCTGTCGGCTACAAAGGCTACACTTGCACCCTTGCCATCGCTGAGGGCACACCAACGCACTTCTTCGCGGTTACCCATTGACTGAGGTTTGGGCAAAATGATATCTTGCTTACCTACTTCGCCTTGGTGCAACTCAATGAACTGACCTGTCTTGCGGTCGGCATAGTTGTTGACAGGACCACGTCCATAATACTGAAATTGGTTGAATTCCTTGGGCAACTTCATTGAATAACCAATGCGGGGGAGCACTACGTTGTTGCGGTTCGCTGAGATAGCGCTCTGCAACTCTACAGAACCATCAGGATAGATGGTGTAGATTTGGTTGGTAGTGAACTTAAAGTCGTCGGCAGTAAGCGCATGCTTACCCTTTTCGAAGGTGTAAACAGTCTCGGGGTTACGGTCGTGGTCGGTATAAACCTGCTGGCAACCTTCGCGACCTTGGCTCTCGATAGTGAGGCTTACCTGTACCACACCATCCTTAGTCTTAACCACGGTAGGTGCGCTAATTACACGGTGCTGCAAGTCGTAAAGACCATTCTTGAACCATGCGTTGTGGTAGCCAATACCTGCATCGTTATCGGTAGGAGCACGGAAAGCATCGAGCTTAGGACCATTGCCTTCGCTGATGATTTGCTTACCACCATACACAAGGTTGGTAATAGCACCTGTAGTGAGGTCGATATTCACTTCGTAACCTTGACCCTTCACATCGACAGACTTATTAGTCTTAGTCATGCTCACGGGCGAGCTCGTAGCAGCCACAGTCTTCACGGCAGGAGCCTTAACATCGGCACCCTTCACACGGAGCTGCTCTTCCATCTGTACATAGCCCTTCTTAGCCCAAGGCATATCCTTGCCCTGAAGAAACTGTACCTTTACGAAATATTCGCTATTGGGGTCGAGTTTTGCGTAGTTATAGTCTAACGTATATTCTTGACGTTCGCGCGGACCAAGGATATTCTTGGCGCCCATAAGCGACTTATCCTTTTCTACGCATACACCGTCCTTCCAAAGAGACCATACGATTTGGTACCCCTTGAGAGGTTCAAAGTAGTTCTTATTGAAGATTTCAATACGTCCGTGCTTAAGGTCTACTGCCTTAACACCTACGTTTTGATAAACCTTCTTCACCTCAAAATACTGAGCCTTGGGCGAGAGGTCGGGACGCATCACACCATTCATACAGAACATACCATCGTTGGGCTTATTGTCCATGCCAAAGTCACCACCATAACCCCAGAACTTCTGTCCTGTTTTGGGGTCAGTGCCTTCCATAGCTTGGTCTACCCAGTCCCAAATAGCACCACCCATAAAGAAGTTTGTGCTTTCGATAGCATTCCAGTAGTCAACCAAGTTACCAATGGCATTACCCATTGAGTGTGCATATTCTGAGATGTGGTAGGGGTACTTCATGTTGTAGTTACCCTTTACGGCACCCTGTACCCATGCGATTGAGGGATACTGGTTCGAACCCATGTCTACGATGTCATTGTTACGCTCGTATTGCACGGGACGGCTTTGATCGTACTGCTTGATGGCAGCATAGCAATCTTTGAAAGTATCGCCAGGACCTGCCTCGTTACCCAAACTCCAAATTACAACTGAGGGGTGGTTCACGGTGGCATGTACCATCTCCATGTTGCGAGCTACGTGTGCATTGCGGAACTCGGGTACGTGCGAAAGACTTTCCTTGCCATAATAGTACTCATGGCTCTCGAGGTTTGCCTCATCTTCAAGGTAGATACCATACTTGTCGCAGAGGTAGTACCAGTAAGGTGCATCAGGATAGTGTGAGTTGCGCACGTGGTTGATGTTGCCACGCTTCATCAAGAACACTTCCTTCTCCATCTGTTCGCGGCTGATGGTATGACCTGTCTGCGGATTGTTTTCATGACGATTTACACCCTTGAACTTAATGTTCTTACCGTTGAGGAAGTAGTAACGACCTGCCAAACCAAATTCGTCTTGGTTAGCAGGTGTATCTTTAATTTCGATTTTGCGGAAACCTACATTGGTTGAGAAGGTTTCTACCACCTTACCCTTTTTGTCCTTGAGTTCGCCCACAAGTGTGTAACGATGGGGAGCTTCAGCACTCCAAGGCTTAATGATGTTGCCAGCCTTAAGGGTTACCTTAGCTGTGAGTTCGCCATTCTTACCCACTTCGCCTACTTGTGCAGTGGCTGATACACCAGGCACGAGGGTATTCTCGTCGCTATAGAGCTTGTTCTCGTAGAGCGAGTAGCTAATAGTATAACCCTTTGCAGCCTTAGTGGTGAGGTTACGTACCTCGGCACTGATATGGAGCGAAGCATCGGTGTAAGTAGCATCGTAATCGGGGATAGCCTTGATGTCGCGCACCTGTACCTTGGGCTTAGCAGTAAGTGCTACGCTACGGAAGATACCAGGAAGGCGGAACATATCTTGGCTCTCGAGGAACGAACCATCGCTGTGACGGTAAACTTCTACAGCAATTACATTTTCGCCCTTCTTGTTCAAATAGGGAGTAATGTCGAACTGTGCCAAGTTACGCGAGTTCTTTGAGAAACCTACATACTTGCCATTGATGTAGAGATAGAAGAAAGAGTCTACACCATCAAAGTTCACATAAATCTGCTTACCATCCCATGAGGCGGGAATAGTAAATGTGCGACGGTATGAGCCTACCTCATTGCGGTTTTTATAGCTCATCCAATTCTGAGGCGGTGTACGCATTACGCCACCCTTCCAGTCACCTTGACGCACTTGGTGTTGGAAGATGACACGCTGGTTAGAATAGAGCGGTTCGCCATACTTAAAGGTGCCATCAGCCTGCTTGCCTGCCATATTCCACGACATGGGCACAGTAATTTTGTCCCAAGCGCTGGCATTAAAGTCAGTTTTGTAAAAATCTTTGGGGCGTTCATCGGGGTTTTTAGCCCAATGGAATTGCCATTGTCCGTCAAGGCTCTGCCAAAGTGAACTGTTCTCGGGCAACACCTTACGTGCTTGGTCCACATTCTCGAACGAGAAGAACCATGCGTGGGGTTGCTGCTTGTTGTAAGCTACTGAGTCGGGGCTTTGCCACTCCCATCCTGTGGGTGCGGGCATCTGTCCGTAGTAGAAACCTCCGAGCGGCGTGATTTGTGCCCACATAGGAGCAGACATCAACGCGGCAAGAAGTGTCATGGTTGATTTGCGCATACTGTATAGATGAGTAAATGTTTTGTTTTTCAAATTTTGGGGTAAATGCGAATTGCATTGCTTCGGGGGCAGTCGATAATGCACGATAATTCAGCCCGTGCAATTATTGCCTATATGCCTGTTGCCTTGCAAAGATACGCATTAACAATGAATAAATGCCTTGATACAAACGAAAAAAACGCTCGACAATCAAAAAAGATTATCGAGCGTTGATGTACCCAGAGCCGGGGTCGAACCGGCACGGGTTGCCCCACTGGTGTTTGAGACCAGCGCGTCTACCGATTCCGCCATCTGGGCTGCTTGCTTCCCCCTTAGGGGCTTAAAGCGGTGCAAAGATAGAGAGTTTTGTTGATTCCACCAAATTATTTGGCAAAAAAAACGAGAATATAGGACTTTTTTATGAAATCAAGTAATTAGTAAGAAGATTCACCCATTAGGTAGGGTGTTCAAAATTCATGAATTTTTCTGCACGATTTTAGATGTTTGCAGCTTCGCTGCTTGTTTTTGTGAACATTAATTGTCATTAATTCGGGGACATTAATTTCGAGACATTAATTTTTTCTTTGCTAATGGACATGAAAAGTATTAATGAAACAATTAATGGGCATTGATGGTAATTAATGTTCAAAAAAACGCGAAGCGAGAATATCGGATTTTGTTGTCGATAGAATGTATGTTTAAATGGGTTACCCCGTTAGGTAGGGTGAGATTTTACTTCGCAAAACGAAATATCGCAGATTCTTTCTTTACAAAAGAACCTGCGATGTTTTATTTTTTATGCATCCACATTGGCGTAGATGGCATTCTTTTCAATAAACTCACGACGAGGACCTACGTCATCACCCATCAACATAGAGAATACGTAGTCGGCATCGGCTGCATTTTCGAGTGATACCTGCTTTAACAAACGGGTTTCAGGACTCATAGTTGTGCTCCAAAGTTCCTCGGGATTCATTTCACCAAGACCTTTGTAACGCTGCGTCTTGATACTGCCTTCGGTACCATCGCCATACTTATCCATAAATACCTGACGGTCGCGGTCGTTATAGCAATATTCAGAAACCTTACCCTTGGTACACTTGTAAAGGGGCGGCATGGCAATGTAAAGGTAACCATCCTGAATAATCTGAGGCATATAACGATAGAAGAGCGTCATAATCAATGTAGCAATGTGCTGACCATCGACATCGGCATCCGCCATGATAATTACCTTGTGATAACGCAACTTGTCGAGGTTGGCTTCCTTAGAATCTTCGCCCATACCGAAGCGAATGCCAAGTGCCTGAATGATATTGTTCACTTCGTCGCTCTCGAAAGCCTTATGCCACATGGCTTTTTCTACATTCAAAATCTTACCACGCAAGGGGAGGATAGCTTGTGTAGCACGGCTACGACCTTGCTTGGCAGAACCACCTGCCGAGTCACCCTCGACAAGGAAAAGCTCACAAATAGAAGGATCTTTTGCTGAGCAGTCAGCCAATTTACCAGGCAAGCCACCACCCGAGAGCGGACTCTTGCGCTGTACACTCTCACGTGCCTTACGTGCAGCAATACGCGCTGTGGCAGCAAGAATCACCTTATCGACAATGAGTTTTGCCTCTTTAGGATGCTCCTCAAGATAGTTGGTGAGCGCCTCGCCCACTGCTTGGTTTACAGCACCTGTCACCTCAGAGTTACCGAGCTTGGTTTTAGTCTGTCCCTCGAACTGTGGTTCTGCAACCTTCACAGAGATTACAGCCGTAAGTCCTTCGCGGAAGTCCTCGCCCGAAATTTCTACCTTGGCCTTTTCGATTTGCTTACCCGCAGTTTCTTCGGCATACTTTTTGAGCACACGTGTCACTGCTTGGCGGAAACCTACGAGGTGCGTACCACCTTCAATGGTGTTGATATTGTTGACGTAAGAATGAATATTTTCGCTATACGAAGTGTTGTACATAATAGCCACCTCGATGGGGATGTTATTCTTCTCGGTGTTAAGATAAACCACATCGTTGAAGAGGTGCTGACGCGAAGAGTCAATGTAACGCACAAACTCGCGCAAACCAAGGTCTGAGTGGAATACTTCGCGTCGTGTATTACCCTCTTCGTCGGGACGCTCGTCTGTGAGTGTAATGGTAATACCTGCGTTCAAATAAGCCAACTCGCGCATGCGGTTAGCCAAGATTTCGTATTTATAAGTTGTGGTGGTGAAGATGGTAGGATCGGGCCAGAAGTGTTGGCGTGTACCACGAATATCTGTTTCACCTACAACCTCTACAGGGGCTTGAGGATGACCTTTGGCATATTCCTGACGATAGATTTTACCATCGCGGAATACCTTCGAAACCATCTTAGTAGAAAGTGCATTTACACAGCTCACACCCACACCGTGCAAACCGCCCGACACTTTGTAAGAACCTTTATCGAACTTACCACCAGCATGGAGCACAGTCATTACCACCTCGAGTGCAGAACGATGTTCTTTGGGGTGCATATCTACAGGGATACCACGACCATTATCTTGCACAATGATAGAGTTATCGGTGCAGATAGTCACTTCGATGTGGGTGCAATATCCAGCAAGGGCTTCGTCGATAGAGTTATCTACCGTTTCGTATACCAAGTGATGAAGACCTTTTTCGCTGATATCGCCAATGTACATGGCAGGACGTTTACGCACAGCTTCCAATCCTTCGAGCACCTGAATGTTACTGGCGCTATAATTGGCAGCAGTGCCTTTCTTTTCTATATCTTCCATATATGGGGTTTTGTGTAGTTTTCTATTTGAAAATGATAGTTTTCGGTTTGAATAGCGTGCCTAAAATATACTTTGGCGCACAATAGTGCAAAGATACTTATTTTTTTGGAGATGTGCGCGTAAAATAAAGGTAAAAATTAGTGCGGAGGCAGAGGTATAACAATCATTCCATGATTTTATGGGTTTTGTCATTGATTAGGGAGGCAAGGGATTACCCCGTTAGGTAGGGGGTCAAAATCAATAATATTTTTTTATGCACGATATTTGATAGATTTATCAAGAATTATCACGCGCCAGCCTCACCCCGTTAGGTAGGGTGTTCAAAATCCATAATATTTTTCTGTATGATATTTGATAGATTCATCAGGATTTTTCACGCGCCAGCCTCACCCCGTTAGGGGTGATATAAGGTAGCCAGGTATGAGAGCGAGGGGAGGCTTGTCCCCCCTCGCTCTCATGCCTGGTTTCCGCATGCAATAAAACCAAACTACGCACGCCGTAGGTGTGCAATTGGGCCTAGGCGAACAGCCGTTTTCATAGGACAAGAACCCAAGTTGTATTTTTATGACGCAAGTTTTCTTCGAAAAGTAGGCTTGCTTCGCAAGTAAAGTGTGCTTCGCACAAGGCAAGCCCGTTTCTAAAGAAGAGCTAACGAAAAAGGCGTGTGAATACCTATCTTGAATATTTCATTGGCTATCTCATTAGTTTTTCATTAGAAACGGGCTTGCTTTGTGCGAAGCACACTTTACTTGCGAAGCAAGCCTAATTTTCCCAAGGGGAAAACTTGCGCTCCCCCCAATATATGACTTGCGACATGCCTATCCTATGAAAACGGCTGTTCGCCTAGGCCCAATCGCACACCTAAAGGCGTGCGTAGTTTGGTTTTATTGCATGCGGAAACCAGGCATGAGAGCGAGGGGAGCAAGCCTCCCCTCACTCTCATACCTGGCTACCTTATATCACCCCAAACGGGGTGAGGCTGGCGCGTGAAATGCCATTTATTTGACATAAAATGGCGTGGAAAAATTTGGTGGATTTTGAACACCCTACCTAACGGGGTAACCCATTTAATCATGCCCCTTATCATCAAAAATTTCCGATGGCGGAAATGGATGAAGCACAAAAAGGGCGCACCCCAAAGGAGTGCGCCCAAATATGATTGTAAGTTAGCTAAACGCTAAAATCTTACTTGATGATAACCTTCTGACCACCGATTACATAAACACCAGCGGGGAGGTTCTTAGCAGCGTTCACGCTCTTCACGTTCTTGCGAACGAGTGTACCGTCGATGCTATAAACGTTAACTACAGAAGGAAGAACTACTACATTAGCCTGGTTGATAGCAGTCATAGTGTTAGCCTTACCATCGATGTTGAGAACGTAGTCATAATCGTCAGCTGATTCTTCTGTAGGAGCGATGTAACCGAAGTAACCGCTGTTTACACCGATTTCTACAGTTGCGCTAGCAGCAGGAGTCTTCACAGCACCATTTTCGAGGTAAGAACGTGAGCTATTGATAGTCTTGCCTTCGCAGAGTGTACCGATAAGACCGTTAGCTTCCTTCACTGTGAAGTTGTAAGTAGCTTCAGTAAGAGCACCGTGTGCTACTACCTGTGCAAAACCTACAGTCTTGTTAGTAGGAGTACCAACACAAGCCTGGACACTTCCTACATTATATACGAACGGAGTACCAGCAGGAACTGCAACTTCTCCAGCTTCTGCTTCGTTTAATGTAAGCAAGAGTTTGTTATCAGCGCTAATACCAACAATATCGAGAACTTCGATATCACCATCAAATTCAATGTCAACGGGGAATGTACCGATGTACATCTGGTTAACTGTGCGGTTATCAATGAGGAATGCTTTAGCAACTTCGTCTTCCTTCACTTCGTTGATAGTCCAGTTAGAGTTAGGATCTGAAGGATCCTTCCAAGTTACGACCTTCATCCATGCGCCCTTAGCGTTCATGTACTGAGTTACGCCGTCAACTTCACCAGCATTGAAACGGAATGTGTTAGCCTTGATACCTTCAACATTGAGTGCGAAGGGTTCAGCAGACTGAGAAATCTCACCATCCTTAGCTACGAGGTACATACCAGTAGCTACGTTGCGCAATTGAATCTTGCCACCTTCAGAAGCTACAGCCTTCCATACCAAACGAGCATCCTGCTTGATAGTAACAGTATCCTTAAGACCGCTGAGGTCAGCATCTTCGCTTGTAATCTGGTCAGAACCATTCATACGCATGAGGTATACACCACCAGAAACAGAGTTTTTGCTAGTTACCTCAGTGCTGTTGTTCTTAGAGTAAACAACTGAACCATGCTGAGTACCAGTGAAGTCACCAGCACCACCACCGAGCTTCGTAGAAGCACTGCGGATTACATAGTACTTACCAGCAGCGGGGAGAGAGATAGAAGCCTTGAATGCAGCGAGCGCGTTATTAATAGCGTTAACAGCGTCGTTGATAGCCTTCAAAGAAACTTCGTTGAATTCCTTGTACTGTTCGAGAACAGCGTTCAATTTAGTGCTTTCTGTTTCAGGATACTGAGCGAGTTCAGGACCAATGAGGTCGTTAGTCTTAGCGTTGTCAAGGAAAGTCTTGGCAGCAGTGTAAGCCTTAGTTACGCGTGAAGGATCGGGGTAGTTAGCCTGGAATTCTTCGTAAGCAGCGTTCAAAGCATCGATCTGAGCCTGAGTAGCCTTACCTGCATTGAGTTCAGCTTCAGCCTTAGTAGCTTCAGCTTCGAGCTTAGCAAGAACTTTTTCGGGAACTTCGTTGAATTCAGCAGTCTTAGTGCTTGTTACGTTATCAGCTGCCCAGAGGTTCAATTCAGAAACAGCCCAGAAACCATTACCAGAGTTAGTCTTAATAGCAGCGAGTTTGATGTACTTGTATGCACCATCGAGTGCACATGAAGCAATACCTACAGCAGGCTTAACTACATCACCATTTTCCTTAGCTACTTCGATAGAGTCAGAGAAATCTACTGAAGAGATGCCCTGGAGCTTCCAAGTTGCAGCATCAGCATTATTTGCATCGAAGTCGTTCGAACCATAGATAGCAAATACTGTGGGGTAGTCGTTACGGGTGCTAAGACGCATAGAGAACTTCACGTCAACACCATTTGAGATGGGTTCATCGAGCGTAGCAACCAAGAAGTGGTTGTTGTAGAGAGTCGGAGTGAACTTACCTGCGTGCCAGTCTGTGTGGAAGAATGAATCAGCATTGTTGAGCACGTTGTCAGTAAGAGCATCGATAGAACCTTCTTGAGAATCCTGCTTGTTGCAGTACCACTGAGAAGCTTTCTTCACCAAAGCACGTTCGTCATCAGCTGAGAAAGAAGCATCGTGGTTGGTACCATTTTCAGAGGTAGTGATATAACCATTCGCAATAGCAATCTTAGCAGTGTTGTAAGCACTTGCCAAATCAGTGTTCAAAGCATTCTGAATAGCCTGCTTCTTCATATCCTCAATCTTCTCAGCAGTCAAACCTGCGATAGGAGTGAAGTAGAAGTTGTTGTTTTCTGCAGCAGGAGCGACCCAACCCATTACTGCCTTGTCGTTGAACTTAGCGTGATACTGCTTTTGACCATTACCGCCCACAGTAGCTTCCATAGAAGTGAAAGTGAAAGTCTTATTGGGGTTACCCTCTGCAGGAGCAGCAGTACCAAAATCAACCTTTACCTTACCACCCTTTTGGAGTGTGAAACCGAAGCCATCGTCAACACCTGCTACAGAAGCCTTCACACCGCTCATAGACTTACCGCTCATTACGTTAGTCATAACCAAAGCGTTGTCAGCATCTCTGTCAGCATCAATGCGCCAGATGTACTTCACATCGTCCAAAGAAGGTTCTGCAGGACGAGCGTAGTTAGTGTTTGAAGAGTAAACAAAGTCTACACCATTTACTTCCTGAGAATAGAGTGAACGACCACTCATGTTGTGGATGTAGTAGTAACCAGCCTTGAAGCCATTCAAGCCCTTAGTCTTGAGGTCTTCCATAGCCTTAACCAAACGATCTACGAGAGCCTGAGCAGCAGCATCATCGAGTGTGTAGTTGTTGATAGCAGCCTGGAATTCATCGTATACCTTCTTAGCAGCATCGTAGTAAGTCTGGTTGTAAGTACCAATTTCAGTACCTACAGGATAGAGACCTTCGAGCGTAGAACCACCGGGGAAGTAGAATTCGTTGTAGTTAAGGAGCAAAGCCTTACCCTTTACCTTATCTACACCATAGATGTGCCATACGTTGGTATCGTTGTAGATTGAATAGAAGGGCTTGCCGAGGTGACCGAGGAACTGAACAGTTTTTTCGCCACCCTCACGAGTGATGTACTCTGCACGAGTCAAAACGAAACCTTCGAATGAGAGGTCGTTCTCGTTGTTATTACCGCCCCAAGCATAGTCGCGAAGACTCTTGTCATTCTCTGTTTGGAAGGGGCAAACTACGAGTTCAATAGCCTTTGTCTTGTCAGCAGTAAGACCAGTAGGATCGTCCCAACCTTCTTTCGGAGCATCTGAAGAATCTTCATTATCCATAGGGACAATGTAGTCTTCGAAATACTTGCCAGAAGCTACATGCTTGAGGTAGTAAGTGGGGTGACCATCAGCAGAGGTCTTGCCCGTTGCCTCAAAGCGGAAAACGTTTTCATTGCTAAGAGTAGAGGTGTAAGCACCTGTACCCGCAGCAAAACCGGTACCATGCATACCCACTGAATTCAAGAAGATGTCTTGACCTACTACTTGATCTACAGTAGTAAGCAAATCACCCTGCTGAATGCTTTGGGCCATAGCTCCGGTAACTCCTGCTACCATGAGCAGGAGCAATGAAAGGATGTGATTGTAAAACCTTTTCATTTACGTGAGTTATTAAAGTTAAACATAGGATTAATATCTGCTTAAAAGGGAAACATCAACCTCCTTTTTCTGTGATAAGGAGCCAATGTTCCACATTACGGGGCAAAGATAATGCTTTATTTTGCAATGAAGCAATGTTTTTGCCAAACTTTTTTTACAATTTAGTTGTTTTAGGCTTTTACGTTGCAAAGAAGAGTGCGCAAAGAGGTGTTTTAGGGCGTGTTTTTATGGGGGAGTTTGTTTTTGGGCGCAAGTTTTTTTCGAAAAGGTAAGTTCGCTGCGCGAGGGAGGTGTGCTTCGCACAGAGCAAGACCTGGCTAATGGAAGCAAGATTTTGAGCGGCAAGAATTTTTGGCGCAAGTTTTTCTTCGAAAAAGTAGGCTTGCTTCGCAAGGAAAGTGTGCTTCGCACAGAGCAAGCCCGTAACTAATGAAAAAGCTAATGAGATAGACAGTGAAATATCCAAGATAGGTATTCATACACCTTTTTCGTTAGCCCTTCTTTAGAAACGGGCTTGCTCTGTGCGAAGCACACTTTACTTGCGAAGCAAGCCTACTTTTCCCAAAGGGAAAACTTGCGTCATAAAAAAGAACTTGGGTTCTTGTCCTATGAAAACGGCTGTTCGCCTAGGCCCAATTGCACACCTACGGCGTGCGTAGTTTGGTTTTATTGCATGCGGAAACCAGGCATGAGAGCGAGGGGGGACAAGCCTCCCCTCGCTCTCATACCTGGCTACCTTATATCACCCCTAACGGGGTGAGGCTGGCGCGTGAAATATTAATCTTACTCAAATAATCAGACACAGTTTTTTACTAGTGTTCCGAAAAACTTGCGTCTAAAAATCTTGCAGCTAATTTTCTTACACAAAAAAACTTGCGTCAAAAAAGACTTGCGCCCAAAAGCACAAGTCTTTATACATATAGCTTATCGTAAATCGAGTTCGGGAAGCACATAGCTTGCTCCACCAAACTTATCGATGATAAAGAGCACGTAACGAATGTCTACGTTAATGCAACGCTGCAAACGTGGGTTGAACTTAAGGTCGCCCGAGAGACTCTCGATGTTTCCATCGAATGCCAAACCAATGAGTTCGCCCTTGGCATTGAGCACACCCGAACCAGAGTTACCACCTGTGATATCGTTGTTTGAGAGGAAACATGCAGGCAACTTGCCATCCTCGCGGGCATAACGACCAAAGTCTTTTGCCTCGTAGAGTTTGCGAAGACGCTCATTGATGAAATAATCGCTCTCGGTTTTGCTCTCTTTTTCGAACATACCATCGAGCACGGTACGCCAATTATAATGCACACCATCGCGCGGGTCGAGGTCCTTTACATGACCATATGTCATGCGGAGTGTGAAGTTGGCATCGGGAGCCTTAGCCCAATCGTACATCTCGCAGAGTCCACGTACATAGATTTTATCGAGTTCTTTGCGCTGTGCGTTATAAGCCAGAAGCGTTTTTGCCAATTTTTCTTGGTAAGCCACTAAGTCGGTGGTTTGCAAATAAAGCGGATCGTTCTTCAAAATCTGTGCATCGTTCTTAGCCAAGGCGTCTGCCAATTTTGCACTGTCGGCAAAGATGGTGTTGTTGTAAATGTCATCGATGACAACCTCCACCTTCTGCTTGCCATTGAGGTAAGCGGGCTGAAGGTCTTTGAGTTTGCGACCTTGAAGGAAGTAAGGGGTGAGCAATTTCACCTTGCCACAGTCGATTGCCATATTTACATTCTTGATGTTGTTTTGGCAATATGCTACAATGGCAGCCTTAGCCGCTTCAATGTCCTTTTGCTTGTTCGATTGGAGCGCCTTTTCGTAAGCATTCACCAACGACGGACGTATCCAAAGTGCTTGGTCTTGCAAGGCAATGCGATAGAGCATCATGTCGTGAAGCGTGTCGGCATAAGTTTGGCAGAGTTTTTCGATGCGCTCAATCACATCCTTGTATTCAGCCTTGCCACTTTGTGCAGCAAACTGACGGAAGCGAGCTTCTTCATCCTTCTTCTCGTCGATGAGGTGTTCTTTTTCAACAGCCTCGTTCATACCGCCAAAGTTCTTCACGGTGTTGCCCCACGAAGCGTATTCATCTTCGAGCAAGAGACGTTTTTCGTCGCTCTGGTCCATGAGCTCTTTGTAGTATTTCAACAAGGGGTTGCCTGCCAAAATAATAGGTGCATTGGTCGACTCACAACGTAATTGTACCTCGGCAGCTGTGAGATAGCGCGTAGTGGTGCCAGGGAAGCCCATAATCATGGTGTAGTCGCCTTGGTTGATGCCCTTGAGCGAGATGGGAAGATATTTTTTGAGCTTAAGGGGCACATTGTCTTTGCTGTAAGGTGCGGGTTGTCCGTTTTTGTCGGCATAAATGCGGAACATGCAGAAGTCTGCATTGTGACGGGGCCACATCCAGTTGTCTGTGTTACCACCAAACTGACCGATGTTGTAGGGAGGATTGGCTACCAAGCGCACGTCTTGATATTGCTGTTCAAAGAAAATGTAAAATTGGTTACCCCCAAAGTAAGGCACGATGCGAGCCGTCATGCCTTTGAGTTTGGCAAACTCGCTCTTTTTAAGCATTTTCTTGGCAATGGGTTCAAGGAAACCGATGCTCTGACGTGTATATTCGTCGGCATGTTTCTTTTCAGCCTCAGCATTTACCTGTGCGGTAACGTCGGTAATGCGCTTTACGAAAGTAAAGGTAAGACTGGCAGGGGTGCGGAGTTCTTCGCTACGGTTGTGTGCAAAATAGCCATCCTTCATGTAGTCGTGGCCAATACCGCTCATTTCGTGAACGTAGCTAAATCCGCAGTGATGGTTTGTAAGAATAAGACCATCGGCACTTACAGCCTCGCCCGTGCAACCGCCACCAAAGATGCCGATGCAATCGCGCAACGAGGGGGCGGTTTCGCTATAAAGTGCTGTAGCAGGCAGTTGTAAGCCAGCCTTACGCAGCGAGTCTTCAAGGTGCTGCTGCTTCATGAGTTTAAGTAGCCACATACCTTCGTCGGCATGGGCAGCTGTGAAGCCCATCAATAGGGCAGCACAGAGGGTAAAAAATTTCTTCATGTTTGGGTATTGATGTTTGTGGGGGCAAATTTACGATTTTTTTGGGACAAAGGATAAGGGGCAGAAATAAAAGCAAAAACCGAGGGGGAAAACGTGGCTCTTTTTTGTTCCCTATTTGTTGTCAGTTTTTGGTGATTGGATTCCTTCGGAATGATATCGGGATGATTTCGGAATGATATCGGGACGTCAAACCCTAAAAAAATGGGTGTTTTTTTGTATCGAAAATTTCGACATGGTGAAGTGGAAAATAAGATGGGAGCGATGTTCAAAATATTTATGAGCAAGTTTCGGATTTAGCCAAGACGCCCTGAAAGGGCAACAGCACATAGCCCAGGGCAAGCGAAGCGACACCCTGGGTCAAAGCATGTTCGTTAGTGACGCCCTGTAAGGGCAGAAGCTTTATATATATTTTCAACATCGAATGCTTTTGCCCTTACAGGGCGTCAATGCTATGGCAATTCCGTAACCCAGGGTGTCGCTTCGCTTGCCCTGGGCTAGGCGCTTTTGGGCTTTCAGCCCGCCCCCGCCTAAATCCGAAACTTGAATTTATGAGCAATGCCAAAGTTTTTTGTTTTTTGATGAAAGGTCACTTTTTGAGAAGTGAAAGGTCATTCAAAAAATGACCTTTTTTGATTGCGTAAGGCATTGAGAATGAGAATGTTTATATGTTTTTTGGGTAAAGGTCACGCGGTCATTTGGTCATTTTTGAAAAAAACGTTGGGTAAGGGTGACACGTTTAGTGTGGTGTAACATATAACCAGGCATGAGAAGAGGAAATCTCACCCCTAACGGGGTAACCCATTTAAACATACATCCTATCGACAACAAAATCCGATATTCTCGCTTCGCGTTTTTTTTGAACATTAATTACCATCAATGCCCATTAATTGTTCCATTAATACTTTT
>ERZ1026874.646-NODE-646-length-20758-cov-34.147901_pt1 | contig 20758 bp, 16 predicted proteins | sample MGYA00380167_ERZ1026874 | MGnify/ENA primary metagenome ERZ1026874 (study PRJEB33269, sample SAMEA4719803) | human gut metagenome | biome: human-associated habitat; feature: organic feature; material: feces | place: Cameroon | collected 2013-10 ...
TCGAGGCTATGAAGATGCAGAACAACATCGAGGCTGAGAAGGATGGCAAGGTTACTGCTATCTGCGTAAAGCCTGGTCAGGCTGTGCTCGAAGAGGATGCTCTCGTGGTTATCGAGTAATTTGAGAATTATACTTCCTGATTCGGGAATTTATGATTCGGGAATTTATAAAGAATATCAAAGGTCGCAAGCTACGATAGTTTGCGACCTTTTTCTATACTGCTGTATGAGCATAAACTGCTATACAAAGTAATTTTTTTACTAAAGAAAAAGACATAAAGTACAATAAAATGATAGATTTAACAGAAGAACAGATTGAAAGATACAGCCGCCACATCCTCCTTCAGGATGTAGGACTCGAGGGACAGGAAAAGCTCCTCAATGCCAAGGTGCTCATCATTGGTGCCGGAGGATTGGGTTCCCCAGTTGCCCTCTACCTCGCTGCGGCTGGCGTGGGACATATCGGTATCGTGGATGCCGATGTGGTTGACCTCAGCAACCTGCAACGACAGGTCATCCACCAGACCAAGGACTTGAACACCCCTAAGGTGGAAAGCGCCAAGGAGAAGATGATTGCCATCAATCCTGATGTAGAGGTGACAACATATCATACTTTCCTCGCCTCAGACAATGCCGAGGAAATCATCAAGCCATGGGATTTCATCATCGATTGCACCGACAACTTCCCGGTGAAGTTCCTCATCAATGATGCCTGTGTGCGACTGGGCAAGGCATTCTCGCATGGCGGCATCCTGAGATTCCAGGGGCAGACCTTCACCCATCTTCCAGGCACGGCTTGTTACCGTTGTTTCTTCAAGGAGCCACCTCCAGCAGGCGCTGTTCCTACCAGTAGCCAGGCAGGAGTCCTTGGTGCCATCGCTGGTATGCTCGGAACCATCCAGGCTGCCGAGGCGTTGAAGTACTTCCTCGGTGTGGGCGAACTGCTCACCGACCGATTGCTCACCTTCGATGCCAAGACGATGAACTTCCGCACCATCAAGGTGAAGAAGCGTGCATCCTGCGAAATCTGCGGCGACTAAAACATAAAAATCTGCGTGACATAAAAGAAGGTGTGCCAGAAGCGAGATATTCACTTCTGCCACACCTTCTATCATTTTCCATTGAATAGAATCCTATACCTTGTTTCCCTCTTTTGGGAAAACCACGGTAGGCTTGAAGGTCTTTGCCTCCTCAAAGTCCATCAGGGCATAGGCGATGATAATCACCGTGTCACCCACCTGAACCTTACGTGCCGCAGCACCGTTCAGACAGATGCAGCCGCTGCCACGCTCACCCTTGATGATATAGGTCTCCAGGCGCTCACCATTGTTGTTATCCACAATCTGCACCTTCTCGCCTGCTATCAGATTAGCTGCGTCCATCAAGTCCTCATCTATCGTGATGCTGCCCATGTAGTTCAGATTCGCCTCAGTAACAGTCACACAATGGAGCTTACTCTTCAATACTTCAATCTGCATAATACTATATAATACTATTTTATAATACTATTTTTTATCCCTTATACTTGATATGGTCAATCAGGCGGATAGGAGTCTTGCCGCAGTAAACGGTGATGCAACCTACCACATAACCACTCTCATCCCATGAAGCCACATCCTGCAGGCTGTCGCCATCCACAATCTGGAAATACTCTACCTCCAGACCCTCCACGGCGTTGATCTCGTTCACCACCATGTCGTGAGTCTCCTTCACGCTGTGATTCTTGGCATACTCCACGCTCGCCTTCAAAGCCTTGAAGATAGCAGGAGCAATGGCACGCTCGTCGGCAGCCAACAGGGTATTGCGGCTACTCTTTGCCAAGCCGTCCTCATCACGGATGATAGGACACTCCACTATCTTCACGCTGCTGCCCATGAACTTCACCAGCTGCTTGATCACGGCAATCTGCTGCCAGTCCTTCTCGCCGAAATAGGCACGGGTTGGGTTCACGATGTCAAACAGGCGGCTCACCACCTGGCACACACCGTTGAAGTGACCCGGGCGCTTGGCACCCTCCATCACCGTGCTCACCGGTGGAAACTCAAAATGACGGGTGTCAGGAGTAGGATACACCTCCTCCACCGAAGGCGCAAACACATAGTCGGCACCACACGCCTCCACCAGCTTGCAGTCGGCATCCAGGGTACGAGGATAGCGGTCCAGGTCACCCTTGTCGTTAAACTGCGTAGGGTTCAGGAACACCGAAACCACCGTAGCACCATTTTCCTTCACACTTCGCTTCACCAACGAGGCGTGACCCTCGTGAAGCGCACCCATTGTAGGCACAAGGCCAATCTCCTTTCCCTCCTTGCGACACTGGTCAAGTTCGCTCTGGAGGTCAACAATCTTATTGAATACTTTCATCTTCTTAATCTGTTACGGGGTGCAAAATAACAACTTTTTTCTCAAATAAGAAAGAAAAAACCTAAAAATATGCGAATTATTGCCGAAATTATTGAATTTCAGAAGAAAAATACGCTTTTTTGGAGTTTTTTTTGTACCTTTGCACCTAATTCGTAAGAATAATAATTAAATTTATGGCAAAGAAAGTATTATTTATCAATCAGGAGATCGACCCATACGTAGCCGAGACCCACATGTCCATCATGGGACGCGAATTACCTCAGAAGATGCAGGAAGCAGGTTTTGAGATTCGCACCTTTATGCCTAAATGGGGCACCATCAACGAGCGTCGCGGCCAGCTGCACGAGGTTATTCGCCTGTCTGGTATGAACCTTATCATCGATGATACAGACCACCCGCTGATCATCAAGGTTGCATCTATACCAACAACACGACAGCAGATTTATTTCATCGACAACGAAGATTACTTCAACCGCCGACAGATGGCAGCCGATGAACAGGGAGTGGAATATGCAGACAACGGCGAGAGAGCCATCTTCTTCGCACGTGGCGTTTTGGAAACAGTGAAGAAGCTTCGCTGGCAGCCAGACGTCATCGTATGCCAGGGATGGGTGAGCGCCGTGGTGCCTTTCTATATCAAGACCGCATACGCTGAAGAGCCTTCTTTCGCAAACTCGAAGGTAATCCTCTCGCTCTATAACAACGAGCTGAAGGCCGAACTGGGAACCAACTTCAAGCAGTGCGTGGACTATCGCGATGCCAAGGCAGAACTGCTTGCCAACTACAAGGAGAATTTCGACTTCACGGAGCTGGGCAAGATGGCCATCGACTATAGCGACGGTGTCATCCAGGGCGAAGACGGTGCAGGCGTCAAACTCCTCGAATATGCCGAGGAAAAGAACAAGCCTGTGCTCAACTATCCAGGTGATGACTTTGCTGATGCCTACAAGACATTCATCAACGAGGTGTTCCCGGATGAGGAATAATACCTCGAAACTATAGATTCACATTTCAAGGATAATGAAGATTTTAAGACTATTTACAGCGTTATTCATCGCAGCCATGGCTATCACCGCCTGCGATGACACGACTGACAACATCGGTTCGTCCATCACCAACGAGGTGGACAACCTCTCTATCCAGCAGAAGGTGTTCAACGTAACATCCCGCTCGGTAGTATCAGGACCGGTTTTGAGCCGAAACAATACGGGTATGATAGGTAAGGTGAAAGACCCAGAGACGGGAACCTACGTTACCGGCGACTACATGACCCAGTTTGGCGTGTTGTCATCGTTCTCTCTCGACACACTGGAGTATATCCGCAATGCACACGAAGGAAATATCGAGGCAGACTCCTGCTTCCTGCTGGTTTCCTACAAAACCACCTACGGCGACTCGCTGGCACCGATGAAGGTGACGGCATACGAGATGAGCAAGCCGATGACGGAAGACGAGGAATATTACTCCGACTATGATGCCTTCAAGGGTGGATGGGTTAGCGAGGACAACTACCACGCCAGCGCCACCTACAACCTGAGCGAGGGCTCTACCATGGCGTTCAGAATCTATCTCAACAAGCCTTACAAGGCGAGAGACGGAAAGAAATACAAGAACTACGGTTCCTACATCATGAACACCTACGTGGAGCATCCGGAGTACTTCAAGTCTAACTACCGCTTCCTCAACAACGTATGCCCTGGATTCTACATCAAGAACACCGGCGGTATCGGAAACGTGGCAAACATCTGGAACACCGAGCTGCAGCTCTACTGGAAGATTCAGAAGACCGTGAAGGATTCTCATGGCAACGACAGCATTGTTACTGGCTACACCTACAACCGCTTCGACGGAACCGAGGAGGTGCTTCAGCTCAACAAGATTACCAACGATACCAAGACATTGGAGACGCTGGCCAGCAACGAGGAGTGTACCTTCATCAAGTCGCCTGCCGGAATCTTCACCGAGGTAACGCTGCCAGTGGAAGACATCATCAAGGGTCACGAGAAGGATACGCTGAACACAGCCTCTATCTCATTCCCTAGAATGAATAATGTAGAAGACAGCAAGTATCAGTTCAGTGCTCCTTCCACCATCCTGATGGTTGAGGCTGACAGTCTGAATGCCTTCTTCGAGCAGAGCAAGCTCACGGACAACCGTTCTTCGTATACGGCATCCTACAGTGCCTCTACAAGCAGGAAGAACGCTTATACCTTCTATAATATCAGTAACCTGGTTACGAAGATGCATAATGCCAAGCTGGAGGGCGAGAAGAAGAATGCCAACTGGGTGAACGAGCATCCTAACTGGAACAAGGTGATGCTGGTGCCAGTGACGCTGAAGACGAGCACCATCAACAACTCTACGGTGGTTACCAAGATCAACCACGATATGTCGCTCTCTTCTACGCGTCTCATTAAGGCTACGGATGATGCCAACAAGGATTACACCCTGGATAAGAGTGGAAACAAGGTAGCAGCGGGCCCAGTGCAGATCAAGGTGATTTACAGCCGATTCAAGGAATAAGTTCATCATTTGAATGAATTTATTTGATAGATTTTATTTGATAGAATCATGGCAGATAATTTCCTTGAACGCCACCGCGAAGATTACGAGCAGCGCAAAGCTGCATGGCTCAGAAAGAAGCGCCATCTGCCCAAGCTGAAAACGCCAGCGCAGATTCAGCGGCCGGATGACGAAGCATTATAAGAAAGCCTGTTTAGCGATTCTGCTAAACAGGCTTCTTTCGTATGATATATATCCCGATATTTCTACGAACATCGGGATATTATTTGATGATATTACAACTCGGCTACTGCCTTTTTCTTCGATTCCTTCTCCAGTTTCTTCTGGCTTACACCACCCCACGCCACATTCATGCCGATGGCGATGCTGGCGTTGGAACTCAGAGGGATGAATTCCTTGCTGGTCTTGCCCAGAAGATGATCCATGCCGATGAAGAGGTTATAGCCGCTAGGATGGATGTTCAGCACCCAACCCATGCTGGTAGAAAAACTGTTCACGGCGAAGTTCACGCCGCCATCCAGCCAGCTCAGAGGCTTCCAGTTGGCACTCACCCTACCTTCGGTCCAGGTATAGGAACCGTTCAGACGGGTACTGCTCAGGGCACCAAACGACAGCTTCTTATACATAGGCAGGGTATACTCAGCTCCCAGGTTGATGGTAGCAGCCAACACCGTAGAACGGCTTCCGGCATCGCCCATATCCTTCAGATTGGCGAAATCAGAAAGCTGGTCGCCATAACTGTCCATCTTGTCATCCAGGGTTCCGCCCGAACCGCTGCCCACAGTGGTATCATGGAAACCGTTGAAAACAAACTGGTTCTTGGCATTCACCGCCTTCATGTTGTTGCTCCAGTTGATGAAACCCAGGTCCATCACGGCAGCACTCACCCTCCAGTCGTCGTTAATCTTATATTCAGCACCCAGATCCAGTGCCATGCCGAATCCGTTCAGTCCGAATCCATCCACGTCCACATCGTCCACATGCTCATACTTGCCCTGTGTGCCGTCTGGCGAAACGTGACTAGGGTCGTTGTACTCCGAAACCTTGCTCTTGTAAGTAAAACCCTTCACGGAAACCTGTGCGGTTCCCTCACCCGAAAGCATCCACTGGTCTGCGCCCGCCAGATTAGCCTGCACATTCTTCAAATCCACGTCGGCAGCACCCACACCCAGCAGGAACTTCAACTTGGCACCCACTCTCAGTTTTTCGTTAATCTGACGGGAATGGCCCAGCGCCAGCTCAGCGTATGAACGGGCACGCAGACTCACGTCGCCGATATTGTAATTCTGGTTGCCCGTGTTCTTGGCAAACTCAAAGAGCTCGTAAGGAAGCACCATGCCGAAGCTGGTCTTCTCGCTCAGTTCGATGGTGTTGTATCCGCCAAACGCCTTGAAGCCAGCGGCAAGGATGGTGAGGTTCACGTCGCCCACAATTTTATTATCGCCCTTGCTGAACCCCTTCAGCGCATCGCCCGTAGAGATGTAAGGGTTCATAAAGGTGGTCATTCGCTTCTGTCCCGGCTGTCCGTACATCGGATTCTTCATCACCACGTCCTGATAGCCGAAGTTACCGCGGGTATTCACGCTGATGTTTCCCAATGCCGGGATGGAGATGAAACTGCATGAATCGCCAAAGGCAGGATTCAGGTTGTGGCGATAGTGATAGCCCTCAGTGAAATAGGCAGAGTTCAAGTTCTGCGCCATCGCTGCGCCACCCAGCATCAGCAGGGATGCCGAGAGGATATATTTCTTTGATAAAATCTTCATAATCATCTACTTAACTTGTTATTTAATTAAAATCACCAATCACCTTTCCTACCAGTTTAATCTTGATGTCGTTCAACTTCAAGGTATGCTTCTCGGCATTGAGCACCACGCCCGTAACGGCATTTCCGCCCTCGCCCTTGGCCTTGCCCGAAACCACCACCTTCAAGCCGTCGAGCTTCTTGAAGGCATCAGCTTTCTTCTGCAGAATCTTCACGCTCAGAGGCGATGTGGCTGGTGTCTTGCCATCGGCAGAAGCCTTGATTTCGCCCGTAATCTCCACCTCCAGTTCGTCCTTGCTAATCTCTCTTCCGTTCACATCCACAGGGATTGCCTTCACGCTGAGATAAGCTGGCACACAACTGGTTACCTGGGTAGACAACTGGACATAGGCACCATCCGCCATGTTCAAATCCTTGATATCGTCGTTCCATCCGTCCAAATCATCGGAATATTCGATGCAGGCATCCTCGGCAAAGGCGATAGGCGAATCGATGCTGTAAGATGGAGCCACCTCGTAGTCATGATAGCCCAACTTAAAGGTACCCGCCTTCTGATTGTTGGCTCTGGCGTTCGCCTGGAAGGTAATCTCATCAGGCATGATCTTCACGAGATTTGAAAGATTTGGAACCTCCACTTTCTCCACGTCGCTGCCAGCTTCCGTTGCCGCAGCATTTCGGCAGATTACCACATGGGTAGTGCCATTCGCCTTAACAGCAAACTCAGGCACCTCAACGCTGGCGATTGGACTGCCATTCTTAAGACTTTTGAGCGTACCGCCCGCAAAGCCCTCGATACCGAGGTTGCTGTTGAGTGTGAGATAGATTTGCGGATTATAGAGATCCACCACCACGTTGCCATCCTTCAGGAAGTCTGGAATGCCCGAGATGTGAACATTGCCCAGGGTATTCAGGTTGATGGTTGGGTTAAACTTACCCGTAGCGCCGGTAATCTTGATATCGCTCATCGAGAGATTGTTCTTCATGGAAACAGATGAGATACCGGATGAAAAAGAGTAGTTGCTGGTTTCCACCGCCATGTGAACCTTACCGGTGAGCTGAATCTTCTCGCCAAGGTTGGTCTTTGCGATTTTCAGTTCGCCCAGTTCATCCTTCTTGGTGAAGTCGAGTCCCACGATGTCAATCTTCTTTTCCAGATCTACCGAAGTAGATACATTATCTAATGTGAGGGTATTGCCCTCAACCGGCTTTCCATCCACGGCAAGTTTCATATAGGATGGGAAGGTAAGAGTAATCTTATCAAACTTTGACACCCAGCTAGAGAGGTTCTGGAAGGAAACCTTCAGGTTGATGGTGCTGCTCACCTCGGCAGCAGTCAGTTCTTCCACCTCCTGAGGCTTGTTACCCTCGTAAGAGAATTCAAACACGTCGCCCTCGCCATGGAGCATGACTGCAGCTCTTGATGCTCTTGAATTTCGAGCCGAAGAGTTGAAAGAAAGCGTGATATTGCTGGAGCTTGACTGTCGGTGTGCCACCGTGATGCTGTTAATGTAAGGATGAGCCGCCTCCACATCATTTCCCTGCTGGCGGAATACATAGTCGAATCCGGTAGAGGCATCAGCCACCACGGATCCGTTTTCCTCCAGGTCGAGCACTTCTGACAGTTTGATGTTATCGGTATTGCTGGTTGGCAATTCCAAACCATCTCCACCGATTCCAATGGTAGCATCTATGTTGTTGAAATCATAGTCGCTATCAGAACAACCGGTTACCAAGAGGCTTCCCATCACGATCAAGGATGAGAACAGCCTGATTTTCAAGTGTTTTGTTTTCATTTTTGTTCTTTTTTGTATTATTCGATAATCGTATATTTTGCAAACTTCAGCAGAAGCTGCTTGGTGCCAGCATGGGTGAATGCCACTGTTGCCTTGGCATTCTCGCCAGAGCCTTCAAGCTTCAAAACTTCACCTATGCCGAAACGCTGATGCTCTATCTTGCATCCTTCTCGAAGAGAAGAAGATGATGATGATGCAGGCTTCAATGATGAAGAAGATGATGATGCAGCTGATGCAGGCTTCAATGATGAAGAAGATGATGCAGCTGATGCAGATGGCTTTGGCTTCGGCGATGTATAGGATGGCTTCGGATCTGCCTTAAACTGCGATGACACAGACTTAGAATCCCACGGCATTCTTCCGCCGTAACCGCCATCTGAACCATAACCGCCATCTGAACCATAAGAATCTCTGCCAGAACTTCTATCTGAACCATAGGAACTTCTTCTTCCATAGCCACCAAATGATGATCTCGACTTCATTCCCTCTTCCTCAATCAACTCAGGATCAATCTCTTCAATGAATCGGCTCGGATTGTCAAACTCCATTTTGCCATATCTGAACCGATTTTGCGCATTCGTCAGGATGCAATGCTTCTCGGCACGGGTTATCGCCACATACAGCAGGCGGCGCTCCTCCTCCAGCTCCCTCATCGTGGTAGCCGCAATCGGACTCGGGAAAATGTTCTCCTCCAAACCCACCACGAAAACCGTGGCAAACTCCAGACCCTTCGCCGCATGAACCGTCATCAGCGAAACCCTCGGCTCATCCTTCTCGCCATCGCTGTCGGCATCCGTCAGCAACGCCACATCCTGCAGGAAATCCGTCAGGAAAGTCTCATCCATCCTGCCCTCCTCCTGGCGCTCAGCCACAAAGGTCTGCATACCGCCCAGGAACTCCTCCAGGTTCTCCTGTCTTGCCAGGTCGTCGGCATCCTTGCCCTGCATGATATCCTCGCTGATTCTCGCCTCCTTGATGATGGCATCGCCCAGGGCATACACATCAAGCGTATGCGAACGGTCGATGAACGAACTGATCAGCAGTCGGAAATTCTCCAGCTTTGTCAAGGTACCCTTGTTCACGTTCAGCCCGTAATGCGCAGCCTCGCCTATCACCTTCCAGATGCTCACCTGGTTCTCGTGGGCGCAGGCAGCCACCTTTAACACCGTGGTAGCACCGATGCCGCGCGCCGGATAATTGATGATTCGCCTGATAGCCTCCTCATCATCAGGGTTCGCCACCAGTCGGAAATAAGCAATGATATCCTTGATTTCCTTGCGCTGGTAGAAGCTCAGTCCGCCATAGATGCGGTAAGGAATGCCCTGCTTTCTGAACTCCTCCTCGAAGCTTCGGCTCTGGGCATTGGTACGGTAGAGAATGGCGAAATCATCATATCCGCAATCGTCCTCGCGCTTGATGCGCTTGATGTCCTTCGCCACAATCAGCGCCTCCTCCTTGTCGCTGTAGGCTGGCTTATACTGAATCTTCTCGCCCTCGGCATTCCGGCTGAACACCTCCTTGGGAATCTGGTTGCGGTTGCGGCGAATCAGACTGTTTGCCGCCTCCACGATGGTCTGCGTAGAACGGTAGTTCTGCTCCAGCTTGAAGAGTTTAGCTTTTTGTCCATTTGTATTTTTGAACTCATCACAGAAATTCAATATATTATTTACCTCAGCTCCACGAAAGGCATATATACTTTGCGCATCATCACCCACAACACAAATTCTCTTTTTAGGCATCTCTTCATAAATCAAAGAAAGAATTTTCTGCTGTAACCTATTCGTATCTTGATACTCATCTACCAAAATGTATTTAAACACAGAAGCATAATGCCTACAAACTCCATTTGATTTATCTGCGAACAGAACATAAGTATAATAAAGCAAATCGTCAAAATCCATAACATTAGCCGAGCGACATCTTTGCTCATATTCTACATATATATTATATAAGGATTCGTAATTTAATCCTTTATATTTATCAAATTCTCCAGAATGAGCATCCAGGAACTTAGCAGGATCCTGTAAATTATTCTTAGCTTTAGAAATAATACCATGAACAAGAGCTGGTTTATATGTTCGCTCATCTAATTGCAAACTTTTTACAATGGCTTTTATTAGAGAACGAGAATCCGCTTCATCATATATTGTAAAATTGCTATAATATCCAACACCTATTTTTTCTGCATTTCCAGAATGCAAAATTCTAGCAAATACACTATGAAAAGTTCCCATATAAGGCTGCCTTCCAACAAACTCATCTCCCAACAATGCAGAAAATCTCCGAACCATTTCCCTAGCTGCCTTATTAGTAAATGTCAAAACCAACAAAGAATTTAAGTCTTCATTTTGTTGAACAAGATAGGCAATCTTATAAGTAAGCACACGCGTCTTTCCGGAACCTGCACCGGCTATCACCAGCGAAGGTCCATCTATATAACTCACAGCCTGTTGCTGCGCTTCGTTCAAGTCTTTCAGTAAATCCATTAATCAATATTTAGCCGGAAATATATTCACTAACTCAAGTTTCGCAAGTAAGCCCCACACGCCCTGAAAGGGCAGAAGCTCCTAGCCCAGGGCATCGCCCTGGGTGTTTATGGACGCAAAACTGTCGCCCTGTAAGGGCAAAAGCTTTCAAATACCTAGCAATAACAAAGCTTTTGCCCTTACAGGGCGCCTTGCTGATTGCCATTATACCCAGGGCGATGCCCTGGGCTAGGAGCTTTTGGACCTTCAGCCCGTACTTGAACCACATGCGAAACTTCAGTTCACTAATAATTAATCACTAATAATTAATCACTATTCACTCATCACTTCCCCCTATATCCTCCCACGGCAGTACCCGGGTCGAAATCCTCGCCTTCTCTCGGGAAGGAAGGGATGAACTTCATCTGATGCTCTATCTGGCGCTGGCGCTTCTTCATGTAGGCGCTAGGATGCAGCGAACTGAACTTGCGGGGATTAGGCAGCGTGGCCGCTATCAGGGCACACTCGCCACGAAACAGATCCTGCGCCTTCTTGTCGAAATGATACTCCGCCACGGCATCCACACCATAGATGCCGGGACCCATCTCGATGCTGTTGAGATAAACCTCCATGATGCGCTGCTTGCTCCACATCAGTTCGATGAGGAAGGTGAAATATACCTCGAAGCCCTTGCGCGTCCACGAACGCCCCGGCCAGAGGAACACGTTCTTCGCCGTCTGCTGACTGATAGTACTGGCACCATGCACCTTGCCACCATGGGCATTGTTTCTTGCCGCATGCTCAATGGCATCAAAGTCGAAACCATGATGCTTCAGGAATCGGGCATCCTCGCTCGCCATCACCGCCACAGGCATGTGGGGCGAGATTTTCTCCATCGAGACCCAATGATGATGCAGCGTAATACTCTCTCCATCAGCCACTTGCTGAAAGCAGCGGATAATCATCAGCGGAGTGAGATACACCGGGATGAAACGGTAGGCTACTACAGCAAGAATGGTGGTGCTGAAAAACAGCACCACCACCCATTTGATAATATTTCTAACTTTTTTCAATACCATAGATTGAAAAACAAAAAAATTAAAGTCGATTTATTACTTCTTTCCTAACTTCGAAGCAAAGACAGATTCTTACTTCAAAGTACCGTTGTTGGCAGCGTTAACCATTGCCTGGCTAGCATAGAGATAAACCTCTACACGGCGGTTCTGGGCACATGCAGCCTTGGTATCAACCACTGGGTTAGAAGAACCCAGACCCTGTACGCTCTTTACCTGACTTGCAGATACGCCGCAAGAAGAAAGATAGTTGTATACAGCCTTGGCACGGTTCTCACTCAGAGGAACGTTTACGGCGTCAGAACCTGTAGCATCAGTATAACCCTGGATAGCAACCTCGCAGTCGCTGTTGTTCTTCAACACCTGAGCAAACTTAGCCAAATCGTTCTTGGCATTGGCGTTGAGAGTAGAACCGTTCAATGGGAAGAGGATACCAGAATCGAAGGTCACCTTTACGGCAGTCAGTCCGTTGGCATCAGTTACTGTGCTTACCTGTGCATTCTTCACAGCCGCAGCCTCTGCCTTTACCTTATCCATGTGCTTTCCAATCAAGTTACCCGCAGTACCACCCACGGCAGCGCCGATGGCAGCACCCACTGCAGCACCTGTTCCACGATGGCTATTGTTCAGCAAACCGCCAACGAGAGCACCCAAAGCAGCACCAGAACCAGCACCTACGGCAGTACCTGTCTGCTGATTGGTTCCACAACTACCAAGAACAAGCAGCATAGAGAGCGCTGCTGCAGTTAAATTCATCTTTTTCATTTTAAAATTCTCCTATAATTATGTTATAATTGTTCAATAAACCTATTTTTTGGTGCAAAGATACTTATTTTTCCCCAAAAATGATAGGTTTCTAATATTTTTTTTGTAATTTTGCATGCAAATTTACATGTATTTGCCGAATTAAGGCAGGGAAAATGCCTATTTCCATGTAGGAATTTCCCTATATACATTATTATATATAAAGTGAAAATATAAAAAAAAAGAAATATAAATAGGAATATGGCTAAAGAACTTAAGAATTTGACCAAGCGCGCTGATAACTACAGTCAGTGGTACAACGACTTGGTTGTGAAGGCTGACCTCGCAGAGCTCTCGCCAGTTCGCGGATGTATGATCATCAAACCATACGGCTACGCTATCTGGGAGAAGATGCAGCAGCAGCTCGACAAGATGTTTAAGCAGACTGGTGTACAGAACGCATACTTCCCTCTCCTCATCCCGAAGAGTTTCTTCTCTCGTGAGGCTGAGCACGTGGCAGGTTTCGCCAAGGAGTGTGCCGTAGTTACCCACTACCGCCTCCGTTCTACAGAGGATGGCACAGAGGTTGAGGTGGATCCTAACGCAAAGCTCGATGAGGAGCTCATCATCCGTCCTACTTCTGAGACCATCATCTGGAACACCTATAAGAACTGGATTCATTCATGGCGTGATCTCCCTATCCTCTGCAACCAGTGGTGTAACGTGATGCGTTGGGAGATGCGTACCCGTCCGTTCCTCCGTACTTCTGAGTTCCTCTGGCAGGAGGGTCATACCGCTCATGCCACCAAGGAAGAGGCTGAGGCAAAGGCTCAGGAGATGCTCAAGGTTTACGCTGATTTTGCAGAGAACTACATGGGTGTTCCTGTATTGCAGGGTGTGAAGAGTGAGACTGAGCGTTTCGCCGGTGCTCTCAACACTTATACCATCGAGGCAATGATGCAGGATGGCAAGGCGCTGCAGAGCGGTACTTCTCACTTCCTGGGTCAGAACTTCGCCAAGAGCTTCGATGTTACCTATCTGAACAAGGAGAACAAGCCTGAGTATGTATGGGCTACTTCATGGGGTGTTTCTACCCGACTGATGGGTGCCCTCATCATGGTTCACAGCGATGACAACGGTCTGGTATTGCCTCCAAAGCTGGCTCCTATCCAGGTGGTTATCATTCCTATCAACAAGGGCGATGAGCAGTTGGCTCAGATCACAGCCAAGTTGCAGCCGGTTATCGACCAGCTCCGCGAGCTGGGCATCAGCGTGAAGTATGATGACAACACCGCTAAGCGTCCTGGCTTCAAGTTTGCCGACTATGAGCTGAAGGGTGTTCCAGTGCGCCTCGCCATGGGTGGCCGCGACTTGGAGAACAACACCATCGAGATTATGCGTCGTGATACATTGGAGAAGGAGAACGTCAGCTTCGATGGCATTGTAGAGCGCGTAAAGGATATGCTGGAAGACATCCAGAAGAACATCTTCGAGAAAGCCCGTGCTTACCGTGATGCTCACGTATACGAGTGCGACAACTACGAGGAGTTCAAGGAGCGCGTGAAGGATGGCGGTTTCTTCCTCTGCCACTGGGACGGTACGGCCGAGACCGAGGCAAAGATCAAGGAGGAGACACAGGCAACTATCCGTTGCGTGCCATTCGCTTACGAGCAGACTCCTGGTGTAGATATGGTAAGCGGCAAGCCAGCCGTGGCCCGTGTCATCATAGCAAGAAGTTACTAAAGAATTATATAAAAAAAGTGGGTTTTCAAAATCATAATTTAGGTTTTGAATAAAATTTAGATTTAGGTAAGATGAAGCAGCTGGTGCGATACATTCTTTTGATTGTATCCATGGTCTTAATAGGTCATGGCGATGTATCGGCTGCTTCTAAATTTTCTGATTTTCAGGATTCTTACGCAAGTGCTGCTTATCAAAAAGATGGACAGTACGCTTCCGAAGCCCTTCCGAAGAAGGATGGTTTGGCGAAGGTAGAGCACCACGACCAGCAGCAGGAAGCCCAGTTGGAGAATGCCTCGTCACAGGCCTACAGGGCATGCAGCGAGCGTCCTCAGCGATTATTGCCGAGTGGCAATATTCATGGTGGCAATCAGGCAGCAAGTAGATTGCTTTTACATAGAATCCGTTTATTATCCACCCTTTTATCCGCCTTATATGGTGGCATGGAGCCTGTCCGCCAGGAGAGTGCCCCTATCCACTTTGATGTCGCCAGCAAATATTATGTCATTTGCCTGCGGCGTCTCCTCTGCTAGTTTCCTTTTTTTATTTTATTGATGAGCATATATATCGTATATCCATCTGATATGCGATAAGGATTTTCACACCCCTATTTAAAATCAGCAGGATTAACAGAATCCCCTGATTATCAAGAAAAAAAACAGTTCAATTATATATATACAAAACAATTTTAAATTAGAAAAGGAAACATTATTATGGCAAAGATAAATCATTTGGAAATGACAGAGAATTTGATGGCACTCAACGACATCGAGGTAAAGAAGGGCTTCATGGGTTGGACCATGAAACTTGTTTACAAGCCAACCAACAGCGTGCTTAAGGTGAAGGAACAGGAGTACACCATCGAGGATGGCAGAAAACTGGAGAACATCCTCTCTTCTGCCCCTGAGAACATGGAGGCAGCCATCAGCAAATTCCCCGTTTCTACAGTAGGTATGGGCAACATGAAGCTGGAGGCATGCATCTCGCAGGATGGCCAGTTTGTAGCCGCCCAGCTTTTGAGCTTCAAGGACTTCAGCTACCAGCCAGTCACCGAAATGAAGGTATATACCGGCAAGACAGCCGAGGCATTCGCCAAGCTGTTCTAAGGAAAAGTTGAGGAGGGTGTGTCTTGGACTTTTGACACACCCTCCTCTTTTTCGATTATACAATGGTAAGCCAGATGGCCTCATCCCGCTCCTTCGCTTCCGAAATGCGCTGCATCAGGCGATGCAGCCAGATGCGGGAATTCACAACCATGCCCTTCACCTTGTTCTCACCCACCAGAATACACCCCTGCGTATCCTTCGGCTCATTACCCACATGAATCCGGATGCCCTCGAAACCAGGCACGCCCTGCACATAGGGTAACCACTCCTTAAATCTCGGCGACTTGGTAACCAGCACGGGGTAAGTGCCCTCGGGAATCGCCGTGGCGCCCTTCATCTTCTGCGCCTTCTTACCCGACACACGTCCCAATCGCACATTCTCCTCTTCGGGCTTCAGCTCCACCCCCAGAAGATTGCGCCAAGTAGGCTCCAGGGTATCACAAAAATAGGTCTCCCCCTTCAGCAAACCGTGGTCGAAGGTGCTTGTGAACCAACGCTTCAGATGCGGGTTCATCATGGCACAGTTCACTTTTCTCGTCACCTCCCCATCCTTCAGGATATACAGATGCCCAATGGTATAGGCATCCTTCCTGGCAATACGCTTCAAAATGATTTCCATAAAAAAAACTATAAACTATAAATTATAAACTATAAACTACAAATCGTGTCTATACTTAAGCTTTCTAAAACTGTCACAACTGTAACTGTCACGCCCATCCTCGCCCTGCGGCTTGATTCGCTCGATATACTGTCGGTGAACCCACTGGCGGATGATGCCCTTGGTGCCCTTCTGCTCCAATCCATGTTCCAATCGGAGAGCCTCCAACTGCGACAGGGTGAACACATCGGGCAAAAGCTGCAACAGATTCTCCGGCCCACGCTTCGAACTTCTCTCGGCACTGTTCATTTCCTTCGCAATCATATCGCCAAAGAAACGCATCTTGCACCACAGGTCGTAACGCTCGCTCCAGCGGATAAAGTCATCAATCTCAGGCTCCCATCTGAAACCATTCGCCACATAGAGCACGCATGCCTTGAGATAGGCTATCACGTTGGCACGAAAACTGAAATTCTCGTAGATGCGGTTCTGAGAAGTGCGGGCAAACTCGGCATTCTCGTTCTTCAGCACCGTGGCAAGCTGGAAGGCTTCCGGACAATCTACAAGTCCCGTGGCCATGCAGAGGTTCTCGATGTAAGGCTTCAAAGCCGTGCGATAAGCCTCGTCGTAGGTGCCGTAAACCGGAATGTCTTCGCCTATCTCCCGTTCGGGGATGGTGCAGAAATTGATGCGGCTCAGCGGTCCGTCTATCAAAACCTTTGAGAAATAGCGCTGACCCTTGTCGATGGTGGAAGACGCATTCCAGTTGAACCGGATGGTAACTCTTTCCGTAACACTCTGAATACCAACGCGCTGCTGACCGAAGGTATTTCCTGGGTCAAAGGCGAGGCACATGATGCGAAACTGCTGGTTTCCCATTCCCCTGAGGGCGTCAAACTGGTCGAGCTCGTTCATGGAAGTATAGAGAAAGTGCTCCTGCGCCTCGGCAGTACGCATCACGAAAGCCGGATTGGTCATATCGGCATCAATCTCCTGGATGATAAGGTTTTCCGGACGTTTGCGCTTGTCTTTATTGGCACCTTTTCGCACCATTTCATCCTTCCATTCCTTTTCACGGCGCATGTTTTCCTTATCACGCTTGCGGATATCCTCCATGATATAGTTGATGGGCATCTGCACGCACGATTTTCCGGCACCGGTTCCGGCGAGCAGGCACACGGAAAGTGTTGCTTCATGCTCCACGTTATCAATATATCTAAAGCGTGTTCGCCAGAGATGCGTGGCGAGTGGCGGAAAGATGGCGCAAGCCACGGCAGGCTTGTAGATATCCGGAGTCTTGGATACCAGGAGTTCTACCAGCTTGGGCAGCTTCTCGGGCATGGGTGGCGGAGCAGGATATTCATCGTCTTCACTTTGAACGTCGGAATTAAAGCCCGCCAGGCGCCCCGGAGATTTGCAATCCCCGGCAAGCAAGCTGTACCCAGCATCCCCCATAATAGTACCCCCAACCAAGCCGCTTGCAGCCTTCTCTGCCGTGGCATTGATACGAATCACATCACGCGAAAAAGGCTTCGAACTGTCACCATATTTCGCATAGAAATCATGAATCAGCTGGTGGCAGTCACTCTCCTCATAATAGCTAGGCATCTTCTTCGCCACCACCTTCATCAGCTCGTCTTCACCCATTACTCTAGATGCTCCTGCGCTCATAATAGCGAGCAGGGAGGAATGTCTGGACCCCACGGTATCGATATCCATCCCGCTCAATCCCACTGCCTCCTTAAAGAGTTCGAAAGCAATGAGATTCTTCTCACTTGCGGGATTTTCATTCATCGGATTTCCATTCATCGGATTTTCTTCATCGATTTTCTTCATCGGATTTTCTTCATCATTTTTCTTCATCGGATTACACGGAGGAATCGGAACATTCTTGCTTCCCGGATTACGCACGGAATTTAAACGGATTTGGCCTTGCGGCCATTGGCTAGCGCCTTGAGTTCCTGTATCAGCCGAGCAGCCATCCGCATCAGCAGGGCCACTCCCCCCACCTAAGGCGGCTAAGGTTCCGTTTAAATTCTGCGGCGAATAGCCTTCCGATAAAGCGGCTAAGGTTCCGTTTTTTCCGCGTAATTCCGATGAAGAAAAACCAGATGAAAAAGAACCAGATGAAGAAGAACCAGATGAAGAAGCTCTTCCGTCAATCGTCAGCCCCCTCTTCACGAAGGCCTCTCTTCTCAACGAAATCTCCTCTGCGGGCAGCACCCCATACCACTCTTTAGAACGATAAATCTCGGAATCCTTATCCGTAATAAAAATCATTCTCTCAGGCGATATGCAGCTCTCATCATAAGGCACGCCCAGCGCCTCGCAATACGCACGCTGCGTCTCCTCGATGGTCATCCCCACCGGCATGCGGATATCGATATGCAGCTTCTTTCGGGCGGAATACTCCAGATGCAGCAGCATCCCCTTCCAGATGGTGTCGCTGCAGTTCAGCACCCTCGCCTTCTCAATCGCCAGATCCACATACTCTTTATCATCCACATCCACGGTAGTCTGAAAGAGGAAAGCCGTAGGATCAGCATTATCCTGCGCCCTTCGATTCTTCAGAAACCGATAGTAATGTGCACAACGGAAAGGCAACTGCCCCTTGATTCTCTGTTGCGCCTTGGCGATCTTGGCCTCATCAGCCCTGTCCACGCTGCGAATGGACTTCTCGCCACGAATCTGCAGCACCATCTCGTGCAGCCAGGGCAGCGAGATGGTCTTGTCATACTCCGAGAGCGGTTGGCAGCAAGCGCTGCCCTTGTTGCCCCCTCGGAACCCATTGAATGCAATCAGATGTTGCATCGTTTCATTTTGTACACTCATGATTTTTAAATTTTCTTCATCGGATTACGCAGAGTTAACGGAACATTCTAGCTTCACGGATTACGCACGGAATTTAAACGGATTTGGCCTTGCGGCCATTGGGCTAGCGCCGTATAGGCTAGCTTGCGATTGCCCAATAATGGCTAGTTTTTTCCTGCTGTAGGGGGTATCGCCACGACCGTCAGGTCGAGTTTCCGTTTAAAATCCGTGAGTAATCCGAGGAGCAAGAATGTTCCGTTTCTTCCGTGAAATCCGATGAATAATAAATGATTAATAATTTATATCCGATGAATAATAAATGATTAATAATTTATCCCAGATTCTTCACCTCATACATTTCTGCGAGTTCCCAGAAACGCTTCACCAGGTCGTGGACAAACTTTCTGCCCTTCTCCGTCCATACCAGATAAGTGCTCGTCACCACTCTACCCACTTCACGCTTCGTTCCGTCGCCCGCAGGCGCCATAAAGGCACGATACTTGGTTCGGCTCTTCGCCAACCCCATGTGCGCATACTCCGCATAGAGCATATACTGTCCGCTCTGGTAATACTGCACATGCAGCGAACAGAGCGAGCGGTTCAGCTCCTGCGCCGTGATGCCCAGCTCCTTCGCCACCTGGGTGGTGGTGAAGCACGAAACGGAATCCAGCACATTATCCGAATACATGGCCTTCGGCAGAAGTCCGTCCACCTGACGCTCCAGAGCCACCACATTCTGTCCCTGGATAGCCATGCGGACCATCTGGTCGTTCACCTCCTCGTTGAGGCGATGAATCTCCTCATCCTGTTCGCCGATGAGTTTCTTGTCGAGCCCCATCTGCACTTCCTGCTCATGCAGCACAGTCCTCTGCTTCGCCAATCGCTCATCCAAAACAGCTATCCAAGCCTTCTGCCCATCCAATTGGGCCTTCTGCTCATGCAGTTTTGATTTCTGCTCTTCCAGCAGCTCCTTCTGCTTCTCCAGCAGCGCCTCCTTTTCCTTCAGGGTAGCACGGAGAATCTGTTCGGCATTGCGAATCATCTCCTCCTCACTCTCCTCCTCATTCACCGGGATATAACCGCCCGTCTTGCGAATCTGCGGCAGCACCACCGAGGTAACCCAATCCTTAAACATCAGAGCCGATGGCAGTTTGGAACCCAGCACCAGGGCATAAAATCCGCTTTCGTTAACGAAGATCATCTGCACAATCTGCATTTTACCCTCGCAAACACCAAAGCGATTTTTAGCAGGTCTAGCAACATAGCGTTTTACGATATCGCTAGATCTAACATGCTGACTTACAGCACTTGACGAATTTTTATATCCCAGCGCATCACACAAATCCTTAGCACAAAACCAAGGTTCGCCCTTCTCATCAGTAGCCATGCGAACCATTCCGAACTCCGGATTTTCAAACACACGCACCGGTGCCGCCTTCTTCTTATTCTTAGAAGACTGCGCACCACACTTGGCAGAGCCAGCAGCCTTGCTGCCCTCTGCCTTCTGATTCATTGATTTCATCATAACGAATAAAATTTAATGTAAATAACTCAAGTTTCGCAAGTAACCTCCGGTCCCCGAAGGGGGCCAACTTTCAATAACCGCTGGTGGAATGACCGAAGGTCATGGAACCTGCGGACAACCAATAGTAGGGAGAAAGCGTCCCCAAAGGGGGCGAACCTCATCCAGTCTTGCTCCTGTTCGCCCCCTTCGGGGACGACAAGAGAGTTTCTGTCACTATCCGCAGGTTCCATTCCCTTCGGTCATTCCACCCGC
>ERZ1026874.651-NODE-651-length-20706-cov-18.369813_pt1 | contig 20706 bp, 17 predicted proteins | sample MGYA00380167_ERZ1026874 | MGnify/ENA primary metagenome ERZ1026874 (study PRJEB33269, sample SAMEA4719803) | human gut metagenome | biome: human-associated habitat; feature: organic feature; material: feces | place: Cameroon | collected 2013-10 ...
TGAAAAGGAAAAAAATAAAAAAGGGTGCGTCACAGACTTATGACACACCCTCTTTTTATCGTATGTTTTTTTGCAGAACTCTAACTTTCCCATTTGCGAAAGTTAAGTCCTTTTACTTCTTGGGAAGGTTGCGGAGAACCTCCAGCAAGTGATCCCAAACCATCTGGACAGTAGGGATGAGCAGAGCCTCTTCAGGAGTATGTACATTGCGAAGGGTAGGACCGAAGCTTACCATGTCGAGGTTGGGATATTTTTCAGAGAAGAGACCACACTCCAGACCGGCGTGAATTCCTTTTACCAAAGGCTCTTTGCCGAATAGTTTTTCGTAACTCTTGACAGTCAGGTCGGTCAGGACGCTGTTGGCACGCATCTTCCATGCAGGATATTTGTCGCCTACACTTATTTTGGCACCAGCCAACTGGAAGGCAGCCTTCACCGTATTGGTCATATTGTCGAGGTTGCTCATCACATTGCTGCGCTGAGAAGCAACAATTTCGATGCTGTCCTCGGTAGTTGCCACACTTGCCACATTGCTCGAAGTCTCAACCATTTCGGCAATGGCCTCGTCCTGGCAGTGGGTGAGAGGCCCATTGTCAACAGCCTGCAGTGCCATGATGAATCTGTCAGCCACCTGGCTTTCGATAACGTCCACAGCATCAGTGCTCTCCATGCTGAAGTGCATGCTCTGCTCCGTAACATGGAACTCGTCTTCCACCTCAGAGGCAAAGATGTTCCAGTCAGCACGAACCTGCTCTTTGGCCTCGTTCTTTACTGCAAACACAACCTGTCCGTCGCGAGGAATGGCGTTGTGCATCTTTCCGCTGTTGAAGCTTGCCAAGAGGATGCCATCTTCTTGTTTCTCCATTTCCATGTAGAGGAAACGGGTCAGAATCTTGATGGCATTAGCGCGCTTCTTGTCGATATCGTCACCCGAGTGGCCTCCGTTCAACCCCTTGATATTCAATTTGAGGAAGAAATATCCGGCAGGAGCCTTCTCGCGAGAGAAATCGAAGGTGGCATGGATCGTCTGTCCACCGGCACAAGAAACGAAGATAAGTCCTTCGTCCTCTGAGTCGAGGTTGATGAGCATGTTGCCTTTCATGAAACCAGCCTCCATGCCGTGTGCACCAGTAAGTCCAGTTTCCTCGTCACGTGTGAAGACACACTCCACAGGTCCGTGCTCGATGTCATCAGAGTCGAGGATAGCCAGCTCAATGGCGCAGCCTATTCCGTCGTCGGCGCCTAAGGTAGTGCCCTTGGCTTTCATCCATTCTCCGTCCACGTAGGTCTGTATGGCATCCTTGGTGAAGTCAACGTCTACATCCACCAGCTTGTCGCACACCATGTCCATGTGGCTCTGCAGGATAATCGTCTCTCGGTCCTCATAGCCAGGAGTGGCGGGTTTGCGGATAATCACGTTGCCGGTTTTGTCGACAACAGTCTCCAAGTTGTGGCTTTTACCAAACTCTTTCAGGTACTCAATCATCTGTTCCTCGTGCTTTGATGGACGTGGAATCTGATTGATTTTAGCAAACTGCTCGAAAACACGAGCAGGTTTCAAATCATTTTTAGTCATTTTATGTATTTTTATTTTGAACTTTGCTTGAAAAATATTACCTTTGCATCCAAATGTGCAATCTAATGCACTGCAAAAGTAATAAAAATGATAAAGATATTGCTATTTAGCGTGTTAATAATTGCTATATCTGTAGCTTTATTATCCGTGAAGTTGATTTTTCGCAAGAACGGCAAGTTCTCCTCGCAGCATGTCCACGACAATCCTGGACTTCGCAAGCAGGGTATTCATTGTGTGGTAGACCAGGACCGCGAGGCACGACAAGCGGGAAAGGCCTATTGAGGAAGTGAAGAGTGAAGAACGAAGACGGATTCTCTCTTTTATAAATCTTATGTAAGATATAAAATAATAAAAAACTAAAATAACAAGAAAATGAAAAAGAACATTTTTGGCTTCATGGCTATCGCAGCAGTTGCTGCCTTGTCATTGGCATCATGCAACAAGTCGCAGCCACAGGTTGAGGCTAAGTCTGAGAGCAAGGCTCCTGCTGAGTTGAAGATTGCGTATGTAGAGGTCGACTCTATCATGACACAGTATACATTTGCCAAAGAGTATTCTGCTCTCTTGGAGAAGAAGGGTCAGAACATTCAGGCTACACTTGCACAGAAGCAGCAGAACTTGCAGGCAGCAGCTGCCAACTTCCAGCAGAAGATTCAGCAGAATGCACTCACACGCGAGCAGGCAGAGGCTATACAGGCTGGTTTGCAGAAGCAGAGCAACGACGTGCAGGGTTTGCAGCAGCGTCTGAGCAACGAGTTTGCTGCCGAGCAGGCAAAGTACAACAATGCTCTCCACGACAGTATTGCTCACTATCTGGCTGCCTACAACAAGGACAAGAAGTACAGCATCATCTTGTCTAAGAGTGGCGATAACCTTCTTTATGCCGACAAGGCTTACGATATCACTAACGAGGTGATCAATGGCTTGAACAAGGCTTACAAGGGCAAGTTGAAGAGCGAGACTGCTGCACCTGCTAAGAAATAATCCTTCGGGTGTAAGTCTTAAAACACGTACAATAACGATTCTATTTTTTATAGAGAAATTTTTACTGATAGCCATACAGCTCCTTTCTGGTTTGCTGTATGGCTATATATATAATAAGGTGTAAAGAACAATGCTTCGCAAAGAAAGATACGAATACGTGTTGGATCATTTCCGACAGGAGATGCCCCGTGTCACTACCGAGTTGGAGTTTGGCAGTGCTTTCCAGTTGCTGGTAGCCACCTTGCTGTCGGCTCAGTGTACTGACAAGCGCATCAACATGGTTACGCCAGCTCTTTTTGCCCGTTATCCTGATGCCCGTTCCATGGCAGCGGCTACGGTGGATGAAGTGTACGAACTCATTCGTTCGGTGAGTTATCCCAATGCCAAGGCGAAGCATCTCGTAGAGATGTCGTGTCAGTTGGTGGAGCGGTTCAATGGCGAGGTGCCAGAGTCGGCTGCCGATCTGACGAGCCTTGCCGGAGTAGGGCGCAAGACCGCCAATGTGATTCGTGCCGTGTGGTTTGGCAAGGCCACCATGGCAGTAGATACGCATGTCTATCGTGTCAGCCATCGCATGGGGTTGGTGCCTGCCACGGCCGACAGTCCGCGAAAGGTAGAAGACTATCTGATGGCTAACATTCCCGAAGCCGATATTCCCAACGCGCACCATTGGCTCCTGTTGCATGGTCGCTATATATGTAAGAGTGCCAAACCGCTATGCGAGCAGTGCTTCTTTAACGAGCATTGTCCCAAACGCCTGAAAAACAGTAAACTATAGCAATACAGATAAGATGAATGTCAAGAAGATCAATCATTTTTTGCAGGATGTGGCTGCTCACAACAACCGTGAGTGGTTCCAGGAACACAAGGCAGAGTATCTGGCAGCCAAGTCTGATTTCGAGGAAGGCATCAGGAAGGCCATTGCGCACTATGCCGGTTTCGATGACGAAATAGCCCACTTGCAGGTGAAAGACTGTACGTATCGTTTCTATCGTGACATACGTTTTTCTTCCGATAAGTCGCCTTATAAGCGCCATTTCGGAGCCTACATTTGTGCTCACGGCAAGAAGTCGCTTCGTGGTGGCTACTATATTCATGTAGAGCCAGGACATTGCCTTTTGGCAGTCGGTGCCTACTGTCTACCTACGAATATCCTTACCTCGTGCCGCAACGAGATTATGGGTAACATTGACGAATGGCGACGTGCTGTGGAGAATGGCAGGTTTGTCAATACCTTCGGTTATCCTGGTGAGGGTGTATGGAAGGACGATGACGAGATAAGCGACAAAGGTTTCGGAGTCAATATGTTGAAGAAAGCTCCCAAGGATTTTCCTAAGGATTATGAGTTTCTCGACTATCTGAAGATGAAGGACTACTGTGCCTGGGTCCGTGTGCCCGATGATTTCTTTGCCGATGAAGCTTGGCTCAGCAAGTCGGCAGACATCTTCCGTGTGGCAAAGCCCATGATGGATTTTGTCAATTCTGTGATTGATGACTATGAATAGCTCTGCTATTCCTTTTTTGAGGGAAAAAATCAAATATACACATTAAATGAAAACAATGCATTTCAGTCAGAAAGCCTTATCGCTTGTTGTCTTTCTGATGTTGGTCGTTTCTTCAGCGGCACAAGCCAAGCGAGTTGTTGAGCGTCCTTACTTCTTCGCCTCCAACAATCATAAATTAGAAATCGAGCGTGTGACGCTCGACAAGAAAGCTACAGTTCTTGACGTAAAAATCTATCAGGCCAGTGGCAAGGTTAGTATCGATTCCCATGCCGCTCTTATAGCCAATGGTGCGACGTATGCTTATCTGGGTAGTCCGCAGTTACCAAAAGGTGTTTTTGTGAAAGTGCCTGAGTGTGGGTACGTTTCTGCTACTTTGCGTTTTAAGCCAATGCCGGAGACCACGACGGAGTTTGATTTCCGTGAAGTATCCGACAACTCTGGTTGGAACATTTACGGAGTGCGCCTCGACGGCAGACGGCCGCAGGATGACATTCCGCAGCACTTGTTACAGCAAGCATTTGACAAAAAGGTAGAATTGCCATCTACCAATCTCAACCTTGGCAAGACTGTTGTGAATGTGCGCTTGGTAGGGTATAAACCTGAATACGGTACTACACTTGATGTTCTCGTGGAAAATTGGTTCTCACCATACCGTATGCCGTTCGACCACGATTCTATCAGCGTGGATGGTACATGCAGCATAAGTGCCAATGCTATTTTACCGACAATAGCAACCATTCGGGTTAACCGAATGGAGATTCCGTTTCTTGCAGTGCCTCACGATACGACTACTGTAATTGTTGACCTCACGACACTGGCACTTGCCGCTACACATCTCTTTGCAGATGATGCAAGCGTCAAGAAATATGTTTGGTTTGAAGGAAAATATGCTGCTGTCGATACAGAGTTGCAGAGTGTAAAGGAAAATCTTGATGTCTATGGCAAAACTTTCTTTGATGACATTTGTGGTATGACACCATTGCAATATCGTGATTATGTGCAGAAGGTTTATGAGCAAAAACTACATGCTATTGATGCTGATGCAACCATCAGCGTTGCCACCCGAACTTTGGCGCATAGTTATCTTTCCATGAATTATGCTTCGGCGTTGTTTGGTTTTAAGAACAATATAGCCATGGCTCCTATGATTGTGCGCAAGACAGGAGTGCGACGTGCCGACCTGAGTGTTGACACATTGTCGTATTTCAAAACATTGGAGCAACTCCCAATCCTTCGTTCCAAGAATCAGCGTTATTATTCTTTTCTTGCAGACTTTACGTCAAGTTTCTGTCGCCAATATATGGCGGCTGACCCATTGTTGGATGACATAGCTGTCGGAAAGCGTCTCAGCCGTTCTTTAGGACGCAAGCATCTTCTCACCGAACAGCAGATGGCGGCAGCTCGCGATAGTATTGCCAATGATATGGTGAGGGAATTGCTTTTTGCCGACAATGAAGACTTGAAGTCTCAGCAAAAGTCTTCCGACGAAAAGATGGCCGAGATGATAAAGACAGCCAATTCCAGTTCTGTATACAGCATTATAGACATAGACCCCAAGATGTCTGCCAAACAGATTTTTCCCTCAATCATAAATAAGTATAAAGGCAAAACTCTGCTCCTTGATTTTTGGAACACGTGGTGTATGCCATGCAGGGCTGCCATGTCGGCCATTCGTCCTTTGAAAGAACAACTCACCGATGTGGTGTATGTTTATATTGCAGATGCTTCATCGCCTGTTGGCAAATGGGGCGAGATGATAAAGACGATAAGTGGTGTGCATGTGCGGTTGACAGAGGAGCAGGCTGATGCTCTTAGTGACCTATATCATTTCTCAGGTATTCCTACTTATTTTGTTGTAAACAAGGAAGGAAAGATTACTTATCAGACAACAAGTTTTCCTGGAGTAGATAAGTTGAGAGAGGTGTTGAAGTCTGAATAACATAAATGTGGAACTTCAGGAGGTATTTCTCTTTTGAAAAACGCAAGTGCTTTCATTGACTATTGAAAGCACCTGCGTTTAAGCTCGAAGCCTATTGCGTTTAAGCTCGAAGCCTATTTCGTTTTAGGACGGAGCCTATTGCGTTTAATATCGAAGCCTATTTCGTTTTTATGAGTTTCGTGACAGCAGTTATGTGCTTAATGGAGATAAAAAAAGCCCTGCCCCGCAAAGGGGGTAGGGCTTTGTTATGATATTGCCGCCTGTGTGCGTTGTTGCCTGTATATGTGTTGCCACTTCGTGGAGGGAGGCCTGTTAGAACAAGCTGAGGATCTTGTCTACTATCTTGTCGATATTAGAGGAGTCGTTGAGTTCTTCCAACTTTTCGTTGAGTTTGTCTTCCACCTTTTTGCTGACCTTGTCGGACAGTTTGTCAATAGCCTCGTTGGTCTTGTTTTCGAGCTGTGACTGCAGGTTGGTGTTGTCTGAAGAGTTGTTTGCCGACTGATTGTCATCAGTATTTTCAGATGAGTCATTGGTGTTGAGCTGTTCCACATTTTCCATTGCCTTGATAGCATCATCGGCATTGATGGTGTATACCTTGCCCAGGATTCCGAAGCTTACGTTGTGACTTTTGCCATTGAAGCTGACGGTGCCTTTCGAGAAGATGATGTAGTTGTGGTACTCGAAAAGCTGGTCGAAGGCAACATCTATCATGTTGTTCGAGATCATCTTGGCAAACGAGCGCAGACCATCGGCGAAGATGAAGTCGTCACTGATGTTTGTAGCCTTGTCTATCACCTTGCCGACTTCCTCCTTTACGGCTTGCTTATGAGTGTCTCTGCCGGGGTTGGTGAATGCCAGGATGAGCAGAATCACAACCAAGAGTCCTACGAAGAATTTCCAGTAAGATTTCTTTTTCTTAGGCTTCTTGTCGCTGTCCTTCCCGTTCTCATTTTCCTCTGTTTCTGCTGCAGGCTGACTCATATCTTCCGCCTGATTGGCTGTAGGAGGAACAGGAGGCACAGCAGTTCCTGTTTGCTGACTGCCTTCGGCGAGAATGTATTTCAGTTCGGCTATTTTCCAGGCTGGAGTCCAGTCTGCCATACCTTCTTTCCATACCAAAGTCTCAGGCTTGATATGTTTTTCTGCCAGCTGGGCTATGCTGAATGGTCCGGCTTGCTTTCCGTTTTCTACGATGAAGTATTCCATTGTTTCTGTCTGTTTATTTTTGTTTTTCTTTAACTTCCTCCTAACTTCTTTGCTCTTCACTCTCCCTCATGCGTCGCTTTCCACCATTTGGTCTGTTTTTTGGTTCTGAGAGCCACGGGATGCGAACTGGGGTCGCTGATGGTAAGACCCGAGAAGTCTTTGACGGTGATGGTTGTCGCATTGATGTTGCTGTACACTTCTGCGGTGCTTTGTGCGGCTTTTACCGTGGCTTTCAGCTGAGTGGCAAACTGATCCTTCATCGAGGCGTTGGGCTTCAGACTGTCTACATAGTTGCCCAAGTCGTAATACAGGTTGGGGGTGTATCCGTCTTCTGTCTGCACGCCAGCCAGGCGTTCTGTGGTGATGGTGTACTTGCTGTTCAGTTCCTTCATGATGGCAGCCAACTTGTCCATCTGTCGGCAGTCGATGGCAGCAAGGCTCGCGTATGGGGTAGAGGTGCTGTTGTAATGAGAGTAGTACGACGAGATGATGCTTGCGTAGTTGGGAGTTGTCGTGTTGAGATAGCTCCAGATATCCTCGTAGGGCAGTCCCTTTGCCATAATCTCATTGGGCGAAGCCAAGAGGAAGTTGGTGGCATCCTTCAGCTCGTAAGCCGTCTCCACATTACTCATATAGCAGGCATCGAAGAGGATGTACTGCATCTTGATGCCGTTGGTCTCGATGGCTTGTGCCAGCGATGATACGTTGATGGCATAGGTGTTGTCGAGTCCGCCAAAAGAGCGGGTCTTGAGTGCAGCTTTTCTCTTGGCCTGGTTGGGATAGTCGGTCCAGTCGGAAATGTTGTTCCATCCTGTTCCGTGTCCTCCGATAATCAGGGCATAGTTGAGTGCCTCTGCCTGCTGTTTCACCTCCCCGATGATGTCTGTCAGTCCTTCCGTAGTGGTGTAGGCAGTGCCGGTATAGTTTTCCAGCATCTGATGCTCTACAGTAAAGGTGCTTGAGTTGTAAGTCAGCTCAAAGAGCGAACTCTCTGTGGCAGATGTGCTCATAAACACAAATACCCTTGTGCTTTTTAGTCCCTTGTTCTTCTTGATGGCATTCTCTATCTGGTTCAGGTTGTTGACCATATCGCTGTAGAGTCCTGCCGAGTTTTCGGTTCCCGACCATGGATACATGATGAGCAAGGTCTGCTTGTTGACGCTGTCGATGTCGAAAGCCTCGTCGTTGCAGCCCGTCAGTCCCATCAGGGCGAAGGATACATATATAAATAAGGTGAAAAGCTTCTTTCTTGTCATGATACGAAAAATGTTAAATGTTAAGTGTTAAATGTTAAGTCGTGGCGCCCTTGTAAAGTCTTGTTCTTAAGATGGCAAGAGCAGTCTCGTCTAACACTTAACATTCAACATTTAACATTGAAAAAAATAGTCTGTTACTTCTTCTTGAGTTCTTCGATAGTAGCCTTGAGGGCTGCGATCTTCTCTACAGAGTCGCTTTCTTTCTTGCGCTCAAGAGCCACCACCTTCTCAGGAGCGTGAGCCACGAAGTTCTCGTTGCTGAGCTTCTTGCGCACACCCATCAGGAAGCCTTCAAGGTGCTTGAGCTGTGCCTCAGCCTTCTCTATCTCGGCAGCCACGTCGATAAGGTCGCCCAATGGTACGGCAAACTCGTCGGTACCTACCATGAAACTGGATGCGTCGGCGCTCTTCTCGGTGATGACCTCAATCTTGTCGAGGTTGGCCATCTTCAGAGTTACGTCGTTGTAAGCCTCGAAATCGTTCTTGCCTACTACCTGGAGAGACAACTGCTCCTTCTGGGCAATGTTCTTCTGGTTGCGAACGGTACGAACACCGGCGATGATCTGCTTCACTGCCTCAATGTCGGCTGCCAACTTCTGCTCCTCGGCTGTAGGTGCAGGAATCTCCAGCTTCTCGCGCATGATGCTCTCGCCATCCTTGCGGTCGTAGATGTGCTGCCACAACTCCTCGGTGATGAATGGCATGAATGGATGCAACATCTTCAGGAGGGCATCGAAGAAGCGGAGGGTAGCGTCGTAGCTCTTCTGGTCGATAGGCTGACCGTAAGCTGGCTTCACCATCTCCAGGTACCAAGATGAGAACTCATCCCAGAACAGCTTATATACAGTCATCAATGCCTCAGAGATACGGTAGTCCTTAAACTGCTTCTGCATCTCCTCGTTCACCTCCTTGAGCTTGGCATCAAACCACTTCACGGCGATTTCTGCACTCTTAGGCTGCTCGATATCTGCAGTCTCCCAACCCTTCACGAGGCGGAAGGCATTCCAGATCTTGTTGTTGAAGTTACGTCCCTGCTCGCAAAGGCTCTCGTCGAAGAGGATGTCATTGCCTGCAGGCGCAGAGAGCATCATACCCATGCGTACACCGTCGGCACCAAACTTATCGATCAGGTCTATAGGGTCAGGAGAGTTGCCGAGGCTCTTGCTCATCTTACGGCCGAGCTTGTCGCGAACGATACCTGTGAAGTACACGTGCTTGAAAGGCATCTTGCCACGATATTCGTAGCCAGCCATGATCATACGTGCCACCCAGAAGAAGATGATGTCCGGACCTGTTACGAGGTCGCTGGTGGGGTAGTAGTAGTTGATCTCCTCATTGTCTGGGTGCTCGATGCCGTCGAAGAGAGAGATAGGCCACAGCCATGAAGAGAACCATGTGTCGAGGCAGTCGCTCTCTTGTTCCAGGTCTTCGGCCTTGATGTTGGCGTTCTTCTCCTGTGCGAGCTTCAAAGCCTCCTCTGCGGTTTCAGCCACTACGAAGTCCTTCTTGCCCTCGTTGTCGAAGTAGTAGGCTGGTATGCGATGACCCCACCACAGCTGACGGCTGATACACCAGTCTTTGATATTCTCCAACCAGTGGCGATAGGTGTTCTTATATTTCTTGGGGTAGAACTCGATATCGTCGTCCATGACCGGTGCGAGGGCGATGTCGGCAAAGTGCTGCATCTTGAGGAACCACTGTGTAGAGAGCTTAGGCTCGATAGGCACATTGGTGCGCTCGGAGAAACCTACCTTATTATTATAGTCCTCTATCTTCTCCATGAGGCCAGCCTCCTGCAGGTCGGTAGAGATCTGCTTGCGCACGTCCATGCGGTCCATGCCCACATACATGCCGGCAGCCTCACTGATGGTTCCGTTGTCGTTGAAGATATCGATGGTTGCCAGTCCGTGCTTCAAGCCGAGTGCATGGTCGTTGATGTCGTGAGCTGGAGTCACCTTCAGACAACCTGTACCGAACTCGATGTCTACATATGAGTCCTCGATGACAGGAATCTCACGGCCTACGAGAGGCACGATGACGTGCTTACCCTTCAGCCAGGTGTTCTTCTTGTCCTCTGGGTTGATACACATGGCTGTATCGCCCATGATGGTCTCAGGACGTGTGGTAGCCACTACAGCATAGTAGCCCTTCTCGTCCTTGTGCATCACGTTCTCCTCGTCCACCTGCTGGCAGTCTTGCTCCACTACATAATACTTCAGATGATAGAGCTTAGAGTGCTCGTCCTTGTAGATAACCTCCTCGTCGGAGAGCGCAGTCTGCGCCTTAGGATCCCAGTTCACCATGCGCACGCCGCGATAGATGAGTCCCTTCTGGTAGAGGTCGCAGAACACATGGATCACGGCACGCGAACGGGTCTCGTCCATAGTGAATGCTGTGCGGTCCCAGTCGCAGCTGGCACCCAAGCGACGCAACTGCTTGAGGATGATGCCGCCATGCTCGTGAGTCCAGTCCCATGCATGCTTGAGGAACTCCTCACGGGTGAGGTCGGTCTTCTTGATGCCCTGCTGAGCGAGGCGGTTCACCACCTTGGCCTCGGTAGCGATACTGGCATGGTCGGTACCTGGCACCCAGCATGCGTTCTTTCCCTCCATTCGTGCACGGCGCACAAGGATGTCCTGGATTGTATTGTTGAGCATGTGTCCCATGTGGAGCACACCTGTTACGTTAGGTGGTGGGATTACCACTGTATAGGGGTCACGACCGTCTGGCTTCGAGCTGAAGAGTTTGTTGTCGAGCCAGTACTGATACCATTTTCCTTCCACGTCTTGTGGATCGTACTTACTTGCTAATTCCATTTTTTATTATCTTTTGTTGTTTTTTCTTCAATAAAATCGGTGCAAAGTTACTAAATTCTGCCGAAATAAGCGAGGTCTTTACTTATTATTTTCCTTCATTTATGTTTTTCATCTTCATTTGGAGCTTTAAATTTGTAGAATACTTCTTTTATATGTTTTCAAATGTAATCAACAGGTTAGCCCAATGTCTTTTTTTAGAGCACTTCTCATTTAAAACGTACCAAAGTTGTTTCCGTATCACTTAGCACTCAATAGTGTTGTGGAATTTTGGAATAATTCATTTTTCGTGGATATAGAATGAAACCATTCCATCAGAGCGCATTAATGTGATATGTCCGACTCCTCCTAATACTCCTTCAGGTAAAGTACCTTCAATAGTCCAATCAGAATAGAACTTGGCAACAATAAATGGATACTCGTATTTCATATCATCTCCATATATGTCAAATAGAATTGCAATTCCTATATCTGCGGCCAACTTTGAATTGTCCACGATCCCTTGTCGAAAGGCTTTGACAGAATTATCTGGAAGATATAATGAATCAGAATAACTCATGAAAGGAAGTTGTTCTTTTCGTTCACCCTCATAAAAATATGGGGTCACATTTTTCTTGCGAATAGAATAGCTTGAGTGTACAAACTTTGTTACAGCACAACCAACCAATACTCCCAACAAGACATAGGCGAAACAACTAATTAAGTATTTATTTAATTTTATCATACTTGGTGAGTTTTAAAATTCGAGCATCTTTCTTTTGGATGTAAACAATAGCAGATGTATCTTTGGATATGATTTTCCATACCTTGCCATTAATCAGGCTCAACTTAAATGGCTGTGCTTTATTGGCATAATCCTCCCCATATTTATCTGCCAGCACATAATAGGAAATTTTATATGCTGTCTGTGGCTTCGTCACGACACCCTTAATCTCTTTTCGTGTTGTTGCTATGGATGTTGTATCACAATCATAATAGTGTTCTTGGCGAAACTGTATTCCATAAGATTCTTCGTATTCCTTGGCACTTACTGGTTTGAAATATTGGTTATGAGGGTCTCGCTCTTTATAATAGAAATATAATGACACCAACACTCCTATCGCTATTCCAATTATTAAGCATATAAATTTTATCAGTTTTGTTCTATTCATAAGTCTTGGAATTTATTCGTAACATTTTTTGGAAATAGTATAATAGTTTCTCCATGTTTATAGGATGAGTTTCTATACTACTATATCTATAGTTCAATACTGTTGGATCATTTTTGTCACTTGGCATATCTGTACTTAAAGTAATTATCTTGCCTTTATTGTATATGTATTTTAATAAAGAGCCATTTGGCGTAACTAAATAAATATTCATCTTATTCGCATTTCGGTAGGTTTTATTATTATTTTAGCGCAAATATAACAGAAATGTAGGGACGTTGTTATTGAGACATGAGTTTTTTAAGAAAGATTAAACTATATGGCTGCTGTTGTTGGCTCCTACTTAGCGCCCATATGAAGAACTGATAGTTACAAATGCTATACATGTGTTATCATCCTTACAATCCAAAGAAACGGTCGCTTAATACTGGATAAATCTTATCTGAACATATCCAGGTGATGAACGACAGGCCACTTTGTGCCACTTACGCCATTACGCCAAGTGGCACAAATATAGAAAAATATAGAGAAAACCAGTATTTATGGTACTTTTGGTACTGAAATGCCACATGGCGCTTTGGCGTAAGTGGCGCAAACTTATGCTACTGGTTACTCTACTTGACCTCTTCTCAGCCGATGAGCGGACCTTGGTGTGTCTGGGCATAAGTACCATCTTTTCATCTGTTGGTATGTCACTTGGCAGTGACAAGTATGATACTTAGGCCCTGTAATGTCAGGCTGCAATATTTATTTCGTATGACGATATTTAAATACTGTGTACTCAAGTTAGAAGTTATTTATTACCAAAAAAAACATGAAAATAACGATGGGTTTCCAAGAAAAGCATTATCTTTGCACTATAGTTTCATTAAAATAATATCAACAAGTGCATAGCAAGGAAGAAAAATTAGCCGCTTTCGGGAGATTGCTGGATGTGCAGGACCGCCTGCGCATACAATGTCCATGGGACAGGAAACAGACCTTCGAGAGTCTTCGACCCAATACCATTGAGGAGACTTTCGAGTTGTGTGACGCTCTGATGAAGCGCGACTATAAGAATATCAAGAAAGAGTTGGGCGATGTGCTCGAGCATGTGATGTTCTACAGCATCATAGGGCGTGAGGACGAGGAGTTCGACATCTGTGATGTCTGCAACCAGGAAGCCGACAAGCTCATGTTTCGCCATCCGTTCATCAACTGGCGTGAGGAGGGTAACTGGACGGTTGCCAACCCCGACATGTGTATCAACGAAGCAGGACAGGTGGTGTATAAGGAAACCCAGCAGGAGGAGCCCGATGACGCCTCACGTCCCTCTACCGCCTCGGCTGTGGAGAAGACCTGGGAACAGATTAAGCAGCAGGAGAAAGACGGCAACGAGCGGGTGCTGAGTGGAGTGCCCGATGCCTTGCCCTCGCTCATCAAGGCTTATCGCATACAGGACAAGGCACGCAACGTGGGCTTCGACTGGAAAGTGAAGGAGGATGTGTGGGACAAGGTGTACGAGGAACTGGAAGAGCTGAAGGCCGAACTGGCTAAGGGTGACAAGGAAAACTCCACCCGCGAGTTGGGCGATTTCCTCTTCTCTGTCATCAATGCCGCCCGGCTGTATAAGCTCAATCCCGACAATGCTCTGGAGATGACCAACCAGAAGTTTATCCGCAGGTTCAATTATGTGGAAGACCATTCGATGAAGCAGGGTAAGAGTCTGAAAGACATGACCTTGGAGGAAATGGATAAACTATGGGATGAGGCTAAACGTCAAGAGTAAGGAGTTTAATATAATACATATAAAGATGAGACGATTATTCTTTTTTACAGTGGCTGTCGTGGGGCTGATGCTCATGGCAGGTTGCCACGACCGTAAGGCGGCAAAGGTAATGGGTATGAACGATTCTGTAGATGTGGAGGCGGACAACGATTCCACCATTTATGGCGTTTGTGGCGAAGGAACATCCATGCACTCGCTGCAACTCATTGCTGACAATGGCGATACACTCGATGTCTTTGTTGACGACGAGGAACCGGGAGTGGTACAGGGCGGGCTCCTGGCTGGCGACCGCATAGCCCTGATAGCTTACAAGTCTGCCGACGGCGAGATGGTGGCGCAGCGCGTCATTAATCTTACCTCACTCTTGGGCAAGTGGACCAGTATAGACAAGAACTTCGAAATCGTGGAAGGTGGCGACATCGTCAACAACGTCAAGGCAGAGGTCAACCCCTGGACCTCGTGGAAAATCGTCAACGGCAAACTGCTGCTCAATACCGATACCTTCGCCATCGACAACCTGGGTCCCGACAGTCTGCTGCTCGAGAACCATAAAGGCATCTATGTATTCAAACGCCAGCAGTAGGAGAAGCTGGAGAGACAGATTATGGAACCATTCAGAATTCATATCTTAGGGTGCGGCAGCGCTTTGCCCACCCTCAAGCACAGTGCTTCCGCGCAGCTCATCGAGATGCGTGGCAAGTGCTTCATGATGGATTGTGGCGAGGGAGCACAGATGCAGTTCAGGCGCTCGCATGTCCACTTTGCCAAGGTGAGCGCCATCTTTATTTCTCATCTTCATGGCGACCATTGCTTTGGATTGTTAGGACTGCTCTCCACCTTTGGTATGTTGGGACGTACATCTCGGTTAAAGATTTTCGCACCAGAGTGTTACGCCAGCCTGTTTGAGCAACAGATGGACTTCTTTATGCAGGGCATGACCTATGAAATAGAGTTTGTTCCCGTAGATACAACCCTGCAAAAAGTGGTTTACGAAGACCATTCCGTCACCGTAGAGACGGTGCCTTTGCGCCATCGTGTACCCTGCTGTGGCTACATCTTCCGCGAGAAGCCCACCTTGCCTCACATCCGTCGCGACATGATAGACTATTACGGTATTCCGCTCTCGCAGATCAACAACATCAAGAACGGCGCTGACTGGACGACACCCGAGGGCGACATCGTGCCCAACAGCAGGTTGGTGGAGCCAGCCGACGCACCCCGCAGTTATGCCTACTGCAGCGATACGTGCTATCTGCCCGATCTGTATGAAAGAGTAAAAGACGTGACGGTGCTCTATCACGAAAGCACCTATACCTCGGAGAATGAGGACCGTGCCAAGATCTATTATCACAGCACAGCGCGCCAGGCAGCCCTTGTCGCCCAGAAGGCCGGGGCAGGGCGCTTGTTGCTCGGTCATTACAGCGCCCGATACAACAATGAGAATGTGCTGCTCGAAGAGGCGAAGGCGGTCTTCCCGGAGAGTTATCTCGCGCAAGAGGGAATGGTGTTTGAGGTGAAGTAGTTCTCGGGAGTTCTCTCAGGAGTTAAGGAGATTTCAAAGGAGTTAAAGAAGTAAAAGGAGTTAAGGAGTTAAGACAAATGCTTTTGTGGACTTAAATTAACACTAAGTATTAACTCAAGTTTCGCTTGTGGTTCAAGCACGCCCTTTCTGGGCGTGTGGCGCTAACTTGCGAAAGTTGAAAAATAAATGTTTCCTCCAAGGCATTTGTCTTCACTCCTCAGCGACCGGAGGGAGCGATAACTCCTTAACTCCCTTAACTCCTTAAAAAAACTCCTGCAGAAAAAAGTTCATTTTTAGATGCAAGGTTTTTGTATCTCGTAGTTTAATAAATAAATTTAGGAGAATTTGGAATCAGAAAAGCAACTCCTCGACGACATTTTGAGTGGTAGTCGCGATGCGATGCATCGACTCTACGACCGCTACATCGGGTATGTGATGGCCGTAGGGCTCAGGTACGTACCCGACAGGGACGAGGTGCGCGATGTCGTACAGGACAGCTTTGTGAAGATCTTCTCCTCCATCTCCCGCTTCGAGTATCGGGGCGAGGGCTCGCTCAAGGGCTGGATGCTGCGTATTGTAGCCAACGAGGCCATCAGCTACGCCAAGGCAAAGACGAAGTTCGTATTTACCGACGAGGTGCCCGACGAACCCGAGGCCGACAGCCCTGAGGTGGAACGTGTGCCGCCTGATGTGCTGACTCGGCTCATAGGCACGCTTCCCGATGGATACAGGCTCGTGCTCAATATGTATGTGTTTGAGCAGAAAAGCCACAAGGAGATAGCCGCTGAGCTGGGCATCAAGGAAAGCACCTCTGCATCTCAGTATCTGAGAGCCAAGAAACTGTTGGCAACGAGAATAAAAAACTATTTAAAGAATACGGAAAATGAACAAGACTGATTGGACAGACAAACTACGAGACAGGCTGGAGTACTATGAGGCTCCGGTCGGCGGTGACTTGTGGGCAGACATCGAGCAATCGCTTGTTCATCGCCCTGCCGTTCTTCGTCCTCTTGGCGCCAAGCCAGCCCGTCGCATGGGTTTGCGTTGGTGGGGAATGGCTGCAGCCCTGGCTGCCCTCGTGGTGGGAGGCAGTTATGTGTATTTACAGCAACCTCTTTCGCCTGCCGATACGGCAGTAGTGTCTTCTGTGATGAACCGTCAGGGGGCTTTGTCGTCTGGTAGTTCCAAGGATGATGCGCATGGCAATGCTGCTGAAAATCAAATAGCAGCCCTTGATACAGATGCCAGTCTTTCTGCTGCTCAAAGCGGTCAACCTATTCTGCTGGCAGATAATATAGTGGACAACAGTCGTGCAGCCCGAAAGTCGCAAGGAAATGAGGCCTCAGAGCCCCTTCTTCTCTCTGCCGCCGGAGGTGAAGAGCCTGTCTGCGACCTGTCGCCAGCATTGACAGAGCCTGCCGGTTCTGCTGTCCGTTCGGCTCAAGAGTCTTCGGCTTCCCGAGAGATATCTTCTTCCTCTTCATCATCAGAATCTCATCAGAAAAAGCATGCTGCTTTGTCTGGCAGTCAGACGAGAAAGGCTGTCCGTCCGGTGTCCCTTTCTACAGCCGATCCACAGATTGTTGCAGCCAAGTCGGCCGCTTCCGAGGGCTGGTCGGTGAAACTCTATGCCGAGAATGGCATTCCTCGCAGTTACAGCAACGGCGAGTCTTCGGGCTCTTGGGTGATGAGCGACGCCATGATGGGACCTGCTGTCGACAACACACTGCAGTTTATGGTCGTCAAGCTCAACAACAAGGAGTCTCTTATCGACTCCAAGCATCATTTCCCCGTCTCGGTGGGTTTGCAGGTAGGTGTGCCACTTCTTCCACGTCTCTCGCTTACTACGGGCGTTGTCTATACACAGACCAGTTCTGATTTCACTTATCAGTATGGCTCCGGTCAGATGGTTGTCAACCAGTCGCTCCACTATGTAGGTATTCCTGTAGGACTTTCCTATGAGGTCTGGGGGATCAGCCGTTTGCATACCTATGTCAATGTAGGAGGTGAAGGGGCAGTAAATGTGAAAAACAAGACCTTGATGGATGGCAACCGTGAAGATGTGGGGCGCGACAAGATGCAATGGTCTGCCAATGCATCCCTGGGCATTCAGTTTGACGTGATTCCTCAGTTGGGCATTTATGCCGAGCCGGGTGCGAAGTATTATTTTGACAACGGCAGCCATATAGACAACGTGTTCAAGGACAAGAAACTGAACTTCAATTTCCAGTTTGGCTTGCGTTGGAACATCGGAAAGTAACGCTTCTTTGTGGGAATGTTTAATTCAACTTTCCCAATTGAGAAAGTTGAATTAAGCGTTAAATAAAGTTAAAACCTGGCATTTGCTGTTACATTTTGAGGCTTAATAACGTTTATTAGGATGAAGACGTATTTAATTAGGTCAAAAACATAAAATAATCATCCTAAAGAATTTGGAGAAATGGTAAAAGTTCTGGCAAGTATAGGCATGCTGCTGACCTATACTGCTGCAATTTCGGCAGCAAATACACCCCGTTGGGCAGACAATGGCACCAAGACAGCCCCCATAGAAGTGACCGACACGATGGCATACGACAGCATCAAGTGGTCGGAAAACCTGGACGCTGTGACCGTTGTTGCAAAGAAACCCCTGGTAAAGAGCGAGCTCGACAAAATGACCTACGATGTAGAGTCTGACCCCGAGGCACAGGCCAACAGCGTGTTGGAGATGCTACGCAAGGTGCCGATGGTGACAGTCGACGGGCAGGACAACATCATGGTGAACAACAGTTCGTCGTTCAAGGTCTATGTCAACGGCAAACCCAACAACATGATGTCGAACAATCCCTCCGAGGTGCTCAAGAACATGCCTGCCAACAGCGTGAAGAAGATAGAAATCATCACCAATCCCGGACCAAAGTATGATGCCGAGGGAGTGGGAGGCATCATCAATATCATCACCACAGGCAAGGGTATGGAGGGCTATTCGCTCACCGTAGGTACCAACTATAACACCCAGGGCCGCATAGGTGCCAACATGTTTGGCACCGTACAGAGTGGCAAGTTCACCGTCAGCGGACGCTACAGCTATACGCACAGCGATGCGAAGCGCTACTGGGGCGGCAACCGTCGCGAGGTGACCGGCGACATCGACGAGACATCAGCCAATGTGGAGAGCTATTCCACAAGCAATGGCTGGTACAACTACCATTCTGGCAGTTTCGAGGCCAGCTATGAGATCGACAGTCTGCGCCTCGTGTCAGCTTCGTTTGGCCTATGGGCTGGCGGAGGCCACACACCCAATGAGAAACAGGTAGTGGCAACATCGCCCCTCGACGAAAGTCCCCTTTACCATTATTCCAACTTCGACCGTTCCCGCAACAGATGGTCTTCCATAGACGGAGGCATCGACTATCAGCGTTCCTTCCCGGTGAAAAACCGCTTGCTCACCCTGTCTTACAAGATCAACAGCAACCCCAGCGATGACGAAGACGAATACGCGTATCATGACATAGACGGCGTGGCTGCATGGCAAGACTATCTGCACATGCTGAAAGACCAGCGCCACGAACAGGACGGCAATTCGTTGGAGCAGACTTTCCAAATAGACTATACCACGCCCTTTGCCAAGATACACACCTTGGAGGCAGGCCTGAAGTACATCATGCGCGACAACCACAGCAACGACGACCGCTACACCCGTGAGGCACTGAGTGCAGCCGACTACGCCTACGACGAAGCCAACAGCTCGCACTACAAGCACACCAATGACATCTTCGCAGGCTATCTGGGCTATGGAGTGAAATGGAAACTGCTGTCTGGTCGTCTCGGTCTGCGCTATGAGCATACCCTGCAAGACGTGAAGTACCGTTTAGGCCGTGGCGAAGACTTCCGCAAGAACTTCGACGACCTTGTGCCCTCTGCAAGCTTCGGTGTGCGTGTGTCCGACTACGCCAATTTCAGCCTTGCCTACAACATGCGCATCTTCCGTCCAGGCATCTGGTATCTCAATCCTTATCTCGATGACAGCAATCCTGCTTCCCTCAGCCAGGGCAACAGCGACCTCGTGAGCGAGAAGAAGCATCAGATCACGCTGGGCTTCAACCTCAACACCAGCAAGCTGAGTCTGAACGTGAAGGCCGCTACGGCTTTTGTCAACAACAGCATCGAGGAAGTCACCTCACTCGTCGACGACCGCACCATCGCAGGACTGAGCCATCCTACAGGCAAGCAGGTCATCTACACCACCTATGAGAACATCGGTAAGGTGAAGGCATCGGCTCTGAGTGCCTATGTCAGCTGGAACATCTTCAGCAAGACACGCGTCTACTCCAATCTGTATGGATTATACAGCGACTACTCCAATGGGCAGACCATGCGCAACCACGGATGGTTTGGCTACACCTTCACCGGCATCGAGCAAACGCTGCCCAAGAACTGGTTTATCTCGTTAGATTATTTCGGCCGTACGAAGAGTGTTTCCCTTCAGGGCAAGGGCAGTTCTTATTCCGACTATGGCATCACGGTCAAGAAGTCGTTCCTCAACAAGCGTCTCAACGTGAGCGTCTATGCGGGCAGTCTGTTTAATAAGTACACGCGCCAGGATGACGTGACCGAAAGCGCTAATTTCCGTCAGAGTTCCTGGTCGAAAACCAGCAGTCGCCGCTTCTACTTCTCGGTTACCTACCGCTTCGGTTCGCTCAAGGCGAGCGTGAAGAAGGCACAACGTGGCATCGAGAACGACGACGTGAAAAGTGGAGGGGGTAGCAAGGATTAACTTGCCTCCCAAGAAATATCAATTCTCTCTCTTTAATATTCCCAGGTATTGCCGGCAAGTGAGCCACATACCTGGGCTTTTTATGTTTATGAATCCCGGTTTCGGGGGATTTGTTCCTGGTCTTGGATATTCTGCCTTGGGGTGAGAAGAGGAACTTGTCGGTAATACACCCTCGCGCACACGCGCAGCCCGCGCTCCCGTGTGTATAATATAATGAGAGTGGGGCAGGA
>ERZ1026874.652-NODE-652-length-20700-cov-6.497312_pt1 | contig 20700 bp, 15 predicted proteins | sample MGYA00380167_ERZ1026874 | MGnify/ENA primary metagenome ERZ1026874 (study PRJEB33269, sample SAMEA4719803) | human gut metagenome | biome: human-associated habitat; feature: organic feature; material: feces | place: Cameroon | collected 2013-10 ...
GGTGTCATCACAGACTATTGGACGAACAATCTTTTGGATTTGATTTTGCGAAAAGACAACCTTAACAATGCCTATAAGCAAGTCAAGAAAAATAAAGGAAAAGGTGGGATCGATGGCATGCAGGTGGCTGAACTTCTGCCCTTCCTTAGAGAAAACCAGGAATCTTTAATCCAGGAGATAAGGGGAGGAAAATATAAACCTAACCCGGTTCGAAGGGTAGAAATACCCAAGGAAACAAAAGGCGAGTTTAGAAAGCTCGGAGTTCCAACTGTTGTAGACAGAGTTATCCAACAGGCAATAGCACAGGAACTCACACCAATCTTTGAGGAGCAATTCTCGGAGAACAGTTTTGGTTTCAGACCGAAAAGAGGGGCACACGATGCCCTTAGACAGTGCCAACAGAATGCAAACGATGGATATGTATATGTGGTCGATATGGATTTGGAAAAGTTTTTCGACACGGTAAGTCAGAGTAAACTTACTGAGGTACTGTCACGCACCATCAAGGATGGCAGAGTGATTTCACTGATACACAAATATCTGAATGCGGGAGTTGTAGCAAACGGAAAGTTTGAGCGTACAGAAATCGGAATGCCGCAAGGTGGACCATTGAGTCCGCTGCTCAGCAACATAATGCTCAACGAGTTAGACAAGGAATTAGAACGCAGAGGGCATAGATTTGTCCGATACGCAGATGATTGCATGATATTCTGCAAGAGCAGGAAAAGTGCAGAAAGAACCTTGGAAAACATAATCCCATTTATTGAAGGAAAGCTTTTCCTAAAAGTAAACCGGAAGAAAACAGAAGTGGCTCATATCAGCAAGGTCAAATACCTTGGCTATACTTTTTATAGCTATAAAGGCAGATGCAGATTTAGAGTACATGCAAAGTCGGTAGATAAGATGAGAAACAAAATCAGAGAACTTACTGACAGGAATAAAGGCATTAGTAATGAGGAGCGAGAGAAGAAATATCAGGACTATGTGCGAGGATGGGTGGAATATTTCAGACTTGCAGACATGAAAAATCTTCTAAAGAAAACAGATGAATGGGCAAGACGTCGAATCCGAGCGGTATATTGGAAGCAGTGGAAGAAAATCAAAACGAAGCACAGAATGCTAAAAGCATTGGGACTGGAACATTGGAAAGCAAAAGAACTTGCCTGTAGTAGAAAAGGTTATTGGAGAATGGCGAAGGTCTTAAACCAAATCTTTTCAAACAGAATAATAGCCAAGCTGGGATATACATCCATGCTTGACTACTATCTAACAGTTTGTGAAAACTAAGGAACCGCCGTGTACCGAACGGTATGCACGGTGGTGTGAGAGGTCGGCTAGTCAATTAATGATTAGCCTCCTACTCGATCGTATAGAGTTCAGGAAAGGGCAGCTTTTTGTCTTGCTTGACTGCAGCGGCGTTTGTATTCTGCCTTATCAAGGGGGACAATCATGCCGCAGCTTTCGCAAAGGATGCCGCGCTGTTTCTCAAGACTGACGATGGGGATAAAGAAAAGCATTACCTGATCGAGCTGGCGGCAAAGGGTTTGGGGAGAATCATGTCCGCAGTTTTTACAGATCGCATGTCCGCATGCTCCTTCCCGCTTGAATAAGGTTCGGGTTCCGTAAGTGATTACCATTGCATACCTCCGTTTACAGACTGTTTCAGCTTATCCAGTGCAGCGTTAAAGTTTTTAGATGCATTCGGGCAGGCTGCAACAAGGATCCGCTGTCCGTTCTTGTGCTCCAGAGCAATGTAATTGGATGTTGTAGGATTGCCGTTCACCATGTTGCATTTAAAAACATTATAAAACTGATCGAGAGGGTATACAGAAAAACCATACTGCAAATTGGAAAAGTCAAGGAGATAATGGGGAGAGACAGCGAGACCTAATCCGTCATAAAAAGCAGCGTCAGTTGACTGGAAATCCTGACAGAGGGGCTCGAACTCACCGTTTTGCATAAGCTCCTGAATACGGGTCTGAATATGATCGCCGTTTGTCCTGAAGGAGATCAGGACAATCACACTGAGGATGAAAAAGACTGCAGCAAATGTAAAGAGCACGAGGCTGCTGCCCATCAGAGGTACGGTGGTATCGAGATAATGATCACCGAGGTATTGCTCATAGTCGGAAAGGGAGAGCTCAAAGCCGTTGTTGTTGAAGTAGTCTACAATGTATCCAGCAAGCTTTTTGGGTATCTTTTTGCTTTGACCGACAGCAGTCTGAGGAACCAGTGTTTTCAGATCGGCATCGGAAATGGTTTCATTGTAAACAGGAAAGGGACAGGAGCTTTCAGTGCTGACGATAGACCAGTAACCTTTGTCGTTTTCAGCAACATAATATTCCTTTACAGTCCTTCCGTCAGAGGTCTGCTCTGCGAAGGGGCCCATAACATAGACGATATTGAGGGAAGCATAGCCGCCGGAGGTCGGATCAAAGGGCTGATCTTTGTGGGGAATCATAAAAATGCCGAACAGCAGAAAGAAGACAGCAGCGATCAGTAAAACCGCCGGGACAGTCCGGTTTGTTTTTCCCATTTTAAGCAAGTTTTTTTTAAAATCTTCCATTAACAATAACTCTCCTACCAGAACTGAAATTGTGTGGGATTGCAGGTCGATCTGTGTCATAGGAATAGCATAACAAGTTCATAACGGAAGATAAAGCAAGAAATTTAAGCTGTGATATCAGTTTTTTTAGATAAACAGCTCGATCAGAAAAACCAGTGCGCAGCAGATGACGGATACCGGGAACAGGCCGGCGCCGAGCCATGCGGCGATGATTCCGGCGATCAGGGCAACTGCGCCGGAAATCGGCGACTGCGTTGCGTGCAGAATGGCTGGAAAGGTCATCACAGCGAGCGTAACATAAGGTACATAATAAAGAAACGACTGGATAAATGTGTTGCGGATCGGTTTGCGGATCAGCGTCAGCGGAAGGACGCGGATTGTATAGGAAACCAGCGCCATGACGGCGATATAAAGCACATTACGACTCATGTTCGGATTCCTCCTCCTGTGTATTTTTGACCGGGAATAAAATTGCTGCAGCGGCGGAAATCAGCACAGTGAGCAAAATCGTGCGGGTTCCGTCGGACAATGCAGAGATTCCGGGCACATAACTGCCGAAAAAGCTCAACGCAAAGCTGATGACAATCAGGACAGCAACGACTTTATTTTTCCGCGCGGGAGGAATGATGATTGCGAGGAACATGCCGTAAAGGGCGACGCTGAGGGCACTGACAGCGCGCAGCGGAAGCGCGTTTCCTGCCATGATGCCGAAGGCTGTGCCGAACGCCCATGCAGGAGCGGCAAGCAAAATCGCACCATAGGTATAGAACGGATTCAGGCAGCCGGGGCGGGAAATCGTGATGCCGAACAGCTCGTCCGTTACGTCATAAGCGATAATCAGTCTGTGGAAAAACGGTGTGCCGGGCGCAAAGCGCTGCGCGAGTGCACAGCTCATCAGCAGATACCGCGCATTTGCGATCAATGTAATAAGCGCTACCTGGAAAAGCGTCGCATTGGCGGCGATTAAGGTGAAGGCAGCATATTCTCCGGCGGAAGCATTGTTTAAGAGGCTGGCAAAAAAGCCCTGCAGCGGTGTCAGACCGGCGTTTCTTGCGGCGATGCCGAGGGAAAAGGAAACGGCAAAATAGCCCAGTGCGATGGGAACGCCGTCGCGCATGCCGTTTAAGAAAATCCTGCGGTCGAACGCCCAGGCGGGGCGGCCGGACAGCCGGGAGGTTTCAGAACTGGAAGTCATAATAATAGAAGTCCTTTCTTTGGTACGAGTGAACTGCACACCTATGGCGTGCAGAGTTTATTATAGCGCACCCGTCCTTTGAAAAAAAGGGGAAAAACCGGAATTTACATAGAAAATAGAAGGTTTTTTTCTACAGGAAATGATTGACGGGAGGGAAGAAAGAGACTACTATAGAACAGAAAAAATTTATAGGAGGTTTACAATGGAGGAGAAAAGTGTGGTAATCAAAGACGCCAGAACACTTGGTGTACCGAAGATGCTGCTGCTGGGTCTGCAGCATATGTTCGCAATGTTTGGTGCGACGATTCTGGTACCGATTCTGGTCAACAACTATTTTGAAGGAGAAGGGCTTTCCATCCAGGTAACCCTGATCTGCGCAGGTCTGGGAACTCTGTTCTTCCACCTGTGTTCCAAGATGAAGGTACCGGCTTTCCTTGGTTCGTCCTTCGCATTCCTGGGCGGTTTTGCTACGGTAGCAAATCTGGACACCGGAATTTTCGCGGACATGACTATGGGGGAAAAGCTGCCTTATGCCTGCGGCGGTATCGTTGTAGCTGGTTTATTGTATCTGGTGCTTGCCCTGGTCATCAAGATTGCAGGTGTACATCGCGTTATGCATTATCTGCCGCCTGTTGTAACCGGTCCGATCATCATCTGTATCGGTCTGTCCCTTGCACCGTCTGCAATCTCCAACGCATCGACCAACTGGCTGATCGCCCTGATTGCACTTGGAACCATTATCGTGTTTAACATCTGGGGAAAAGGAATGTTCAAGATTATCCCGATTCTGATGGGCGTTGTGGTTTCCTATGTTGTTGCAGCTGTTTTAAATGCAATTGGCATGACAAATCCGGATGGAAGCGCTATCCTGGATTTCTCCAACGTTGCATCTGCAGCCTGGGTTGGCCTGCCGCCCTTCCAGCTGTGCAAATTTAACCTGACTGCAATTTTAGTTATGGCTCCGATCGCGCTTGCTACCATGATGGAACACATCGGCGATATGTCCGCGATTTCCGCAACAGTCGGCGAGAACTTCATCGCGGATCCCGGTCTGCATCGCACTCTGGTAGGCGACGGTCTTGCAACCTCTCTGTCCGCTCTGGTTGGCGGTCCTGCAAACACCACCTACGGCGAGAACACCGGCGTTCTGGAATTAAGCCATGTACATGATCCCAGAGTAATCCGTATCGCAGCTGTATTCGCAGTAATCTTAAGCTTTATTCCGAAGATGGCTGATGTAATCGGCTCCATGCCGTCCGCAATCATCGGCGGCGTAAGCTTCATGCTGTATGGTATGATTTCCGCAATCGGCGTCCGTAACGTAGTAGAGAACCATGTAGACCTGACCAAGTCCCGCAACCTGGTCATCGCAGCAGTAATCCTGGTATGCGGTCTGGGCTTCTCCGATGGTCTGACCTTTACTTTATTCGGAACTTCCATCACTCTGACTGGTCTTGCAATCGCAGCTTTGGCAGGTATCATCCTGAATGCAATTCTGCCTGGCAACGACTACGAGTTCGGCAAGGACTTAAAGGGCGATATCAACAGAGGTGTTACCCTGAAACCCAATCCGGAAGAAATCAAGTAAAAATCGAAGGCATGCTTCTGTTATAAGAGGTACAAAAGAAGAGCCCCGGCAGTTTTCAATTAAAAACTGTCGGGGCTGTTTTTCCTTCTGTAAAACAATAGAATGCACGCTCTGCGAGCATTCTATTGTCATGAATCAATGCCGCAGGCGGGAGAAAATGATAAAATGATGTCGGGATGCACTTGACACAAACCCGACATGCGCAAAAGGCGTGCGCAGAAATGAGCGGAAAAGATGAACATAATAGAAAAATTTGGAGCGATGGTAGGCGACGCTGCTTTAAAAGACCCGGAAAAAGCGCGCAGGCTGCTGCTGACCGGATATCGGCTGCAGGAACAGCGGCTGCGTTTTTTTCCGGATAAGGAAATTCCGTCTTCCGGGCAGTATGCGGCGCTGGTCGTGATGAAAAATATGATTCAGGCACTCGCAAAGCCGGACAATGCGGCGATGGTCAGCATTTTTGTGCCGGGGGAGCTGGTGACGGCAGCAGGGCTGACGCCTTATTCGGTGGAGGCGATTTCGTGTTTTCTCGCGGGAACGAAATGCGAACAGGTATTTCTTCGAAAGACGCTGGAAGAGGGCTTCCCGGAAACGATGTGCTCCTATCACCGGGTATTTTTGGGCGCGGCACTGACGAAAATTTTACCGAAGCCGCGCTGTATGATTTATACAAACCTCGCCTGTGACGGAAATATGATGACGTTTCCGTATTTGAAGCAGACATGCGACCGGCCGGGATTTTATATCGACGTCCCCTATGAAAAAAACCGCGAATCGGTTTTATATGTGGCAGATCAGCTGCGGAAGCTGAAAAGCTTTCTGGAGGATGTAACCGGCAGGAAAATTTCGGAAGAAGCGGTCAGACAGTCTGTTTTAAACAGCAAAAAGGCAGCGGAAAATTATCGAAAGCAGCTGGAGCTGCGAAAGGATCACGATCCGGTCACTTCGCTGACCTATGAGCTGTATGCGATTTTTATGTGCCATCTGCTCGCTGGTTCGGAGACGGCGGTAAGGTATACGAAACTGCTGTTAGAGGATGTGAAAAAGGCTCCAAAAGGCGAAGGACTGCATATCCTGTGGATGCACATCATGCCGTTTTTGCAGGAGCCGGTAAAGGACGTTTTTAATTACAGCAAAGCGGTGCACCTTTCTGCCTGCGATTTTGTTGCGGACGGATTTCGGCAGATGCAGTCGGACGACCCGTATGAGGCGATGGCGGAAAAGATGGTTTACTGTATTTATAATGGAAATGTGAGCCAGAGAATTGAGCTGGCAAAGGAGCTCGCCAGAATCACAAACGCAGACGGCGGAATTTTATTTGCGCACTGGGGCTGCAAGGGGACAATCGGCGCTTCCGGTCTGATCAAAAATTCGCTGGAAAAGGCGGAGCTTTTGACGATGGTTCTGGACGGAGACGGCTGTAATCCGGCAAACACCAGCGACGGTCAGGTGTCCACGCGGCTGCAGGCATTTCTGGAAATGCTGGAAGAAAACAGGGAGAAAAAGAGCTTATGATACACTACGTCTGTAAATATACGCCAGTTGAACTATTGAGGGGGTTCGGAGAGGAATGCTGCGTTCTGGAGGAAATGCCGGAGAACTTCGACCTGTCGGATCAGATCGCCCATGCGAACCTGTGCGGCTTTGGAAAATCCGTGATTCAGGCGGTTCTGGAAGGAAAAGCGGACGAACTTGTGTTAGTCAACTGCTGCGATTCCATGCGCCGCGTTTACGATATTGTGGAAAGCACCGGAAAATGTAAATTTCTGTATATGCTCGACCTTCCACATGAGGATAACGAATGTGAAAAGATAAAATTTGCCAATGCGCTCCTGCGCCTGAAAAAGGCATATGAGTCCTATTCCGGAAAACCCTTTGACCGCACATTATTTTTAAATGCATTTGCCAAAAACGATGCGGAAAGAACGCCGTATATCGGACTGCTGGGCGTGCGTGTCAGCGGCGTGCTGGAAAAAATGATTCGGGAAAATATCCGGATGGATGTGAAAAATCTGACTTGTACGGGCAGTCGGAAGATGGCGGTCATTCCAGAAGAAATGCAGAAAATGAAAGAGGAAGATATGTTTCTTTCCTACGCGGATACGCTGCTTTGCCAGATGCCGTGTTTTCGGATGAATAATAACACTCGGAGAAATCAGCTTTTTCTGGATCCGGCATTAAAAGGGGTCATTTACCATACGATCAAATTCTGCGATTATTACGGATTTGAATATGCGGCAATCAAGAGGGATCTCCACATCCCGCTGCTCAAAATAGAAACGGATTTCACGAGTCAGAGCGCAGGACAATTGCTGACGCGGATTCAGGCTTTTTCGGAAACGATGGAAGGGCTCGCAGCTTCAGAATCGGGTAAAAAATTCAGCAGAGAGGCAAAGGAAAAAATGGAATCAGGAATTTACTATGTTGCCGGAATCGACAGCGGCTCCACGAGCACGGATGTTGTAATTCTGGATCAGGACAACAAAATCAAATCGACGATGATTATCCCGACCGGCGGCGGGGCGATGCTGAGTGCAGAAAAGAGCCTCGAGCTTGCGGTCGAAAAGGCTGGCATTCAAAAGGACGAGATCGTGCGTATTGTCACAACCGGTTACGGTCGCGCTTATATTGACAGCGGCGACGACAGCATCACGGAGATCACCTGCCACGCAAAGGGCGCGCATTATTTGAACCCGAACGTCCGTACCGTCATCGATATCGGCGGGCAGGATATCAAGGCGATCAGCATCGATGAAAACGGTGCGGTCAAAAATTTCCTGATGAATGATAAGTGCGCTGCCGGAACCGGACGTTTCCTGGAAATGATGGCGCGGACGCTGGGACTTTCGCTGGAAGAAATGAGCAAAAAGGGACTGGAATGGAAGGAAAATATCGTCATTTCGAGCATGTGCACCGTGTTTGCCGAGTCAGAGGTCGTTTCTCTTGTCGCACAGAATAAGGACATCGCAGATATCATTCATGGACTGAATGTATCCGTCGCCTCCAAGGTAGGCGCGCTGGCGGCACGCCTCGGCAAAGATAATCCGGGTGAGTACATGATGACCGGCGGTGTCGCCAAAAACGAGGGGATCATCCGCGCACTGGAAGAAAAGCTGGGCGCGAAGCTCTATATCTGCGACGAAGCCCAGCTGTGCGGTGCGCTCGGCGCAGCGCTGTTCGCGGGGGAGAAATGCAGACAGCAGGATAAAGAAGAAAAATAATGCAAAATCCATCATGATCGAAGCTGAAGAGCGACAGGCAGGAAAACTAACAATGGCAGTCAACAGGTATCATCGCGCAAAAAACCAGGGCTGACGCCCGGCAGAAATGATCTGTCGAGCCGCCAGTCCTGGTTTTTTTAGGTGCGCCCGGCGGCGCACATTTCACAGTTCAGTTCTTTACATCAGCTTACGGAATAATGCGGTCAGATCTTCGATGCTTGCATCCTTCGGGTTGCCGGGTGCGCATGCATCTGCATGAGCGGATTCTGCCAGGAACGGAAGATCCTCTTCCTTGAGGGCTTCGAGCTTGGACGGAATGCCGACATCCTCGGAAAGCTTGCGGACAGCATCGACCGCAGCTTTACGGTAAGCAGCCTGATCCATCTGATCAACGCCTTCTACGCCCATTGCGCGTGCGATTTCACGGTATTTTTCACCGGTGCAGTCTGCGTTGTATTCCATAACGATCGGTAGCATCATTGCGCATGCAACGCCGTGAGGGGTGTCATAAACAGCGCCCAGGGTGTGTGCCATGGAATGAGCGATGCCGAGACCGACATTGGAGAAGCCCATGCCTGCGATATACTGACCAAGAGCCATGCCTTCACGGCCTTCTTTGGTGTTAGCGACGGCGTTACGCAGGGATTTGGAAATGATTTCGATTGCCTTTAAGTGGAACATATCGGTCATTTCCCATGCAGCCTTGGTGGTGTAGCCTTCGATTGCGTGGGTCAGAGCATCCATACCGGTAGAAGCGGTCAGGCCCTTTGGCATGGAGGACATCATATCGGGATCAACGACTGCGATGATCGGCATGTCGTGGGGGTCAACGCATACGAATTTGCGCTTGCGCTCTACGTCGGTGATAACGTAGTTGATGGTAACCTCTGCAGCGGTGCCGGCAGTGGTAGGAACAGCGATAATCGGAACGCAGGGTTTTTTGGTGGGAGCAACGCCTTCGAGGCTGCGGACGTCTTCAAATTCCGGGTTGGCGATGATGATGCCGATGGCCTTGGAGGTATCCATAGAGGAACCGCCGCCGATTGCGATGATGTAGTCAGCGCCGGAAGCCTTGAACGCTGCAACGCCGTTCTTTACGTTTTCGATGGTCGGGTTTGCTTTGATATCGGAGTAGATTTCATAAGCAAGACCTTCGCGGTCTAAAATATCCGTTACCTTTGCGGTTACGCCGAACTTGATCAGATCCGGATCGGAACATACAAATGCTTTCCGGAAAGCATGAGCCTTTGCTTCGTTTGCGATTTCTTCGATTGCGCCAGCTCCGTGATAGGAGGTCTGGTTGAGCATAATTCTGTTTGCCATTGGAAAAACCCCTTTCTTTCGATCGATTTTTGATAATTTCATTGTAATACAAAAAAGGAAAGAAAAAAAGGAAATTTTTATAAAATCGACATTATTCTAATGGAAAAAAGGAAGAAATGTTATTGAAATTTACCAGAATTTGCTTTCTTCTCAAAACTTTTTTAGCTTTGTTGACAATCTACGATTCTGCGGATGGAAATTCCTTTTTGCAGTTTTTAGAAGCTGCGTCGTCCGGTGCTTGGGGAGTGCAGCAAAAGCGTCTGGAATATTCCAGGTTTGCCTGAATCAGGTTGTATTCCAGTAAAAGACGGAGCGTGCAGGAGAGACATTCGGGAGATTTGGCGTGCGCTTCGCACACGTCCTTGAAAGAGTGGGACAGATTCAGAATATCCAGAGAAGAGACTGCCATGCAGATCACCTGAAACGCTCCGTTTCTATATAGTATGGCGCGCGTGCCGCCGGGGTGCGCAAATCGCTGCGGTGGATACCTCCTCTTTCCGGATAAAAACAGCGATGACCAGACTTTCCTGCTTGCATCCTGCCCTACAGATGATAAACTGAGAGTAAGAATCGAAAGGGACAGGAGGCACACAGCATGAACCTAAATCCGCTTGCGGCAGAGGAACAGTTTTTAAACCCATTGGATCGTGTCAACGGATTCGATATCCGTCCGGGGCTATATGAAATCAACGGAGCGACTTCCTTCGGAAGCTGCGTCAACTTTACAATTCATTCTCAGAATGCGGTTTCCTGTGAGCTGCTGCTGTTTCACAGAGGGGAAAAAGAGCCTTACGGGACGATTCCTTTTCCGGAAAATTACAGGATCGGGCGGGTATATTCGATGATCGTGTTCGGTCTGGATATTTACGATTTTGAGTACGCCTATCGGATGGACGGGCCGAACGTCCCGGAAAAAGGGCTGATTTATGATAAAACAAAAGTGCTTTTGGATCCGTATGCGCGGGCGGTGACGCAGCAGAGCATCTGGGGAAAAGAGCCCGACCGGGAGAAGGGTTATCATGGGCGGGTGGTGTTCAACGATTTCGACTGGGGTGACGCCAGAGAGCCGAAAAAGCCGATGCAGGAGCTGATTATTTATGAGATGCATGTGCGCGGTTTTACAAAGCATGCCTCCTCGGGCGTGCAGTTTCCGGGAACGTTTGAGGGTATCCGGGAAAAAATCCCCTACCTGAAGGCGCTTGGCATCACTGCGGTTGAGCTGATGCCGGTGTTTGAATTCGACGAGACGATGGGAAAACGTGAAATCGGCGGCAGAACGCTTCTGGATTACTGGGGCTACAACACGGTTGGATTTTTTGCACCGAACACAGGATACACGGCGCGCCAGGAGTATAACCGGGAAGGGACGGAGTTTAAAAATCTCATCCGGGAGCTTCACCAGAACGGAATCGAAGTCATTTTAGACGTGGTGTTCAATCATACCGCGGAGGGAAACGAGCAGGGACCGTTTTTTGAATTTAAGGGAATCGACAACCGGATTTATTATATGCTGACGCCGGAGGGAAACTATTATAATTTCAGCGGATGCGGAAATACGTTAAATTGCAATCATCCAGTCGTACAGCAGATGATTCTGGAATGCCTGCGGCATTGGGTAATTCATTATCGGGTGGACGGTTTTCGCTTTGATCTTGCGAGCATTTTGGGACGAAACGAGGACGGGACGCCGCTGTTACAGCCGCCTCTGCTTCGGAATCTGGCGGAAGATCCGGTGCTGAAGGACGTCAACCTGATTGCGGAGGCATGGGATGCGGGCGGTTTGTATCAGGTCGGAAATTTCCCGGCGTGGAACCGGTGGGCGGAGTGGAACGGCAAATACCGGGACGAGCTGCGCAGCTTTTTAAAAGGAGATTACTGGTTCGCAGCACAGGCGGCAAAGCGGATTACCGGCTCTCCGGATCTGTACGGCGGGCAGTATCGGGGCTACAATTCGTCAATCAATTTTCTGACCTGTCACGACGGCTTTACGCTGTACGACCTGTATTCTTATAATGAAAAACATAACGAGGAAAACGGCTGGAATAATACTGATGGTGCAGATGATAACCGAAGCTGGAACTGTGGGTACGAGGGAAAATCCGACAACCCCGGAATAGAAGCGCTTCGGAAAAGAATGATCAAAAATGCCTGTGCGGTGTTACTGTGCAGCCGCGGAACGCCGATGTTTCTGGCGGGGGACGAATTTTGCAATACGCAGTTTGGCAACAACAACGCCTACTGCCAGGACAATGAAATTTCCTGGCTGGACTGGTCGCTGTTGGAAAAAAATAGAGAAATTTACGAATTCTTCCGTTATATGATTGCATTCCGCAAAAAACACTCTGCAATCCGCGGAGAATGCAGTCCGTCCGGGCTTGGGTTCCCGACGGTCAGCGTCCATACGAATCAGCCCTGGGACAATAATGTGACCCAGGAAAGTAAATTCCTGGGCGTGATGTTTGCGGGGGCGGTTCCGGCCGGAAGCAGCCAGAAGACAGGACGAAATCAGGAAAACGCGTGGAGTCAGGAAGCAGAGAGACGCTGGGAATCTGTGTGGAGTTTGGAAACGGAGCGAACCCGGGAATTGGAAACGGAAGATCTCGTGTACCTGGCGGTCAATGTTTTCTGGGAGGATCAGCAGTTTTTTCTGCCGAAGCTTCCAAACGGCTTTGTATGGAGGCTTGCGGTCAATACGGACCAGCCGGAAATGCCCGAAAAGGAGTCACAGATGACTGTCATTGACAGTGAATTTATCCTGAAACCGCGCAGCGTCGCCGTTTTTGTGGGAGGCCCATCCTTTTAACAAAATGCCGCGAAATGGAAAGAAAAGCTGATGATGTCTCCACATTATAAGCCAAACATTTCGCGGCAGATTTTTTTCCCAGTCTCTGTGCGGAAAATGTTGTCATAGGTCGCCCGGATATGGGCTGTGTCCGTGTTTCCTTCAAAGAGGTTGACCAGAAAATCCGCCTCCACCAGAATCTGATAATCGAGACCGTCGATGCCGGTATAAGTATGATGATGACCGACTAAAAAGCTGACGCGCTCTATCACATCTTTTTCAAATCCCAGCTCGGAGAGCATCTGCTCTGCCAGGGCAGGACCTTCTTTTTCCTGCAATTTTCCGTTTCCGTCTCCGTATTTTTCCAGACACAGCCGGATGCCGATATCGTGCACGATGGCGGCAGCTTCCGTAATGAACAGTGTTTTTTCATCGAGATGCTCAAAAACAGCGATCGTCTTTGCAAAGCTGTGCACCTTCAGAAAATGCTGAATGCGCTCCGGGCTGCCGTGATCGTAGGAAATCATTTTTAAAATAAGCGGTTCTAAAGTCATATGAAGCTCCCTTCTTTGTGTGATACATAAGTCAGTTAAGAACATCATAGCGCGGTTTTCCGGATATTTCAAGCGCAGGAAAACGGTTGACAGTTCTCTGCAGATAAACTAGGATGAAAGAAAGATGTAGGTACATCCATTTTGAAAAACTATCGTGCAGGAAAGTCCCTGCAACTTAAATTCAGGAGGACGCTTGCGATGGACCCAACCGAACGGAAAATGACGAAAATTGCGCGGGAGTTAAATAAGCTGACGGTACAGACGATGAAGGAGGAAGGAATCGGGACGGCGGAGTTCGATTTTATCCATCTGGTGCGGCACCATCCCGGCATCACACAGGCGCAGCTGCGGGAAGAATTAAAAATCGACAAGGGAGCTGCGGCGCGCCGGGCGGCAAGCCTGGAAGCGAAGGGCTACCTGATTCGCCGGGACAATCCGGAGGACAAAAGAAGTCAGCTTTTGTATGCGACAAAAAAGGCGGAAGGGCTGAAAAACTCCAAGGTCAGCATTGAATCGACGTTTTATGAGTGGCTGATGGAGGAACTGGACGAATCAGAAACCGAGCACTTTTGCGAAATGCTGGATCGACTGTATCTGAGATCGAAAAAAGAAAGCCGGTCTGGATTTTTACAGGTAAAGGAACGGATGGACAGAGGAGAAAAGGATGGCTGAAGGGACGACGATGTGCGACAGGAAAGAATCGGGAATCCGGACTGCCGGGAGAAAACCGGATCAGATCGGAAGCTACTTTGTGACGGAGTGGAAGCCGCTGCTTGCGGTGACGGTTTCCGGTCTGATTTATAATATCGGACTGCTCGCGGGACCGTGGTTTGAAGGACGGCTTGCACAGTGCCTGCTGGATGTATTTACAGGGGAAAAAATTTTTACCGATATGCTGCTTTTGGTGTGCGCGTATGTGGCAGTGATCGGATTCGTGCAGGGCGCGCGCTACATCAAGCGGTTTTATGTGCGCCGGTTTGCGAACGATATCAACCGGAGCATGAAGCAGGTGCTTTACGGGAATCTGGTACATAAAAGTGTAGGTGAGCTGGAAAAAGAGGGGGCCGGAAGCCTTCTGACAAAAGCGGTGTCTGACGTGGATGCGTGCGCAGAGGGAATCCGGAAGTTCACGACGGAGATTTTTGATACCGGTATTGCGCTGCTTGCCTATGCTGCGATGCTGTTGTGGTACGACTGGCGGCTTGCGCTGCTGTGTCTGTTGTTCCCGCCGTTTTCCTATTTGATGGCGGAAAAGATGAAAACCGTGGTAGAGTGCAGCAATGCCGCATATAAGGAGAGCGCCGGACGCTTGAATACAGCGACGCTGGACCGCGCGGGCAACGCGGTGACTTATCGGATTTACGGCTGTGAAAAACAGCGCAGCGGCATGTATGAAAAACAGCTGGAGGATTACGAAAAAACAGCAGTCCGTGCAGGAATGCAGGTCGCAGCGATGCCTCCGCTGTATCAGGTGATTTCCATGGGAAGCACCGTGCTGATTTTGTATTTCGGTTCGAAAAATGTGTTAAACAGCAGATGGGCGGTTTGGAACATCGCAGCGTTTACGACATTTTTATCCTGCTATGGAAAGCTTGCGGTCAAGTCCTCGAAGGCGGCGAAGCTGTTTAACTCCGTACAGAAGGCGAACGTTTCGTGGAAAAGAATCCGTCCGCTGCTGACAGAGCCTCCGGAAGAAACAGAAGAAAAGACAGCCGGTGCGGTCAGCCTGAAGCTGGATCAGGCGGGCGGCGCATATCCAGGCGGAAAGCAGATTTTTGGCGGATTGACGATAAGCGCAGAGCCTGGACAGATCATCGGGGTCACGGGTCCTGTTGCGTGCGGCAAATCGACGCTTGGCAAAATTTTCCTGGGAGAAGTGCCTTATACCGGGCATGTTTTGTTAAATGGGAAAGAGTTATCTGAATATTCAGATAAAGAACGCAGGAGCATGATCGGATGGCAGGGACACGATCCGGAGCTTTTGGCGGACAGCGTCCGAAACAATGTTGCGCTCGGAGAGGAGCAGATCGACATCGGCAGGGAGCTTTCGCGCGTCTGCCTGGATCGAGAGGTGGCTGAAATGGAAAACGGCGTCGATACGCTGGTCGGCAGCCGCGGCGTGCGGCTTTCCGGCGGGCAGCAGGCGAGAACGGCGCTTGCGCGGACGCTGTCCCATGCAAAGCCGCTGATTGTTCTGGACGATCCGTTTGCGGCGCTGGATCGGAATACGGAGGAAGAAATTTTCCGGGAATTAAAAGCGATGTCAAAGGATCGGATTATCCTGTTGATTTCGCACCGCCTGTATCTGTTTGATCAGACGGATCAGGTCATATGGATGGAAAACGGACAGACGAAAACAGGAACGCACGAAGAAATGCTGCAGATCGTTCCGGAATATGCAAATTTGTGCAAGGGATGGAAGGAGGGAGCAGACCATGCGTGAGCGTTTGAAAAAAACGATGCCGTCAAAGGCGCATCATGAAATTCTCACTGCGGTGGGATCGATCTGCGCACAGAATCTTCTGCTTCCGATTGCATTGGTCATCACCGTAGTCGGCGCAGTCGTCACTGCACTTGTGCCGCCGCTGATTCTGGAAAACATCGTGGACGGGCTGACTGCGGGAAACCTGATGCCGATTGCACAGGCATTTTCCTATTTCGGCGTGGTAGCACTGGCGGGATTGCTGGAATCTACGCGGGAAAGCCTTTTGATCGTATTCGGACAGAAGCTGACCCACGGTCTGCGCAGTCAGATGTGCGAAAAGCTGTCGCAGCTGTCCGCAGATACGTTGAGTAAAATGGACGCAGGAACGATCGCATCCCGGTTCGTCGGAGATGTTGATACGCTGGAAATGCTGTTTACCTCCGGTATCATCAGCATGTTTGCAGACGCCTGCACGATGATCGGTATTTACGCAGTGCTCTGGCAAAAAAACCGCGGACTTGCGATTACTCTGCTGGCGATTCTGCCGCTGATTGCGCTGTTTACAAGACATGTTCAGAAAAAAATGCTGGCTGCGCAGGTGGACAGCAGAAAGGCTGCCGCGCGGACGTCGGGGCTTGTACCGGAGACGATTCGTTGCATCCGGATGATCCATGTTTTTGGAAAAGAAGGCTTTATGCGCAAACGTTATGACCGTACGCTGCAGGAGGGATATGCTGCGATGGAGCGTACAAATTTTTACGATGCGCTGTATTCACCGGTTATTTTGATTACGGATGCGCTGGTGACGGGCGTTGTCATGCTGCTGTCGGCTTCGTCCGGCCCGGAAGTCAGAATGTTTTTCGGCATGTCAGTCGGTACGGCGGTTGCGGTAATTTCCTATATTTCGAGAATCTTTTCCCCAATCGAAAGCATTGGTATGGAAATCCAGACGATCCAGGAGGCGCTGGCAGGCGCGAAGCGTGTCGGAGAATTTCTGGAGCTGCCGACGCGGCTGGAAACCTCCGGGGAGGCGGGAGAAAAAGTGATGACGGAGCTTGGCAGAGCCAGCGCAGGCACGGATTCGCCGGTCGCATGCATTTCCCTAGAAGATGTCAGCTTCGGCTATGAAGAGGAAAAGATGGTTCTGAAGCATTTGAGCTTCGAGATAAAAACCGGCGAGCAGGTAACGATGACCGGGCGCACCGGCGCAGGAAAGAGCACAATTTTTAAATTGCTTTTGGGGCTGTATCGTCCGCAGAAGGGCTGTGTAAAAATATACGGACAGGACGCTTATCTGCTTCCGGACAGTATCAGACGGCGTCTGTTTGGCTGCGTGGAGCAGAGCTTTAAGCGGGTTCCCGGAACCGTTCTGGAGCAGATTACGCTTTCTGATCCGACGATTTCCAGAGAGGATGCGGTCGAAGCGGCGAATCTGGCAGGACTGCATGAAGTGATTGCCGGAATGAAACAGGGCTATGATACGCCCTGCACGGACGCACTGTTTTCTCAGGGACAGTGGCAGCTTTTGTCCATTGCCCGGGCGGTTGCAGCGAAGCCGTCGATTCTGCTGCTGGATGAAATCACGGCGAACCTCGATGTAGGCACAGAGCAGGAGGTTTTGTATGCACTCAGGCGCGCCGGAGAAAACCGGACGGTGGTTTCCATTTCTCACCGTTTGTATGAAAAAATGGGCGGCAGGGAGCTTGTAATCGGGTAACCAGACATCGTCGCAAAACAATAGAATGCACGCTCTGCGAGCATTCTATTGTCATGAATACAATATGCCGCGCAAAGCCACAACCGGTCGCCTCTGCGCGGCATATTTCTCCTCCTTTCTGCGCACGTTTTTTGCGCATGTCGAGTTTGTGTCAAGTGAGCACAGACACAAATCTCGCGATTGAAAAATTTTATTTTTCAATCTTTGCACTCTATGCAGCGGAAACCTTCTTGTCTTTTGCTACAAGAATGATATACTGGGACTGAAATGATGTCGGGATCAAAAAGGCCTTTTGTCTCCTATGATACCGGATCAGGCATAAAAGCGATGACAGACAGGAGTGGTATACAATGGACATGCAGGAGAAATACAGACAGCAGTTGGATATTTCCTATTCCTATCATCTGGCGAAACGGATGGAAAAACACCGCACCAACGAAGAACTCGGCTATCGGACGGCGGGGTCGAAGGCAGAGCTTGCAACCGGGGAAATGCTGGCGCAGGAGATGCACACAATCGGTTTTCCGATTATCCATAAGGATGCGATTACAGTAGATGCGTGGGAATTTGAACGCGCGAAAATGACTTTTTTAAACGAAAAAGGCGAAGAGGAAACGATACAGCTTGGCGCGTATCAGACGAATTTTGTGACGGACGGACCGGAGTGTTACTCGGTTGTGTATGCAGGCAGAGGAACTCTGCAGGATTATGAAGGAATGGATGTCACCGGAAAGCTCGTATTAGTGGATATCAACCAGCGGGATGAGTGGTGGATCAATTATCCGGTTTATCAGGCGCATTTAAAAGGCGCGGCAGCTGTCATTGCTGCACAGACGGGCGGCTACGGAGAGGTAGACGAACGCGCACTGAACGCACAGGATATCGCGGGACCGTCGAATGCACCGGCGTTTTCGATTGCCCGGCACGATGCAGATCAATTGAAAAAAATGCTGCAGGGCCGCAGCGAGGTAAAGGTGCTGTTTGACGCTTCGACAAAGGTGATCCCGGCACAGACGACCTATAACATCGTCGGGGAGATTCCCGGAAAAACGCACCCGGAGCGCAGAATTATGCTTTCCGCACATTACGATTCCTATTTTGATGGTTTTCAGGATGATAATACCGCAATTTCGATGATGCTTTCGATGGGAAAAACGCTGCTGGAAATTGGATATCAGCCCGAAAATACGCTGATATTCTGCTGCATGGCGTCCGAGGAATGGGGCGTGGCGGATTCGCAGTTCGACTGGTCGACGGGCGCGTATGAACAGGTATTTACGGTGCATCCGGAGTGGCGGGGAAGCGTGATTGCCGACCTGAATTTTGAGCTCCCTGCGCTGGCACACGGGACGCGGGCGAGGATTCGGAGCACGTTCGAATACGTTTCTTTTCTGGAAGAATTTCTGGAAGAGCTGCCGAGCCTGACCGGCGCATATCCGGAAGAAACGAGGATTACCGCGCCGATTGAAACCTGGTCGGACGATTTTTCCATTGCGATTGCCGGAATCCCGTCGATGGTAAATGATTTTACGGGCGGAAGCTTTATGGAAACGAACTATCATTCACAGTTCGACAACGACGGCTTTTACGATGAGGATGTTTATCGGATGCACCATGAGCTGTTTGGACTTTTGCTGATGGCGATTGACCGTACGGTTGTTGTTCCGCTGGATTTTTCCAGAGTATTCCGAAAAGCAAGGGAGCGGCTGGACAGCGAATGGTGTGAAAAAACCGGCGCGGACGGACAGCGGCTGTTGCGGGTGTTGGAGCAGGCAACGGCAACGGCGCAACAGCTGTATGCAAAGGTAGAGAAAACGAACCGGAACGCGAGGCACGCTGACGCATCGGCGGCTGGTGTGGAAAATGCATCTGGACTGTGCACGGCGGAGACTGGCGATGCCGGGGCGGTGAACGGAGATTTTACCACATGTGTGCAGGGAACGGACACTGCTGCAGAAGTACCTGCGGCAGACACCCGGAAGCTGGAACGATCGCTTTTACAGGTTTTTCAGCAGGAGCAGGACGCCTATGTGCGGATCGACTGGTATGGAAACGTGTTGTTTCCGCATGGAATTTTGCAGGATCGTTTGCAGCTTCTGGAAGGTGCGGTGCGCAATCTGAAAGAGGGAAGGCTCTCAGCGGCACTGCGCAAGCTATATGAGATCGACAGCAACCGGTACGCATTTTTGTTTGAAGAAGAGGTTTATCGACATTTTACATCGTATGCATTGGATCAGAGCGCAGATCGGCTGAAATGGGGAACCGGAAGAATTATCGGGTTTGAAAACTTTTTCCCGGTTGTGACCGGACTTCTGGAAAAAGAAAAAACGGACTGCAGTGATTTTACGGAAGAAATTGCACAGCTGGAGGCTGCATATGAGCGCCAGAGCGATTTGTACCGGAAAGAAATCGATACGCTGTGCGTGCAGACGGAAAGGATGGAGCGGCTTTTGAGAGAAGCCGGAGTGGAATTTTATGGACAGTGAAAAACTGTATCGGGTACAGGAAGAGGATTTGCCAAAGCTTGAGGAGCTGTTGTGCCGTTCGTTTGCGGCGGACCCGTTGTATGTGGAGCTGATTCCGGATGAAGAGGTGCGGAAACGACTGATGCCGGAGCTGTTTCAATGCGACCTGACGGAATTTTATGAGACGTGTGAAATTTTTGCAGACAGTAAGGATTTAAACGGCATATTGGTCGTTTCGGATGAAACGGAGCCGTACCATCTGCTGCATCGTTATTTTACGGAGGTGCAGGCGACGCTGCGCACGGAGGGCTATCTGATCCGGGAGGATCACAGCCTGAAAACATTTTTTAATTTCGTGCTCGGCAGGGATTACCTGAATTCAAGCTGGACGGATCAGCTGCATCAGGATCGGAGACTGCATATCATTTATCTGGCGGTTGATCCGGAAATGCAGCATCACGGAATCGCGGCGACGCTGGTGGAAGAGGCAGTTGCATACGCGGAACGCAACGATCTGATGATTTCGCTGGAAACGCACAACCCGCGTAACGTTGCGTTTTATCAGCAGTTCGGGTTTAAGGTGTACGGAGTCGTGGAAAAGCATTTTTCCCTGAAACAATATTGTCTGGTGCGGGAAATCCAGGCGTAATATTCTAACAGTTCACTCGTAGTCTCCTGGGAGCAGCTTTTCCCGCAAGCGCGAAATCTGCTCCCAGGAAACTACGAGTGAACTATAGTACCATATTTGGATCGGCTTGAAAGTCATACCGTTTACGGTATTCCCTTTCAAGCCGATTCTGATATATAATGAGCACGAAAGAAAAACAAGCGACGCTGAAAGCGGCATTTGTTTTTCTCGTGCCA
>ERZ1026874.660-NODE-660-length-20579-cov-31.397924_pt1 | contig 20579 bp, 20 predicted proteins | sample MGYA00380167_ERZ1026874 | MGnify/ENA primary metagenome ERZ1026874 (study PRJEB33269, sample SAMEA4719803) | human gut metagenome | biome: human-associated habitat; feature: organic feature; material: feces | place: Cameroon | collected 2013-10 ...
AAGGACCCGTATCGCCCATCTCCCAGAAGTTGTCGTGCTTGTTGCCGTTGATGATGTGGTCGGCAGGTACGTGCTTTGCCCAGAAACCTGCAGCCTCGTTGTCGCGCTCCAGACCTTCCTCCTTGCAGCCCTCGAACACGGTAACGTAGAGGTCCTCAGGGTTGAGTTTCAGTATTTCAGTGAGGTATTCCCATGCCATATCGATGGCACCCTCCTTGAAGTAGTCGCCGAAGCTCCAGTTACCGAGCATCTCGAACATGGTGTGGTGGTAAGTATCATGACCTACCTCTTCGAGGTCGTTGTGCTTACCGCTTACACGGAGACATTTCTGAGTATCAACACGACGAACATCCTTGCCTGGGTCTTTTGTACCGAGGATGATGTCTTTCCACTGGTTCATACCAGCATTTGTAAACATCAGCGTAGGGTCATCCTTGATAACCATAGGTGCTGATGGAACAATTTTGTGGCCTTTGCCTTCGAAGAATTTCTTGAAGGATTCGCGCACTTCATTAGCTGTCATCATATCTATTTTGTATTAATCTTTATTTTTTTCCGAAATTCTTTGCAAAGATAAGAAGAATTGCTTAAATTTGCAAATCAATTAATCATTGTTTGATAAAAAGTTGCAAATTATGGCTCTGAAAACAGATAAAAACGTCAAATTGTACTACTCCATTAAGGAAGTGGCCGAGGAAATGGGTGTCAACGAGTCTACGCTGAGGTACTGGGAGAAAGAGTTTCCTTTCCTCAAACCCAAGGTCACATCCAACAAGGTTCGTCAGTATACCGAGAAGGACATAGAGCAGGTAAAGGTCATCTATTCGCTCATTAAGGTGAAGGGCCTCAAGATTGCTGCTGCCCGCAAGTATCTGTCACAGAACAGGACTGGCGCTGAGAAATCTTCAGATGTTCTGGAGACGCTCATCAGTGTGCGCGATGAGCTGAAAGAGCTGAAAAAACATCTCGATGCCTTGGTGTAGGACTTTTACTTCTGAACCCGGCTAAAATTCAACAAATAAAAATATGGTAATAGATTTTGAAAAAATTGCTGAGGCTCATCTCGAGGGCTTCAAGGGAGGAAAAGGAAAGTTGGACACTCGAAACTTCGTGGACGACAAGGTGAAGATCATGTATTCTACACTTCGTCCGGGAGCTACCACAGGACTGCATACCCACGAGGGCAACTGCGAGGTGGTGTTTGTGATAAGCGGAACGGCTACATTCCACTATGATGACAGTGTGGAGGAGGTACGTGCCGGACAGGTACACTACTGCCCCATGAACCATGCCCACTATATGGAGAACCTCACCGACCACGACTTGGTGTATCTTGCCATTGTGCCAGAACATCATTAATCGACCCCCAAAAATGGCAAAAAGAGAATACGTAGAAGCCAACAAGCGTTGGTTAGAAGAGAAGGCTCGCGAGGAAGGCGTACAGGCCTTGCCCCGTGGCATCTATTATAAAGTGCTGAAAGCAGGCAATCCTGATGGTGCCAAACCAGGCCGAAGAAGCATCGTTACGGCCCACTATACGGGATGGACCATCAACGGCAAGAAGTTTGATTCCAGCCGTGGTGGAGCTCCTGTAGCATTTCGCCTGTGCGAACTGATAGAAGGATGGATTGTCGCCATGCAACAGATGACGGTAGGCGCCAAGTGGGAAATCTACATACCTGCAGAGATGGGGTATGGCAAGTTCTCACAGCCAGGCATCCCCGGTGGCTCTACCCTTATTTTTGAGATAGAGCTGTTGGGTGTAGCCTGACGTTTGTCTTTTCTTACTTCTTGGTCAGCACATAGTGCTTGGCCATGGCGCCTTCTGGCTCGTTACCGATAGAGTCGGTCATGATGAGACTATGAGCATCTCTTACTTTATAGTAAGAAGTTTCTCCACTCGAAGGACGGGTGATTTCTATCACACCGTGCGACAGGAGTTTGTAGATTCCGCTTGCCTCGTCGTGTCCGTCTTTACGGTCAATGTAGTCGGCAGAATACTGGTAGGTGCTGTCTGCATTGAGGGTCAGCACGGTCTTGATGCCAGGACAGTCGGCAGCAGGAAGTGTTCCCTCGTAAGTACCTGCAATAGAGTCGAGTACAAAGTCGTTTGAATCAAGCGAATCTTTTTCTGCATAGCTGAGGCTGTCTTGATCGGTCTCAGGAGCGTTGGTCTTCTTGCTATTGCAAGATCCAACAGATAGAGCAGCGATAACGGCTGCTGTCAATACCAATTTCTTTTTCATACTTTACTGCTTTTTAATTTAACTTTTCTAACTTCCCTATTTGCAATAGTTGAGTTAGTATAATCACGCAGCAAATATACATGATTATTTTCTTATATGCAAGTTTTTCACCCTACATTTTTGGGAAGTTGGAGAGTTTTTGGGAATGTTGAAGATTTTTTGGGAATCTTGGAGAGTTTTTTTGACCTGTATGGTAGGGTGTGCTGTTTAATTTCATGTCCACAAAGGCATTTGTCTTAACTCCCTTAACTCCCTTAACTCCCTTAACTCCCTTAACTCCTTTAACTCCCTTAACTCCTTTAACTCCCTTAACTCCTTTAACTCCTCCAAAAAACTCTCCCTTATTTCCTCTTCTTTTGCGTGTTAGGCAGGAATCCGGCAATGATGCCGAGCAGAGGCAGGAAGGCGCTTACCTGGAAGATGAACTCGATGCTGGTCTTGTCTGCTAACCATCCGAAGAAGGCAGAGCCCAAACCTCCTAAACCAAACATCAGTCCGAAGAAAATGCCGGCAATGAGACCCACCTTGTCGGGCATCAGGTCAGTGGCGTACACCACGATAGACGAGAAAGCCGAGGCAATGATCAATCCCGAAAGGAAGGTGCAGACGAGAGTCCAGAACAGGTTGGCGAAGGGCATGATGAGGGCGAAAGGTGCCGCACCGAGGATAGAGAACCAGATGACGTACTTGCGCCCAAACTTATCACCCAACATACCTCCAGCCACAGTACCAATGGCAAAGGCGGCAAGAAAGACGAACAGACACAACTGAGAAGCTTGTACCGAGATGCCAAACTTGTCGATCAGGAAGAAGGTGAAGTAGCTCGTGATGCAGGAGGTATAGAAATACTTCGAGAAGATGAGCAGCACGAGGATGAGCAGTGCCCCATATTTCGCCCGCTTCGAGATGTCGTTGTTCAGGGTGACGTTTTTCTGCGGATGCGTCACCACATACGCCAACCGGGCCTTGTACCATGCCCCTAATCTGATCATGATAAGGGAGGCGAGCAAGGCGGCAAGGGCAAACCACGAGATGGCGTGCTGTCCGAAAGGCAGGATGATGAGGGCTGCAAGGAGAGGACCTATCGCCGAGCCACCGTTGCCGCCTACCTGGAAGATGGACTGTGCCAGACTCTTCCTGCCTCCCGATGCCAACTGGGCTACTCGTGATGCAGTGGGGTGGAACACGGATGAGCCTAAACCCACGATGCTCACAGAGAGGAGAATCAGCAGATAATTTTCAGAGAAGGCCAGCATCAGTAGACCGATGAGTGTGAAACACATACCCACGGAGAGGGCATAGGGACGTGGATGCTTGTCGGCATACAGTCCGGTAAAGGGTTGCAGAATCGATGACGCCATCTGAAACATCAGGGTGATGATTCCGATTTGTGCGAACGAGAAGTCGAACTTATCCTTGATGATGGGGTAGATGGAGGGGATGATCGACTGAATCATATCATTCAGAAAGTGGGAAATGCCACAAATGATAAGTATCGAATATACCGTCCCCTCCATCTTCGTGGGGTTTCCTTTTATTTTACTACCTATTGATTTTATATTCATTTCTATATTGGTTTTGAGAACCATTTGACCGCTTTACTTCCAGAACAGTTGGTCGATAAACTCATATCGCTTCTCCATCTGGGCATCGGTCTTTACCACCGTGTTCTCGTCGATCTGTAGCACAGGAGCGATGGCTTTACCGTTGGTGGAAGGCCATTCAGGCAGACCCAGTCCGTTGGGGTTGCCAGTCTTCACAAAGTTGATGTAGTACTGGCTGAAGATATCGCTTATCATGTAGTCGGCAGGTTGCCAGTCGTAAACACGGTTGGTAGGCAGAGTGCCCATGGCATACTCGATATCGGCAGAGTGTACGGCACCCTTGTCCTGTGGGGCAGGAGCCTCACCCTCCTTGGCGTCTATCACACCACCAGCCAGGGCAGCCACTTTTCCCTTGATGGCCATGGCAGGACGGGGATGACAATAGCGATAACGGTAAACGGGCTGTCCGCTTGTCAGCTTGTGCATGTTGCCCCACTTCCATGTGGAATAGTCGAGGAAGATGTCAGAAGCCAAGTTCACACCTGGTTGCTCCAGCACATCCTTGTTGGTAGTGATGCCGTAAAGACGGAACAACTCATCTATGTTCTCTTCGCCGAAAGTAGCTTTGGCACCAGCCTTCAGGTTCTCCACCGTAGGCTGTTTGCCCATCAGTACAGCCCATGGTGTCATCTCCTGGTTGTTGCCGCCCACGAGCAGAGGCACCTTGGTCTGGTTGCCTTTGGCGAAAGTCTCTTCTGGTTGCTCTAGGAAGAAATATCCGTCGATGTTGTACACGGGGCGCGACTTGACGGAAGCCAACTTCAGCAGCTCTTCAGCAGGAAGGTTGCGAAGCATGTCGATGTCAGCCTTAGGGGCTTTCTTCTTGCTTGCCTTTCCCTTTGTCTTATCGGTCTTACCGACCATCTGTGCAACTATATTCTGTGCCATTTCCACACCCTTCTGCTCAGCTTCCTTCAGGGTAAGCACCTTTTTGAATCCCATGACCGAGCCGCTGGAACCCATGGCCTGTGCAAAGAGACCCTGGCAGAGAGGCGAAGCCATCAGGGCACTTACCGACATCGAACCGGCCGATTCGCCAACGATTGTGATGCGGTTGGGGTCGCCTCCGAAGGCCTCGATATTGTCTTTCACCCATTTTATGGCAGCCACCTGGTCCATGAAACCATAGTTGCCCGATCCTTTATAGGTGGTCTCCTTGGAGAGTTGTGGATGCGCGAAGAAACCGAAGATACCCTCGCGATAGTTGGCGGTGATAGAGATGATGCCCTTTCTCGCCATCGCGTCGCCAGCATATCGAGCCTCGCTTCCGCTTCCAGCCATCAGTCCTCCGCCATTGAAATAGATCAATACGGGCAGATGCTCTTTCATCGTCTTGGCAGGAGTCCATATATTAAGGTATAGACAGTCTTCGCTGTTCACCTTGGTTCCGAAGTTCATATCGCCGAAGAGTGGTTCCTGCATCGGATTAGGTCCATACTCTTTAGCCTCGCGCACACCGTCCCAGTGCTTTGCTGGCTGTGGAGCCTTCCATCTGAGGTTGCCCACAGGAGGAGCTGCAAACGGAACACCTTTAAACACCTTGATGCCCGAGAGGTCTTTTCCTTCGAGGATACCCTCGACCGTCTTTACCTGGGTTTGCGCCATCGTTCCCATCATGGGGAGCAGAAAAGCGAGAGATAAAAATAGTTTCTTCATATAGTTGTTTGGTTTGAAAAATCATTTCACTGCCTCTACCTCGTAGCCAGCCAGCTTGAGGAGGTTGAGCACACCCTTTTCGCCTGGCAGATGACCGGCACCTACGGCAAAGAAGGTTGGTTTGTCGCTCATGATGGCAGGCATTTTTGCCACCCAGTCAGCATTGCGGTTGTCGAACATGATGGCATACTCCTCTTTCGTGTCGTCGCAGCTGTCGTTGCGCTTCTCGCTGATCACCTCTTCTATCTGCTTCATGTTCTGAGCGAAGTAGGCGTCGCTGAGGCGTTGCGTTACCATGTTGTAATATTCCGTGTTGTCGACGAGGCACATCAGGAGTTGTTTCTGGCGCTCGAGAGGAATACTCTTGAAGAGCACCTCTATCTGCTTGTCAACCGTCTCAAGACCGATGACAGGCTCGTGGTTGCGCTTGGCAAACTTCTGGAAGTAGTCGTCGAACGACTGTGTAGGGTCAAAGCCACGGGCATGCTTGAGCGACATGAGCAGGGTGAGCTGTGTGTTGAGAGCCTGCGGTGTGATGTTGCCAAACTTAGCCTCCACGATAGGGTTGCTCATATCGGCACTTGTCAGGTCCTTGAGCAACTTGTTGAGTCGTGTGTACTCTTCTTCGGTAAGTATGCTCTTGAGTGTCTTGCCGTGAGGAAGCAGCATGGCAACTGCCATTTTCTGTACACTCTCTGGTTTCTTCATATCTTCCATGTCGAGCTCTCCGCATACCTGTTCGGTATTGTTGAGAGCGTCAGGGATACCCTCAATGGCATTGACGAAACTGACGGGTGCCAGATGATAAGTTCCTACGATGTAGGATGGTGACTTAAGGTCTTTGCCCGAAATCTTATACAAGAGTTGGGCGTTGGCGCTTGTAAACATTGATACAAGAGCCAGTGAGATAATCATTAACTTTTTCATTTTCTCTGATTTTTTATTCTTATATTTTTATTCTTCCATCAACTTGCGATAGCGACCCTTCTTGATCTCAGTATCGCCAAGACGGCGGGCCTTGTTGATCTCGTACTCCGAGTAGCTTCCCTCGAAGAAGAATACCTCACCATTACCCTCGAAGGCAAGGATGTGAGTACAGATACGGTCAAGGAACCAACGGTCGTGACTGATGACAACCGCACATCCCGCAAAGGCCTCCAGGCCTTCCTCCAAGGCGCGCAGCGTATTCACGTCGATATCGTTGGTAGGCTCATCGAGCAGAAGCACGTTGCCTTCCTGCTTCAGCGCCAAGGCCAACTGCAGGCGGTTGCGCTCACCACCCGAAAGCACACTGCAGAGCTTGCTCTGATCGGTACCCGAGAAGTTGAATCGCGAGATATAGGCTCGTGCGTTCACATCACGTCCGCCAAGACGCAAGGTCTCGTTGCCCTGCGAGATGACTTCGTAAACCGTCTTCTGAGGATCGATGTCCTTGTGCTGCTGGTCCACATAGGCAAGCTTCACGGTCTCACCCACCTCGAAGTTGCCGCCGTCGGCCTGCTCCAGTCCCATGATGAGGCGGAAGAGGGTAGTCTTACCGGCTCCGTTAGGACCGATGACACCCACGATGCCGTTAGGAGGAAGCATGAAGTTGAGGTCGTTGAAGAGAACTTTCTCGCCGAACGCCTTCTTTACATGCTGAGCCTCGATCACCTTGTTACCCAGACGAGGACCGTTAGGGATGAAGATTTCCAGCTTCTCCTCGCGCTCCTTCTGCTCCTGGTTGAGCATCTGCTCGTAAGAGTTCAGACGAGCCTTACCCTTAGCCTGACGTGCCTTAGGCGCCATGCGAACCCATTCCAACTCACGCTCCAGAGTCTTGCGGCGCTTAGAGGCAGTCTTCTCCTCCTGAATCATTCGCTTGGTCTTCTGGTCGAGCCAAGAAGAGTAGTTGCCCTTCCATGGAATACCCTCGCCACGGTCCAATTCCAGAATCCACTCGCTCACGTCGTCGAGGAAGTAGCGGTCGTGGGTTACGGCGATGACGGTACCCTCATACTGCTGCAGGTGCTGCTCCAGCCAGTCGATGCTCTCAGCATCCAGGTGGTTGGTAGGCTCATCGAGCAGGAGTACATCCGGCTTCTGCAGGAGCAGGCGGCAGAGAGCCACGCGGCGGCGCTCACCACCCGAGAGATTGGTAACAGGCCAATCGCCAGGAGGACAATGCAGGGCAGCCATCGCACGCTCCAGCTTGGAGTCGATGTTCCAGGCATCGGTAGCATCGATGATATCCTGCACCTCAGCCTGGCGCTGCATCAGCTTGTCCATCTTATCAGGGTCTCCGTAATATTCTTCGAGACCGAACTTATTGTTGATGTCCTCGTATTCAGCGAGTGCATCATAGATTTTCTGCACACCCTCCATCACGTTTTCCTTCACGGTCTTGTTCTCGTCGAGCGGAGGATCCTGAGGCAAGTAGCCCACAGAGTAGCCTGGGCTCCAAACCACCTCACCCTGGGTAGGTTGCTCAAGTCCTGCGATGATTTTCATCAACGTAGATTTACCGGCACCGTTCAAACCGATGATACCGATTTTTGCTCCGTAGAAGAACGATAGGTAGATGTTCTTCAGAATTTGTTTCTGATTTTGTGGGATAATCTTGGATACTCCCACCATAGAGAAGATAATCTTCTTGTCGTCAACTGTTGCCATGTTTATTATATAATGTATTAATCTTTTCTGTCTGCTTGCAAAAATACAAATAAAAAGTCAATTTTCGCAAGAAAGTAACGTTGAAATGGCAAATAAAGAGAAAAAATGTGCTTGTCGGACAAAAAAGTGGCAGATGGAAGTTGTTTTCCCGTAATTTTTGCTTATATTTGGCAGCAAATTACAAAAAAAATACAACTATGGATGCAACTTATATGGAACTGATGGTAAGGCTGACGTTGGCTATGGTCTTGGGCGGAGCGATAGGTATAGAGCGTGAGTATCGTGCCAAGGAGGCAGGCTTTCGCACCCATTTCCTGGTAGCCTTGGGAAGTGCCCTCTTCTGTGTGGTGTCGCAATATGGTTTTGGTGTCGACCTGAAAGACTCTTCCCGTGTAGCAGCCCAGGTGGTGTCGGGCATCGGCTTCTTAGGTGCAGGAACCATCATCTTCCAGAAGAATGTGGTGAGAGGACTCACCACCGCTGCCGGCTTATGGGTGACAGCAGCCATAGGTCTGGCTTGCGGAACGGGCATGTTTGTCGCCGCCGTCATCACGACCGCGATGGTGCTCCTGGGACTTGAGGTGCTCAACTATCTGATACCACAGTTGGGAACCACCACGATCGAGTTGTCCTTTACGGCTCCCTCGATAGATAGTGTGAAGCAGCTCATCCAGAGTCTGAAACAAGACAATGTTGAGATCCATTCTTATGAGTTGAAAGACCGTCGCACGTCCAAGGGCGAGTTTTTGGAGGTGAGCATGGAACTGAAGGCGAAACGCGGTTTCCATACCCTTTGTATGCTCGACTATATGAATGATTTCTCTGATGTCACGATTTCCACGATGGAGTAGGGGCGTGAGGGGGGTAACAATTATTTACACTTTCTCATGATTTCTCCAGCCTTTTCCTTATCGCTGTCAAAGCTGAACAGTTTATAGATGTCAGTCGCATTCTGAGGATCAACGATGTGGGGTGCCATCATGGAGAGCGCTTTCAGCCGTTCGTCGTCAAAGGTGAAAATCTTCATCAGTCTGACAGCCTGTGAGCAGGAGTAGTAGCATCCTAAGCTGGCGACCTCTATCAGGTCGAACTTGTTGTCATCGAACGATGCCTTCTTCACCTTATTATATAGTATGGAGAAGCTTTGGTTGCTGAGACTGTAGCCATAGCGTGTTCCCTCTTCGGGACAGAATGCCGGACCGAGAGTTGGTGGGGTAGGACGTTCCGGACAAACCGTAACCGTTGGCTTGCGGTTGTTGTCATCGTCAATTCTTGTACTGTAGTTGATCACTTTCTCGTTTCTGTCTTTAGCCGAAGCCGAGAGGCATAAGGCAAAGAGCATCAGGCTGGTGGCGATAATTGCCATTACTTCATTTCTCTTCATTGTCTTTACTGTTTTTGAAGGTTGGTGTTTATAGAATTTCTCAAGTTCAGAAGTTATAACTTCTTTAACTTCCCCATTTGCTGACGTGGAGCTTATCTTTTGCAAAGATAATGCAAACGAGTGCAATGAAAGCTTGCTTTCTGATTGCCGAATGCAGCTTATCTTCTGCAAAGATAATGCAAATGAGTGCAATGAGAGCTTGCTTTCTGATTGCCGAATGCAGCTTATCTTCTGCAAAGATACTCCTTTCCATTGTTCCAACATGGGGATAATTCCCTAATTGTAAAAGGAAAATCCCTACAAAGTACCAAAACAGTACTTCGATTTAATAGAAGCATGAGTTTTGTTCCTATACATCAGCCGAAATCTGAAAATGACAACAAGGTGAAGGGTATTTGCGTAATCCATTTTTATAAAAACTGATGCTATAAAAATGCCTACTTATGGCACAATTGTGCCCAGCGAAGAGTACAATAGTGCCTTTTAAAAAGCAAATGTACAGCAGCGGAAGTATCATATTATCATACAAAGATGATAAGTGTATATGTGTTTCAATCCACGCACCCACGAGGGGTGCGACAAAAATGGTTTGCCGTGTTGATTATAGAGGGTGTTTCAATCCACGCACCCACGAGGGGTGCGACTTGAGTCATAGCCTTTACAAGTCCAGGCTCATAGTTTCAATCCACGCACCCACGAGGGGTGCGACAAATAATGAGGGTCAAGACCTGTTACCCAATCAGTTTCAATCCACGCACCCACGAGGGGTGCGACTCAGCTAATAAAACTAATCTTAAGATTTGGCGTGTTTCAATCCACGCACCCACGAGGGGTGCGACTTGATTAACAAAAATAGGATAGAGCAGAGACGGAGTTTCAATCCACGCACCCACGAGGGGTGCGACACATCATCATTTTAGTAATTTGGCTTTTATCATGTTTCAATCCACGCACCCACGAGGGGTGCGACCTCATGTTCCCCCCTTGCAGGTGGGGAGCAATCGGTTTCAATCCACGCACCCACGAGGGGTGCGACCCTGGGTACGTTCCGCAATGTCGGCACGGGCGAGTTTCAATCCACGCACCCACGAGGGGTGCGACGCTGGTGGCGGAGGTGGTATTCCAGGAGATGGAGTTTCAATCCACGCACCCACGAGGGGTGCGACATCTGTTTGGCTATCGCTTCATCATTTTCTTTGCGTTTCAATCCACGCACCCACGAGGGGTGCGACGAGGTATGGCGAGTTGAGTTTTCAATCAAATCTGTTTCAATCCACGCACCCACGAGGGGTGCGACGAGGTCGCCGATTTTATCGGCTCCTACAAAAATGGTTTCAATCCACGCACCCACGAGGGGTGCGACTTACTGATTCGATGAGCTCATCAATCATCGAGGAAGTTTCAATCCACGCACCCACGAGGGGTGCGACCTACGATAGCTATTTAGGTGCTTGCACCGATAGATATCGTTTCAATCCACGCACCCACGAGGGGTGCGACCGATGAGAGTTCAATACTAAAGAACTTTGCAGGTTTCAATCCACGCACCCACGAGGGGTGCGACAAAATTGGACGAGGACTTAAAACGGCTACAGCAGTTTCAATCCACGCACCCACGAGGGGTGCGACATACGGAATGTGGGATTTTAGTCAGCATCCAAGGGTTTCAATCCACGCACCCACGAGGGGTGCGACTTGTGGTCGCCAACACATACAAGTTCGCCATCAAGTTTCAATCCACGCACCCACGAGGGGTGCGACCAGCCAAAGGTTCGTGGTTGGAGAAGGAGGAGGAGTTTCAATCCACGCACCCACGAGGGGTGCGACCTTTTTAAGTTTTTACGAAGTTACTTCTTTTGCTGTTTCAATCCACGCACCCACGAGGGGTGCGACTCGGTTTGTTAATAAAGATTCTATTATCGGTCAGTTTCAATCCACGCACCCACGAGGGGTGCGACTACATCAATTTATTAACAATATAAGAGGACAAGGGTTTCAATCCACGCACCCACGAGGGGTGCGACTGCATATTCTGCAAAATACAGAATATTAATATACAAAAGTAGTCATTTTGCGAATATTAACCAAACAATAACATTTAAAGTTATTAAATCCTTGGAATTTTTATAAAGTCTTGATACACAAAAGGTGCGAACCTCACAGCAATTTATGCAATCCTATAGGTTCGCATTCTCATATATCAGATGATTAATTCACCAGTGAAATCAACACCCATATCCTTACCTAAAGTTTCTACCTTATTCTTCCAATTCTTCCCCAACATATAAAACCTTATGCTATCTTGCTCAGAATCTATAATACCATCCAATTGATTCCTCAACGTAATAAACTGGGATTCCGTCAAAATACACTCAAAAACAGAGTTTTGAACACGCTTTCCATAATTCATACATGCCCGTGCAACATTACGCAAACACTTGGCACCATGTGGCGATGTGATATTCACATCATAAGTAATCAATACAAACATAAGCTACTTAATTAAGAATACTGGGTAATCATCAATATCTATACGAATGAACCTTGCCAACAATGTAGCCTGAATATAAGGAAGAAGACCGATACTTACCTTTTCGTTCAAATAAGGATGGGTAATCTGCTCTTTCTTTCGACTCTGCCAAGCCGTGAGAATAGTCTTTCGACCAGAATCCGTCATTACAATTCCTTCCTCCCCTTGCTTAATGAAATCTCTTTTGGTGATTTGCTTTCTATTAATCAACGATAATACCAGTCTGTCGCCAAGATAAGCACGAAGTTCTTCCATCATATCCAATGCCAACGAAGCTCTACCTGGGCGTAATGTATGCAAAAAGCCAACGTATGGGTCTAACCCGACTGTTTCTAAAGCCGATGTCATATCATTAGCTATCAGCGTATAAATAAAAGAAAGCATTGCATTGACAGCATCTTTTGGTGGTCGTCGATTGCGCCCTTCAAAAACAAAATCTTCTTTCTGGCAAAGGAGAAGATGAGAGAAAACGCCAAAGTAACAGGAGGCAGCTTCTCCTTCTATTCCTCTCACGCTATCTATAGAATCAGCATTCAGCACCTTATGTTTACAACGCAACAATTCATTCGCAGCTTTTTCTATGGCTTCATCATTTCCATTGTCTCTGATGAAACGGCGCAAAATGTTGCGATAATTTTGAATCTTACCCCCTATGAACAGCTTGCAAAGATGAAGAGCATAATTTGGATCATCGGAATTCTTGTATTGCGCTTTTCTCAACAAGACATTTCCCCTTGTAGGTCCTTGAGAGCGACTGATGTACCGACCTTGCGGAGAAAGGAAAGTGAGGGACACATTGTTATCTGCACACAACTTCATAAGCCCTGGACTTGCCCCCATATAACCAAAAGTAACTATCTGCTCTATATTATGGATAGGAATACGGAATATCTCGTTTTGCTTCACAGATACCACAACATTTAACCCATCTTTACTTAGATAGGCTTCAGGTGTGGTCACGTATAATGTATTAAGTAATATCCTCATATAGATTTTTGTTTAAATAGGTTGATACTAGAGTACAATCACTCATTTCTGGCATACAGAGATTTACCAGAGAACAATTCTTGCAATGGTGCTGTTTGTTAGCTTTTGGCAAGATACCGCTTTTAAATACCTCGTGCATCTGACGGGCACATTGAATAGTCGTACTTCTTAATGACTCAGAAATAGAAATTGTTTCTCTATGTTTTACTTCATCATAATACAATGCACCGTATGGAATATGAATGCCATACATTTCTTCAAGACACATTGCCTGGGCAGCCAATTGTACTTCATCTCTTTCATCAGGTTTATGATGACCTCTTTTATACTCCACAGGGTATGGTTTCCAATATCCTTTGTAGCGATTATGAGTTATAGCATCTTCTGATGAATCAGCAGGAATAAGTTCTACAGCATCAGTTACACCATATAACCCTAATTCTTTAGAGGCTATATGGAGGGAACGAAGCGTGATAACATCACCATTTTTCTGACGATAGAAGGGATTATCTACATTCTTGTGCAGAATCTGCCCTTCTGTCGTCAGTTTGTTTTCAGCCCATTGTTGCTCGATATGAATCAAAGCCCATTGTCGGGGGCAGAACATAAAGTGCTGTATCCCCGACAACATGAGCATTTCGTCTTCAGTATACATGATGATACTAAATCAATTCTTCAACTGATACACCAGGATATTTCTCATCCAACTCCTCTTGGGTAGGAACAGTAACGTCATAATCGCCAAATGAACGTGGTACATCTGTATTCTTCTTGATTTTCACCAAATCAAACAATTTATTCGCTGGAGCATTACCCAGAACAGAATCATGTTTGAATACGATTAATTTCTGAGCACTCATCAAACCCCTTGCTGCAGAACGGTCAACATCAAACATGTTCTTCAATGCATCAAAGAAAAGTTCCAGGTCTTCCTCTGAGAAGCCCGTTTGTTTGGCAAGGTTGGCAGAGATGAAGCCATGGCAGACATAGAGGCCATAAGGAACTGTAGCCTTGCGACCTTGAATGCCAACTTGTGAATCGTAAGATTTCTCTTCATCGCGAGCTGCACAAACTGTTAATGCATGTTCTGCTGGGATAATAGGGTCTATTGAACGTGCAAAAGTCATTTGGACAGCTCCTCTTACTTGTCCTGCATTAGAGCCAGTAGAAAGAACAGCTCCAAAAGTTCTTACATCATAGAAACGCTTACACATCGCTTCACGTCCTGCTGTAACTATGTCGGCAGGTGCTTTTTCTTTGACTTTTAAGTCCAAGCCAAGTTCTTCTTTGTACATCTTGCGTATTTCGCCATTTATGAAAACCTCTTGTCCTGAGATTTCCTTTGACTTAACCAATATATCGTTATTAGTTTCACCCATTTTCGCAATCTGTACATAATTGCGTACTTTTCTTTTTAAACAAATATCAGTAACAAGCCCCATACCAGTTTCTGAGTCAACACGTGGAAGGTTTCCTGCATCGGGATCACCATTGGGATTTCCGTCCTGTACATCAAACAGGTAAACGAAATCAAATCGATTTTTTAAATCAGCCATAATTGTAATTATTAAATATTATTAATCTTCTGTCTCTTTGTTTTCCTCATGATTCTTTTGATGATAGTAACCAAGGAAGAATCTGCCTTGGTCGCTTAAGTCCAAAGTGTCTGGGAAATCAGAAATCTGTGCCATTATCTCTTTTTTCTGATTGTCAAAGTAAATAGCGAGTCCTTTCTTGTCTTTAGCCAACTTACTATAGTGACTATTTGACAATTTCAATATCGTTGGATAAACAGCAGATGGTGTTGATGATGCTGCATTCATGTATCCAGAACGGATTGAATCTTGTTTGTTTGCTGCATATTGGAGATTTTCCAATACAGCAAAGAGGCGACCGCAAAGGTAGCCTTGATTTGTGTTACTTTTGTCTAACATTGTTTCTATCTTTTTATTGTTATCATTTATTCTGTTAAGATAAGCCTTAATGATTGCCATACGAGCTATGCGAATAGCATCTTTATTGCCTGACTCAGCTCTTATTCTGCGAATGCATGCAGAAAATAAAGTGAATGGATATGGCGTTCCTTGGAAGATACTTTTAACAACAGCTTCTGGGAGATTAGGGGTAGCTTCAGATTGTTTCCCGTTAAGAGTGACAGCTGCAAGTATACTCTTGATTCCCATATATGGTTTCTTATCTATACGAGTATCTTTGATTTCCATATCTTTAAAATGACATAGTATCTTTCCTGCAAATTCTTTCAGAGAACATTCAGACCAATATACAACGGCTATTCTTGCCGAATTTGGAGCCAAACCAAGAATATAGAAACGGTCTTCTAATGATGTTTTCAAACTTCCAGAATATATAGCCGTAAATACTTTGCGCACTTGCTCTATCTTAGCATTTGGATCATCAACCTCTTCTTCAATATATCCCAACAGGTCAAAGAGGCTACCTTCAGTCTGTTCTGCTGCCTCGCTGTTAGAGGACGCCCAAAAGACAAAAGTTCGATTACCTACACTAAACTTATTGTGAGAACCTTTTTGCAGCATAGCGTTAAGAGCTGTGGTATAGGCAAATTCTGCATCTCCACTTATTTGGGCATTGTAGCCTTGCTCTTTTCCATATGAATCATAACCGCGGTCTGTTTTAAAAGAAACCAAAGGTCCTGTATCTTTTGTCAGCTTTATCGTAGTATGGAGTCTTGCTACAGAGTCTTTCTTACCTGTCACCAAACATATTCCAGATATGCCATCATCAGCACTTTGGTTCAAGATTAAATTCCAGACCTTTTCATTTTCTGCAGCAATCTTACTTTCTCCTTGCAACAGGAATGATATGTTTTTCTTGGATTTATGCATTTCCTCATACAACACATCATTTTTAATAATATCTTCCAATTTTTCGTTCTTCTTATAGAATTCTGAAATAGCATTTAGATATCTATCAGAAGACACCTGTTCTTTTAACTTCTCAATCATTCTAATGAAAGTATCATGTTTTTTAGCACTTTCATCTGCCCCTCCAATCACATATTCATAATTATCCCAAAGGATATTCGGAGCATATTTTCTACCGCTACGCTTAATTGTTTGCAAGACTAAAAATGTTTGAGCAGTCTTTTTATCTTTCATTCTGCTTTCTATCCTGACAAAAGCTCCATCTTTATCTATCACAATAAGATAACCAATCTCTTTCTGCTCTAAGCCTTTTGCAGACAGTCCTTCGCATCTATTATAATAATCATATAATGCTTTTAGTATCATTTTAAAATCTCCTCACTATTAATTGGTGGAACAATAATTACGCCATCTTTCATCTGTGGACGATAGAACATTGGCTGGATGTTCTTCTTATCAGCAAAGTCCATATCATAGAGCATAATTCCTAAGTCTTTAGTACCACCTTGCTCTTCAGATATTGGTGGAGTCAATGCCTCATCATCAGGATTAACGAGGCGGAAAGAGGCAGAGAACTCACGAGTACCAAGATAAGGCTGATTGAAGCATTGTCCCTTGCTTGCTCTACGCTCAAACATCTGATAATACTTCATCGGATTCTCATCTTTACCCGGCTCATGAGAAAACAAATCACCTTCTGCCTTTCGTTTCGATACAGAACGGAACTCCATCTTTGCCCAAATTCGATAACCAACATCTTTTAAAAGCAAAGTATTTTTCTGCTGACGTTTTTCCTCTATAAAGATGACAGATTTACTAGCAACCGCCCCCACCTCATTTCTTCTTACAGAAGTCCATTTGATAGGTTTCAACACCTCTATCTTGGTTATCTGCCAATGAATGGCAGGCTTCCAAAATATAGCCTCGAATATAGCTCGTGCTGCTGATGGAGTAATCACATCATAGCTTACACGTTCAACTTTCAGTTCGGGTCTTGTGAAGCAAGCCATATCGCCCCACACCTCCAAACAATATTCTTTATCAGTATATTCCATCATATTACTATTTTTCTTCTTCCTTATCGTTATTATTATCTTCCAAACTTTTCTTTGGCTGCTGAGCCTCAAAGAATCTTTTTGCAGAAAGTGGAGAAACTACTTGACGTCCTGTTTTGGATTCGAGTTCCTCTCTTGCAACACGCGCCACATTACCACCTTCTTTAGCACATTGCTTATTTTCATCTAAAGTTTGAGGATTCTTTGCCTTAGTAATGCTCGTTGTTGAGAGTTCTGCAAGCATATTAAGAATAAGTTCCTCGTTGGTCATGTTGTCACGCAGATTTTCCTTTTTCAAACCTTTATACTGTTTGTATTCTTTTGTTGTCCTGCCAGCCCAAGCCTGATAGATTATATCTGTTAAAGATGCATACTGTACCCCTTCCTCTACATTATGAAGTTTCCACTGGTCTGTTAAATCCTTACGTATCTCAATACTTTTCAAACGTTGGTTAATCCAATTGTCCGAATATCCCAATCGTTTGTAGTCTATCATGGCCTGTTGTATACTTAATTCTGGATCTTGCATTTGATCCAGTCTGTCTGCTCCAACTTTAGCAAGCCACATTTTAAAAGGTTCAGCCTTTGGAGATGGTACAGACTGAATAATACGCAAGAGTTGCTCTGTATCAGCAACATCCGTTAATCGCATTTTACCATCAGCTGCACGCATTTTCAAAGCGTTACAGTTTGTAACGGTTTCATTTCCCTCATCTTTAAGTCGCTTCTTTAGGACTCTCCAATAGGTTTGAGGATTAGGACTTTCAGTCAAAACTGCAATAACGTCAACAATAGAAAAGTACCATTTTTCCTGTTCATCATCCCAAATGGCACGGATCTTATCATCCCCAAATAGCTTTATCGAATTTTTCTTTACCATATCATTTCCATTTAAATAATAATCGATTTATTCGCCCAATTATTATCGATGCGCAAGCCGATATGTTCATCATACTGCTGTTTATAATCGACAACAAAGAGTCCCTCTTTTTTCTCACTAACGACACCCATATCTAACAAAGACTTAAAATCTGTCTTATTGATATTTACCATATACTTCGACAGCTTCTTTATCAGTATATATGAAGGTCCCTTTTCCAATAATTGTTGCATAAGCTCGAAACTATTTCTCCAACAGACAACAACATTGATTCCATTATCTTCAATCATCTGAAACTCTTTTGCAGCAGTAGCAAAACATATTTCCTTAGGATTATAAAGATAATGCTTCATATCCTTTACATCGAAACATTCCTTTCTGCAATATAATTGCTTGAAATATGATGTCATTGTTTTTGGAGCAAACCAATCCATATCTGCACTAAGACTTAACCTTGCATTATTTGCAGCCTGCATATCTCCAATAGGAAGATCATGCTCTTTAGCCAAAGAAAAGACATAAGTAGTACTCAAGCCATTCTTTCCTTCTCGATTACATCGGCCGGCAGCTTGCAATACAGAGTCAAGCCCTGCTTCTTGCCTATATACAACTGGAAAATCCAAATCAACTCCGGCTTCTATCAATTGCGTGGAGACTACACGGATAACTTCATTCGTATCGTCCTTTAGAGCTTTTTTGAGTTTTTCTAACGTCTCGCTAATATGTGCCGGACACATCATTTTTGAAAGATGTAATGTAATCCCTTCTTGCGGCAAACGTGTATAGAGTTCTCTAGCATCACGACGTGTATTCACAATACAAAGCACTCTTTTATGCTTGCTCAACATCTCAGCAACCTCATCATACGTTCTCCCTTCGTTATTGATACTTAATTTTCCCCTTCTCAACTTGTCATGCAAATTAAACTCAGGAGGGATGATTTCTGTAATATGGTCAATCCCTTTGAAGGCTGCCTTCGGATTACATCCTTCTATAAGTCCACTTAACACGGGCTGACTTGCCGTAGTGAACAAGAAAGAAACATTGAATAGTTTATGATACGTTTTCAATGAATCCACAACAGGCTGAAGATAGTCCATCGGAAGCGTTTGCACCTCATCTAAGATTATGACACTATTGACTATATTGTGGAGCTTCCTACAAACAGATGGCTTATTGCTAAACATAGATTCAAATAATTGCACATTAGTTGTTACAATTATCGGATAGTCCCAATTTTCTGTCGCCAACTTCATTTTCTCCTGAAGTCTATCATCTTTAATATGTTCAGGATCCACATTACTATGATGCTCCAAAACATTCTCTTCTCCAAAGATGCTCCGTAGAACTGATGCTGTCTGAACTATGATACTTGTATATGGAATGGCTATAATAATTCTTTTCTGACCATTTCTGATAGCATGCTTCATTGCCCATACCAAAGAAGACAAAGTTTTTCCTCCACCAGTTGGTACCGTCAAACTATAAAAACCTATTTCAGTATCCGCCATTTTAATACATTGCAGCTGGACTTGATTTCTTATAGCATTTACATTAGAATTATCTGCTTTAGCTCTCAAATCCTTCAGTTTATTTTCGAGTAAAGGCAGCAAATCATGTAACGTAGCTTTATTCCGTCTTAACACAGAAGATTCTTTATCCATAAAAGCTTCTGTATCAAGAAAGTCAGCATCCACCAAACATGAAAACATCATACGAGCTAAATGATGAAAATCATTAGTTTGAATCTTGAAAGCAGGTACATTTAATTTTTCCTTTTCTAAATTGACATTAACTTCTGCTGGAATATCCTGATTAAGAATTCCTTCTATCTCATCATAATCATGTAAGCCTGTATGATGAGACACTATTTGATTAACGAAGAAAATATCAGCAGATTTACCATAAAGTTTTCGTGCCAAAACTCCACCAATAAATGCATGGTTATAATTACCACAAACTTTAATATCAGGCTCATATCCACTCTCTTTTTTAATATGCTGCTGAAAAGCATGTGATTCCTTACCCTTGTCATGAAGCTGACCTAAAACTTTTCCCCATTCATTCATGCCAAATTCACCAGCGAAACAAGAAGCGAGCCTAGCTACACCAACAGAATGTTCCTCATTAGATTGTATAATCCAATGCCCTACATAATCTTGATATATATGTGATATTAATTCTGCCATTTTCATTTTTACTTTTGCCATTTTCTTGTTCTAACATCCATCCTCCTCTCTCTTCCGATAGTCTCAGGAAATATATACTCCCCCCAACCAACTTCCAGCCTGTTCTTCTTGATTTTCTCATCAAACCACCAGTCGTAGTGTTCACGGGAAATCATACGGATATCCCAGGCTGCATGCACTTGAGCAGCTATTGAAATACCATAAACTTCCCTGAGATCTATCATTTCTTCAAGCGTAAGCACATCTCGCTTTTCACTTCCCATTTCCTCGATTAAAGCCTGCTTGGTAAATAGAAAGAAGCCAGCAAACTTATTACAGCGCTTCTCTACGTCTAACTCTGCACTTGCAGGAAAGGCAAGAAGCAGATGAGCTAACTCATGCGCTGCCGTGAAGCGAAGACGTTCTATTGTTGTTTTCTCCGGGCGCATATCGAGAACAATCAGCGGATGCTTCTTATCTGCCCAAGTGCTCATTCCGAAAACATACTCGGGAA
>ERZ1026874.661-NODE-661-length-20571-cov-7.679080_pt1 | contig 20571 bp, 11 predicted proteins | sample MGYA00380167_ERZ1026874 | MGnify/ENA primary metagenome ERZ1026874 (study PRJEB33269, sample SAMEA4719803) | human gut metagenome | biome: human-associated habitat; feature: organic feature; material: feces | place: Cameroon | collected 2013-10 ...
GCTGATGGTACCCTGCCATGTCTTTGACTCATCAACTCTCGAGCGCACTATAACTGCCTGCCCCTCTGCCAGTCCACTGTTTAAAAAGCTCTGCTCATCGATTGTGCCCTTTACCCTGTAATCACCGGTGGCAACGATTGTCATAAATGCAGTATCTGCTGTGTCTGCACTCTGATTCTCATTGATTTTCTTAACAACACCGACCATTGTGCTGTTTACAGTGGCATTTTTGATGCTCTCATCATACTTTTCTATCTCTGCCTTCTTCGTGGCAATATCGTACTGAGTCTGCTTCTGCTGTGTCTGCGCCTGCTGAATCTGCAGTGTATAGTCAAGCTGCTGATCCTTTGACGCTTCCTTCTTTTCCTTGTTGAGCTGCTCTATCTGGGCATCATAGCCGGAAAGCGTATTGTTTAAGCTCTCAAGCTCAAGCGTGGCACTTTCCTTTTTCGCAGCAAGATCCTTTGTATCATAGGTAAAAAGAGGTGTACCCACCTGTACCTCATCACCCTCTGACACGAGAATATCCTTTACTTTTTTCTCACTATCAGCCTTGATATCCATGCTATCGGCTGCTTCCACGACACCGCTGTACTTGTCAGTGCTTCCCGCCTGATACATGACATCAGAGACCTTGTTTGCATACACCCCCGATGCCTTTTTTGCATTCTTTCCCTTTGTCATTGCAATGACAACAGCTGACACAATCACTGCTATGATAAGCACAACTGCAATCACTGAAATGATAATCTTTTTCTTTTTACTCATTTCGACCTCCCGGTTTCTTATAATTAATTGATTGATTATGAATTAATCATACCAAATATATATTGCATCTGTCTTTTAAGATTTTTTTAATATTTTACTAATAAAAAATGGAGGTTAGTATGGAAATAGCATTTAGTGAGAAAATTTCTCCACAGCTGTCCGCCGCCCTGTTGTCCACCCCTTATGAGCTTGGAAAAGAGGGTGGGCTTTCAAGCGGCTATCTGCCGGAGAGTGATAGCTGGGAAGTGATAGTAAAATATGTCGGTGACATCGAAAAAATAAAAGAAAAGTATCCTTCTGTACTCATCACGAGGCTGCTCGGAAACTATGCGGTGCTCGTAATTGAGAAATCACTTGTAAATACCGTTGCCCTGTGCGATGAAATCATATATATGGAAAAGCCAAAGCAGTTTAACTACGATGTGTACGAGGGCTCGCAGGCCTCATGCATCACTCCCGTACACACCAATCCATATAATCTGACCGGAAAAGGTGTGCTCGTAAGCATTATCGACTCCGGAATTTACTATGCCCATCCGGCTTTTATACAGGATGGTGTAAGCAGAATCGCCTATCTGTGGGACCAGACTATTTCCGGTGATTCCTCACACAGTGATATCGTCCCTTTCGGCACCTTATATGACCGCGATACAATCACCAAAGCCATAAATGCAGAAAACAGCTTAGAAATGCAGCGCATCTGCCCAAGCATCGACATATCCGGGCACGGCACTCATGTGGCAGGAATCGCTGCCGGAAACGGAAACGGTAATGGTAATGGTAATGAACAAAACACAAAATACCGCGGTGTTGCTTATGAAAGCACTCTTATAATCGTAAAGCTTAAAACCTCAGGCGGTGCCAGCTTTCCCACAACCACGCAGATTATGCTGGCAGTGGACTTTTGCATAAGAAAATCAATCGATATGAATATGCCTATCGCCATAAACCTAAGCTTTGGCACAAGCAACGGCTCGCACAGCGGCACCTCACTGCTTGAAGCATACCTGGACTATATAGCAGGAAACTACCGCTGCGCTGTCTCAGTCGGCTCAGGTAACGATGGAGCCGGCTTTGGTCATGCAAACGGCAGCTCATACCCTGCCGATGCAGAGCTTGCGATAGGCTATCCTGAGCCGTCTCTTTCCATTGATTTATGGAAAAAATACTGGGATGATATACAGCTACGCATTAGTGCACCAAATAATGATATGCTGGAGATTCCCGATACAATTACCAATCAGGCAAAGGGCTTTACATACAGATACAATCTCGATGGGACAGACATATATATAACAGGCGGCGGTCCCTCTCCCTACTCTCCTTTTCAGGAAATATTCATTGAACTCATGGGATCACAATACATCTCACCCGGCATCTGGAAAATATCACTTGAACCCATATCTGTAAAGGACGGCTCATGGGATATATGGCTGCCGTCAGGTGCTCTGCGCAATGCACAGACCTCATTTATCCATGCATCGCCTGATATCACCCTGACCATCCCCTCAACCGCTCAAAATGTCATATCTGTCGGAGCCTATGACAGCCGCACAAACCGCACAGCTGCTTTTTCCGGTCGCGGCTATACCTGGGCCTTTGACAGCATAAAGCCTGATATCATTGCGCCCGGTGTGGACATTATTTCATGCTCAAACACGGGAGGCTATACTTCAAAAACAGGGACATCTATGGCTGCACCGTTTGTGACCGGTGCGGCAGCGCTCCTGATGGAATGGGGCATTGTGCGTGGAAATGACCTCTATATGTATGGCGACAAGCTTAAAGCTTCTCTCATAAAAGGTGCAGGTGAAAATGTATTCACAGCTGTCTCAAGGACAGCCTCTGAAAATACTTCCAAAAACACAAAATACCCCAACCCTGTGACGGGCTGGGGTACATTGTGCTTACTGGATAGTATTCCTTAACGGAAGCTGCTATTCGTATACGTGCTTCTGATGCTTCTTTGCATCTGCCTTATTCTTTTTCTTCAATGGATGCTTTGGGTTTTTATCCATTATAATCGCTTCCTTCCGTTCGTTCTGACTACGTTATACACCTGCAATCAGCACTTGTCAAGTTAGAGTGCTATTTTTAATTAATTATTTATATTTAGCGTGAAATCACAATCATTTTGATGTTAAAGCACTAATTTGTATGCACAATTATTGACAGTTTGCTATATTTAATTTTTATCTCTTCATCACACTCTTTTTTTACACCGTCATCGCAATTTTGAAAACACATCATTACATAGCTGCCAGATATACAAAATATGCCGCATAGCAAAGCAGCATCACCACTCCACATGGCTTTCTAAGCTCTTTATGTCTTATCGTACCGCCCCACAGGAGCACACCGCACAGTATTGCCACAACTGTATCAATCACAAACCTGCTCTCAAACGGTACAGGACAAATGAGAGCTACTGTTCCGATTACAAAGAGTATATTGAAAATATTGCTGCCGACTATATTTCCTATTGCAATTCCTGCATTTCCCTTTCGTGCTGCTGAAACAGATGTCACAAGCTCCGGAAGAGATGTGCCGAATGCCACGATCGTAAGTCCGATAAAGCGCTCACTCATGCCGCAGGCTCTCGCTATAGTTGTGGCACCGTTTACTACAAGCTGGCTTCCAATTACGACGCAAACACCGCCCAGCACAATAAAGAGCAGGCATTTCCATACCGGATATAGCTTTACAGGCTGCTCATCGCCACTATCATTGCCCTTTTTTGCCAGAATGTACAAATAAAGCAGATATGCAATAAATAAAATCCACAGTATAACACCCTCAATGAATGTGATTTCATTGCCTGTCATTCCCATCATGAGAAGCACCACTGTGATAAGAAGCATGTACGGTATCTCGTATTTGAAGGTGGTTTTTTGTATGGCTACATTTGTGATGAGTGCGGTCACTCCAAGGATTATAAGGATATTTAGGATATTGCTGCCGACAATATTGCCGACTGTAATCCCCGCATTACCCTTTATTCCTGCTGTGATGCTGACTGCCGCCTCCGGCAGCGACGTACCCATCGCCACAATCGTCAGTCCAATCACAAGCTGCGGAATACCAAATTTCCCGGCGAGCGCCGCCGCTCCATCCACAAACACATCCGCGCCCTTCACCAGTGCTACAAAGCCTGCTACAAGCAGTAAAATTGCTACAAAAATCATAATTTTCCTCCTTCTGCCGTCCTTTTTAAGGATGCCTGATTAATTGATAGTTACAGCTATGTCCTATCAGCAGAAGGCTTTTATATACAAAAAAGGCGACACTTCTGCTGTATAAAACAACAAAAGTCTCGCCATTTAATCACTCTCCGGATTGCTGTAATATATGTATGAGCAATCGTACTGACGGATAAGTAAGCACTCTCGTGCCGGCTACTCCCTTTCACTTATATATTATGATATGCGAATGCAAGGTATTCGTCAATAGAGAAATGTGCTTATTTTTCATATTCCTCTATGACGCATGTATGATGCTTTTTTTCCCCATTTTGACTATCATAATTGATTCCAACCAAAAGAAGCTTTCCCTTATAGCCTGCCAGTGCTCCCTCATAGTGCCTGTCCTTAATCTGTTTAACTGCAGCCTCGGCAGTCTTATCACATTTTAATTCAATTATAATTGCCGGGCGTTTTCCGGCATTTTCTCTTGGTATAAATACCATATCTGCATATCCTTTACCCGCCGGCATTTCTCTGACAATATTGTAATATGCAGGTGCTGTAAAATAAGCCATTGTCAGAACGCAGCTTAATGAGTTTTCATCATTATATCTCAAAACAGATGTATATGATTCATGTGCAAGCTCAATTATTTCTGCCACTTTATCACTGTCACAATTAATTGTAGCCCTTAACAATTCATCGCATCTGGCAATTGATTTTCCAATTTTCCCCCAATTTCCTGTGCACAGAGCTGCCTGATATGCCTTTTTCACTTCATAATTTGGAATAAATGCACTCTCTTCCTCTCTGTCATATCCCAGATATCCCAAATGAATCAGAGCTGTCAAAGCTTCATCCTTTGAGGAAACAGTAGAAAAATCATTCTGAAAAGTTTCGGTGTTTACATATATTTTTTTCCCTGACAGCATATTTACAATATCATCCCTCAAGCCCTCATAATTCATGTTTATAAATGTATTGATTGACTCAAATGATGATGTGTTTTTCCAATAAGAATCAAAATCCCTGTAATTAAGTGCCATCGACACAGAATTCGGATTATACATATGCAAACCATCTATCAGATAGCCATTGTACCAGGCTTTCATGCTCTCATAATCCATGTTGTATTGCCTGCACAGCATCATGACTTCTTCTTCTGTAAAACCATAATATTGTGTAATTGGTCTGGATTTAAGCATTGTAAACTCCTGAAAATTATTCAATGCCGATTCGTCCTTTATTTTTTTAATCGGAAGTATCCCGGTTATATATGCCAAAGCAAGGAAGTACTTTGATTCCTCTGACTTAAATAATGAATGAAGAAACTGTAAATAATTATGAATCAGATTCTGGTCATCACTATTTCTGATTACACAATCCCATTCATCTATAATAATTACAAACTGTATCCCGGTAAGCTTATAAACAGACATGAGTATAACACTGAATTTCTTTGAGAAATCAACATTTTCTTCAAATTCATCCCTTAAATCCGACACAACGTATTCCTTGATTTTTTCAATGATATTTGCCTTATAATCATCCCAAAATGATGAAATATCAAGATGTATGACATTGTATTTGTTCATATGTTTTTTATATGCCGGATTTGTTGCAAGCTTAGTGTCTTCAAACAACTCTGCTGAATCACAGCCCCTGCTATAATATGCATCTATCATTCCGGCAGCATGGGATTTTCCAAATCTCCTTGCATGGCTTACTGCAATACATTTATCATCTGTCGACAATCTGCTATTTAATTCATTGATCAGTTCTGTCTTATCCACATATATTCTACTGTTTTTTGACTGTAAAAAACTCTCATTTCCAGGATTAAAGTATATTCCCATCCCGTTTTCACCCCTTTGACATATAAAAATCAGCTATACTTTTTTATAGTATAGCTGATTATCTATACAATTACAAATATTAAATAAATCTCAAGATAAGTTTAAATACACACCTATTATTTTCCTACCACTGCAAAAAATGCCAAAAAGAGCGATGCATGAACAACATCGCTCTTTTGTTGGATTACTTATTAAATTAAACACAATTTTAAACTTTTTTCGCAATATGTCAAGAGAAAGTTTTTCTTGCCTGTAAACTAAATCATTTACCTATATTATTTACGGTTTGGCTTTTTCGCAAAAAGTGCTGCTCCAACAAGACTGATTGATGCAAATGCCAATGCAAGCATTCCCATAAGAGGATTTGTATCTGATGTCTTGGAAGCCTTCTTTACTGTAGCTTTTTTAGCTGCACTACCTGTTGTATCAGTGGTCGTAGAATTTGACTTGCTGCCTGTTGCCACAGTTGCATTCGTACCGGCTCCATTTGAGTTTCCTGTACCACTTACTGATGTTCCCGGTGTTCCAGGATTTACTGCTTCTTTCTTCTTTAAGCTTTCAATAGCCCTATTTAGTGACTCAACTGCATTGTCAACCTTTGTCTGGTCATCCTTCTGCTCAAGCACTGCTTTTGCACTTGAAAGCACCTGTGAGAATGTTTTCCAGCTGTCTGCTGTGTAATCTGCCTCTTTGAGTGTATCTGCTTTTTCAATTGCACTCTCAAGTGCTTTAGTATCAATGACTACAGGCTTCTCATATGTGAATGAAAGCACATCCTTATATCCTGTTGCTGATACCTTGATTTCAAAGCTCAAGCCCTCAGCAAACGGAGCCTGAGTAGTATCAACTGTACCATCTTCCTTGATAAGCTTTACTGCCCCCTTGCCTGTTGCCGGATATTTCTTACCATTTACATTTACAGACTTGATTTTTCCAATAAAATCTGCAAACTGTGCATCTGTTGCTCCCTCTGCCTTTACAAGCTTCGGTGCTGTCGCATCATTATTGTATGCTGCAGAAACTGTATCGGCATAGAGCTCAAACGTGGTAGTGATTGGAGCATATTTATTGTTCTTATCAGATACTGTCAGCGTATACTCTGTATTCTCTGCATTCTCAGGATATGTAATTACAAGCTTCTTATTCTGAGTATAGCTTGCTGCATATGTTGACACTGCTGATGCTGAAGCTTCCTCTGCAACATTAAATCCCTTTACTTCATTTCCTTTTGCATCTGTAACTGCATATTTTGCCTCAAAATCATCCGGAAGTGCAACACCAAAATTAGTCTTTCCTGCTGATACAGCTGCATTTTCTACATTTGCCTTTGAATCCTTAACGTGCTCAAGCACCTTATATTTTACAGGTAAAGTGAAGATTCCCTTACTTGTATAGTATGTTACATTTTTGATTGTCTTTCCAACCATAGACTTATAATGCTCAGATGAAAGCGGACAACCGTGAGAATCTGTAACAATTCCCACACTCCATGCAAGCTCCTCTGTTTTCCAGATATTTTCTACATGACGCATAGCATAATCTGTGTCATCAGTGCTTACAATAACACCGTAAACCACATCATCATCTTCAAAGTCCATAGCATCCTTTATGCCATCGAGATTGAGCTGATAGTCTCCATACTTTGTTTTTGTCTTAAACTTTGTTTTTACCTTGTCAGAATCTATCTGCTTCTTAGTTCCATTTACAGCACCAAATGACAGTTTTTTATCTGTGCCTACTGTTGCAATCTTGTAGTATGAAGGAATCTCACTAAGTTCATAGTATGAGTAGTCAGCACTCTCAAAAAGAGCCTTCTTTCCCTTATATGTTGTTGTAGAAACCTTGCCCTTCATATTGGTTGTGATATCTACCTTACTGTCATCTGTAATCTTTGTATAACCATTATTGTTTTTATAGAAATCATCTGAGACCTTTACCGGGAAGGTTACACCGTTTATTTGATCTCCTTCTGAATTAGCATGATATGAGCCTGATGCCAGAGTATTTCTGGTCTTCTGCTTTGTGGCAGATGTGGTGGCATCTACTTTGACTGAATTGTTATTAAGATCAGCCTTGTAAAACTCATCATATGGAATATTCATGAGTACATACTGTGATTTCAGATTATTTACAGCAGCTGTGAGGTGTGATAATGCTTCCTCGGCTTCTGATTGCTTGAGGCCAGTCTTTGCTAAAGCATCCTTTGCTTCATTAAGCTCAGTCTGCATATCTGACCATGTTTTGTCTGTATAAAGCTCCTTTTTCAGCTTATCAGCCTCTGCAATCTTTTCTGAAAGAGCTTTCTTTGAAGTTTCATCTGCCGATACCTGTGATTTAACTATGTTTGAAGCTGTTGCCTCAAAATTATATGTATAGTCCTCATATCCCAATGCATAGATTGTGACAGACCAGTATCCTGTTCCATCATATCCACTTGGCAGGCTGCATCTGAGCGAATCTGTAAGACCAAGCTGGATTCCCATAGACTTATGCATCCAGTTATCTGATGCAAACTTTGTGCCATATGTGGCAAGTGCTTTGGTCCTTGTGCTGTCATTACCATAATATGTCCACTTAACCGCCTGCATATTGGCTCCGAGATCACCATAGTTACCGTTGAAATCAACTCTTAAAAACTCTCCGTATGATCCGCTTGCAGCTTTAACTTCCGGCTCAAGTCCATCTGCTTTTTTAAGAGAAGACATTACACCTGAGTCATTTCCTGTTGCTCTGGCTGAGAATGAGAAGCTTCCGTCTGCAGTCTTTGTAGCAGTCTTAAGACCGTTTGTATCTGCGGTAACGTTTGCCACCTCGTCAATAACCTGAAGTTTATTTTCTACATAACCGCCCTTCAACTTAGAACCATTCTCGTAAACTGTATATTTTGCCTTGAATGCCTTGTAATCCTCTGCTTTTACTTTTACAGGGACAAATTTAAGACCTGTTACTTTGTAATCTTTAAGGTTTAATGTAACAGAGTCGTTTGTAAATACACCTCTGTTATAGGTATACTCTGTACCGTCTGTCATAACAGCAATCTGCTTGTCTTTTCCGTCATCGCCTTTAACGGTTTTCCAATATGACAGATTAAGTGTTTTACCCTCTTCTGTCTCTACAACTGCATTGCACTGGAAGCTTCCTCTGTGAAGACCATGGTTTTTAGTAGCACGAGTTACTGTATCAAATGCACCTTTATCATACTCACCCTTTGCGTCTACCTCATCTGATGATGCTGTGCTTCCTGCTGCCTTTACTCCCTCAGCAGCCCAGTACTCTGACCATGTAAGTCCTGCATAACAATATACATATTTTTCTTCTTTTACAAGTCCCTTTACAGCAGCATTTAAAGCTGTTGCTGCTGAGTCAACTGCTGTCTGTGACTCTTTTGCTGTAAGTGCGCTCTTTGCTGCTTTAAGAGCTTCTGATACCTTGCTCCATGTAGCTGCTGTATAATCAGACTCTGTAAGTGCCTCTGCTGACTTGATAGCTGACTCAAGAGCTGCGGTGTCCACTGCTACTTCATCTTTCTTCTCTGATGCCGACTGGATTGCTTTAAGAGCTGCTTTTTTTACCGCACTTGATGTACGTGTTGCACCCGAAACAGTATCCCAGTTGTTTATTGTTTCTTCTGTTGCAGCCTGACCTTCCAGCTTTGTCTTTATGCCCTTTGTTTTGTTATACGCCTTGTTGAAATACGAGTCATTGCCTGAATCATATCCATTTTCAGGTGAGACAGTTATATCCGAAAACTTTCCGTCTTTTACCGTCATCGTCACATTTACATCATATTCATCCCACTCATCATCTGCATCATCCTCTGTTCTTGTCACATGAGCCGTGCTGCTATACGTTCCGTCAGCCGCCACCTGGCTGCCTGTCACTGCAAATGCACTTGTCGGAAACATAGTGGCTGTCACCGATGCTGTCAGTGCAAATGTAAGAATTTTCTGTGCTAAAATCTTTCTCTTCATTTTTTCCTCCTTAAGATTTTAATAATTTATAGTTAATGTGGCTGCCTTCTAATTTGCAATCCACAATTGCTACCAATTTCAATATTAAGCAGATATACATAATTGATATCTTTTCTCAATAAGTTAGTCCTCTCTAACCTATATTCAAAAAATTTTTCCCGCTTATTCCTACTGCGGGAAAGACCTTTTGTGCGACTATTCCTATCAAAAGTCCTGTAACCGTGCCAGCCACAAGAAGTGGTGGCAGATAATACACCACCGCAGTGCTTTTAAGTACTATCGCAGCGGCCAAAAGCTGTCCTATGTTGTGGCTGATTCCACCTGCCACACTCACACTGACCATCGAAAATTTATCTGTTTTCTTTATAATAAACATCACTGCAAGACTTATCAGACCACCTGCCAGACTGTATATGATGGAAACACCATTTCCAAACATAAAGCCCACGAGACATATCCTCATTATCACTACAGTAAGCACCTCACAAGGTCCAAGGAAAAATATTCCAAGAACGGTGACCAGGTTTGCCACTCCAAGCTTAATACCCGGAATACCTATGCTTATCGGAATAAGGCTCTCCACATAGCTGAATATCATCGCAAGTGCCACCAGCATGGCGCCGTATGCTATTTTTCCTGATTTAGTCATATTTCTTTTCATTTAGTTTTCTCCATAATACCTGTACGCTACACACCCAGCCATATACATATAGCTATAAGTATCGCAGCTCTTATGCCTGTAAACCACAGCTCATTTCCACGAAGCTGCCTTATACCTGTATGAATATTGCTTTTTGGACATATTCCATTGCATTTCTGACACTGGAAGCAGTCACCTGATATCCTGCCCGAGCCATCATCCGGTAAACCTATGTCACACGGACATGTCTTCTCACAGGCTCCACAGCCCTTTATACAGCCTGCCCTGTCTCTGTGCAGGGTAAAGGTAGCTGCTATAGGCAGTATTGAAAAAACAGCTCCCATCGGACACATAAAACGACAGAAAAATCTCTCCTGAACACACATACCGATGATTATAAGCACAAGAAATACTGCTCCTGTAATATATGAGGTAAGCCCTAAGTTACCTGCCCTAAGCATTGAGAATACATCCCACGGACTTGTACCCTTTAACGAGCTATATGCTCCCAGATAGCATAGCATCAATATGATTGCAAGTATCACATATTTCATATATGTAAGCTTTTTTGCAGCCTCTACCGGTATACTCACCGGCTTTTTCTTAAGCTTACGACGGCATGACACATATATTGCATGCACCGCATCACCAAAGCTTCCGAATGCACAGGCAAAACCACAGAAGAATCTGCCGAATATCATTGTGTACACGCAAAGCATCAAAAGAACCGCCACAAATGATGTAAGCTCAATTCTGTTTCCTGCTCCAATCTGTGTAAAAATATACTTGACACCATTGAACGCTGCCGTGAACATTGACGGAAATAGTATGAAAAATAAAAGCTGCACTCCTACACGAAACCAGGTCTGTATCCTTCTCTTTCGAAGCTTTGGATTCATATCTTTTATTCTCATCTATTTCACCGCCTTATCAAGTGCCTGCTTAGTGGCATTTCTTATTGCAGTTGAGCTGAATGTCGCACCGCTTACAGTGTCCACATCCGCGGACTGCGATGAAATGATGGACGGTATGATATCCTCTGCCATCGCCAGGTATGCACCATCCTCCTTCTCTGCCGCTGTAATGTCAACCGATGATATTTTCCCTGCCTCGATTGTCACCTCGACATCCACATTGCCTCCAAAGCCCTCTGCACTGCCTGTGTATGTGCCATCCTTATATGCTCCCTCACTGTCTGTGTTTTCAGTTTGTGAAGCAATACGCTGTGTATTTTTATTTTCCTGTTCTCTTTTATCTATTGTCATGTTGTATCCCCAGAGAGACGATACAACTATAAACAGGCTTGCCAGTCTGATCCAAAATTCCTGCATGTTATCTCCATCCTGTAAATGTCCTTGCGGTTTTATTTCTTCTTAGCAGCTTCAAGTACGCTCTTACATCCGTTAATTATAGCCTTTGATGTGCATGTGGCATGGGAAACAGTGTCAATTCTGCTAAAGTCGATGCTGTCCGCATTTGCCTGTGATGTGAGCACAGAAACCATACCCTGCTGATTTTTTGTGCCATCTGCAGCCTTCTTTATATAAGAAGCATTTTGTGAATCTCCATCTCCCTTTACATCAGTAATTGAAACTATCCTGTCATTTGCTATAGTCACCTTCATGCTCAGATTATATGCACTAAAGTCCATATCATCATCCGGTATGCACAGTGTAGATACATCATATGTGCCGTCCTCGTATACATTTGTGGATGTATCATTTTTCTGAAGTGCATTTATTGCAGCCTGAAGCTTTTCCTGTGCGCGACTTACATCCTTCTTAGTGGCCTCTGCGGATGACAATACTTCGTTTGCATCCTCCAGACGTATCTGAAGCAGGTACCAGCTAAGCTGTGTGTACTGTGTGCCATCAAGCGATGCCTGTGACTGCACAAGCTTTGACAGGACCGCCTTGTCCTCATCTCCTGCAATATTGCTGTTATCCGAATTATTACTGCTATTATTGTTACCTGAATTGCTGTCATCGGTATTCTCACCTGCAGTTGTCTTTCGTGCTTCCTCAAATGCAGCCTTTACTGCTCCTATAAGTCCCTTAGAGCTGTAGGTAGCTCCGGATACCGTATCAACATCCGCACTCTGCTTTTTCATCATATTTTTTAACACATCCATAGCATTAGTGATAAAAGGCTCATCATCCTGTTTTTCAGTAACAAGAATTGCTTTAAGCGTCTTGTCCTGGATGACGACAGCTACCTTTATGTCACCCTTGTAGCCCTCTGCCGTACCGTAATATATACCATCAACATATGGAAGTGTCCCCTCTGTGCCCTGTTGTTGTGCACTACCGGATGGATTTTCACCTGTCTGTCCATTTCCCGATGTCTGCGTTTCATCCTGTTTATCTGTAACATTGTCAGCAGTATTTTTGCTCACAGCCGCCTGGCTCAGTGCACTTCTTACAGCAGCTATGATTCCACGTGAGCTGAATGTAGCACCTGAAACTGTATCCACGTTGGTGCTCTGTTTTTCGACTATCGTATCAAGCAGTGATGATGCACTCTTTACATAGCTGTCACCATCCTTTGTACTGACTATGCTTATAGAGACTATTTTACCGCCTGCTATATCAACCTTTACCTTCATAGTGCCCGCAAAGCCTTTTCCTGTACCATAATATGTGCCATCCTTGTAAGCGGCTGCATCCTGCACAGCTGCTATCTCTGCCAAAGAGCTGTCGGACTCTGACGTGCTTTCCTGTTTTGATTTTCCTGTAACTCCCTTATCCTTCTCACCTGTCAGGGCATTTTTCACTGCTCCAATTATTCCATTTGAACTGTATGTAGCACCAGATACAGCATCCACATCCAAAGATTGTGATGATATAATCCTGTCTATCACACTCTTTGCCCTGTTGAAAAATGCCTCATCATCCGTAGATGAAAGAATATCAATGGAAGTAATCTTCTTATCCATGATAGTTACAGCCACCGTCACAGGTCCGCTAAAACCTGTCGCACTGCCCTTGTACACACCATCTGCGAGGTCAAACGAGCCTGTGGCCGTTTGTGTATCATCTGCAGTCTTCTTAGTTTCAGCTTCACTATCAGCCACACTCTCTGAAACCTGCTGTTTTTTGTCCTTTGGAGGCTCACTTGCCTTTGTCTGATAACCACTCAACGAAATCACTACACATGCAGCAACCACAAGCGACACTCCAAGTGGTGCATATACCTTTATTTTTTCCAAAACTTCCTTGAACTTCATATATACCTCTTATATTTCCGATAGCACAGCTATCTGTGCATATTACTTTTACTCTGCTCTATTTTTTATTTACTACCTCATATTCATAGTCAGATGAATAGTCATCCGCTATCCCCTCTGAAATATACATGCTGTCATCATCTGTAAGCAGTACGAAATCAAATTCATCGCTGTGTGCCTTCCAGAACTCACACGCCTTGTCCTTTCCCATGATAAACAGCGATGTTGACAATCCATCTGCGAGTGTTCCGTCATCACTCACAATGGTGACAGATTTAAGTCCACTCTCTGCAGGATAGCCTGTAGCAGGATCTATGATATGGTGGTAGATTTTTCCATCCTGCTCAAAATAACGCTCATATCCACCGGAGGTGATAACCGCCTTGTCGCTCACATCAACCACTCCTATATACTGACTTTCATCCTCCGGGCTTTGCACAGCTACTCTCCACTTGCTGCCATCAGTTTTGGTTCGGTAAGTCTGGACATTTCCTCCCAGATTCACAAGACCGCTATCCACGTCATACTCCTTGAAAATATCCATAATCCTTGATGAAGTATATCCCTTTGCAATACCACCAAGGTCTATCTCCATACCTGCATCCTCAAAGGAAATCTCTCTGCTTTTATTGTCGTAATCTATTTTTGAAACGTCTGCAAGCTTTAGCAGCTCTTTTAGAGTTGCATCATCCGGCACCTTAAAGTCCTTCGTCGGAAATCCCCACTCCTGCATAACAGGATATATCGCTATATCAAAGGCTCCATCCGTCATCGTACTAAGCTCAATTCCTCTCTGCACAAGATATCCCCCATCCTCTGACAAAGTGGCTGACTTATTCACATTCAGCTTTGCTATTTCACTGTCTTCATCTCCTGTTGAAAGCAATTCATCAAGTCTCTTTATCTCTGCTATAGATGCATCCACAGCTTTTTTTGCATTCTCACCGTATGCAGTCACTGTCATATATGTATCCATTGCAAATACTTCCTGTGAGGACTCTTTTGCGGATTTTAAATCACTATTTATTCCTTCCTGCGAAGCTGTTGTATTCTCTGTCGCATCACTTCCACCTGAGCCACAACCGGTCACTGCCAATGCGACTGTCAATAATATCGCAGCTGCTGTCTTCTTTTTCACCTTATTACCTCTTAATCAAATATATATTTTTATTAATTCATACACTTTTGTGTAAACCTGTATAAATGTCAGCCAGGCCTATATAGCACTTGCTTATATACATCACGCCAATCGATTATATTATACTAACTTGTGTACATTATCCTAACTTATATACTATATTTCTATTTCTAATTAGTTTCTGCTAACTTCGACATTTTATTTTAAATCATGTTTTATGTCAATAAGAGTCCATACAAAAAAAGCCTGTTGATTTTTTTTATCATTAATTTTTTCTTGCCTTTATCACGCTAACGTGGTAGCATGGTTACTAAATAAACTATTAAAGAGGTACTACAAATGAAAACATCAGAAATTATTGTATTTATCGTCTATCTGCTGTGCATGCTGGGTATCGGTATCTTCTTCTTCGTGAAAAACAGAAACGGCGGAGAAAAGACCTACTTCCTCGGCGGACGTGAGATGGGACCATGGGTTGCGGCGCTGTCAGCCGGAGCCTCAGACATGAGTGCATGGGTACTCATGGGACTTCCTACTTCTATCTATGCACTGGGCTTAGGTCAGGTATGGATTCCTGTAGGACTTGCAATCGGCTACACTATAAGCTGGCTGCTTGAAGCACCGAGACTGAGAAAATTCTCGATTGTAGCAAACGACTCAATCACCATTCCGCAGTATCTGACCAACAGATTCCTGTCCAAATCACTTGCACTGCAGGTGATATGTGCAATTGTGTTTTTGGTTGCATACACTATTTATGCGGCATCAAGCGTAAAGGCATGCGGTACTCTTTTCCACACTGTAATAGGAATGGATCCACAGATTGCCATGTATCTTGCAGCAGTTGTCATCGTAGGCTATACCTTCCTCGGCGGCTTCTCGGCTGTATGCTGGACAGATTTCTTTCAGGGCATGCTCGTGCTTGGTTCTATGTTTATAGCACCGATTTTTGCAGCATTTATGCTTGACACATCATCCATGTCAGCACTCCCGGGCGGTTACTTAAACCCATTCTCAAGCTGGCAGGATATAGTGTCAGGACTGGCATGGGGACTTGGTTACTTTGGTATGCCACATATCATTATCAGATTCATGTCCATCAAATCACAGAAGGATTTGAAGAAATCAGCAAAAATCGGTATCACATGGACTCTGCTTATTGTATTTTTTGCAACCTTAATCGGAGTAATCGGAAGACTTTTCCTTGGCTTTGACGAATCAATCAATGAAAACTCTCTTGTTTTCATCCAGATTGTAAGAAAGATTTTCCCGGGTGTTATCTCAGGTATACTGCTCTCAGCAGTGCTTGCCGCCTCCATGAGTACCGCAGACAGCCAGCTGCTTGCTGCTTCATCTGCTTTCTCGAGTGATGTGTACAAGCCTGTCATCAGAAAAGGCAAGGCAAGTGATAAAGAGATGATGTGGACCGGCCGTATCGTTGTTCTTGGAATCTCTGTTGCAGCACTCATCATCGCATCAAACCCTAATGCCGGCTCTATCATGGCACTTGTTTCCAATGCATGGGGTATCTTTGGAGCTGCCTTTGGACCTGCAATCATGCTCAGCCTCTTCTGGAAGCGCTTTAACTTCAAGGGTGCTGTTGCAGGAATCATAACAGGTGCTGCCGTTGATATATTGTGGTATGCATTCCTCACATCAACCGGAATCTACGAGCTGCTGCCGGGATTTGTTTTCGGACTTATCGCAGCCGTTGTTGTAACACTTTGCACAAATGAGCCTTCAAAAGAGGTTTATGAGCTCTTCGATAAAGCCGAAAAGTTTGATGAGTAATTAAAGTAATTAATCAGTAAAGCACATAAGCAAAACCGTCGTACCCTGCTATTTACGGCCCTGGTACGACGGTTTTATTTTTTATTTTATTTTTCTTATGCGTTATGTTGTTCTTTTAGAAGAGCTGCTATGCCTTCTCCTTTTTGCGTTTCGTAAGAGCTGCGATTGATACGCCAAGACCTGCCATTGCGATAACAAGCCACATATACATATTGCTGTCATCTGAGGTCTTTGCTGCGCCTTCTGGAGCTGCTTTAGTACCTGCATTGGTATTTACCTTTACAAAAGCAAATGTGCTGAAATGGTCTGTCTCAAATACAAGCTTTCCATCTGCTACCCTTGATGTGCATGCTATAAGCTTGTCTGAATCTACACGGAACACCTTGATTGCCTCATTGTCAGCTAAAGCAAACGGCATATCCATAGTTACCTGAACCTTGTCTGCAAGCTGATGAAGCTGTGTAGTGCCATCTGTCAGATTAAGCTCATATATTAAAACATCCTTTACTCCTACAATTTTATTCTTTACTACATCTGCAACCTTTGCCACTTCCTTCTCATCAGTTACCTTCTTTGACTCGAATTTTACTGTATCCGGAAGGATTCCCTTAGTATCCTTTACAGTTGTTTTGGTGTCGGATGTGCTTGATACAACCGCTCCCGGTGCAAGAGTCTTTGCAGGCTGTGTAGTCGGTGCTGTTGTGCTGTCTTTGTTGGCATCATCTTTGTTGGTATCACCGCTACCTGTATTGTCCTTGTTATTGTCATCAGTAGATGGGGTATCCGGCTTCTTGTTTTCATCATCACCGGTATTACCATTATCGGCATCACTCTTGTCGGCTGACTTTGTCTGGTATAAGTATAGGTCATCAACTGTTCCCCAGCCACCTTTTGCACTCACGATTCCGACAACAAGAGTAACCTCTGTTTCCTTATCAAGCTTAAACGAAACGCTTGGAGTCTTCCAGTTTTTCCAGCCTGCAAGTGTTACATTGTCACCCTTAGCAATGACATCACCTTTGGAATCAACAGCCTTGGCATAAAGCTGATCTCCATCGGCACCCTGTCCTGCGTACTCGAAGGTATACTCTCCTGAAGCAAGTGTAATAGCTTTCTTGTATGTAATTTCTGCCTCTGCTATATCTGTGCCGCCATTGTACCAGTGAGCACATGCTGCTCCTGACTTTTTATCATCCTTGGTGGAAGAAACCGAATCGACAATCTTGTTATTGGCAGTAAAATTATCAGCCTTTTCAAAGCCTGCATCATCTGCATCTGTAATGAGATTTTTCTGCTTTATAACTACTGTACATTTTGTTGTACCGGATGTCTTATCTTTATAAGCACCACGCTCGATTTTTCTGCTGAATTTGACAGTTCCTTCTACAGTGTAGGTTCCTGCCTTTGAAAAATCAATTCCATCTGTGCTCCAGATAACATTCTCGGCCACTTTTTCAGTATTGTATGTCACATTGACCGTCTTTGGAAGCTCTATCTCTTTTCCTGCCTCTGCTGTGACATCTGCTGTTTCTATATCCTCAACTCCAATTTTCGTTACCTTGGCACCGGTCTTTACATACTTCCATACCTTAAGACCTGCTGTTGCTGTTCCATCCGGATAAAACATTGCCTGGTTGTCTACAGCAGAACCGCCATACCATTTTCCTGCATCCTTTGGATCATACTCACCGCTGTAGCTTGATGCCCAGCCTGAGCCCTTTTCCTCCCAAAGCTTTTTATTTGCTTCATATCTTGCCGCTGCATCTGCCTCTGAAAGACCTGTGGTATCTCCAACTGTAATCCACGCCGGCTCCCAGTAGTATACTCCAAGGCCGCCTGCCTCATTTACTGCATTGATGAGATTTCTCATGAAAGTAGCCTGGCCCTGCACTGTGAAAGGCTCTGTAGCATCTGCCGAGTCATCATTATTTCCCTCACGGACAGTATTTCCATGTCCATCTGAATCATCAAGTGTATATGCGTAGCTTGTTTCTACAACCATTGCATCCTTGTTGTGCTTAGTCTGAACATAGCTGAGTTCTTTCTTTAAATTGCTCAGTGTTCCATGCCAGTATGGATAATAGCTTGTTCCAAGAATATCATAATTTACATTATAATTTTCAAGATTATCTGACCATGTTGTAAGTGTATTCTTCTGTGGGCTTTCCACATGGATCACAACCTTTACATCACTGTTGTAATCCTTAACACCTTTTGAGCCTGCAGAAAAGAGCTTGCACATGGCATCTGTTTTTGTTTCTCCGATAAAACCGCCTGTTGTCTCATTTCCAACCTGAACCATATCTACAACATCCTTTGATGCATCAATTGTGTTTAGTGATTCGTTGATAAACTCTTCTACAGCTGAAGCCTTCTCATCAACTGTATAGCCCTTCCATGCCTTAGGCACCATCTGTTTACTCGGATCTGTCCAGAAATCTGAGCAATGGAAATCAACAAGCATTTTTATTCCTGCACTGCGGCATGCATCAGCAATTTTCTTTGCAGTTGCCACATCGTTATTTCCACCGCCATATCCATTTCCGTTTGAATCATATGGATCATTCCATACTCTGACACGAATATGGTTTATGCCGTTTTCTGCCAGGAATTTGCAGAAATCTGTCACATTGTTAATTTCTTTTCCGCTATAATCCTTGTATACAACACCACTGCCTAATTCTGTTATAACAGATGAAATGTCCATTCCCATTATGAAATCAGAGGACAAATCCTTTACCTTTGCAACAACAATATCGTCATTGTCTACTGAGGTATCAATTTCAGGTGCCTTTGATGTAATGGTTGTACATACTAAACCAAGTTCATTGTTATTTGCATCCTTAAGCTGGGCTACAACATAATACTTACCGGCTGACTTTGTTGTGTAAGCTGCCTTAAGAGTTTTTCCGGAATTTTTATCGTTTTCTAATGTTCCGTCACTCAATCCGTCTGTGTGGTCACCCCATGTATCAACCCACCACCATAAATTTACTCCCTCAGGAAGTTCACTTATTTCTTTTCCATCATAAGTAATCTTTGCTTCAAGATTGACTGTATCACCATTTTCTACGGCTACTTCTGTCTGGTTTACTGAGATTGTGTAGTCTTTCTGGTTTTCTTCGGAAGAGTCAGTATCATCTGCTTTTGTTTCATAAAGCTTTTGAAGCTTAATATTGTCAATATCGCCCCAATAGCCGTTCGTAACATCTCCTCCAATACATATATCAACATCTTGTACAGCTTCAATTGTAAATTCATCGGTTGTAACTGTTTCCCAATTATCCCAGTCTGTTGTAGCCGGAAGTTCTTTAGCCTGTTCCAAATATTTCACATACAGGCCTGATTTAACATCTTTTTGCCCATCCTGATCAATTGAAATCCTATAGGTTCCCGGCTCAACATTCTTGATTGTTTGAGATAGCGAATTGTCCCCAGTTATGTCCTTTATCTTTGTAAACTGAGTTGTATTATTTTTCGCCCATTCATCTTTTGTGACAAATAGTCCACTTCCCGTTGACTTAGTCCAACCGGTTATACTTCCATCCCCATTTATAGACGACTCAAAGTCTCCATTCACCACATACTCTGTGTCTACCCACTTTGCGGTATTCTCTGCTGCCTTAACCCGCTCTGTGCCAAAATCCGCCACAGCGCTCTGGCTTAGAAGCATTGCAAACACCAGTCCGGCACTTGTTATAGATGCCATTTTTCTCTTCCTGCTCATATTTTCCTCCTTGTTTTATGCAGTGGTAAATGACTATCGAATTGATAAATATCAAAGCCATTAAGCCACTGTCATACACCTTCTCAAATTGCATGCCGCGCATGATTTCATCTGCTTCATGCGCAACAGCGCAATCGGTTGCAATAACTATATTTACAGTTTATACATTAAGTGTTTACGTTTCAATAGACATAAATGCCAACTTATTTCTACGATATTTGGCAAAAATACATCAATTTAATATTTGTAAATATGGGAAAATGTACAAAGAT
>ERZ1026874.664-NODE-664-length-20488-cov-9.549210_pt1 | contig 20488 bp, 16 predicted proteins | sample MGYA00380167_ERZ1026874 | MGnify/ENA primary metagenome ERZ1026874 (study PRJEB33269, sample SAMEA4719803) | human gut metagenome | biome: human-associated habitat; feature: organic feature; material: feces | place: Cameroon | collected 2013-10 ...
TGGCTGGCAGCCTAAGGCCGCATAGCCATATACTCAAATTTTAACGAACTATTGTTATAGTACAAAAGTAGTTATTTCCTGTTAGAAGGACGAATAAAGGTGTTGAATTATTATGTTAGATAGTGATATTTGTATTATATAGATGATATATACATCAATTTATAGAATATGTGAGCTAATCTACCTGACTATAGTTTGTCATTTGGTGACTCATAAAATTGGCGATGTCAAGTGAAATGCAATGAAATTATGAGAAATACGGATGAAAACAACATAAACTTTGCCAACCACAACAAATTAGCGACGAATTATGTTGACAAAATGTTGGCAATTTCATAAATGCAAAAATCCTAACTGCTCATGTTCAAGCAGTTAGGATTCCTCTGTGTGCGCCTGAAAGGACTCGAACCTTCACGTCGCAGGACACTAGATCCTAAGTCTAGCGCGTCTACCAATTCCGCCACAAGCGCATTAAAAATGTTTATGTATGACAGCAAGGTTTTGGTGGCTTTGCTGTCAAGCTTGGTGCAAAGGTAAGACTTTTTGTTTATATTGACAAGTGTTTAACCTATATTAAATAATGTATTAAGAGTGGGTATACCATATGTATGGTATGAAAATGATAGTAAAACAACTTTTTTCATGATAAAACGTAAGAAAACACGAAAAATGTTTTGCTGTTTAATATTTAATTGCTAAATTTGCAACAAGAAAAAGCAGTTGACGTAGGGTCTCCCCTAAGGGAGGTCGTGCACATTTATTAACAAAAATAATGTCGCTTATGAAAAAGATCTACACTGCGTTTGTAGCAGCAATGTTTGCTACATCGTCTTTCGCACAGCCCCTCGCAAAAGTTCAGGCAAACGGACCGTTTGCCAACAGTTCGCTGAGATATCAGCCTAACATCAAGAAGCCAGCGGGCAAGCCAATGAACTTCATTATGCCTACGGTAAGCAATCAGACAGCTCTTCCTGCACGTGTGAGCAAGGCAGCAAACGAATCGGAACTCATTACTGAACAGCCGGCTGGCACATTGCATGACAATCTATATGGTACGGGTGAGGGTTATTTGGTATTCTTCGGATATGTATTCCCTACAACTATTGATGGCACAGTAGAGCGTTATGTAGAGGGTAGCAACGGAGAAGTATATATCCAGAATGCTATCGGCACAATACCATCGGGCTCTTGGATAAAGGGCTATAAGGCTGAGGGCGACACCATCAAGTTTGATTTACCTCAGAAATATTATGTCCAGGATGCTACTGATGATGATGGCAATCCTACAGGCGAGAAGGAATATTTCTATGCTTATCGCGCTGTGATGAATCAGGAGGGCAACTCTATTGTTCCTGATTCTACATCTCAGACTATGAGCTACGTGCTCCGCAATGACTCACTCATCCGTGTAGACAACTATGACAATGATGTTTATCTTGCACTATGTGCCGACGATGGTGGTTGGAGTGGATATGCCGACTACTATCAGGTATGGAGCAAGATGAAAGAGGCAGCAAGTGTTCCTCCAGCTTCAGCCGAAGTTTCGAAGTATCAGGTTAACTTCATCAATACAGATGGCCAGGACGACGCTCGCATTATCAATTTGGCTATTGATGGTAAGGATCTGTATCTTGGCAATCTTTCGGACAACGCTCCAGATAATTGGGCAAAGGGTAAGATTGATGGTGACAAGGCAGTCTTCGAGGGTAAAATCTACATGGGTGTAGACCCGGTGAAGCAGACGCATACTTTCTTCGCTGCTTTGGGTAGCGAGAAGGTTTGGGACGAAATGTATGGACAGGAAGTTGACAGCTTCTACTTCGAGAAGTCTATATCGTTTGATTATGACGCTGCTGCCAAGACATTGAAGTCGGACGGTATGTTTGATGTAAACAACGGTGTGAATTCTGTATACTCAACTATATCTTATGAAGCTCCGCAGATTAAGCCGTGGGTAGAGATTCCAGCAAGTCCTAAGGATCCTGAGTTGCTGCAGTTCGTGTCATTTGATGAGGCCCGTGGCTATGGTGCTCTCCAGTTCTGGTTTGAGAAGAATTCGGTTGACGGCAACTTGCTTGATCCCAATAAGCTCTACTACAATGTATACTTCGATGGCGATTTGTTCACAGCTTATCCCGATGAGTATCAGAATATTTCTGAGGAGATTACTGATATCCCGTATTACTTCTCTGACAATTCATTTGACTTTATTGCAAGTGGCGACATGCACACATTGTACTACTACATGACTGGATTCACAAAGCTTGGCATTCAGACATTCTATAAGGATGGTGACAAGGTGTACAAGTCAAACCTCGTAGAGTATGCTATTGACGAGGAAGGCAACTTCACTCCTATCGAGACAGCTATTAAGGGTGCAACAGCCGAGAGCAACACAGTAAAGAGCGTAAGCTTCAGCGACCTCAGCGGTCGTCGCGTAAGCAACCTTGCAAGTGGTGTATATCTCAAGACCATGAAGATGGCCGACGGCACACAGAAGACTGTGAAGATTGTCAAGAAGTAATTGACAGAAAAAAATATAGAGAAGAGTCTTTTAACATAAATGGAAAATGGCATTCACCCTATATATTATATTATGTGTATAGTGGGGGTGCCATTTTCTGTAATAATAAAAACACGAAGGTTATGAAGAATAACAAATGTATACTCAATTCCATGCTGCTTGTGGCGGCTTTGTCAGGATTCTGTGATTCCGCTTATGCTGACAACGACAAGATTGTATTCAGTGGCAATATGGGTTCGTCGTCGTTGGTGGCTTATGGCACACAGAAGAAGGAGAACTATGATGTGGCTGTGATGCTTGCCGACAAGAGTCTCAAGGGCAAGAAGATTTCGGCTATACGCGCTCCATTCCAGAGCAGCGACAATATAAGCAATGTGAAGGTGTGGATTAGCAAGAAGCTCACGGTTGAGAGCAAGAAGAATGTGCCCGATGTGATGAGTCTCGATGCTACGTTTGACGGCAATACAGCATCAGCCACTCTTGCTACTCCTTACACTATCGACAGCGACACTCTGTATGTGGGCTATTCGTTCAACGTGGATGCGGTAAGCTCTACCACCAAATATCCAGTGGTTTTGGTTGAGGATAAGAGTGAGGCAGGATTCTTCATCCATACATCGCGCACTTACATGAAATGGAAGGATAAGTCGAATGTTGGTTCTTCGGCTCTTGAAGTTGACATTTCTGGCGTTGAGGCCAATGCTGCCAATATCTCTGAGATAGGAACTGTGTATGGACAGGTGAACACAACCACCGATCTTACTCTTAGTATTAAGAACCATGGCTATAATGGTGTTAAGTCGTTCAGCTACAGCTATACGGCAGGCGACGTGAATGGTTCGGGCCAGGTGGAGCTTGACAAGCCGCTGCCAGCTATCTTCAACGCTTCGACTGACGTGACCATCAAGCTTGACGAGATTGCAGCAAAGGGTACTTATCCGCTTAAGCTTACCATTGACAAGGTGAATGGCGAGGCTAACAGCGAGGCTGTTGCCAATGAGGGTAAGTTTGTAGTGTTCAACGTTATGCCTAAGCACAATCCGGTAATGGAGGAATATACTGGCACATGGTGCGGATGGTGTCCGCGTGGATACGTTGCCTTGAAACTTATGAACAAGTATCATTCCGATTTTATCGGACTTTCTTATCACAACGGTGACGCAATGGAGGTGATGCCTTCTACTAACTTCCCGTCAAGTGTGTCTGGATTCCCGACAGCTGATATGGACCGTGCTTTTGGTGCAAGTGTTGACCCATATTACGGAGCTTCAAACTCTGGTTTCGGCATTGAGGATATTTGGAAGGCACAGGCTAAGAAGCTTGCTCCTGCAGCAGCTGCTATTGAGGCAAGTTATAAGGATGGCGAGAAGAAGATTGCCGCTAAGGCAACATTCGTATTCCTTGAGGATTTGACAGATGCTGATAAGTATAAGGTGGAGTTTGTGCTCGTAGCCGATGACCTTCATGGAACAGGTTCTGCATGGGAACAGCACAACTATTATACAGAAGCCAACGCAGGATCAATGCCTTCGCCAGAGGCTGACCCGTTCTTTGCAGGAAATTCTGTTATCCCAGGTCTTCATTTCGATGATGTTGTAGTAGCAACAACTCGTCTTGCAGGTGGACTCGTATCGCTGCCAGCAACAGTTAAGGCCGATGAGCCAGTAGAGGTAGAAGGTGAGTTTGAGACGGCTAAGGTTGTCAGCACCTCAGGAGAGTCGCTCATTCAGGACACTTCAAAGATGCGTGTCGTAGCCTTGTTGCTCAATGCCGATGGCACTATCGCAAATGCCGCCAAGGCAAATGTTGAGGGCTATACCACTGGCATCTCTACCATCAACAACAATGCAGGCAAGACTGATGTGCCGGTTGCAGTATACGATGCTCAGGGTCAGCGTCTCAGCTCTATGCAGAGAGGTGTGAACATTGTGAAGTATGCCTCTGGCAAGACTGTTAAGGTTGTGAAGAAATAATGAAGAGAATAGAAGAGGTAAGGATAAGTTTTGAATAAGCTATAATGCAATTAGGGGGTGCGGCTTAAAAACCGTACCCCCTAATTCTATTTTGTTTGTTCAGTTGTTTTTATTATTTGTTCAGGCTCTCGATGAACTGCTTCATCTCTGCCTCATGCTCCTTAGCTTTGAGGAAGAGGTGCCACTGGTTCTTGGCACGCACAAGGTTGTGCTCAGGATACTTGCACTTCCAATAGTGGTCGCCATTGAGGTAGTCCCAAAGGAAGCGTACAGCCTGCATATATGGGAACAGCTCGGCAGCGTAGGGCAGAAGAGAGATTTCGAGCGGAGTGAGGAAAGAAGAAGCCGACTCTACATAGCCACGTGTGAAAGCCTCGAAGATGTCCATACGGAAGTCAATCTTCTCAAACTCGGGAGAGTCCTCTGCTATAGTGTTGGCAGCTGTGCGAAGGAAGTCGCCGTAGTCGCTTACGAAGAGCGAAGGCATAACAGTGTCGAGGTCTATGACGCAAAGCACACGTCCTTCCTTGTCGAACATCATGTTGTTCACCTTGGTGTCGCAGTGGCACACATGCTTCTGGAGCTTGCCATCGCGGAACAAGCGCTCGCCAAGACACATCTCCTCGCTATACTTCTCAAGCTGGTCGATAAAGTCCTGCACACCGGCTACACGTCCTGCGCGGTCTTCCTTGACAGCCTGACGAAGCTGGTCGCGACGAAGTTCCATATTATGGAAGTCTGGGATTGTCTCACCAAGATGGTCGGTGATGTCAGCCACCTGAGCTTCGAACTTACCAAAGGCCTTACCTGCATGGTAAGAGTATTCAGGGTTGACAGTTTCCACTGTCACGGCATCAGGAATGAACATGGAGATGCGCCAATACTTGCCCTCCTCGTCCTTGATGTAGGTCTTGCCGTTGTCGGCCTTGATGAATGTAAGCACACGACGGTCGATATCATCGGCGCCCTCCTTTACAAGCTGCTCGCGGATGTGTGTTGTCACTTCCTCGATGTTGTGTTGCAAGAGGTCTACGTCGGTGAATATAGAGTCGTTGATGCGCTGGAGCACATAGTCAGGAGCGTTGTCTTCAACGGTATTCACTTTGTAAGTGTCGTTGATGAGTCCGTTGCCGAGAGGCTTCACCTCTGCCACGGTGCCATTGATTTGAAAATGGCCGATAATTTGTTTGAGATTGTCCATTTTTTAGTTAGTTATTAAAATAATTTGTCTCTTTTATCGTTAATATATCATACAGTGCGTAAAGGCATGTGACAATACAATGTGCAAAAATACGTAAAAACCTCTATTTTACAAAATATAGACAATCATTTAACAATAAATAATATGAAGAAATTATTTACATTTTTATTTTTAGCGTTAATTTCCGTTGTTAGTGCCAAAGCCCAGTTGCTGTACCGTGTGTCGGGCAATGGGCTTAAGCAGGCTTCGTATGTGTTTGGAACATTCCATATAGCCAACACTTCTTTCGTTGACAAGGTGGCTGGTGTGCAACAGGCTATTGATGCCACATCGCAGGTGTATGGCGAGATAAAGTGGGATGACATGCTCAATCCTGATACCTTGCTACTGATGCAGAGCAAGATGTTGTTGCCCGAAGGCAAGACTTTGAAGACTGTTCTTACAGCCGACCAGTATAAGCGTCTTGATACTGTTGTGACTGGTCTTATGGGCGTAGGTTTCAGTAATCCTATGGTAGAACAGCAACTGTCGATTCTTTCGCCTGCCGCCCTGCTCACTCAGTTGACCATGCTGCAATATCTCAAGGCTCACATGGGTGAGTTTGATCCTACAAACACTATCGACCAGTATTTCCAAACTCAGGCAAAGAATAAGAACAAGCTTGTAGGTGGACTTGAGACAGTGGCTTTTGAGTCAGATGTGCTCTTTGGCACTCCACTCGACCGACAGGTGGTGCAGCTCGACTGCTTCCTTGGCAATCTTGAGTATTACGCACAGCTCACTGAGCGTATGGCTAAGGCCTATTATTCCCAGAATGTTAATGCTCTTGCCGACATAATGAATGAGAAATTATCTGCCACATGTGATGCCACTCCCGAGGAAAACGATATTCTGATAAATAATCGCAACAGCGACTGGGCAAAGAAGATGCCTACAATTATGTCCGCAGCTCCTACACTCTTTGTTGTTGGTGCTGGACACTTGCCTGGCGACAAGGGAATATTGAAGCTCTTGCAGAATGCTGGGTATACGGTAGAGGCTGTGAAGTAATTGTCGTTGTGGAAAAATATGAACCGTATGAAAAAGCGATTGATATATTCGTTGGTTGCCTTGCTTGTGGTGTTTGCAGCAGCTACAACCTATGGCTCGTTCTATCTTGTTGACTATGCCTTGAAGAGTGCGCCGGAGTCTCATCGCAAGAATTGGGGCAAGGCAATGGATTGGTATCCTGAACTGAAACCTTGGCTTGACAGCATCAAGACAGAAGGAGCATGGAGCGACACGTTTGCCATTATGCCTGATGGTTTGCGTGCTCATGCCGTGTGTATAAAGTCGCGCAAGGCTGAGGGAAGAACGGCTGTTGTGGTGCATGGATATACCAACAATTCTATAGACATGCTGCATATTGCACGTATATATAATAAGGAGATGCACTACAATGTGGTTTTGCCCGACCTTCATGGACACGGCTTGTCGCAAGGCGACGACATACAGATGGGATGGTTCGACCGCCTGGATGTGCTGAAATGGATTGATCTTGCGCCTAAGATGTTCTCGACAGTAGGCGACTCTATGCGTCTTGTGGTGCATGGCATATCGATGGGTGCTGCCACTACGATGTGTGTAAGTGGTGAGCATACCCCCGATTATGTGAAATGCTTTGTGGAGGATTGTGGCTATACGAGTGCCTGGGATGAGTTCGCACATGAGTTGCGTGGACGCTTCTCGCTGCCTGAGTTTCCTTTGCTCTACACAGCCTCATGGCTTACACAGGCCAAGTATGGCTGGAGCTTTAAGGAGGCCTCTCCATTGAAACAGGTTGCCAAATGCAAGAAACCAATGTTCTTCATTCATGGCGACAAGGACACATTCGTGCCCACATGGATGGTTTATCCACTTTATGAGGCAAAACCCCAACCCAAGCAACTGTGGATAGCTCCAGGCAGCGAACATGCCTTTGCCTATCGCGACCATCGTGAGGAGTATATAAAAAAGGTTGAGGCTTTTGTTGGGAAGTATTGTAAATAATTGATGGTGTGTCAAGAGTCGTAATTACGGCTTTTGACACACCATATATTGTTGTCAATTGATTGTGGCAATTTTGTGAATAACTTCTTTATCTCTTAACCAATTCATAAATGATATGTGCCGCACTGTTCGACGGACTGTCATCGCCAATCTTCTCCATTATTCGCTCGTAACCTTCGAGCATACGGTTGCGCTCCAAGCTGTCTGGCAACAAGAGCGACAATTCGTGTGCTATGTTCTCGACTGAGAAAGTGTCTGCCACAAGCTCCTTCACCACCTCGCTGTCGTCGATAAGGTTGACAAGCGAAATGTATTTCACTTTCAGAACATGACGGCGGAGGAAGGCTATAAGCTTAGGCACAGGAGTCTCGTAGCACACTACTTGTGGCACATTGAACAGGGCAGTCTCAAGCGTAGCCGTGCCACTTGTCACAACAGCGGCACGGGCATGTGAGAGTAGGGCATAGGTGTCGTTGTCGATAAGGGTGACATTCTTTCCATTAATGAATTGCCCGTAATATTCTTTCGTTATGCTTGGTGCCCCAGCAAGCACAAGCTGATAGTCGGGATATTGGCTTGCTGCCTCAATCATAGCGGGCAGGTTGTCTTTAATCTCCTGGCGTCGGCTGCCTGCAAGCAGGGCGATTATAGCTTTGTCGCTTAAGCCGTGGCGTTGGCAGAATGAGTCCTTTGTCTCGTGATAAGTATTCTGAAACTGTCTCACCTCCTCGGCAGTAGGATTTCCCACATAATGGATGGGGTAGTGGTGCTTCTGCTCAAAGAAAGGCACCTCGAAAGGCAGTATGGAGAACATCTCGTCAACGTCGCGCTTGATGTTCTTTATGCGCCACTCCTTCCAGGCCCATATCTTAGGCGAGATATAGTAGTAAACGGGAATGTCGGTCTTGGCATGCACGTATTTGGCAATGTCGAGGTTAAAGCCCGGATAGTCGACGAGTATAACCACATCTGGCTGCCACTCCACAATGTCGCGCTTGCACATGGCCATATTGCGGAATATAGTGCGCAAGTGCATCAATACAGGTATGAATCCCATGTAGGCAAGTTTGCGGTAGTGTTTTACACGCTTGCCGCCAACAGCCGACATTAGGTCACCTCCGAAGAATCTAAACTCTGCATTGTTGTCGGTTTGGCAGAGTGCCTTCATCAGATGCGAAGCATGCAAGTCGCCAGAGGCTTCGCCAACTATCAAGTAGTATTTCATTGTTTGTGTCTAATGTTATAATTTCCAGCTCTTCAGCAACTCATAGTCAGTCACATCGATGCGTGTGGGTGTTATTGCCACATATCCGTGGGTCAAAGCCCAGTTGTCGGTATCTTCAGCCTCAGGCTCGTCGTTGCGGTAGGAGCCAGTCATCCAGAAATAGTCGTAGCCATGAGGATGCTGCATCTTCACACACTCGTTGTACCATGTGCCGTAGGCCATGCGGCACATCTTCACACCCTTGAACTCCTTGAGCTTAGGGAAGTTGACGTTAAGGCACACTCCCTTGGGCAGTCCTTCCTTCAACACCTTTGCCACAATTTCCCTAACGTATGGTCGAAGCGGCTCAAAGTCGGCATCGTCGCGATGGTCGCACAACGAGAATCCCACAGAAGGGATATATTTCATGCAACCCTCGAGTGTCACACCCATTGTGCCGCTATAATGCACGTTGACAGAAGCGTTGTCGCCATGATTGATGCCGCCTATCACCATGTCGGGCTGGCGGTCGGCGAATAGCTCCTGAAGAGCAATCTTCACGCAGTCAACAGGTGTGCCGTTGCACGACCACATCTCCATGCCCTCTTCCTTGCGGCGCAGTTTAAGTCGCAAAGGCACTGTGGCAGAAAAGGCTGTGGCAAATCCCGAGCGTGCCGACTCCGGTGCGCATACTATGATGTCTGCCATGTCGCGAAGCATGGCTATGAGCTGGTTTATTCCCTTGGCATGATAGCCATCGTCGTTGGAAATAAGTATTAATGGTCTTTTAATATTCATAAATTTGTCTTTATTTCATCTGCAAATGTACGAAAAAAGGTTTAAACTGACCGTATCTCGCATAAAATATGTAACTTTGCCAAATAATTTTGATGTAAATGGGAAAGATAATAGCACTCGCCAACCAGAAAGGTGGGGTTGGAAAGACAACAACAACGATTAATCTCGCGGCTTCGCTCGCCACTTTCGAGAAGACAGTACTCGTGGTAGACGCCGATCCGCAGGCCAACGCTTCAAGTGGACTTGGAGTGGATATTCAGGAAATTGACTGCTCGCTCTACGAATGTATAATCGATCACGCCGATGTGCGCGACGCTGTGTATACAACCGATATAAATGGACTTGACATCATTCCCAGCCATATCGACCTTGTGGGCGCAGAGATAGAAATGCTCAACCTCAAGAACCGCGAGCGCATAATCAAGAATATGCTCGACAAGATACGCGACGACTACGACTACATTCTAATCGACTGCAGTCCGTCGTTGGGACTCATCACCGTAAACGCTCTTACTGCTGCCGACTCGGTGATTATTCCGGTGCAATGCGAATACTTCGCGCTTGAGGGCATCACCAAACTGCTCAACACGATAAAGATTATCAAGAGCAAACTCAATCCGGGACTCGAAATAGAGGGATTCCTGCTTACCATGTACGACGGACGACTCCGACTCGCCAACCAGATTTATGACGAGGTGAAACGCCATTTCCAGGAACTGGTGTTCAAAACCGTCATTCAGCGCAACGTGAAGCTAAGCGAAAGCCCAAGCCACGGACTGCCCGTGATTCTTTATGACGCCGACTCGGTGGGTGCTAAGAACCACATGGCACTTGCCAAGGAAATTATCAACAAGAACGAAACGCCCAACGAACAATAATGGCTGTACACAAGAAATACAATAGAAGCGTGCTCGGACGCGGACTCGACGATATAGAGGGCGGAAAGGGTCTTGACGCTCTCATCGATACCGGTGGAGTGCGCACACAAGGCTCTTCCACTATCAACGAGATTCCACTCGGACAAATAGAGGCTAACCCCAATCAGCCGCGACGCGAGTTTAACCAAGAGTCGCTGCAGGAACTGGCTTCAAGCATCCGACAGATAGGCATCATACAGCCCATCACTCTGCGTCAGGTGGACGAGGAACGCTACCAGATTATTGCTGGAGAGCGACGTTGGAGAGCTTCGCAATTGGCTGGCCTCTACTCAATACCTGCCTACATACGCACCATCAGCGACGAGAACATCATGGAGATGGCTCTCGTGGAGAACATTCAACGCGAGGACCTCAACGCCATTGAAATTGCTCTCGCCTATGAGCATTTGCTCGATGCCGAGGGAATGACTCAAGAGAAGGTGTCGGAGAGAGTGGGCAAGAGCCGAACTGCCATTACCAACTATCTGCGTCTGCTGCGCCTGCCTGCACAAGTGCAGATAGCCTTGCAGAAGAAGGAAATCGACATGGGACATGCGCGCGCGCTGCTTGCAGTGGATTCGCCATCGCTGCAGATTAAGCTCTTCAACGAGGTGATAAAGCATGGCTACTCGGTGCGCAAGGTAGAGGAAATGGCCCAGATGCTCAAGAATGGTGAGGATGTGGAGAGCGGACGCAAGAAGATTGTTGCCAAGGCCAAGCTTCCTGAGGAGTTTAATGTGCTGCGCAACAGCCTTTCTGATTTCCTACAAACCAAGGTGCAGATGACTTGCTCGCCAAAGGGTAAGGGCAAAATCACTATCCCCTTCGACAACGAGGAGGAACTCGAGCGCATAATGAGTGTGTTCGACAAAATGAAACAACAGTAAATAACGACAGTGAAAACTATTCAGTCATACATATTCCAGACATTGCTTGTAGCTGCTTGCATGTTGATGACGACCATCAACGCGACGGCACAGACTGACGTTGCCGACATGAAGTCGAATAATGACTCTGTGTCGGCCATCTTCACGCAGCAAGACACGCTACGTATGCTCGCGCAGACCGACTCTGTCAAACTGCGCAAGCATCGCGACTGGAAGACATGGCGTCCTAATCCAAAACGTGCCATGTGGCTTGCCATAGTGCTGCCGGGTGCCGGACAGATTTACAACCGTAAGTACTGGAAGGTGCCTATAGTATATGGTGGCTTCGTGGGATGTGCCTATGCCATGCGATGGAACAACCAAATGTTCCGCGACTACTCGCAGGCTTACATGGACATTATGGACGACGACCCCAACACGCAGAGCTATAACCAGTTTCTGCATCTCGGCGCGAAAATCGACGAGTCGAACCTGCAACGCTATCAGGAGCTCTTCCGCAAGCGCAAGGATAGATTCCGCCGTTGGCGCGACCTGAGCTTCTTCTGCCTCGTGGGAGTCTATGCCTTGAGTGTGGTGGATGCTTATGTCGACGCGTCGCTATCTGAATTTGACATCTCGAAGGACCTCAGCCTTAGGGTTGAGCCTACTATAATAAATAATGAACGAGAGCGCAACCCGCTAAGGGCAAACAGCCTGGGTATGAGCTTCAGCTTGAACTTTTAAGACGAAAACAATAGTATAATTATTTTGATGAAAAAGACATTAGTATTGATTGCCACAGTGATTCTTGGCTTCTCTAATCCAGTCCTCGCGCAGAGCGACGACGACGAAACAGAAATCACTGTGACCGATGCCGAGGGCAAGAAGGAAGTCATCGATCTGCCCGAGGCTATGACGTGTGAGTATGACTCGCTGCTTACTGCTTACAACAGCAAGACATACCTGAAGATTGGAACCGACTGCAACATGCCAGACATCAACCCGGTGTACAGCAAGGAAGTGTACAAGGAACGCTTGGCGCGCATACCGTCGGTGATAGAGCTTCCTTACAACGATGTTGTGCAGAAGTTCATCGACCGCTATAGCAGTCGTCTGCGCCGCTCGGTAAGCATAATGCTTGGTGCGCAGAATTTCTACATGCCTACCTTCGAGGAGGCTCTTGAGGCTTACGGATTGCCACTCGAACTGAAGTATCTGCCAGTTATTGAGTCGGCTCTTAATCCTAACGCAGTGTCGCGTGTGGGTGCTACAGGACTTTGGCAGTTTATGCTCACCACAGGCAAACGCTATGGACTTGAGGTGAACTCACTCGTGGATGAGCGTCGCGACCCAGTGCGCGCTTCTTATGCAGCAGCTCACTATCTGCGCGACCTATATAAGATTTACGGTGACTGGAATCTTGTGATTGCCGCATACAACTGTGGACCTGAGAACATCAACAAGGCTATACACCGCTCAAACGGTGCCACCGACTACTGGCAGATTTATCCATACCTGCCCAAGGAGACAAGAGGTTATGTGCCGGCTTTCATAGCTGCCAACTATATCATGACCTACTATTGCGACCATAATATCTGCCCGATGGAGGCCGACTTGCCCGAGAAAACCGACACGGTGGTTGTCAACCGCAACGTCCACTTTGAGCAGGTGGCCAAGGTGCTTGGCTTGGACATAGAACAAGTGAAGCAGCTCAACCCCCAGTATAGACGCAATATTGTCAATGGCGACACTCGCCCTATGGCTCTTCGACTGCCGGCTTCGTTTGTAGGCAAGTTCATCGACAACGAGGACTCTATATATGCCTATCGCCCCGAAGAACTTCTTGCCAAGCGCACAGAGGTGGAGGTGAACGACGATGCTCCTGCTTACAGCCGCCACACCACCAGCTCATCAAGAAACAAAAACAATTCTTCAAGCCGAAACTCTCGCAAGAGCAAGAAGAACAAGAAGAGCAGCCGTGGCGGACGTAACGTGACTATACGCCAGGGAGACACGCTCTCGGAGATTGCCAAGCGCAACGGAACTACCGTTAAGAAGCTGAAGAAACTGAACAAAATCAGTGGAAGCAGCATACGCGCAGGCAAGAAAATACGAATTAAATAAACAACAACAATCAGGAGAGGAGGCGTCGCGCCCCGGATATTCAACATTATTTATATCTAAGGCGCGACCCCTCCTTTTTTGGTTCATACCTAAATCAATATTAAACTAATAGGAGACCTGTATCATGGACGACCAGAAATTGAAAGACCAACAGAGAGAGACGGCCGATGATATGCTTATCGAAGGAGCCTTCAAAGAGGTGCTTGACATTTACCTCGCGTCACCCCACCGCAGAAAGGTGGATATAATTAACAAAGCCTTCAACTTCGCCCGGCAGGCCCACAAAGGTGTGCGACGTCTTTCGGGTGAGCCATACATCATGCACCCAATTGCTGTGGCTCGCATAGCAGTAGAGGAGATGGGACTTGGTTCTACGAGCATCTGCGCGGCTTTGCTGCATGATGTTGTGGAGGATACCGACTATACGGTGGAGGATATGGAAAATATCTTCGGACCTAAAATAGCGCAAATTGTTGATGGACTTACTAAGATCTCGGGAGGTATCTTTGGCGACCAGGCTTCTGCCCAAGCCGAGAACTTCAAGAAGCTTCTGCTTATGATGAGTGATGATATACGTGTCATTCTCATCAAGATTTGCGACCGACTTCACAATATGCGCACCCTACAGTCGCAGCCTGCCAACAAACAGTATAAAATCGCGGGGGAGACTCTCTACATCTATGCTCCACTTGCCAACCGTTTGGGACTTAACAAAATCAAGACCGAACTCGAAGACCTCTCTTTCCGATACGAGCATCCCGAGGAGTACAACTATATCAAGAATAAGCTTGCCGACACGCAGGAGCAACTCGACTCCATATTTGACACATTCACCAAGCCTATACGAGCGGCTCTCGACCGAATGGGCATACAATACGACATCAAGGCACGCGTTAAGAGTCCTTACTCTATATGGAAAAAGATGCAGAACAAGCACGTCACGTTTGAGGAAATCTACGACATTCTTGCCGTGCGCATTGTCTACACTCCAAAGGATCGTTCTGAGGAAATCAACGAGTGCTTCAGGATATATGTGGCGATAAACCAAATATACAAGTCGCACCCAGACAGACTTCGCGACTGGGTGAACCATCCCAAAGCCAATGGATATCAGGCTTTGCACGTCACGCTTATGTCCAATCAGGGCAAGTGGATTGAGGTGCAGATTCGTTCCGACCATATGGACGAGGTGGCTGAACAGGGGTTTGCTGCACACTGGAAATATAAGGATGGTGTGCCTGCCGAACTGAATGATGATACCGAACTAAACAACTGGCTTTCTACTATCAAGGAAATTCTCGACGATCCACAGCCCGACGCAATGGACTTCCTCGATACTGTTAAGCTGAACCTCTTTGCAAGCGAGATATTCGTGTTCACTCCTAAGGGAGAGATTAAGACAATGCCTGCAGGATGCACAGCCCTCGACTTTGCGTTCCAAATACATACATTCCTCGGCTCTCATTGTATAGGTGCAAAGGTTAACCATAAGCTTGTGCCGCTTAGCCACAAATTGCAGAGTGGCGACCAGGTGGAGATTCTTTCTTCAAAGTCGCAACATGTGCAGGCTTCGTGGATTAACTTCGTGTCTACGGCCAAAGCCAAGGGCAAGATTCTTGCCATTCTGCGTCGCGACAACCGCGAACTTCAGAAGAAGGGCGAGCAGATACTCGACGATTGGTTGCGCAAGAATGAGCTGGAGATGACTACTCCCGTGCTCACAAAGTTGTGCGACTTCCATGAATTTAAGAAGACCGACGACCTTTTCATTGCTATCGGCAAGCGCACAGTGCTTCTTGGTGACAGAGACCTTGATGAATTGCGCGAGAAGAAACCCGAGAGCAACGGGGGATGGCGCAGATATGTGCCTTTCTTCAACCGTACGGAAAGAAGAGAGGGAAGGAATACTGAATATTTCACAGTGGGCGAGGGATTCAACAAGAAGAAGCCTGTCTACGTGAATGAGGAGAACATATCAAAGTTTGTGTTCCCGACTTGTTGCCATGCCATTCCTGGTGACGACATTTTGGGATATATTGACAATAAGAATAGAATTGAGATTCACCGCCGCGACTGCACCGTGGCTTCAAAGCTTAAAGCTACATACGGTAAGCGCATTCTCGATGCCAAGTGGGACATGCACAAGGTGATGTTCTTCGACGCTACTATCGAGATACACGGTATCGATCGCAAGCGTATGCTGCATGATGTCTCGGAGGTAATATCTGATAAGCTTGATGTCAACATACACAAGGTTACCATCGAGAGCAACGAGGGCATCTTCGAGGGTCAGATAGAAATACGTGTGCACGACCGCAGCGAAGTGAAGGTCATCATGGATGAGCTAAAGAAAATTGAGGATATAAAAGAGGTGCTGCAAATACTCTGATATAATAGAAAACGAAAAATGGACAACTGATAATTACTGTTTCTTAATTATCAGTTGTCCATTTTCCGTTTACAGTTGACTTATTTTTCTTCCATAGCTGCCACAAACTCTCTGTGGAACGTTCCGTGGAAGTGTTGTATTTCCTTTCTTGCTTCCTCTTCAAGCTCCCAGATATTCTCCTCGCCAGCACGATGGGCCAGTACATGGCGCACGCAACGGGCAATCTTGCGCTTGTTGTTGCGAGCCTGGAGTTGGTCGCCCTGAATGTTCTTCTGCGATACGAACGAGAAGGCTGTGAGCTGCTTCATGAATGTCTCGTAGCGGTTGAAGAGCAGAGCCTGACGCATCATCTCCTCCGGATCCTCGTCAAGGCCATCCATGTCGATAAGTCCGTCAAGATTCTCGTGGCTCCAATCTTCCTCGTTCAGCCAATACCACTGGAATGCGTAACGCTGCTCCATCTGCATTAAGCGTTGTGCAAGGGTGTTCTCGTCAACATTCTCGGTGTTGAACTGCTCGAAGGCGAAGCGTGCAAGACTCTTTCCGTTTACCTCTATCTCCGATGCGCCCTCTACGTCCTCACCAGTAAGCTGTATGCGCCAGCGCGACGACTTGTTCTTGATAAGGGCAGAATGCGCACCCATCATAAGACTTTCAAGACTTCCCATGGCGTCAATCTCATCAACAAGAGCAAGACGCTCACGCATGTTTCTTACCGAAAGTCGGCCGTCCTCAGTAAGTACGCACATGTAGTTGAGCTTGTTGTCGTCGAGTGAAAGCTGGAAACGGTCGTTCGACGAATCGCCAACAAACGAGTAGTTGTAGTTGGCAAGGTCGTTGTGCGTAATCTCTATCTCGCCTGTCAGGCGGTTCTCTTCCTTGTCGGTAATGGCAAAGCCTACGTAAGGAATCACAAGACGCAGCGTGAACGGATTACCTTTTCTTGGGGTGAGTTTCACGGCAATTCCGTCTTCGCCAAAATCGTTTTTCTTAAGCAGCCAACCTTCATCGGTCTTCTCGGCACGGTCGATTTCCACCTTGCCGTAGTTCCATCTGAAGTCGAACACAATGTCGCTCTCGTCGTCGCGCACCACCTTTACGAAGCGGTCGGGCTCGACACCAAGATATACTGCATCCACTGGCTTCACTTCCTCGTCGCCCTCGCCGAGTACGCCTATTTGCAGGCGTCCTATCATAGGGTCGTCTTCCCAGTCATCCTCGTCGGCTCCTTCTGCGCGGAATACAACAAACGTAAGACGGTGCTGCTCGCGTGTTCCGTCTTCACGACACAGGAAATATGAAGTTTCCTCAGGTATATAAATAGGTGTGCTGATGTATGGACTCATGCAGCGTACCGAATATTCCACCTCTGTCCATGCAGTTGCGGAAGTAGATGTATTATTAGTTGACATATATTGTTTGATTACTTGTTTGTGGTGTTATCCTATTTGGAATGCAAAATTACTGCAATTTTATCAAATAAAAGAAAGAACAGACTAAATATTGTTGTTTGTAGGTATTGATGAAAAAATAATTAAATAAAAAGTCGCAAAATATTTGCACAATTCAAAAAAACTCCTTACCTTTGCACTCGCTTTGAAATACATAGCATATACGGAGATCCGCTAGCTCAGCTGGTAGAGCACAACACTTTTAATGTTGGGGTCATGGGTTCGAGCCCCATGCGGATCACACATACATTCAATCAACAATTTCAGCGAGAGGATTTTACTTAGGTAGAGTCCTCTTTTTTCGTTTATACCTATTCCTTTTTGTTGTCATGGCTGATGCCTGACAGGACTGGGAGCTACCATCTCGGCATAGTGGATCCTCGTGGCCAACGCCTGGATGCAATAAAGAGCAAAAAAAAGGTAATGGCAGCCTGCCGCAGTTCCTTAAAACGGCAGGCTCCATAACCTTAAACAAGCCTAACTATTAGGCGGAATGAAATCTATTTATCTAACCTTTATTTTGTTCCTGGCATCTTGCGCACGGCACGATGCTTCAGATTGGCGGTTCTTATTTTTCAATATACACATTCGGGCGGCATATTCCGCAGGGTCGATGGGCAACTTCTTGTCGGGCTTTCCGCCCCAATCCTCCAGCTGCTTCATTAGTCCGGTCACATCATAAATTGTTAACACATTTTCAAACACTTAACATTTAGAAACTTAAAAAAGGAAAAACAGAATGTTAAGCGAAAAACAAGGAACACACGTTATTATAAAAGAAAAAATCGGCATAAGAAAGATTTCTTACACCGACTCAAAACAAAGTCTCAAATTTTATACTTGGCGGAGATTCAGAATACATCACTATGAGAGCCTGTGTTAGTTATACCTTAAATTCCGCAACACTATAAATTTTAACTTTTATAATATCCTGAGCAACAAAAAGTTTTTTTTGATATACTTACATTCCTTGGTGGAATTAGAAATAAACCGTAAAGACATGGTGACTCTCCTGTTTCTTGTATTGGATTTGTTGCGTAAGAAAGGCAATAAAATTTATATTTACGTCGTTAATGAATAAAGCATATTGAGAATATCAAGGAGTGCGCTATCAAGCTTTGCTCCACTGAAAACATGCATACGACATAAAAGAATCTTTTATTTATGAGTAAACAGAACATTGCCCTTATCACGGGCGTTACAGGTCAGGATGGCTCTTATCTGGCAGAATTGCTGTTGGATAAAGGCTATGATGTTCATGGAATCATCCGCCGTTCATCAGTTGATTACCGTGAGCGCATTGCTCATCTTGAGGGTAGACCACATTTTCATCTTCACTATGCCGACCTTGGCGACTCTATGTCTATCGTAGGCGTTGTGTCTGATGTGCGTCCTACAGAGATATACAACCTTGCTGCACAAAGCCATGTGCAGGTTAGCTTCGACTCTCCTGAGTTCACCGCCGACGTGGATGCCGTGGGTGTGCTCCGCATTATCGAGGCTGTTCGTAAGGTTGGACTTAGCAACACTTGTAAGATCTACCAGGCTTCCACCTCCGAACTTTATGGTAAGGTGGAGGAGGTACCCCAGAACGAGGAAACTCCATTCCATCCTTTCTCTCCATACGCTGTTGCCAAGCAGTACGGTTTCTGGATTATAAAGGAGTATCGTGACGCATATAATATGTTCTGCTGCAACGGTATTCTCTTCAACCATGAGAGTGAGCGTCGCGGTGAGACTTTCGTTACACGCAAGATAACTCTTGCCGCTGCCCGTATTGCACAGGGTTTACAGGACAAGCTTTATCTCGGTAATCTTGACTCTCTTCGCGACTGGGGGTATGCCAAGGACTATGTTGAGTGTATGTGGCTCATACTTCAGGCTTCAAAGCCAGAGGACTTTGTCATTGCTACTGGTGTTCAGCACAGTGTGCGTGAGTTCGCACAGCTCGCCTTCCATTATGTGGGCATCGAACTGAAATGGGAGGGTAAGGACGAAAACGAGAAGGGTATCTGCGTAAGCGGACCAGAGAACCTTATCGGTAAGACTCTCGTTGAGGTATCTCCCGACTTCTACCGTCCTACTGATGTTGTTAACCTCTGGGGTGACCCGACTAAGGCAAAGACTAAACTCGGCTGGAATCCTAACACGACCACTTTCGAGCAGCTTGTAAAGATTATGGTTGACCATGATATGGCGAAGGTTGCATCGGAGGGTGCTGCTGCTAAGGTAAGAATGAACTTGGCTGAGTATTTGGAAAAGGGAATTGTGAAGTAGTTTTCACAATGTTAAGTGTTTAATGTTAAATGTTAAATTGAGATGTTAAGTAAAGACAGCAAGATATACATTGCGGGACACCACGGACTTGTGGGTTCCGCTATATGGAACAACCTTAAGGCTCGCGGCTACAACAATCTTGTAGGCCGTAGCCATAAGGAGTTGGACCTTACAGACCAGCAGGCCGTTACGCGCTTCTTTGACGAGGAGCGTCCTGATGCCGTTGTGTTGGCTGCCGCTTTTGTTGGCGGCATCATGGCCAACTCTCTCTACCGTGCCGACTTCATCATGCAGAACATGAAGATGCAGTGCAATGTGATTGAGAATGCCTATAAGCATGGGGTAAAGAAATTGCTTTTCCTCGGCTCTACTTGTATCTATCCCAAGAATGCTCCACAGCCAATGAAGGAGGACTGCCTGCTGACATCGCCTTTGGAGTATACCAATGAGGAGTATGCCATTGCAAAGATAGCGGGATTGAAGATGTGCGAGTCGTATAATCTACAGTATGGCACAAACTATATTGCCGTTATGCCGACCAACCTCTATGGACCGAATGACAACTTCCATCTTGAGAACAGCCACGTAATGCCGGCAATGATGCGCAAGATCTATTTGGCTAAACTTATTCATGAAGGCGACTGGCGCAGCATAGAGGTTGACATGAACAAGCGTCCTATCAACCCGACAGACAAGCTTCGTGCAATAATAGGGGAGGGTAATGTTGATGGAAGCA
>ERZ1026874.667-NODE-667-length-20418-cov-14.451063_pt1 | contig 20418 bp, 15 predicted proteins | sample MGYA00380167_ERZ1026874 | MGnify/ENA primary metagenome ERZ1026874 (study PRJEB33269, sample SAMEA4719803) | human gut metagenome | biome: human-associated habitat; feature: organic feature; material: feces | place: Cameroon | collected 2013-10 ...
GTTACAGTCAAAAAATGACCTTTCGGGGCAGAATGACGCAAAAAAATGACTTTTTTGTGCGCGTAAATTGTTGAGAATCAATGCGTTAAAGGTTGTTATCGGCAAAAAGTCATTAGTCATTTGTCACTTTTCGATAAATTGGTAGCAAAAAAAATAAATGTTAATATATAAGTTATTAATAATCAATATATTACGGACTTTTCTTTTTTTTCTGACATTAAAATCGAAGTGAAAATGACTAATGGCCAAATGACTTTTTTTTCGTGTGAAAGAATGCAAAATCTTGTAGCGGTTGCTTATGTAAACTATTAGGGTAAGCTACATAAACACTCGGCACACGTTAGGCGTACAATAAAAATGCCTTACTTATATAGCATATAAACGAGTTATGCGCTAAAATGCGCATTTGTAAAAAGCACGTTTTGACTAAAAAATACACTCCGATTCGCTGCTGTTGGGCAAGCTCTTTTTGCAGAATAGATTAACACACGTTTAAAGAAGTGATGGTAAAATCGAAAAAAGGACTAAAAAAAAGTGTGCATTTTAGGCGGACAAGGTGTCCGCCTAAAATGCACACTTTTACACTTGTAATATATTTTAACGTGTAGGACGATAAAAAGGGAAATATAGGGTTAATAAATCTTATATTTTAGTCATAATGCTTTCATTCCGTTCTTACAGCCCATAACGAAGTGTTAGGCAGTATTTTGCTTTAAGCTAAAAAACGCGCTATGTTTTTTTTCTTTGCACGTTTAAAAACAAAACGTGGGTGCTGAAAACTTATTTCTTACCTCCTATATCGGCATTTACATCTATTAACTCGGAATTAAGGAATATTTCAAATGACTAAATGATCACGAAAGTATTGATTATCAATACTTTAAGTGGTCATTAGCCATTAGTCATTTTTGCATTCACCCTAAGTTTGCTGCAATTTGCCCTGTGTTTATGGGTTGAAGTTCTGCGTGATGGAGGTGTGTTTGATGTTTGAGAAATTCTGCATGGTTTGATGTGTTTATCGTTGATATGAGACATGAACACCCTACCTAACAGGGTCTCCCCTATAATGACACATAATCTAAGGTAAAGCGAATTTAAAATCTTTTTTCTGAACTTTTTCTTTCTTTTTTTTCAACTGTGCAGAAAGACTGCGTAGTATGTATGTTATTTTGCACTCAGAAAATCAGAGACGCCCACCGCTCTTTGAGTTGTTTGGCTACAAGTTATATTGTAATTTTTTGTGTTGATATTAGTCCTGCTTTATTGCATTGCTATATTTAGAGCAGACTAATTGGGCTCACCTTTCGCAGAACTTTATGGGTGAGCCCTTCTTTTTTTATAAATTTTATATGATAAAATTTAGCAAAGTCCAAGTCGCTTCACAGCTAAATGATGACCTGCTTTTGCAGCTTTGTGGTAATAAGTCATAGCTTTATTCATGTCAGGCTTATCAATCCATCCTTCTTCATAACTTTGTCCGATGCGATACCATGCATAAGGGTCGGTAGAGAGGGCGTATGCCTTAACAGCTTGGTGCAAGTCTTTAGCAATAGGCGCCAATCCTTTGCGATAAATATCCCCCATATTGGTTGGGGCATATAGCAAGTCGCCATGCTTTATGGCTTCTCCATACCAATAGATGGCAGCTTGTGCATCTTGCGGTATGCCAATGCCGTGTTCATGGATAGTGCCAATGTCATTGAGCACAACTCCTTCAATATGTGACAATGTGCCGTGTTGGTAGTTGTGAGCAATGTGTAGCAGTAAGTCTACATCAGCCTTGCTATAACTCTCGGTAGTGATGGCTCCATCTGTTTGCCAAGATTGCACGGTGCCAATCGATAAGTGTTGTGGCACATCAACCTCTTCGTTTATAGTGAGTTCTTCTACCACCTTGTCGCTGGGTAAAAGTTGGTGTTTCAGCATGTAGTGGATGTAGCCAAAAATGCGTGGCGTGGACGAGTAAATGCAAACACCCATTTGGCGTAGTGCCTCGTTGCAAACATACACATTCTCTTCTTGCACAGGCAAAGAAAGATAAAACTTTTTATTTAGTGCCAAGTAACACTTTAAGTAAGCCACAACCTCGCCCATGGTGTAGGATGCCCATTTCTCATCATATAGTTGGTAAGCCGTTTTTTGTTCCTCTTGATAAGGAACAATTGTGAGCAAACGGTAGAGAGTATCGAGCAAGTAAGGCCAAAAACGATAGTCATCGTATGCAGCTAAACCATCCATGCTCAGCACATACGCTCCTTCTATTTGTTCGATGAGGAAGAGCGTTACCGAATGTGCCTCACGATAAAAAGCCCAAGTGCCAGCCATATCTGTAGGGCTAATTACCAACTGTACATCGGTTACACCCAACATATTTACTAATTGCTCAAAATTCAAAGCACTGCTTGATGTGATGATTTGCTGTATTAGCATGTGGTAAGGGATTTTAAATGGGGATTGGTGGATTGGGGTAGTGGGGGAAACTTATGGTTCACTTTGCCACTTTATAGACAATTCTAAAAATGCCCTCTTTATAGCTAGTACTGGTGATTTTAAACAAACCGATTTCGCGTGTAGAGGTTACATGTTTCCCTATGCAGGCACAGACGTCATAATTGCCAATGCGCACAATACGTAGTGTTTCGCTTGCGTCGGTGGGTAGTTTGTCGAGCACCACACCTGCTGGAACATTATCGCGTGTAACTAGTTCGTAGCTCACAGGTAAATCTGCCTCTATCAGCTCGTTCATAGTTTTTTCAATCTGTGCAATTTGCTCTTGTGTGGGACATTGCGCCAGGTTGTAGTTTATTTTAGACTTCTTTCGTTCAATATGTGCATTTTTGCTACGTTCGCAGCCAAACATTCTAATCATAGTTTGATTGAGTAAATGTTCTGCCGAATGAGCAGGTGCATACTCATCTTTGTGATGCTCGTTGAGCACAACCGTTTTAGTCAATTCTTTATCTGTAGTAGTATGAGTTTCGTGCATATTTTATATTCTTTGTTGACGTAAGGATTGCAAAAATACATAATTATTTTTGTACGTTCAAAATTATTATTGTGGGCTTTGAATAGGTTTCTTGCTAAGACAAAAAACGCACGCTATCCTGAATGTAGGGTAGCGTGCAAACAAAAGTTATGTCAAAAATCAAAAGAGATCCATTATACAATGCCTTGCGCCATCATGGCTTTTGCCACTTTGAGGAAACCAGCCACGTTGGCACCACGTACGTAGTTGATGTAACCATCAGGTTGTGTGCCATACTTTACGCAGTTTTCGTGAATGTCTTTCATAATCATTTTAAGACGTTCGTCAACTTGTTCGCGTGTCCAGCTAAGACGTTCTGAGTTCTGGCTCATTTCTAAGCCCGAAACAGCTACGCCACCAGCATTGGCAGCCTTGCCAGGAGCATAGAGCAAACCAGCATCTTGGAAAATCTTGATGGCTTCGGGGGTAGAGGGCATGTTGGCACCTTCGCTCACGGCAATTACACCGTTGGCAACCAATTTCTTAGCATCTTCCTCCTCAATTTCGTCTTGTGTGGCAGAGGGAAGTGCAATGTCGGCAACTTCGCCCCAAGGACGTGCGCCTTGCACATACTTCACGCCATATTTTTCGGCGTATTCTTTGATACGTCCGCGCTTTTCGTTTTTAAGTTCCATAACGAATGCCAATTTCTCGGCATCAATGCCATCGGGGTCGTAGATATAACCGTCAGAGTCGGAGAGGGTAACAGCAATAGCACCCAACTCAATCAACTTTTCAACGGTGTATTGAGCTACATTGCCCGAACCGCTAACCAATACACGTTTGCCCTTGAGTTCGATGCCACGTGTGGCAAGCATGCTTTCAAGGAAATATACGTTGCCATAACCCGTGGCTTCGGGGCGGATGAGCGAACCGCCAAATTGCAAGCCCTTACCTGTGAGTACACCTACAAACTGGTGTGTGAGTTTTTTGTATTGACCAAAGAGGTAACCCACTTCGCGACCGCCTACACCAATGTCGCCTGCGGGAACGTCTTCATCGGGACCAATGTGACGGTAAAGCTCGTTCATGAAAGCTTGGCAGAAACGCATTACTTCGCCATCGCTCTTGCCATGAGGGTTGAAGTCAGAACCACCCTTTGCACCGCCCATAGGCAATGTGGTGAGTGCATTTTTAAATGTTTGTTCGAAAGCAAGGAACTTCAAGACAGAAGGAGTTACGCTTGCATGGAAACGGATACCACCTTTGTAGGGGCCAATGGCATTATTGTGTTGAACGCGATAACCCATGTTGGTTTGTACCTTGCCTTTATCGTCAACCCATGTTACGCGGAAAGAGATGATGCGATCGGGGATGCACAAGCGTTCAATGAGGTTGGCTTGTTCAAATTCGGGATGACGGTTGTACTCTTCTTCAATTGTTCCAAGTACTTGGCTCACTGCCTGAATGTATTCAGGTTCGTTGGGAAAACGCTGCTTGAGGCGTTCTACTGTTTCTAATGCGTTCATTTTTGTGTATATGTCGTTATGGTTTTAGCTTTCTGTAGGCGGCATGGTTGATGCTTTGCGCTAATGTCGCTTGGTTGTAGACAATACATGGTTACATGTAGTTGGCTTTGAAAGGCAAAACGAACGTTTAATGACGTTCTGTTTTTAAATTCGCCCGCAAAAATACAAAAAAAATTTCTTTTTGCTATTTTATTAGCGAAAAAATTGACAGAAATATTAAAAAAGAGAATTCTTTTGTATTTATGATATTTGATTGCCAACTTATGTTTGCAAAACCCAAGTTTATGTATTTATGGCGCAAGTCTACTTTTCCCCAAGGGGTAGGGTCTTCAAAATCTATAATATTTCTGCGTGGTTTTGATAGATTTATCAAGATTTTCACACGCTAGCCTCACCCCATTTGGGGTGAGAAAAGGTAGTCAGGTATGTGCATTCGGTTTGCACGATAATCCCGACGGTATATATTTCTGTATCAATCCCGTATCGTTTCCGTATCGTTCTCCTATCGTTCTCCTATCGTTCTCCTATCATTCTCCTATCGTTCTCCTATCGTTCTCCTATCGTTCTCCTATCGTTCTCCTATCGTTCTCCTATCATTCTCCTATCATTCTCCTATCATTCTCCTATTGGGAAGCGGAAAACAATACGGAAACAATACGGAATCGAACGAATGACGAACGGAGGATGAACGAAAAATAAAGGGAGATGTAACGACTACACATCGGTACTGAAACGAAGGGACTGCGAAACACAAACTGGAAACCAACGATACGGAAATCTAAATCTATTTCCTTTTCACACCACGCACGGCTTCTGCTTCAAGGGGATTTTCGGGCCAATAGTGTTTGGGGTAGCGTCGGCGCAGTTCTTTGCGTACCTCAAAATATGTGCCTTGCCAAAAGCTGCGCAAGTCTTGCGTGAGCTGCACGGGTTTGAAGCCTGGCGAGAGAAGTTCCATGAGTACGGGGCGCTGGTTGTTGTCAACGCAAGGCGTATCTTCTAAACCGAAGCACTCTTGCAAACGCACACTTAGCACGGGGGCTTCGCTGCCTTGTCGGTAGTCAACCCGTATGCGACTGCCCGTAGGGACTGTGATGTGGGTGGGAGCAAGATGGTCGATGAGTTGCTGTTGGTCGTAGGGTAGGGAGTTCCAAATAGCTTCAGCAAGGTCGATGCGTTTTAGCTCTGTCGTGGTGGTGAGTGGTCGTCCGTTTCGGTTAAGATACATGGGCAACCATTCGGTGGCAGTGCGAAGCAAATGTTCGGTAGACACGTTGGCTATTTGCAACTCGGGATGCCACTGTGCTACTTGCATAATGCGCCTTTGCAAAGTTTGCACATGATCGTCCCACGACAGCATGCTTTGACCATATTTTGAAACAGCTTGACAAATCACCTCCGTAAGCACTTCGGGCTCTACTTGGGGCAGAGGTTGACTATCGACAACCAAAACCCCAATGCGACGTTCACGTTGGGCAATGAGGCAGCCTTGCTTATTGTCCCACGAAAGGTTGTTGCGTGTTGTCACAATGCCCTCCTTGTCTAAGTCGGATGGGAGCACAGGGGCAGCTAAAAACACACGTCCATGAGTCCCCTTGGCAGCATGGAGTGAGGCAACGGCAATCCATTTACAGCCCGAAATCCAGTCGGTTTGATTGAGCATCACATTGGTACCGTCAGCCAATCTGAAATGTCCAACACCATTGAGCGCCATGCCGATGCGTTCGGGGTATGCCAATGCTACTAACTGCCCTACACATTCGGCAGTTACATCGGTGTTTACCTCGTGTGTATGAATCATGCGACAATATTCGTGGGCAATTTGTGCTATGCGGTTCCAACGTCCCAACAGCTTATTGGCACGTGCTTGGCGCAGTTTGGCAATGCGTAGGGTAAGGTCGGCTCCTGCTTCGGTATCAGTCAAGGGGTCTTTTTCTTCGAGCAATGCGGCAATGTCGCATGCTAAGGGTTGGGCATTGTTGAGGTTGGCACTTCCCCATAGCATGCGTGCCACACGTGGGTGGCAAGGCAACTGAGCCATTTTGTTGCCAAGAGGGGTGATGGTGTGGTTGGTGTGGAGAGCCCCCAACTGTTCGAGCAAAGAGGTTGCCAAACGCACAGCCTCGACGGGGGGAGGGGTGAGCCAAGGCAGTTGCATAAGGTTGCTCTCGCCAAACGCTGCAATGTTGAGAACCATTTGCGATAAGTCAGCTTCCACAATTTCGGGTTTGCGCAAAAGGGGCATGCGATGTTCGGCATTGCGTGTCCACAGTCGATAACAAACACCCTCAGTCACACGTCCTGCGCGTCCTGTGCGTTGTGTGGCCATGTCCATGCTGATGCTCACAGTTTCAAGTCTACTCAGTTCGGTGCGTGGGTCGTATACCAATTTTCGGCATAATCCAGCATCGACCACAATTCTTACTCCCTCGATAGTGAGTGAGGTTTCGGCAATGGGAGTGGCCAATACCACTTTGCGCTGTCCTGGAGCAGAAGGGGCAATGGCTTGACGTTGATGTTCGGGCGAAAGATTTCCATAAAGCGGAAAAACTTGTATGCCTTCGTCGGGAAAATTGGCAAGCAGTTCGGCACAACGCACAATGTCGGCTTGTCCGGGCAGAAAGGCTAAAACATCGCCTTGGTCATTGTGCACAGCCAAACGGATGGTGCGTGCTACAGCTTGTGCACAGTCTTGCACGGCACAGTCCTCGTCGGCATGTATTACTTTTACGGGAAACATGCGTCCTTCGCTCTCGATAAGTGGTGCGTTGAGTTTTTTGCAAATCTCGGTAGCATCGATAGTGGCAGACATAAGCACCAAACGTAGGTCGGGACGAATAATTTGTTGCGACTGTCGTGCCAAAGCCAAAGCAAGATCGGTGTTGAGGCTACGTTCATGAAATTCATCGAACACCACAATGCTCACTCCTTCGAGCGTGGCATCGTCTACCAACATACGTGTAAGAATGCCCTCGGTGAGCACCTCGATGCGAGTGTGGGATGAGATGCAAGTTTCAAATCGAACGCGGTAGCCTACGGTTTGTCCCACCTTTTCGCCAATCATGTGTGCCATGCGTTCGGCTATTTGTCGGGCAGCAAGTCGGCGAGGTTCGAGCATTAAGATTTTTCCTCCCTCGGGGGGCAAGGCTTGCAGCAGTGTGAGAGGTAGTAACGTAGACTTACCAGCACCAGGAGGAGCCGTTACCACCACTGCATCGTGTTTTTTTACAGCCTCATTCAGTTGCGTGGCAATTTGTGCTGCAGGCAATTTTTGGGCGTATGTGTGGATATGTTGATTTATCGTGTCGATAGTCATAAATGCGCTGAATATTTTGTGCAAAAATACAGAGAAAAGCACGTTTAGGCAATAAGGAGACTGTATTTTATGCTTTGCGCAAACCTTCGGTATGCTTATCTCACCTTTAACAGGGTAATTCCTTATTTAGATTTGAAAAATAAGATGCACCCTTTACAATAAAGTGCTAACTTTGCATGTTGTTAGACAGACATAAAACTAAACTATTATGCAAACATCGTTGAAAGGGCACTTATCTATGTTGGGTGCAAACTGTATGTGGGGGTTAATGTCGCCCATCTCAAAAATTGTGATGATGGCAGGCGTTGTGTCGCCTTTGGTGGTGACCGACTTGCGTATAGCAGGAGCTATGATATTGTTTTGGATAGCTTCGTTTTTTCAAAAGCCTGAGCATGTAGGTCACAAAGATTTGGCACGTTTATTTGGTGCAGCACTATTGGGCATTGTGCTCAATCAGGGTTGTTTTATATTTGGCGTGAGTCTTAGTTCGCCAGGCGATGCCTCAATTATAACTACTAGTATGCCTTTGTGGGCCATGTTGTTGGCTGCCGTGATACTAAAAGAGCCTATTACGGGCAAAAAAGTGTTGGGCATAGCAGCAGGTGCAAGTGGTGCTTTAATGCTGATAATGGGTAGTGGGGCGCACGTAAAGAATGTAGCCTCAACGGGTGGCGACTATGCTGTGTGGGGCGACTTGTTGGTGCTTACGGCACAGTTTTGCTATGCACTTTACATTGTGGTGTATAAGGATTTTGTAAACAAATATTCGCTCGTCACTATTATGAAGTGGATGTTTACTTATGCCTTTATTTGCGTAATCCCCTTTTCGGCAGGCGACTTGATGCAAACAGCATGGGGTGAGTTGCATGGGAGCGAAATAGCAGGTTTGTTGTTTATTGTGGTGTGTGCCACTTTCTTGAGTTATATGCTCATTGTGGTGGGACAAAAGAATCTGCGTCCTACGGTTGCTGGTATGTATAACTATGTGCAACCCTTGGTAGCTTGTATTGTGGCAGTGATATGGGGTTTAGACTCTTTTAATTGGATAAAAGCAGTAGCAGTCGTGCTTATCTTTGGCGGCGTATATCTTGTTACGGCAAGTAAATCGCGCCAAGAGGTGGCGCATTATGAGGCAGAACATGCTGAGAAATAGCAAGCATTTTTCTATGAAAAAAACAGACAATGATTTTCAACTTGAAAATCATTGTCTGTTTTTTTAGAGGCTTAATCACGTTCAATGGCACGCCACACGTATGCGATATATGCCAAAACGAAAGGAATGAGCAGACTCACAATGGCCATGGTGCGTAACGTAAATTCGCTTGAACAACTGTTGGCAAGGCAAAGCGACGATTGGGGAGATGTGATTGAGGGATAGAATGCCGTGTTGTTGAGACCCGCAATAAGCAGTAAAGCCCAAACAGCGAACACTGTGCCAATGGCTACGAACCAAATGCCTTGGGTGTAGGTGGGTTTTAGCAAGGTGCGACCTATGCCATAAAGAACACCTACAACGCCTAAAAGAAACAAGGCAGTGACAAGGGGCAATGCAAGGAAATTGTGCAGATATTTGTAGCTCTCAACCACAAATACTTGTTTGTCGACTTGATAGGTAAGTCCGTTTAGCGTAAGTAAATATAGGGTGAATGCCACAAAGAATAAGAGAAAAGGAACCGTATCGCGCAGCACTTGTCGACGTAAGCGTGGAACTAACGCCTCGTTGTGTAAACGGCAAAGCAAATAGAGCGCACCCAATATGCGAGCCAAAAAGAAAACGGCTAAACCCAATACCCAATTCCACGGTTGCGCCAAGGCTTCAAGACCATGCCATGCACTGTCCCATTGACTAATGATAGGTGAGGTTAAGGCTGCGTCAGTCCCAGCCAAAGCATTGTGACTGATGCTAAAGGCAGAGCCCGTAAAGAAAGTGGCTACGGCTGCACCCAACACAAATGGACCTACAAAACCATTGAACACCAAAAAAGCTTGGTATACCTTTGTGCCAAACAAATTATTGGGTTTGTCTTGATATTCGTATGCCACGGCTTGCAATACAAAGCTTACCAAAATAAGCATCCACACCCAATAGGCACCGCCAAAACTGGTGCTATAAAACAGAGGAAAGGAAGCAAAAAAGGCTCCACCAAATGTAACCAATGTAGTAAACGTAAGTTCCCACTTGCGCCCTGTGGTGCGCACAATGAGTTGACGCTCGTTTGCATCTTTACCCAAACTGAAGATAAGCGAATTAGCGCCTTGCACAAACATAAGGAACACAAGCAGTGCACCTAAAAGCGTGACGAGTAGCCACCAATATTGTTGAAGAAAAGTGTATGTAATCATGGCTAAGAAACTTCATTCTGATTGTAATTAGAAATAGCTTTACACATAATGCGCACCTCGGCAATGAGCAGCAAGGTGAACAATGTGAGGAAGAGGAAGAAGGTGACCATTACATTGGTTGCTGAGAGTTGCGAAACGGCAACTCCCACGGGCAGTAAGTCCTGTATGGCCCAAGGCTGACGTCCAACCTCTGCCACAATCCAACCTGCCTGTCCTGCCACATATACCATGGGGATGGCAGCTACGCCGAGCCATAAGAGTACACGCTGGTTATGCAGCTTTTGTTTATGCGACATCCAACCTAACACAATGAGTAAAACAAAGAGGAAAGAACCAAATCCCACCATAAGGCGGAACGACCAGTAAACTAATCCCACGGGTGGCACCAATTGCGCTTTATGCTGCAAATATCCATAGCCCATGTAGGCTTGGTGTTGGTTGAGCGTGTCGAGTGCAGCTTGAGCCATTTGTGGCTGTGTGGTGCGCAGTTGTCGGTATTGCGCAAAGGCTTGAATCGCTTTTTTACCACGGTTAATTTTCTCGTCAGCCGAAGGCATTTGTGTGCCATCGGGTAGGGTATATCCATTCAGCAAATCTTGAATGCCTGGCACATAGCCCTCGGTGTGGTGTGTGGCAAGAAGCGAAAGGGCTTTAGGCACTTCAATGCCGGGCACAATGCTAAATGGTGCCCCTGTGCCCCCTAGTTCTAATCCCTCGGCAGCAGCCAACTTCATGGGTTGTTCACGTGCCATAGTGATGCCACTTTGGTCGCCAGTGCCCATCACCACCAATGTGGCTATAATACCTGTGATGCTTGCCACCTTAATAGAGCGTAAAGCCAATTCGGTGTTACGCTTTTTGAGCAAGAACCAACAGCTCACACCTAACACAAAAACAGCTCCTGTCATCCAACCGCTCGACACGGTGTGGAAAAACTTAACAACTGCTGAAGGCGAAAAAGCTACCGCCATAAAGTCGGTCATTTCGTTGCGTACGGTGTCGGGGTTAAAAGTCATGCCCACGGGGTGTTGCATCCATGCGTTAGCCACTAAAATCCACCAAGCCGAGATGGTAGCCCCCAATCCGGTGAGCCAAGTAGAAGCCAAATGGAAACCACGGCTCACTTTGTTCCAACCAAAGAACATCACGGCAATAAACGTAGCCTCCATAAAGAAAGCCACAATGCCCTCGATGGCAAGTGGTGCACCAAAAATATCGCCCACAAACCATGAGTAGTTGCTCCAGTTGGTGCCAAACTCAAATTCAAGAATCAAGCCTGTGGCTACACCAATGGCAAAGTTAATGCCAAAGAGCTTCATCCAAAACTGCGTGGCTTGTTTCCACCACTCATCTTTTTTTACGTAATACAATGTTTCCATAATGCCCACAACAAGCGCTAAGCCCAATGTGAGCGGCACAAACAGCCAATGGTAGCATGCTGTGAGTGCAAACTGTGCTCGCGACCAATCAATGGTGCAAGCATCAAGTGCAGTGAGTAAAGTAGTCATGTTATATCATTAAGGAGTTATTTTTTTGTTGACTTCGTTACTTGTAAAAGCATTCACAAGTTATGGTTTATTGGGGGCATAGACTTTAGAGTTTGGCTCACGCGTTCACTTTTCTCCTCATTGTTAAGTCCCCCCAAAGCAGGTTTAAAGAAGAAAATGCGCAGCACCACAAAGATCACAAACAATTTGAGTAAGATGATTACCCAAAGCGTGCGTCCCCAAGTCATGTGTGTGAATCCGTCATGGTAGAATCGCCACACGTTTTTAAAGTATTGCTGAATGTTCATGGTGGCAAATATACATACTATTCTGTAATGATTACAAATAAATAATTCTTTTATTTTAAAAATGTGCTGTAAAACATAAAAGAGAGGGGGCTTTAGAAAGGTTTTTAGGTTACATGTTTAAATTCAACAAAGGAAAGACATAAAAATTAAGTATCGTTATTATTGTGCAAGGTCGTGTAGAAATTTTTTTTGAGTTTGAAAATCCTATTATTTTGCCATCAGGATTCCTTCGGGATGATATCGGGATTCCTTCGGTTTCTTAAATTGCCGAAAAAAGGGGGATTGAAGGGAAGCTTGCTTTTAAAAATATTCATAAAAATAGTCCAACATTCTTTTTTCTTGATATAAATGTTTATATTTGCAAGCGTTTAAGAAATAAGGGGTGCTTCACACTTGTGATGCTGAGATTATACCCATAGAACCTGATGCAGATAATGCTGCCGAAGGGATGTTTCAACTAAAAAGTACATTTTTATTTGAGCAAACCACTGTAAAAAAGTGGTGCCCAATATATGTTGAAACTATTTCTATTCCGTATTTTCTTTGTAGTTTGCTGATGGCGCCTCGTTCAAAACAAAAATGGTATGAGGTATATTAGCGTATTGACAATAGCTGGCTCTGACAGTTGTGGAGGAGCAGGAGTGCAGGCTGACATCAAAACAATGTCAGCCTTGGGTGTTTATGCTGCTTCAGCCATCACCTCTGTTACCGTGCAAAACACAATGGGAGTGCAAGCGATTCAAGCCATAGAACCCCATATTGTGGCAGGACAGATTAAAGCCGTGATGGACGATATTGCGCCAATGGCTATAAAAATAGGCATGGTAAACGACCAAGCCACAATTCAAGCCATAGCCGAGACCCTGCGCCCGTATGCCCCCCAAAAGGTGGTGGTAGACCCAGTAATGATGTCGACAAGTGGTTCCATGCTTATGCAGCCCGAGGCATTGCACACGTTTTGCACAGCCTTATTGCCTATTGCCACATTGTTAACGCCCAACATCCCCGAGGCAGAAGTATTGGCAAAAACCAAAATCAGCACCCCCCAGGATATGGACTTTGCAGCCGAACGCATTTTGGCTTTAGGTTGCAAGGCAGTATTGATAAAAGGTGGGCACTTAGAGGGAGAAGAGAAGATCGATAAACTCTATGTGAAAGACGGAGATGTGTACACTTTTACACACACCACAATCCACACACGTAACACACATGGCACGGGGTGTACACTCTCGTCTGCCATAGCCTCGTTTATGGCACGGGGATTAAATATGTCTGATGCCGTAGCGCGTGCCAAAGACTATCTTAGTAAAGCTCTTGAGGCAGGTAAGGATGTGAGAGTAGGAGAGGGACACGGACCTGTATGCCATTTGTTTAATCCCGAAAAAACAATTATTGTATGATTCAGTTTATAACGCATGCCAATGCACGATATGGTTATGTAGAAGGTGCCCGATTGGCACTTGAAGGTGGCTGTAGGTGGGTGCAACTCAGAATGAAGGATGCCGATGAGGCAACATTCTTGGCAGCAGCTAAAGAGATTGGTGCACTATGCAAGACCTATAATGCCGTGTTCGTGCTCGACGATCATGTGGAATGGGTAAAACAAACAGGTGCCAATGGTGTGCATTTGGGCAAGAACGATATGCCTGTAGACGAGGCTCGAAAACTTTTGGGCAAGACGTGCATCATAGGTGGCACTGCTAACACATTTGCCGACGTGGAACGCCTTTATCGCCAAGGTGCCGACTACATTGGTTGTGGTCCGTTTCGATTTACCACTACAAAAAAAAATCTTTCGCCCGTATTGGGTTTAGCGGGTTACGAAAGCATTGTGCAACAAATGAAAGATCACCACATAGCGTTGCCCATAGTGGCAATTGGAGGCATCTTAAAGACGGACATTCCAGCCATTATGCAAACAGGCGTAACAGGCATAGCTGTGAGCGGTGGCATTTTAAATGCTGAAAATCCGGTGGACGAAATGAAGCAATTTGTTTCGTTAGAAACTGAAAACAATGGGTAGTTTTTACAAAAATCCCTACAAACACAATCACACACCAAAATATATATGGAAACAAAAATCAAATTTAAATACCCTTCGTCAGAGAAGGTGTATTTGAGTGGAAAACTCTTTCCCGAAATAAAAGTAGGTATGCGACGCGTGCGTCTTACACCCACCGTAACTTTTGAGGGAGAGAAGCGCCATGAGGAACCTAATGCACCGGTGTATATTTACGACACCAGTGGTGCGTATAGCGATCCGAATGTAGAAATCGATTTAGAGAAAGGACTCCCCAAATTGCGTCAACCATGGATAGAAGGACGTAAGGAGGGCGAAACACAAATGTATTTTGCGAAGCAAGGCATTATTACGCAAGAGATGGAGTATGTGGCTATTCGCGAAAACATGAACTGCGAGGAGTTGGGCATTAAAACGCACATTACGCCTGAGTTTGTGTGCAAAGAAATAGCCGAAGGTCGTGCAGTGATTCCTGCCAATACAAAGCACCCAGAGTCAGAACCCATGATTATAGGCACCAATTTCTTGGTAAAAATAAATACCAACATTGGCAATTCGTCTACCACCTCAGGCATTGAAGAGGAGGTAGAAAAAGCCGTATGGAGTTGTAAGTGGGGAGGCGACACATTGATGGACCTTTCTACGGGTAATGATATTCACGAAACCCGTGAATGGATTCTTCGCAACTGTCCTGTGCCCGTAGGCACTGTGCCCATGTATCAGGCTTTTGAAAAAGTAAATGGCAAAGCCGAAGATTTAACTTGGGAGGTATTCCGCGACACACTTATTGAGCAGTGCGAACAAGGTGTAGACTACTTTACCATTCACTGTGGCATTCGTTTAAAAAACATACATTTGGCAGACACCCGTTTAACGGGTATTGTGAGCCGTGGTGGTAGCATCATTTCAAAATGGTGTAAGGTGCACCAAAAAGAAAGTTTCCTCTACGAGCACTTCGATGACATTTGCGATATCTGTGCAAAATATGATGTAGCCATTTCTTTGGGCGATGGTTTGCGTCCAGGTTCTACACACGATGCCAATGACGCAGCACAGTTTGCCGAACTCGACACAATGGGCGAACTCGTAGAACGTGCTTGGGCAAAGAATGTGCAAGCGTTTATTGAGGGTCCTGGTCATGTGCCTATGCACAAAATTAAAGAGAACATGGAGCGACAGATAGAAAAGTGTCATGGTGCTCCCTTCTATACCTTAGGTCCGCTTGTCACAGACATTGCGCCTGCCTACGACCACATTACCTCCGCCATTGGTGCTTCAATGATTGGTTGGTATGGCACAGCTATGCTTTGTTACGTTACACCTAAAGAGCACCTTGCCCTGCCCGAGAAAGAAGACGTGCGTGTGGGCGTGGTAACCTATAAAATTGCTGCCCATGCTGCCGACTTGGCTAAGGGGCATCCCGGTGCCACGGTGCGCGATGATGCTTTGAGCAAGGCACGTTACGATTTCCGTTGGAAGGATCAATTCAACCTCTCGCTCGACCCTGAACGTGCACTCGAATACTATAAATCGAGCAACTCTGTCGATGCAAACTATTGCACCATGTGCGGTCCTAACTTCTGTGCAGCACGCATCAGCCATTCGCTGAAGAACTGCAATGAGGAATAAAAAAACAGATTTAAAACAACATAAAAAATGATTGAGACACAAGTATCAAAAGGTATTATCAGTACCTATTTCGACAAACTTCAACGTAATTTAAACCTCGACGTAGCCATCGTGGGTGGTGGTCCCTCGGGTATTGTTGCTGCTTATTATTTGGCAAAGGCTGGATTGAAAGTAGCACAGTTCGACCGTAAACTTTCTCCCGGTGGAGGCATGTGGGGTGGTGCCATGATGTTCAACCAAATCGTAATTCAAGAAGAGGCCATGCACATCATTAAAGACTTCGACATTAACTACGAAGCCTTTGAAGACGGACTCTATACCATCGATTCGGTAGAGAGCACTTCGGCTTTGCTCTATCATGCAGTGCATGCAGGTGCCACCATCTTTAACTGCTACTCTGTAGAGGACGTAATCTTTAAAAACGATGTAGTGAGTGGTGTGGTTGTAAATTGGACACCTGTGCTTCGCGAAGGTATGCACGTAGACCCCCTCAACATCATGGCAAAGTGCGTAATCGACGGCACTGGTCACGACAGTGAAATGTGTAAGGTGGTTGCTAGCAAAAATGGCATCCAACTCGACACCCCCACAGGTGGCGTAATTGGCGAACGCTCATTAGACGTGGTAGAGGGCGAACGCATGGTAGTTGAAGGCACACGCGAGATTTATCCTGGTCTTTACGTTTGTGGCATGGCTTCTTCAGCTGTAGCAGGCACGCCCCGTATGGGACCCATCTTTGGCGGTATGATGCTCTCGGGTAAGAAGGTTGCAGACTTGATTATCGAAAAGTTGAAGTAATAGATAATAAGGGGGGATGGGGTGATAACCAATCCACTCTCCCCTTATTTCTCAACCACCATTTACAAGAGTATGAAATGGATAGTAATCACCTCTCCCGAAACAATCTCGGGGGAGGCGATTTTTATAGATAAAATGTTTCGGTACGGACTCGATTTGTTGCATTTGCGCAAACCAGGAGCCTCGGTCGAGACTTATCGCGAATTGCTAAAAAGCATACCTGCAGAGTGGCACAGTCGCATAGTTTTGCACGAGCATTTTTATTTAACCACAGAGTTTGCGCTTCATGGCATCCACCTGAATCGTCGTTGTGCGCAAGTGCCCGAGGGGTTCGGGGGGAGCATATCGTGTGCCTGTCATAGCCTGACCGAAGTGTGTGCAAAAAAGCCCCTTTGTCAATACGTATTTTTAAGTCCTATTTTTAATAGCATATCAAAGGTGGGATATGAGGCAGCATTCTCCGATGCCGATTTGCAACAAGCTGCAGCCGATGGCATTATCGACAACAAGGTAATAGCATTAGGGGGCGTAACAGCAGCAAACATCCCCCAACTTCAACGTATGCACTTTGGGGGAGCAGCTTTTTTGGGCGATATATGGAACCGCATCAATCAGCCCCAATTTGACGCATACTTGAAACAGGTGAGAGAGGTTTTGGGATAGGGTGAAAGCATTTCCCCCCAAATGGATTAAGCTTGCTAAGCTAAAAAAAACGATATTTTTTTGTGTGAGATTAAAAAAAGTCTTACCTTTGTCGCCGTTCAAACAAATCATAACATCTATTCATCGCAATGAATCAACTGATTATTACACATATCTCTGCACCGCGAATTCAATGCCCTCGTAGCATTGAAGGCGCACGTTATGCGTATATGGTTGGTTCACCTGCACAACAGAATGGATGCCCCCTAATTATATAGATTCTATGTATGTCGCACTCCTCCATAGGTGGTGGTTTGAGGCATGTTTACATAAAAAACAAAATTATAGTTGGAAGGCTCTCTGCTTATTAGTGGTGCGTCTTCCAACTTTTTTGTTCTTACGCAAAATAGCATTTTCTGCAAAAAAAAATTGATTCCAGAACCTCTCACTCTTTAATTTAGCGTAGCACACAATGCGGATACTTCTCCATCCGTCCTGGCACATCATGTTGCGCACATTTTTATAACAAAGGCAAATTATTGCCACGGCGTAGCGATACGCTGAAAAAAAGTTTTTAACCATGATACAATTTAAAAAGTACAGTTCTATAGAGAACTCTTTTAACAACGATTACCTTAACAAGGTGAAAGAACAAATGCCTGCAACGCTGCAATATGTGGTGCAGGAGAAAGTGCATGGTGCCAATACCAGTTTTATCTGTGATGGCACAGAAGTGCGCTTTGCAAAACGTACGGCATTGCTCAATGCAGACGAAAAGTTTTTTGACTTTCAAGAAATACTTGCGCGTTATCGCTCGCAAGTAATGGCATTATACGCCATGGTAAAGTCCGATCATCCTGAAGTAAATAGCCTCACACTTTTTGGTGAGCTATTTGGTGGACTTTATCCCCATCCCGATGTACAAGCACAGCGCAATGTAATGCTTATACAAAAAGGAGTATGCTACACGCCAGGACACGGGTTTTATGCCTTCGATCTTTATTTGTCGGATGCTGAAGGCAATGGCAGATTTTTGTCGGTAGACGAAGCAAATGCTTATTTTGTAGCAGGCAATTTCTTTTATGCTCGCACCTTATTTCAGGGCACGCTCGATGAGTGCTTAAACTATCCTAACGCATTTCAAAGTCACATAGCCGAGTGGTTAGGTCTTCCTGCTTTGGCAGATAATATATGCGAGGGGGTAGTGATACGTCCTGTGGTTCCTATGTTTTTGCGTAACGGAGCAAGAGTGCTAATCAAGAATAAAAATGAACGTTTTTCTGAGAAAGGAAAGAAAACGCGCAATAAGAATTTTGCTGATGCAACCTCTAAAGCGTATAGTCCTGCCTTACAAACTTTGCTCAATGAGGCAAGTGCGTATGTCACAGAAAATCGTTTGACAAATGTAATCAGTCACATCGGAGAGGTAAGCATGCCCCAACACTTTGGAAAAGTTACGGGTATATTTTCGAAAGATGCCTTAGACGATTTTTTGAAAGAATATGCAGCAGCCTATTCAGCACTCGAAAAGAACGAGCAAAAGATGTTTAATAAAGAGCTTACACAACTCTGCGCGGCTTTGGTAAAGAAAAGCCTCTCCTAAAAAGCCTCTCCTAAAGGGAAGGACTTGCAGACTTATGGAAGTCGTTTCTAAAAAGCCTCTCCCTTTAGGGGGAGGTTTGGAGGAGGCTAATAAATCCCCTCAATCTCTTGACCATTCCCAATAAAATGCGCAACTTTGCATGCAACAAACTAAAATACACTATGAAATATATTTTAAAGTCATCGCGTAAAGCCTTGCTATTGATTGTTTGGCTTGCTACAGCACTTAGCATACAAGCTGCCGAAGTGGTTTATCGCATTGTGGAGTTTAACAAAACAACGGGCGATTTTATACTCTCAGCCAGCGGACAAGTGCCACAAGGAGCTTGGGCATTTTTTGAGAATAAATTTGGTGCCACTACGGGTAATCGTTACAATCAAATTCCGCGCAATCGTCAAGCCACACTCTTTTTAGAGGGATGGAAAGGATGCACCATCAAAAGCATCACCTTCAGTTTGTGTTCTAATAACAAAGCCGGACAAGTGGGTTTTTCAATAAATGATGACGAAACCACATGCTACACGCAGCGTCCTGCCGACTTTGCTTCAGATGAATGGTTTGGCAGTTGGGTGTCAAAAGATTTAGGCGTATATGTAGATGTCGAAAAACAAGTAGAACTACCTGCATTCACCAGCAATCTTGCCTCCATCACACTGCAAGGTGGCACAGCCGAAGGTTCGGTTTATGTAAATGCCATTACCATTCAGTATGATGAACCCCAAGGCGCAACACTCGAGTCTCCCTTAGGTTGGGACTACGAAAAACTTACAAAGAAAAGTACGCTTACCGAGGGCGATGAGTATATGATATTTCGCAATGGTTGTGCTGCAGCCGACATTGATGGAATGGCTACTTCGCACTATCTTGATGTGGTAGCGCTCACCTCAACCACCAATGTGTCTAATCCCGATTTGTTGCGCTTTACACTCCATAAGGCAGAGACCGAAGGACAATGGACACTTACCGACCAAAATGGCAGAGCCTTAGGTGCCACAGGCAAGCAATCTCTGGCATGGGACGAAGGAAGCACCGCATGGAACATCACTTTAGGATATGACGGAGCTACCATCACCAATGCCGAAAGCAAATATGGCAGCCTGCGTTATAATGCACCTGCCGAGAGCTATGCACGCTTCAATGTCTACACCTCCACCTCGTTGCCCTTGCCCTTCCTTTATCGCAAAGCCAAGCAACAGCAACCTGTTGTAGCACGTACGCTCACCTTTAGCGAGGCAGCGCAAACAGTTAATCTGAATGATGGAAGCATTGCTTTAAAGCCTCAACTAATGCCTACCACCACCACCGACCAACGTTTGCGTTGGAGCAGTAGCAACACGCAAGTAGCCACAGTGAATGGTGGATATGTGATGTTACACAGTGTGGGCGATGCTACTATCACAGCCACAACAGCCGATGGGGGAGCTACTGCCACCATGCAACTTCATGTTACGGATAATGCTACGGGCATACAGTCTGCCACATTCCTTCCTACCCATCAAACCTCACGTAAGTATATTCAAAACAATCGTGTGGTCATCAGTTCTTCACATGGTATGTACGATGTGATGGGTAAACAAATCGGAAAATAAGTTCTTTTGGTTACAATGAATTTGTAAAATGAATGGTTACATGCACTTTTACATGTAATCATTCATTTTTATATAAAATTCTGCCCAAATATTCAGAATAGCTTAAAATGAGCGATTTATGAGTGTTTCACCTTAATTGAGGTAATGATTTGGCAATAGTGCTAAATTCTGCAAATTGCATACGTTTGC
>ERZ1026874.668-NODE-668-length-20410-cov-21.073250_pt1 | contig 20410 bp, 15 predicted proteins | sample MGYA00380167_ERZ1026874 | MGnify/ENA primary metagenome ERZ1026874 (study PRJEB33269, sample SAMEA4719803) | human gut metagenome | biome: human-associated habitat; feature: organic feature; material: feces | place: Cameroon | collected 2013-10 ...
AGAGTACAACCTTGCCAAGGTTGGGGTCGCGGGTTCGAACCCCGTCTGTCGCTCTGAAGCACTTAGATCTTTAAAGATTTAAGTGCTTTTTTCATATCTAAAACGTTCCCCTCTTGCCATTTTATTTTTTATCAACTATACTAAGTAACAGATTATGTTTTAGAAACCAGGAGGAATTATGAAATGAAATTTATATATCCAGCCGTATTCCGTAAGAAGGAAGATGGAGGCTATAACGCACATTTCCCGGATCTCGAATGCTGCGAGGCATCCGGTGAAACTTTGGACGACGCGATCGAAAATGCAAATGAAGCTGCAAGAACATGGATCACTGTTGAATTAGAAGAAGAGGATCCAATCTTCCCACATGTATCTGATCTGGAAGATATTGAACTTGCTGAAGATGAGATTGTAAGAAATATTTCCGTAAATATCCGATTCTACGAAGGATGGGACGAATAAAAAGCTTTAAAAAAGGATTGACAGTTGTCTAAGTGACAGCTATCAATCCTTTCTTTGTATTTTTGAGTATTTAATTTCCACACTCTATACTGATCTCATTGAACTTGCTCAAGATATCTTCTACCTGAAGTTCTTCTTTTTCTTTTCCTTTGAGATCCATCACAACTCCACCCTGATGCATCATCAGCAGGCGGTTTCCGTATTCCACTGCATAGCGAAGATTATGTGTGACCATGATCGTTGTAAGCTTTTTCTCTTCTACGATCTTTCCTGTCAATTTCATAATAAGCTCTGCTGTTTTCGGATCCAGAGCCGCTGTATGCTCATCAAGGATCAGGAAATCAATCGGCGTCATCGTAGACATCAGAAGTGCGATTGCCTGACGCTGTCCGCCGGAAAGAGATCCGACTTTCACATCCATTTTATTCTCAAGTCCAAGTCCAAGCTGGCTTAAAATCTCACGATAATATTCTTTACGTGCCTTATTGATTCCGGAACTGAGGCCAAAGAATTTTCCTTTATTGTCTGCAAGAGACATATTTTCAAGAATCGTCATTGTCGGACAGGTTCCCATTGCCGGATTCTGATAGACACGGCCAATCTTCTGATTTCTCTTGAATTCTTTCTTTGTTGTAATATCTTCCCCGTTCATCAGGATCTGTCCACCGTCTACCGGAATACTTCCACAGAGGATGTTCAGCATAGAAGTCTTACCCGAACCATTACTTCCGACTACGGAGACAAATTCTCCTTTGTCTACGGTCAGATTGAATTTGTCAAACAGGCACATCTCATTGATAGTCCCCGGATTGTAGTATTTTTCAATATTTCTAAGCTCGAGCATTCTTCTTCACCTTCTTTCTGCGTTCTCCACCGATCACAAGGATCGCAAGGAATAATACTGCTGTGATCAGTTTCATGTCCTGTGGTTCAAAGAACTTCAACGCTGCTGCGACACAGGCTTTATAGATCACAGATCCGATCAGCACTGCTGTTGTTGCTTTCATAAAGGATACATTTTTAAATAAGCTTGTTCCGATAATAACACTTGCCAAACCGATTACGATTGCACCGGTTCCACTTGAAATTTCAAATACGCGCTGCTCCTGACAGAAGATACTTCCCGAAAGAGCAACAAGTCCGTTTGCAATTGCAAGTCCTAAGATTTTCACATTGCCCTGATCTTTTGCAAGAGATGTAACCAATACGTCATTATCTCCTACTGCGCGGAGCAGAAAACCTGATTTTGTCTTCATGTAAAGGTCTAATAATACTTTACTAATCACTGCAATCACAAGCACGATCACAAGTACTTTGTAATTTGAAAGGCCATCATGGAAGATTCCATTTACGGATGCATTATCAAAGATACTGTCATCTCCAAAGATTGGGACATTTGCTGTTCCTGCCAGTCTTAAGTTGATCGTCCACAGTGCTGTCATCATGATAATTCCGGATAAGAGATCTCTTACCTTGAATTTTACATGAATCAGACCTGTGCAGACTCCGGCAAGCACACCGATCAGGAATGATGCCGGCAGTGTCAGGATTGGATGAACGCCTCTTGTGATCATCGTCGCTGTCAGTGCGGCTCCAAGTGGAAAGCTTCCATCTACTGTCAGATCCGGGAAATCCAGGATCTTATAAGTGATGTATACCCCAAGCGCCAGGATTCCATAGATCAGTCCCTGTTCTAAAATCGTAATATAAATCCCCATAATGTGTTAACCTCTCTGTTTCAATACTATTTTGTAATCTCTGTAAAGCTCTCTACCGCTTCATCTGCAAGATCCTGCGGAACTGTAACTCCAAGGTTTTCAGCAACTTTTTCATTTACATAGAAACCTGGTTCTGTGATTGTCTCAAAGTTCATATCAGATGCTTTCTTCTCACCTTTCAGAATCTCTGCTGCCATCTTACCTGTCTGTTTTCCAAGTGCTACATAGTCAAGTCCTTCGGCTGCCAGACATCCTATCTTTACCTGCTCGATCTCACTTCCGAACACCGGAATGTTCTGTTTGTTTGCTTTATCAAGGATTGTTGCAAGGGAAGCAACTACTGTGTTATCTGTAAGATTTGTCAGGCAGTCAACCTCTGTCAGAAGTTCATCTGTTGCAAGAGAAATATCAGCTGTCTGTGCAATTCCTTTATCAACGATTGTAAAACCGTAATCACCTGCAAGTTCTTTATATTTTGCAAGAGCAGATACAGAATTGGCTTCGCTTGTTGTGTAAAGGATTCCGATGTTCTTCGCATCCGGAAGCATCTCACGGATCATCTCGAGCTGTGCTTTGATCGGAAGTTCATCACTTGTTCCTGTTACATTTCCTGCAGGTGTTCCATCCTCTTTCGCAAGCTTTGCTGCAACCGGGTCTGTAACTGCTGTGTATACAACCGGAATGTCGGAGTTCATTGCTGAATTGTAAGCTGCCTGTGCACTTGGTGTTGCGATTGCACATACAAGATCCACTTTGTCTGAAACAAATCCATCACTGATCTGTTTTGCTGTTCCCTGATCTGCTGCTGCATTCTTCACTTCTACTGTCAGGTTCTTGCCTTCCTCGATTCCTTCTTCTTTCAGTCCTTCTAAAAATCCCTCACGGCAATTATCAAGAGAACCATGCTCTGCGAACTGAGAAATACCGATTGTGTAACTCTTCTCTCCATCATTGGAAGATGTCTTTCCTGCATCAGATGATCCACATGCTGCAAGGCTCATTGTCATTACTGCTCCTAAAATAACTGCTAATACTCTCTTTTTCATAATTGTTGTCTCCTTTTTTCTTTTTAAATAAATCTGCAAAAGCAAAGGAGCCGATTTGGGATTCTTGTCAATAAGCTGTGGATTTCTTTTTATAAATTAACTTTCCTAACATATAAAAAACCGCCCCAAGCTTATTGCTTGAGACGGTAATAAAATTCATTATTATCGCGGTACCACTCAAATTGACGTTCGTCCACTTTCTCACGTACTAACATACGCTCCTGATTGATAACGGGTTCGGTTCCCGGCGGTTCCTACTCTTTTCATTTCAGGCCGCCCTCGAAAGTCCATTCAGAATCAGAATCCATACAGCAATCCCACCACCTGCTGCTCTCTGTGATCTCTTCTAAAACCTACTTCTCTTTCTCATCGGTTTTTGCTTTTGATGTGTCTTATTTTAGTTGTCCACTTTCTATTTGTCAAGAGAAATTTTATTATATTTCAAATTTCTTGCAATATTGTCTGAAAAATCAAATCAAAACACACCTAAAAACAGCAGGAAAAGCTGTGCTTATAGCTTTTCCTGCTGAAATATCACCATCTATTCTTCGGTTGTTTCTTCCTGTGCCTCCACAGCAAGGCTAAGCTCTTCCAGCTGCTTCTCGGAAGCCGGTGTCGGAGCCTCTGTCATCAGACAGGATGCATCCTTGATCTTCGGGAATGCGATTACGTCACGGATGCTGTCCTGTTTTGCCATAAGCATAACAAGACGGTCAAGACCGTAAGCAAGTCCTGCGTGCGGCGGAACTCCGTATTTAAACGCATCCAGAAGGAATCCGAACTGGCTGTAAGCCTGCTCTTTTGTAAAGCCAAGTGCCTTGAACATCATTTCCTGAATATCATCCTGGAAGATTCTGACACTACCGCCACCAATCTCATTTCCGTTCAGAACGATATCGTATGCTTTCGCACGAACTCTTCCCGGATCAGACTCGATATACTGGATATCTTCTTCCATCGGCATTGTAAATGGGTGGTGCATTGCAACGAAACGATTCTGCTCCTCGCTCCACTCAAGCAGTGGGAACTCTGTGATCCATACAAAACGATACTCATTCTTATCAAGAAGCTCAAGCTGTTTTGCAAGCTCAACACGGAGTGCTCCAAGAGAATCCCATACCACTTTGTTCTTGTCAGCAGCAAAGAGAAGCAAGTCTCCCGGCTCTCCATCCATTGCTTTTACAAGTGCATCCATCTGCTCGTCTGTCATGAATTTTGCAAATGAAGACTTCACTGTTCCATCTTCCTGAAGCGCAATATAAGCCAAGCCCTTAGCACCGTAATCTTTAACAAATGCTGTCAGCTTGTCGATCTTCTTTCTCGGCATGCTGCCCTGTCCTTTGGCATTGATACCACGAACGCTTCCGCCATTCTCAAGCGCGCCTGTAAATACTGCAAATCCACAGTCTTTTACTACATCAGATACATCTTTGAGTTCCATTCCGAAACGAAGATCCGGTTTATCAGAGCCATAACGGTTCATTGCTTCCTGCCATGTCATTCTCTGGATTGGAAGCTGCACATCTACATCAAGAACTTCTTTAAAAAGTTTCTTAAGATACTTTTCATTTACTTCGATAACATCATCTACATCAACGAAAGAAAGCTCCATATCGATCTGTGTGAATTCCGGCTGTCTGTCCGCACGAAGATCCTCATCACGGAAACATCTTGCAATCTGGATGTAACGGTCTACGCCTGAACACATCAGAAGCTGTTTATAAAGCTGCGGAGACTGTGGAAGTCCGTAGAAAGATCCCGGATGAATACGGCTTGGTACAAGATAATCTCTCGCGCCCTCCGGAGTTGTCTTTCCAAGCATTGGAGTCTCTACTTCAAGGAATCCCTCGTCTGAGAAGAACTGACGTGTCAGTGTCATAACCTGACTCTTCATACGAAGATTTCTCTGCAGATCCGGTCTTCTAAGGTCAAGGTAACGGTATTTCAGACGGATATCTTCCTTTGTCTTTGAGTTTTCTTCAATCGGGAACGGAGGTGTCTGTGACTCAGAAAGTACACGAAGTTCGCTAGGGATCACCTCGATCTCACCTGTTGTGATCTTATCATTCACTGCGCCGGAACGTCTCTCAACTTTTCCAACAACAGCAACTACATACTCTGCACGTAAAGATGCTGCTTTCTCAATGATCGCTGCATCTGTAGTTCCTTCTTCACATACAACCTGTATAATTCCAGAACGGTCTCTTACGTCTGTAAATACAAGTCCTCCTTTATTTCTGTTCTTCTGTACCCATCCCATGATAGTTACAGTTTCCCCAACATTGGCTGCTGAGAGTTCACCACAACGGTGTGTTCTCTTAAGCCCCTGCATTGATTCAGCCATGGTTATTTACTTCCTTTCCCTTTTTTCTATAAGTTATCAACAGAATCTCTGTAGCACTCTGTAATATCTGTGTATCCCTGTTCTGCAAGCTGCTCCTTCTGGAACTTCTTGTTCTTCTTCATATTCATGATCATTACCTGACGGCCTGCTGCACGCTCCTTCTTCGCAAGATCAAGAACCTTGAGCATACCTTCCTTCGGCATATTCTTCTCGATCAAGAATGCCTTCTTCTCTTTGCTTGTCGGAACTTTGTATCCACGCTCCATCAGAAGCATGACAATACGCTCAAATCCGATAGAGAATCCAACTGCCGGTGTATCCTGTCCTGTAAACTTACCGATCATCTTGTCGTAGCGTCCGCCGCCACCTACAGATCCGCCGAACTCATCCATAGAAATCTCAAAAATAGTTCCTGTATAATAAGACATTCCACGTACCAGTGTCGGGTCAAACAGCATACGGAAATCTGCTTCTTTCGCACTTTCAACGCTTGTGATGATCATTTCAAGAGAGTCTGCCGCATCTTCCGGAAGGAATCCCTGAAGTTTTTCCTTGCATGCACGAACACCTTCTACATCTCCTGTAATCTCCTTGAACAACTGAAGATATTTCTCAACAGATTCCTCTGCATATCCATTTTCCTTCATCTCTGCTGCAACACCATCAAGACCGATCTTGTCCATCTTATCCAGTGTAATGAATACGCTGTCATAATCTTTCTCTTCAAATCCACTGTAAGCTGCCATTGCCTTCAGAAAACGGCGGTCATTGATACGGATTGTAAAGTTATTGAAATCCAGTTTTCCAAGCAGAGATGTTGTAGCAAGGATCAGCTCGATCTCAGCAAGGTTAGACGGCTCGCCAAGAATATCGATATCACACTGCATAAACTGACGGTAACGTCCTCTCTGCGGACGGTCGGCACGCCATACACTTCCCATCTGAAGTGCTTTAAACGGTGCCGGAAGTTCATTTGAATGATTTGCATAATATCTAGACAGCGGAAGTGTCAGGTCATAGCGGAGTCCTCCGTCTACAAGATCAGCTTCTTCCTTCGCCTCTGCAAGTCTCAGCTTCTCTCCACGCTTTAAGATCTTGAAGATCAGCTTCTCATTATCTCCCCCCTGCTTACTGCACAGGTTCTCGATATGCTCTACACATGGAGTCTCAATGGATGAGAATCCAAAGCTTCTATATGTCTCTTTGATCAGACCGATCACATAATCTCTGATCTCCATCTCTGCAGGAAGAATATCTTTCATTCCTGTTACCGGTTTTTTCTTTAATGCCATAGCACTTCTCCTTTTCGTTCTATCTTTTCATTACTATAATCTCTTGATTTCGTAATGTTCTTCATAAAAAATGTACCTTAATCACGAGTCTTATATAATAAGTTAACTCCTTCTTTAAGGGTTTCCGTTATCGTCTGTTGATGCTTCTCAGAATAGTCCCTAAGTTTCTGATGTTCCTCCGCAGACATTCGGATTGTCACAATTTTATCTTTGATCACGTCTGACTTCGGACGTCCCATCTTAGCCATAGGCTTTCTCCTTTCTCTCACCTATACTATTATACTTTCGTAATACGAAATGTCAACTATTTTTGATTCTGTTTATTTTTGTTCTAATTGAATTACCTTTTTCGAGATGATATACTTTATTTGGATTAAAAAATCTGAATCTACGTTAATTTATTGCGTATTTAAAAACAGCTAAATTTTATGAAAGGAAACAAAAGACATGAATAATGACAGAAATACAAACTGTACAGATGTCGCGATTAAAAATGACAAAAAATTCATGCAAAAGCATTTAATTTATAGTCTTATATGCATTGCAATTGCATTAATCTCTTTTTTTGCAATCTCAAAATGGGCAACTTCCGCTGATACATACAGTAGGATTATTAATACTTTGAATGAATTGCAGAAAAAGGCTTTAGAGCTTACAGGTACTGCAACAGCACTTGCAACCGGAGCAGCTGCAATACCAGGAGATGCAACAACTCCTATTGCGAATAAGCTTGCTGATGTTGCAGGTTATATGGTGATCGTTTATGCTGTGATCATTATTGAGAAATATTTACTGACCATCACAGGATACATTGCCTTTAAAATCTTATTTCCTATCGGATGTATTCTGATGGCAACCGGTAATTTTATGAAAGCCGGATGGAAGGAATTCATTTACAGAATCGGGATCAAAAGTATCATTCTTGGAATCCTTCTCTGGGGACTGGTTCCTACCAGCGTCTGGATGACGAATAAGGTGAACGAAACTTATGCAAAATCCTATGATATGGATTTTACATTAGAAGAGACTGAAAAATTATTGGATAAAGATAATGACTCTGCCTCTGCTGCCAACAGTAACAAAACAAATGATATTGAAAACAATAATACACCTTCTTCTATCACCGACTTTATCAACAACTTAAAAGACAAGGTAAGTGATGCTGTCGATACCGTCGGCACAGCTGCCTCAGAAAAAATCGATGCTATTGAGAAGGGCTTGAACAAGATCTTAGAAGGCGTGGCTGTAATGATTGTGACAACCTGCGCAATCCCAGTTCTTGTAATGCTGACTTTTGTATGGATCTTAAAGAGTATAACGGGATTAAAACTTCCAAACATTACACAGCAGTCAATACCGAAGGTTTCTGAGATGAAGCGGAAAAAGAAAGCTGAGATCGATGGTTAGGAGGGGGCTTGAAATTTTTACTGTTCATCAACTAGGTAGAGTAGGCGGATGAGAAATTTCATCCGCCCCTCATCAAACCGTGCATGAGGTTCTCCCTCACACGGCTTTCCGACATTCTTCTTTCTACAGCATTACGTCATGCTCTAGCCATTTTCTTTAATCCTTTTTCGTAAATGCTATTTCTAACAAATCCCACTCTTGACATATGTTTACGCCTTTGGTGTTTCTTGTTATACCATCTTGTAAAGGTACAGATAATGTACCAGTCCAATGCCTGCATCCATTTCTCGTTTGTTTTGGTATCATAACTCGCTTTACTGGAGATGGTTTGTACCTTCCATCCATCAGTTCCGATTTGATTTCTGACAGGTATTTTTCAATTCCCATCGCTTCAATATCTTCGATTCTGATTCCATCTACACCACTGGAACCTTTGTTAGCTTTTACCCGTTTCCATGCCTCGAAAAGTACATCATCCCGATACACCTTATCGTACAGTGCATGAAATCTTCGGCTGTCACATTTCTTGGCTGTCAGATATAGTTTGTTTTGAAGTTGTCGAACTTTTTCTTTGGAGTTATTAGTCTGCATGACATTCTCTCACTCTTACCCTCTCTACAAACATGAATGAAGCAAGGAACCTTCCCATAGACTGCGTTTTCTTGCACAGTCATTATTGGTACTATGTTCCTCTCCGACTCCCTCCCATCAGAAATACGATTTCGCCAAGCTTATACGCTTTCTTTTTACCTTTTGGTGATGGGTCGGATCTCTCCAGTTCCGAACCACACTTTTCATACATACCACTTTCTCTATACCGAGAGATTCTTCCGTGCTGCTTTCCAGTTTCTTCACACGTTCCATGGTTTTCGCCCATATACCCAAGGCTCAACTTCTCTTTGCTCTCCTATCAGAGACCTTTTTAACGATACGGCAGAATTCACTTAATGTTACAGTCTGCATGATTGCTCGCTCCTCTTGTCTAGGTTACTTTATCCACTCGCTTAGCACCCTGTATTACTACAACGCACCGAGTTTAGCTACACGGCTCACTGGCGCGATTACCGTGACCGGACTTTCACCGGCAAGTGTGGTCCTCGCTGGACACACGGTATAACAAAAGAAGCATCTGGATCCTACTCCAAATGCTTCCTTTTCTGCTATATGATTTATAATCTTATTTTCGTTTTCTGACTGCTACACCTGCTCCTGCGAGCACTCCACAAGAAATAACTGCAAGCGCGATCCAGAGTAATACATTTGCGTTATCACCTGTCTTTGGAACATTTTTGTTGTTCTTTGCTGCAACGTTCTTTACAACTGATTTAACATTATTTGTATTATTGCTTACTTTTTTGTCTGTGACGTTCTTATCCCCGTTTGGATTTGAAGGGTTTGTCGGATCTGTAGATGCAGAATTATTTTTACTGATTGTAAATACTGCTTTTCCTGTTGATCCTTCATAGTTTCCGATACCAGTTACAGTTATTGTGTAATTTCCTTCTTTTACAAATTCTGCCCCTGCGAAATCTTTTGTCTCGGCATCCTCACCATATACATAAGAAAGTGTATAATCTGTTCCTTCTTTCAGTACTTTAGCTCCGTCTTTTACTGTAACTTCCGGAGTTTTGCTCTTTCCATCATATTTTGCTGAAGATGGATCTGCTACAACCGTCAGTTCTGCTGCCTTTGGCGAGATAGTAAATGTTACGTTCAGGTTCATGCCTGCGTATGTTCCAAGACCGTTAACTGTTACTGTATACGTACCTGCATTTACCGGAGTTTCTGACAATTCATTTCCTTCTGAATCTTTGTAAGTCAGTGTATAATCTGTTTCTTCTGCAAGTACTTTATCTCCTGCTTTTACAACCGGACCATTTACAGCTTTGCCGTCATAAGTCTTATCCAGTGTACCTTCTAATGAAAGAATATTTTCCACTTCTGATGTTACATATTTGTCTAACGGTGGTGTTGCGTCAATTCCTTCTTTCCAGTACAGACCGCTCAAAGCATCATCTGTTCCGTAATTATCGCTTACTTCTCCATCTTTGATATAACGATTCGATGTTATAACTCTGATGTTATCTCCGATTGCTTTTCCTGCTTCTTTGTTTTTTGCTTTACTTGCAGTAGCTCCCTGAAGGAATGCTGATGCAGTCTCAATCGTACCATTTCCGGTTACGGCATTTCCACCATTTCCCCAGAATGTCTTACCACCAATAGCTACAAGTTTTCCATTTCCGGTAATCTTTCCGCTTTTAATATCAATTGCAGTTCCACCGTCATTTTCGTTGATCTTACCTTCTCCGCCGGTTGTAACCAGTATTGCCCCGTCTGCCAGGCGCAGTGTTCCATCTACGCGAAGTGCTGTCTGTCCGATTCCGTCTCCATCTTCGGCACCTTTAATAAATACCTGACCTTTGATCGTCACATTACCTGTTGCTGTTACAACCGGTTCTGATGTGTTGCGGTCTGTCAGATCCCCATTTGCCAGATAATTTGCATGAGAATAGATAGCTGCATTTTCTAATATTGCCCCATCTGCCAGACGCAGCTGTCCGCAAATAGAAGAACCTGTTGTAAATGCATTCTTATAAGCGTCATAATTCATAGAGAATGTACCGCCGCTCTGGACATCGATAATTCCCTGAACAACTGAATCTGACAATGTCAGCTTACCGCCGTTCTCTACTACAATACGAACACTGCTGAGGATTTCCATATTCGTCAATGTAAGATTACATCCATTCGGAATATAAAGTGTCTGTGGAATATCTCCACTCATCACTTTCTTCCACGGCAGATCGTATCCCAGATAGCCATATGTACCGCTCTCGTGTGAACCGAACCAGGCTTCTAATCCTGCCGGCACGCGTACGCTCTCTTCTTCACCTTCTACATTCGTTCCGAATTTGCTGATTGCCCATGGTTCCATGATATCCCATGCATACAATCCGCTGTCATATTTCTTAAAATTCTCTTCTTTCAGACATTCCGCAAGAGTTTCATCTCCTGAATAAACTCTGAACGGCAGTGTATTGCTGACTGCAGTTCGTCCCTGATCATCGGTAATGGATACTGAGACCAGATATGTCCCCGCATCTTTCGGTGTTCCGTTAAGTGTCAGATTACTGCTGATCGTCATATAAACACCTTTCATACCGCTGTCGCTGTCTGCAGGAGTTCCGTTTGCTGTGTCCGGAACGATATCTACTTTACATTTACTTCCGTCTAATTTAATCTTTGATAAGTTATCCAGCTCTTCCCAGTCATTGTCTGCAGGCTCTGTTCCTTTGTTCACAAGGGCGCCATACACTTTTACTGAGCTGTTCTTATTGCTGGATGATCCTCCGACACTTGCACTTGATACACCATCGTACTTCTTCTGTCCTACAATAGCTGCCTCGAACGAACCATCAATCTTTACATGAAGATCATATGGATCTCCCTGTCCATCGTCTTCTACAAGAGACGCATTGCCATCTTTGATAACAAGTTTGAATGTCAGATCCTCGTATCCATTTGCTGTAATGGTAATGATATCACCACTTTTCAGAACCGGAATTGTCGGATTTGCACTGTACTCTCTTACTGCACAGACTAATTTATTGCTGCTGGTATTTTTATAATACTGGCCGCCTGACGAAACGTTATAAGATTTTTCCTCCCATGAAGTTCCGTTTACTTTTACATCTGTGATCGCGCTTACATAATCTTCAGCATTTTTAAAAGTGAATTCCCAGTCACTTCCCCAAAGATCTTTGTTGATGCTAACCTGACTCACTTCAATTTTTTTATTTCCGGCTATAGCTTTCTCTTTAAATGTAGCTGATACAGTTACGTTTTCTGCCGGCATCTTAAATGTATAAATTCCTTCTGCATTCTGGACATCAACAGATTTTCCACTTACTCCTTTTACAGCGACTGCAACTACTTCATAATTTTCGTCCGGAGTTGCTGTTACGGTAACTGTGTCACCTTCTTTTATATCTTTTGCGGCACTAAGTGTTATTTTACCATTTACTGCAGGTGTCACGTCAGCAGTATATCTCTTATTGGTTGTCTCCCCAGAATTTGAAACTACTTCCGCTTTATAAGTATCTGTATAATTTACTGTTTCTTTGGTAATTTTAACAGTCAGATCCTTGTATCCGTCTGCCGAAACCTTAACTGTCCATAATTTTCCATCCGGAACTGCCAGTTTCAATGCTTTGTAACTTCCATATGCACCCGTAGCACTGCCAACTTCCCAAATATTTGTATCACTCGAGAAACTGTTGATCGTACTTTTCTTGCATTCTTTATCATTTACAATTACTTTATTAATATTATCCATCCAGGTTGTATCTTCAAACTCCAGATTTAAAACTGTTGTCCAAAGACCACTGGCCATAACGCTCTTTACTTCTGTCGGTGCCTCTTTTGTCCCCGCTGCCATCGCAGGCGTAACTGCTGTAGAAATAATAACCAGCATGGACAGAATAAAAGATATTACTTTTTTTACATTTTTTTTCATATTTTCCTCCTCGTTAGTATTTTTACATTCTTTTTCCATTCTCACTACCATCTCAATAACAATTAGATATTGAACCCCCGCTCCTTTCATGGTATATTAAATGATAGCTTTGTTAGTCGATTCTAACCTAGGTAGCACAATGCTACCAATATTTTCCTGCCATGTCAATCCAAACTAACACTGTTGAAAATTTTTCACCAATTATAGTCTGAGGAGATTTTGTTATAAAGAAAATTTTATCAATAATACTGATCACTGCCTGTCTGGCGTGTGGATGTTCCAGTGCTTCCGGCACCGAAAAAAACACCTCAAAAAGTACAGCCAGCAAACCGGAAAGCATTGATTTTTTTGCTATGGATACTACCATCAAATTCAGCGCATATGGGGATAAAAAAGTACTCAAAGGTGCAAAGAAAGTACTGACGGATCTTAAAAAGAAAGTATCCGTCACAGATTCCGGAAGTGAGATATATCATATCAATCAGAACGTTCATACATACCGCTTCCTCTATACCGAGAGATTCTTCCGTGCTGCTTTCCAGTTTCTTCACACGTTCCATGGTTTTCGCCCATATACCCAAGGCTCAACTTCTCTTTGCTCTCCTATCAGAGACCTTTTTAACGATACGGCAGAATTCACTTAATGTTACAGTCTGCATGATTGCTCGCTCCTCTTGTCTAGGTTACTTTATCCACTCGCTTAGCACCCTGTATTACTACAACGCACCGAGTTTAGCTACATGGCTCACTGGCGATTACCGTGACCGGACTTTCACCGGCAAGTGTGGTCCAGCTTCGCTAGACACACAATACAACGAAAGGACGGTCCACCTCCCGGTGGAACCGTCCTTTCTTTACTTTTTTCAGCTATATTTTCACTTTTAATCTTTCTCAAAAAGCGCTTCTTTCCGCTCTATCATCTCATCAATACGGTCAATATACTCTGTAATATTCTTCACATTTTCTACACGGATCAGATTTGTTTCTTTGCCGCTGCTTGTCTTGATCTTCTCCGGCAAAACAAGCTTTGTCGTAGATCCGGCACCGCAGGCAATAATTGTCTGGCGTTCTTCCATGATCAAAATGTTATACACCCCAGCCTTGTCCTGCTCTGCATATCCAACATTCTCGAAGTTTCCGGCAATGTTCTTCTGGCGGTACAGGTAATATGGCACAAGCCCCATGCGTTCTGCTGACGCTGCTGCCGCCTCGACCATCTGTGTGATCTCATTCCCCGGATCCATTGTTCTTCCTTCCTGACCGAACTTCGCCGCACGTTTGATTGCGAGTGCGTGTACTGTCAGGCTGTCTGGATGAAGCTTCTCGATCTTCTCAAGTGTATCCTGCATATCTGCCGCATCTTCTCCCGGAAGTCCGGCGATCAGATCCATATTAATATTATCGAATCCAAGCTCACGTGCGAGGTGGAAGATTTGTTCTACATCTTCTACCGTATGTTTTCTTCCGACAAGATCCAGTGTCTTCTGCTGCATTGTCTGTGGGTTGACAGAGATTCGGGTTACAGGATATTTGCGGATCACTTCGAGCTTTTCTCGTGTGATGCTGTCCGGTCTTCCGGCTTCAACTGTAAACTCAAGCACATGTTCCAGGTCAAAATTCTCCCGGATCGTTCCAAGCAAACGGTCAAGCTGATCTGCCTCGAGTGTTGTCGGTGTTCCTCCACCGATGTATACCGTATCGAGTGGTTTTCCCTGCATCAGCTTTGCCGTAGCCTTCAATTCTTTGATCATTGCGTCAAGGTAACGATCTACCTGATCTTTCCACTCAGCGATTGGTGAAGAGCTGAATGAGCAGTAGGAGCAGATGCTTGGACAGAATGGAATTCCTGCATACAGGCTGTATCCATTTTTACAGTCCAACTGATCAAGAAGTGCCTTTTCACGGCAGGCAATTTCATAGGCAATCTGTGCTTTTTTATCACCAACACAATATTGTTCTTTTAGAAATTCAAAGATTTCTTCTTTTGTCATTCCCTGCTCGATTTTCTGCATTACAAGCTTTGTCGGACGGACTCCGGTCAGCATTCCCCAGGCAAGTTCCTGTCCTGTCTGCTTTGAGAGAAACTGATAGACTTTCTTCGTTACATCGCGTTTCTCTTCCTGCACATCTTCTGTCTGCACGCATTCTTCCGGTGCAAGGGAAAAGCAAGTCCCTTCCGGCAAATGTATCTTCACCAGTGGTTCTTGCTTCTCATCTACTGTCTGCACGATATCCTCTTTTGGATAAAATGCTTTTGTGACATGGTATACGTTATAAGTAAATTTGTTCTTCTTACTTTCTATCTTTATCATATGAATGGATTATGCTCCTTCTCAAACTGAACTGATGTCTCTTCCATATGTCCCGGATAGATCTTTGTATCATCCGGAAGTGTCATGATCTTCTCCTGTACAGAGCGGACCAGCTGGCTGCTGCTTCCTGTCGGTAGGTCTGTTCTTCCGATGGAAGCACAGAACAGCGTATCTCCACTGAACAATCTATGTTCTTTTGGAAGGTAATAGCAGCATCCTCCTACGGTATGTCCCGGTGTATGAAGTACATCAACTTCAATTCCTGCGCATTCGATCACCTGACCGTCTCTTACAGGCTGTGCTCCGTGGAATGCGTATTTCGGTCCGTACATACAAGAAACATTCAGGCGGTCATCCTCGATCACCGGAAGTTCGTCTTCGCCTGCGTAAACCGGCACAGGAAAGGCTTTGAGGAAATCATCAATTCCCATAATGTGGTCGAAATGCCCGTGTGTCAGAAACAATGCTTTCATTTCTAGTCCATTGTTTTTGATATAATTGACATATTCCTGCGGGCATTCTGCCATATCCACTGCAAAACATTCCTTCGTCTCCTCATTGGTTACAATATAGCAATTTGTTCCAATTGACCCCAGTACAATACTTTCAACCTTCATTCGTTTTCCTCCATCAGCCTGTTGTTCTCTCAATATCAATTACATTTTCAATCTGTCTGAGCTTTCCGATCACACGGTTCAATTCTTCTCTTCCGTGTACAACAAATCCCATCTCCATTGTCGCCGTACCCTTCTTGCTCGTCCGGGTATTCATGGACTTCACGTCAATCTTCTCTTCAGTAAATACCTTTGATACATCCAGCAGAAGTCCTCTTCTGTCGTCTGCAAATATCTTCAGTTCTGCAAGATACTGACCGCCTTCTTCGAGATCATTATCCTCCCATTCTGCTGTGATCAGACGGGATCTCTCCACATCAGAAAGATTGATGATATTGATACAATCTGTTCTGTGGATCGACATTCCGCGCCCTCTTGTTACAAAACCGACAATCTCATCTCCCGGCACCGGATTACAGCACTTTGAGAAGCGTACTGCCATATCATTGATTCCCTTAACTACGATTCCGCTCTTTGATTTGGCAATGTGTACTCTCTGTTTATTCGCTTCTGAGATCTTCTCCAAAATATTCTCATCCGTGATCTCTTTCTTATGCTCTTTCTCGTACTCTTCCAGCAGGCGGTTCACAACCTGACCTTCTTTCAGTCCACCGTGTCCGATTGCTGCAAGTACTGCATCCCAGTCACGGAATCCGTACTTTTTCTGAACGATCTGCTGATACTTCGGTTTGATGATATCCGGCAGATTGATGCCCTTGCTCTTACAGTAGGCACTGATCAGATCCTTTCCGCGGATAATATTATCTTCTTTGTATTCCTTCTTAAACCATGAATTAATCTTGCTCTTTGCCTGTGTGCTCTTGACGATATTCAGCCAGTCACGGCTCGGTCCCTTGGAATTCTGAGATGTAAGGATCTCGATTCGGTCTCCGTTCTGAATCTTATAATCAATGTTCACAAGCTTGCCATTCACTCTGGCGCCAACCATCTTATTGCCAACTGCACTGTGGATCGCATAGGCGAAGTCAACCGGTGTGGAGCCATTCGGAAGGTTCTTCACATCCCCGTTCGGTGTGAAGCAATATACATCTTCCTGGAACAGATCCAGGTCACCTTTCAGCAGGCTTAAGAACTCACGGTTATCAGACATGTCTCTCTGCCATTCCAGGATCTGACGCAGCCAGTTCAGCTTCTCTTCCTGTGTGTTCAGTCCTTTCGTGTTGCTTCCGCCTGTCTCTTTATATTTCCAGTGGGCTGCGATACCATATTCCGCTGTCTTATGCATCTCTTCTGTACGGATCTGGATCTCGAACGGCTGTCCGGAAGGTCCGATCAGCGTTGTATGCAGAGACTGGTACATATTCGCCTTCGGCATAGCAATATAATCCTTGAAACGTCCCGGAATCGGCGTATACATCTCATGGATCACACCAAGTGCTGCGTAACAGTCTTTCACTGAATCTACGATAATGCGGACAGCGAACAGGTCATACACCTGATCAAGTGTCTTGTTCTGATTCACCATCTTCTTATAAATACTGAAGAAATGTTTTACACGTCCGTATACTTTCGCTTCAATATCAGCATTCTTCATATGCTTTGATACTTCAGCAACGATCTGTTGCACAAATTCTTCACGTTCCGTCTTACGTGCATTCAGATCATGAACCAGCTGATTATAAACTTCCGGCTGATAATATTTCAGAGAAAGGTCATCGAGTTCTGTCTTGATCTTTGAAATACCGAGACGCTGGGCGATTGGAGCGTAGATATCCATCGTCTCTCTTGATTTTTCTTTCTGCTTGGCCGGTGTCATAAACTCCATCGTACGCATGTTGTGCAGACGGTCTGCCAGTTTCACGATAATAACACGGATATCCTTCGCCATCGCAAGGAACATCTTTCTCAGGTTCTCTGCCTGGGCCTCCAGCTTGTCCTTGGAATAGTTCAACTGTCCCAGCTTGGTAACGCCGTCTACAAGAAGTGCCACCTCTTCACCAAACTCTGCTGAGATCTCATCGAGTGTCATTGTCGTATCTTCTACCACGTCATGAAGCATTCCAGCCACGATCGTTTCTTTGTCCATCTCGAGATCTGCAAGTATGATTGCCACCCAGAGTGGATGGATGATATAAGGTTCTCCGGATTTACGGAACTGATTCTTATGCGCTTCTTTGCCTATCTGATAGGCCTTCTCGATCATCGTAATATCTGCAGAAGGATGATACTTACGCACACGAGCTATTAAGGCCTGATATAACTCCTCCGGATCCTGATAATCCTCTGGTGCTTTTACTGCATGCCCGTCCACTATCTCCAGATTTTTATTCAGATCTTCATATTCCCGAGTGCCTGCCATATCATCTTCCCCCTTCATTCATCCTGTGTTCTGTTCAGATCCAACTTCCAAAATGCTTCGTATTTCGTCAGTATGGCATATCCGACAAATGCATTTTAGACACAAAACGCCTTAGTTCTGAACAATTAATATGATTTAGTATATCACTATTTTTTCCTTTTTCAAATAAGAACTTCCCATTCTTCTTCATTTTAAGCAATTTGTACGGTTTTTTCGATATTATCTACTGATAATTGACAATTGTAAGTTGAATTGTTCTTCGTCCCATGTACTCATTGATGGATGGATAGTATGTAAAAGACATAGTCTGCTTCTTTTCCATCTGCCGCAGACAGTCTTCCACTTCTCCGAAATAAACCGCTTCCATCTGATTTCCCTGCTGGTCCTCCAGTCTGCATTTCAGCACATTCCGGTTCTTTCCGAAGATTCTTGGCTGGATCACACGCAGTTTACTTTCTGCAAATAACGGTTTCCCATTGCCTTTTCCAAAAGGCTCCAATATCTTAAGCTCATGGATCAGCTCTTCATTAATATATGGAAATGGAAGCCGCATATCGATCGACACCTTCATCTGCAGATCCTCTTCTGTCAGATCCGCCAGTTCATTGATCCGTTTCCGGAAAACTTCGACCTTTTCCTCTTCCAGAGAAAGTCCTGCTGCCAGCTTATGCCCTCCAAACTTCGTAAATAATTCCCTGCAGCGACTCATTTCCGCAAACATATCATAGGCTTCGATCGACCGTCCGGAACCTTTCACTCCTGTCTCTCCCTTTGTCAGTACAAAGGTCGGACGATAATAACGTTCCTTGATCCTCCCCGCAATAATTCCGGCGATACTTTCGTGACACTCTGGAAGATACACGACCAGCACCTGGTCGTCCTTCCAGGAACTTGATTCAATCTGCCGGACAGCTTCTTCTACACCTTCTTCGGTCATTTCTTTCCGGCTGTCATTTAATTCTTTCAGATCTGCTGCCAGTGTCACTGCCTCTCTCCGGTTCGATGCATTAAGGAGTTCCAGTGCACGCTTGGCTGTATCCAGTCTTCCGCCGGCATTGATGCACGGTCCGATCACAAATCCGATATGATAAGTATTCAGGTTCGCTGTATCTACCCCTGTACATTGCATCAATGCGTGAAGCCCTTCATTCTTCGTTGTCTTCAGAAGCTCAAGTCCCTTTTTCACAAAGACACGATTCTCTCCAACCAGATCCATCACATCACCGATCGTGGCAATCGCCACATTTTCCATCAGACTTTCCTGCAGATGCTCTACCTCCTGCTCTGACTTTCCAGACACTCTGTACAAAACCTCAACCAGCTTATACGCTACAGCTGCGCCGCACAGCCCTTTAAATGGATACTCACAGTCTGCTCTGTGCGGATCGACCACTGCATCCGCCGGTGGCAGAAGATACTTTTTCTCCCCATTTTCTTCCAGATACGGAACTTCATGATGATCTGTCACAACGATCGTCATCCCATTTTCTTTTCCGTAAGCGATCTCGTTCATTGCCGCAATTCCATTATCGCAGGTGATGATCGTGTCTACATCATCCTCCAGTGCACGGTCGATCAGCATCTGATTCAATCCATATCCGTCTTTGATCCTGTCTGGAATATCCGTATCGACATCTGCCCCAAGTCCTGCAAGCCCCTGTTGCAAAATATACGTTGCATTGACTCCATCAATATCATAATCACCGATCACACGGATTTTCTTTCCTTCTTCTATTTTCTCCTTAAGAATATCTACCGCACGATCCATATCTTTCATCAGTAAGCCGTCATACAGATCCTCCACCGTTCCGTTCAGATAAAAATCAATTGCTTCATCTCCGATCACATCACGGTTTCTCATCAGTCGTGCAATGATCGGGGAAATCTGATATTTCTCTGCTATTCCATTAAAATCCGCCTTTTTCATTGCGACAAACCATTTCTCCATCCAAACACCCTCCCAGTCTGTCAGTATCATATTTTCTTATTATAACAAAAATCTGCCGTATCGAAAATCGTTTTTCATTTCCGATACGACAGATTTTATTTCTTAGCGTTTTTTGCTCTTTTTGTTCTTGAAAGAAGTCTTCTTTCCTTTTTTCTTCTTGGAGCTGTCGTCTGCAGATGTATCTGCTGCGTTACTCTCTGTGGAAGTAATTCCTTCTTTCTTGTCTGCTGCTTTTACAGAAACTGTCTTTGTGCCGGAAGCTGCTCTCGCAGCCTTCGCTTCCTCACCAAGTCTTGTCTTCATCACATACCACAGTGCACCTGTGATACATACGGATGTATATCCACCGCAGATGATACCTACCATCAGAGGTGCGGCGAATTCCTTAATGGAGCTTACACCAAGGATATACAGAGCAACGACCATGACAA